>Ga0208586_1000823_pt1 | contig 10539 bp, 9 predicted proteins | sample NGESurshal072012_6_FD_184471 | JGI IMG/M metagenome (GOLD analysis project Ga0208586, IMG submission 184471) | Arctic peat soil microbial communities from Barrow, Alaska - NGEE Surface sample 53-3 shallow-072012 (SPAdes) | ecosystem: Environmental > Terrestrial > Soil > Wetlands > Peat ... | reverse complement strand
CCGTCACGGCTGGCGTTGCGGTGTCGAACGCGAGCAGTAGCACGGGCGCCAAGCCTAGTTGACCAGGCCGAGGAGACAGGACGGCCGAGCGCAGGCGGCCAGGCGGCTCACTTCAGATTGGCGATCACATCGCGGGCCGCGGCGATCGCCCCGGCCCGGAGCTGGTCCGGCGAGACCGGCCCGTAGCCGCCGCGGCCGCTGTTGCTCTGCAGCACCGCGGTGAGCACCACGTTGCGGTCCCGCACCACCACGGTCATCAGCTGTGTCTCGATCCCGGCCGACCGGGTGACCTGCAGCGCGGAGAACGCCTTGGTACCGAGCCCTGCGATCGTGGTGATCGTCGCCTTCGGCAGGCGAGTGGCTTTCGGCGGGCTGGTCTTCTGCTGCAGTGCGGAGGTGTACCCGTCGATAGCCGCGAAGGTGGCGCTGCCGTCCCCGCTGGCCAGTCCGTTCGGTGAGTACGCCTGCACCTGGACGTTCAGCAGCCGGTAGAGGGGGCGGTGGTCCAGCGTCCAGCTGCACAGACTGGCCTGGCCGCCGTCCAGCGAGCTCGGGGAGGCGACGGTCCGCGGCCCCGGCAGGTACTGGCCGAGCGTGCTGGCGGTCACCGCAGTGCACGTGTTGGGCACGGTCCTGAACTCGCCCGCCTGGAACGTCGTGACCAGGGGGGCGAGGGTGCTGGCGGGCTTGCTGCCGCCGCTGACCAGGAACCAAACACCCACGCCGACGAGCACGGCCACGCCGAGCAGGCCACCCCAGAGATACATCGAACGGCGATTCCGGCGGGCACGGGCCGCGGCCTGACGGCCCCGCGGGCGTGCGGGCTGCGGGACGGCGTTACCCGGCTCGTCGTCGTACCCGGGCGGCTCCTGGTACCCGGCTGGCTCGTCGTACACAGGAGGCTCTTCGTATCCGGGTGCCGCCGAGTCGTACCCGGGCGGCTGGTCGTAACCGCCGGGAGCGCCGTGCCTGCCTGTTCCGCCGCGGCTGGCCGGCGCATCGTAGCCGCCCGGCGCGGCGCGCCCGGCGTCCGGGGGAACCGTGGCCCGCCGCCGCTTCCCGCGGTCCGAACCCTCCGCCCAGCGCGGGTCGATGGCTAGCCCCGCCCAGGGCGGAAGCTCCTCGTCGTCATCCGGGTACCGGTCATCGCCCCGCTGCCGGTCGCCCCGCGGGGACAGTCGACCAGAGCGGGGGTTACGGGGCCCCTGCTGAGCCACGGCGCGCCTCCGGGAAAGGGATCAGACCGTGCAGAACGGCGCGAGACGCATTACCGGGCGGCAGCCCTACAGGAACTGCTGACGTCAGCAATGCGGGGACAGTCGGCAACTATATGGCCTTCGGTGTCATGCGAAGGGCACAACGCGCGGATCCGCGGCGGATGCCCACCGGTCCCCGATACCGGCCACCGTCACCCATCGCGTCTCGCCTGGCTCCCCGGCCGGGGGCGTGGTGAGGGTGATCTCCAGGCGGTCGGTGGCGAGCTCCTCGACCAGGCCCTCGCCCCACTCCACCACGGTCACGCAGTCCTCCAGGGACGCGTCCAGATCCAGGTCATCCACTTCAGCGACGCTGCCCAGCCGGTACGCGTCCACGTGCACCAGGGCCGGCCCGCCGCTCAGCGGCGGATGCACCCGGGCGATGACGAACGTCGGGGAGGTCACCGGCCCGCGGACGTCCAGGCCCTGCCCGATGCCCTGCACCAGGGTGGTCTTGCCCGCCCCCAGCGGCCCGGTCAGAACGACCAGGTCACCCGCCCGGAGCAGGGCGGCGATCCGCTGGCCCAGCGTCTGCATGTCCGCCGCGGTGGCCACCGGGATGCGGTCAGCCGGCCTGCTGGCGAAGTCGTGCCCAGTCCCCACGCAGCAGCACCTGCCCTCTCCACGCGCTGGCCCGGCACGCCCGGGCCGGGCTCAGCCGTCACGCGGAGCATTCGGGCACCGCTGCGCCCGGGCCCACCCTCGCGATCAGGCTGGTGATCGCCTCGTTGACCACCTCGGGAGCCTCCAGGATAAGGGCGTGACCGGCGCCGGTTACCCAGAGCAGTTCCGCGCCCGGAATTGCCTCGGCCAGTTCCAGGCCCAGGGACGGCGAGACGAGCCGGTCCTTGTCCCCGGTCAGCGTGACCACCGGGACCCGGCCCAGGGTGGGGAGGGTGTCGCGCATGTCCAGGGCGTACAGGGCCTCCCCGAAGGCCGCGATCACCTCGATCGGGGTGGATCTGATCATCTGCTCCAGGAAGTCCACCACCGCGGGGTGCACCTGCGGATCACCGAAGCCGATGAAGCGGGTGCTGAGGAAAGACAGATCACCGGTCACCCGGCGGCCGCGTTCGACCAGCATGGCCCGGTAGCCAGAGGCGGCGCCGCGCAGCACCACCGGAAGGGCCCGGGTGAGCACCGGCCTGATCGGCCCGGGCATCCACGGGCTGCCCGCGGACAGGCCGCTGGCCGCGGTGGAGGCCAGCGCCACCCCGGCGACCTTGGTGCCGAAGAGCTCAGGGTGCTGGCGGGCCAGCGCCATGATGGTCATCCCGCCCATGGAGTGCCCGACCAGGATCACCGGCATGTCACCCGGGGCGACGGCCCTGATGACCAGGTCCAGGTCGGCACCGAGCCGGTCGATGCTGGCCGCGCCCGCCGCGGACCGCCCGGACCGGCCGTGGTCCCGCTGGTCCCAGAACACCAGCCGGTGCTGGCGCAGGGCAGCGCGCTGGAAGTGCCAGCAATCCTGGTTCAGCGTGTAGCCGTGACAGAAGATGATGGTGAGCGGAGAGGTCGGCGTCCGGCGGCTGGCCGCGCGCCGCGCCTGGCCCGCGACCGCGGGCGGCTCGTCGATCTCGACGTGCAGCGGGACCCCGTCGTCGGTCAGCACGGTGAGCGGCTGCCCGTGCAACTGGCCCAGCTGCTCCGGCGGGGCGGTGCTGCGCAGTACCTGGGTGCGGCCGATCGCGATCCGCTCGGCGGCCACGACAACCCCGGCCCCGGCGGCCACGGCCCCCGCCGCCAGCCCCGCCACACCCGTGATCCGCCGCCAGGTCGCCATCGCACCTCCCTGCCGCGCGTCCAGGCCCAGCGATCCGCCGCCCAGCGGTGCGTCAGGCTTGCGGCCCGGTTATCGTGCCCGACAGCCCCGCACCAGGGGATTCACTGCCCTCGTATGCTACTCCACGGTAAGTTCGCGGTACCCCCCCGGCAAAGTTGGTCACCACCTCGTAGGAGACCGTGCCGAGGGCGTCGGCCCACTGCTGGGCCGTGGGCTCACCGGAGTCCCCCGGGCCGAACAGCACCACCTCGTCACCGGTGCCGGCCGGCTCGTCCCCGAAGTCGATCACGGACAGGTCCATGCAGACGGTGCCCGCGATGCGCCAGCGCTGGCCGCGGGCCTGCACCTCGATCACGCCGGAGGCATGCCGAGGTATTCCCTCGGCGTAGCCCAGCGGGATCAGCCCCAGGGTGCTCTCGCCCCGCGTGGTGTAACGGTGGCCGTAAGACACCGGGGTACCCCCGGGGACCCGCTTGACCAGGGTCAGCCGGGTCCGCATCGTCATGGCCGGACGGAGCCAGTCCGGGGCTCCCCCGGGCAGTGTCGCCAGCCCGTAGATCGCACCGCCCGGCCGGACCAGGTCGAACCAGGTACCGGGAAGGTGCAGAGCTGCCGCGGTATTGGCCAGATGCCGTACCTCAGGCCGGGCTCCCGCGGCTTCGGCCACCGCCACGGCGTCGGTGAACCGGGCCAGCTGGGCGTCAACGGACGGATGCCCTGGTATGTCCGCGCAGGCCAGATGCGACCAGATCCCCGCAATCGTGATGTTCCCGGCGGCCTCGGCGGACCGGGCGGCGGCGACAAGCCCCGGCCAGTCGGCCGGGGTGGCCCCACCCCGGGCCATCCCGGTGTCGATCTTGAGGTGGACCCGGGCCGGGCGGCCGGCCCGGATGGCCGCGGCCGCGATCTCGTGCAGCAGCGGCACCGCGTCCACGGTCAGGTCGACGTCGCCGCGGATCGCGGCCTCATGCCCGGCGCCCGGCGCCCCGAGCAGGGAGAGCACCCGGGTGGTGATGCCTGCCTGGCGCAAGGCCAGGGCCTCATGCTCGTGTACCACGCCCAGCCAGTCCGCCCCGCCGGCCACCGCCGCGTGCGCCGCGGGGATCATGCCGTGCCCGTAGCCGTCGGCCTTGACCACCGCCATCAGCTGCGGGCCGCCGACGTGCTGGCGCATCGCCCCGACGTTCCGGGCGATGGCCGTCAGATCGATGAGCGCTTCCGCGTGACCGTCCATGGCCTCCCAGTTTGCCAGCACGGGAGGTTTGGCCGGCCCCGCGAACGTCAGAAGGCCGGGCGGGGGCGTCGTCCGGCCCGGCGGGCGTCAGCTAGGCCGGCGGAACTCCCGGGCGGCCGGGCGGGCGTCAGCTAGCCCGGCGGCGGACCGACCTGATCGCGTCGGGCAGCGCGCCGACCACGTCCGCCGCCCCGATTGGTGCCTCCGCGTACCCAGCCCGGGGGTCGTCCGGGTTGGTGACGTCCCACCCGTCTCCGGCCGGCTCCATGGCCGGCACCGGACGTGCCCCGGCCCCGGCGGCCGCCAGGCGGGCGGCGAGCCCGTGCAGGTAGGCGGCGGCCGCCGCCGCCTCGCCGACCTCCAGTCCCTGCGCCAGCAGCGAGCCGGCCAGCCCGGACAGCACATCGCCGGTGCCTGCGGTGGCCAGCCATGAGGTCCCGGTGAGGTTGACCCACACGGGGGGCAGGTCATCGTGCCCGGCACCACCCTCGCCGGTCCCGCGCTCGTTAAACCCGGGCCCCCTGGGATCGCCCTGGCGGGCCGCTGAACGCCCGTTGGGGGTGGCGATCACCGTGCTGGACCCCTTGAGCAGGACCGTGGCGCCCAGGCTGGCTGCAGCCTTTGTGACGTGTTCCAGCCGGTGGTTCTCGACGTCAGCCGGGTCGGCGCCGAGCAGCCGCCCCAGCTCGCCGGCATGCGGGGTCAGCAGGGTCGGCGCGTCCCTGGAGAGCAGCCCCTTGTGGGCCGCCAGCAGGGTCAGCCCGTCCGCGTCCACCAGCACCGGCACGTCGCTGCCCAGCACTGCGGTCAGCCGCTCCAGGGCCTCGTCATCGGTACCCATGCCCGGCCCGACTATCCAGGCCTGGACCCGGCCCGCCGCACGGACGTCCTCGCCGGCCGGGATGTCCTGCCCGGTCACGGTGATCACTGCCTCAGGCCAGAGCAGCCGGACCGCGGCCACCGCCGGCGCTGCCGACACCAGCCGGACCATCCCGGCACCGCCGCGGATGGCCCCGCCGACTGACAGCGCAGCGGCTCCGGTGAACCGCTCGCTGCCTGCCACGATGCCCACCACGCCCCGGCGGTACTTGTCGGACTCCGCGGAAGGCCGGGGCAGCAGCGCGCCCACGTCCGGGGCCTGCATGGCGCAGACGTCCGGGGCATCCAGGTACGGGCCGAGCCCGATGTCGATCAGCTCGACCACGCCGGCGTGCCGCCCGCCCGGGTCGATCAGCAGGCCTGGTTTCAGGGTCCCGAACGTCACCGTCACATCGGCCTGGATCGCGGCCCCCGCGACCACGCCAGTGTCCGCGTCCACTCCGCTCGGCAAGTCCACCGCGACCACCACAGCCGGGGACCGGGCGGCCAGCCCGGCGAGGGAGGCTTGCGGCTCCCTCAGCCCGCCGTGGCCGCCGATGCCGAGCAGCCCGTCCATGATCAGGTCGGCCGCGCCGAGGGCGGCCGGGACCGCGGCGTCGTCCGGGCTGGCCAGACGGCCGCCTGCGGCCCGCAGCGCGGCCGCGCCTTCCTCGTGCACCCGCGAGCCGGCCGTCACCGCCAGCACCACCGCACCCCGGCTGGCCAGCCGGGCCCCGGCGTAGAGGGCATCGCCGCCATTGTCCCCGCTGCCGGCGAGCACCACGACCCTGGCCCCCGGCACCTTCCCGAGCAGTCCCGCGCTCACCGACGCCAGCCCGGCCGCCGCGCGCTGCATCAGCGCGCCCGGGTGCAGCTCCGCCATCAGGGCCTGCTCCGCGGCCCGTACTTTGCGCACCTGGTGTGCGTATCTCATGCTTCGGCCACCACCATCGCGATACTCATCCCGGCATCATGACTCAGGGAGACATGCCAGCGGCGGATGCCCCGCTCGCTCGCCGCGTCGGCGACCGTGCCGCGGATCTCGAGCCGGGGGCAGCCGGCCGCGTCCCGGATCACTTCCACGTCGGTCCAGTTCAGCCCGGGTGGCGCGCCGAGCGCCTTGGCCACCGCTTCCTTGGCCGCGAAGGTGGCCGCCAGGGACCGCGGCGGCGCGTCGCGTTCGCTCTCAGCGAACAGCCGGGCGGCCAGCGCCGGAGTGCGCCGCAACGACTCCTCGAACCGGCCGATGTCCACCAAGTCCACCCCGATGCCCACGATCACCAGACCAGCCTGTCACGCGACCGTGGCTGGCGAGGGCGGCCGGGGTGGCCTGAACGGGTCCGGCCGGGGTGGCCTGAACGGGTCCGGCCGGAGTGGCCCAGTCCGGGTCAGACGACAGGCCAGCCCGAGCCGGACCGGGCCAGCGCGGCCAGTCCGGGCCAGCGCGGGCCGGGCAGGCCAGCCCGGGCCGGGCGGAAGGACGGCCGGACCAGGCGGGCGGGTCAGGCCAGGCACCCCCGTGGCCCGGGTCGGGACCAGGTCCTTTGGCGGGTCAGGCTCCGCGGGTTGACCTGGCGGCGAGCTGGCAGGCCCGGCCGCACCGCGGAGCCGTCCGTTCCATCCGCGCCCGAACAGGAGGGCACCGACCTCATCGGCGACCTCGCAGGGCCGCTCCGTCACGTCCGCCCACCCGTACCTGAGCGTCTGCTGGCCGTCGACGGCGCTGGCGTTGTCCCGGCGGATGTCGCGCCAGCGGAGCTCCTCCGGGTGCGCCACCCGTCCGTCCAGCTCAACCACCACGCCAAAAGCCTGGTAGGTCACGTCCTGACATTGGTGCTGGCCATCCCGGGTCACCTGGTATTGCCGGGTACCGGCCGGGAGCCCGTGCGGCCGCTCCACCCGGCTGACGTACCGGAACTCCAGCAGGGAGTGAACACCGTCCGCCCCCAGCCCGAGGGCCGCGGACAGCTCCGTGCGCCAGCGGACCCGCCCCCGTGAACCCAGCGTGGCCGCGAGCCGGGCTGCGGTGGTCTTACGGCTGCCGCAGGCGCGGAAGATCCAGCCCAGCGCCTCATCCAGGCTGGCCGCCCCGGCCGCGAGGTCCAGCACCGTCTCCTCGATCCGGGTCTGGGGCGGGGTGCGGGCCGGGTGACGGGCCTGGCCTAACCGGCTCGAATAGTGCAGCGCGACCCCGGAGATCGGCGAGACTAGCTGACCGCTGGGCACCGTGACGTGGATGGCGGTCGCCGGAGTCGCCGCGAGCCCGTGCAGTTCGGCTGCCGTGTAGTGACTGAGCACGGCCTCATTCCCCGCGCGCAGGAGCGCCGCCCACAGGAAGGCTGATCTCCGGGGATTGCCGGTGAACGTCGCGTAGACGCCCGGATGCAGACGCTGCCAGCGGCCGCTGCGCAGCCGCGCCTCGACCTGCTTGGGGGTCATGCCACAACTGAGCGCCTGGGCCCTGGTCACCACACCGCACTGCTGTTGGAGCACCTCACAGACGTGCTCCGCTAACTCACCGGTCACGCTTCCAGACTCACCCCGAGCCCCCGGCGCCCGCCACCCTAGAATCCCGTTCTGTGGATAACCATCGGCAGTTAAGATCCGACCCCCTATTGGGGGGTACAACTCGAACTGCCGATCGACGGCACCAGGCGGGGGGCGGCGATGGCGACGTCCAGTGCCTGGCGATGACCCGCGTAGCCCACGATGCCGCAACTGGGGACGGCTGCTGGTGGGTCAGTGGGCTCGCGGCCGGTGGGCTGTGACGCTGGTGGGCTGTGACTCAGCCCGCAGCCTGGACGGCTGCGGCCAGCTGGTCCGCGGTCCGCTGCGCCTGCTCGATCTCGATGGCCTCCACCATCACGCGCACCGTGGGCTCGGTGCCGCTGGGCCGGACCAGGACGCGGCCGGAGGTGCCGAGTTGCTCCTTGGCCGCGGCCACCGCCGCGGCCAGCTCCGCCGAGGCGCTGACCCGGGCCTTATCCACCCCGGAGACGTTGACCAGGACCTGCGGGTACTTGGTCATCACCGCAGCGACGTCGGCCAGCGGCAGCGCCTGGCGGGCGGCGGTGGCTAGTAGCTGCAAGGCGGTCAGCAAGCCGTCACCGGTGGTGGCGTGCTCGAGCATGATGATGTGCCCGGACTGTTCGCCGCCAAGGCCGAAATGCCCGCCATGCATGGCCTCGAGCACGTAACGGTCCCCCACAGCGGTCTCGACCACGGTGATCCCGGCGTCCTGCATGGCGTTGCGGAAGCCGAGGTTGGACATGACGGTGGAGACCACGGTGTTCCCGGGCAGCTCGCCCCGGCCGGCGAGGGCTAGGGCCAGCACGGCGAGGATCTGGTCCCCGTCGATCACCTCACCGTCCGCGCCGACGGCGAGGCAGCGGTCCGCGTCGCCGTCGTGCGCGATGCCGGCGTCCGCCCCCCGCTTGGTCACCTCGGCGGACAGGGTTTCCAGGTGGGTGGATCCGCAGCCGGCGTTGATGTTGTGCCCGTCCGGGTCGTCGCCGATCGCGATGACCTCGGCACCGGCCCGCCTCAGCAGCTGGGGGGCGAACGCGGCCGCGGCCCCGTTCGCGCAGTCCACCACGACGGTCAGGCCGGCCAGGGGCGCTGCCGCCGCGCTGTCCCCGGCCCGGGTCACCGAGGCCAGCAGATGGTTGAGATAGCGGTCCGGCTCGGTAGTGGCGTCGGTTACCCGGCCGAAGCCCGCGGCCAGGTCGCTGGCCCGCCGGGCGGGCGTCCCGAGGTGGGCCTCGATCTCGTCCTCGACCGCGTCGGGCAGCTTGAAGCCGCCCCGCCCGAACAGCTTGATCCCGTTGTCCGGGGCCGGGTTGTGGCTCGCGGAGAGCATCACGCCCAGGTCGGCGCCGAGGTCGCGGGTCAGGAAAGCGACCGCGGGGGTAGGGATCACCCCGAGCCGCAGCACGTCCACGCCCGACCCGGCCAGCCCGGCCACGACTGCCGCCTCGAGGAACTCCCCCGAGGCCCGGGGGTCGCGGCCCACCACGGCCAGCGGGCGGCGGCCCGACTCTTCCACGGTGGCAAAGGCTCCCATGTCGTGCAGAACCGAGGCGGACGCCCGGGCCACATCCATGGCCAGCTGGCCGGTCAGATCCTCCCCGGCCACTCCACGGACACCGTCAGTTCCGAACAAGCGCACCATGATCTCTAGCCCCCCCGGTCATCTCTTCGTCGAGGTACGCCAAACAGAATCGCCTGGAGGGTTGGCCAGGAACGCAGGTCAGCTGATCAGCGCTTGGAGTACTGAGGCGCCTTGCGTGCCTTCTTCAGACCGTACTTCTTGCGCTCCTTGACCCGCGCGTCGCGGGTCAGGAAACCGGCCCGCTTCAGCGTGGGCCGGTTGTCCGGGTCGACCAGGATCAGCGCCCGGGCGATGCCCAGTCGCAGCGCGCCCGCCTGCCCGGTGATGCCGCCGCCGCTGATGCGCGCGACCACGTCGAATTGGTTCTCCGCGCCCAGGCTCACGAACGGCTCGCTGATCAGCTGCTGGTGCACCTTGTTCGGGAAGAACTCGGCCAGCGTGCGATCGTTGATCCGCCACTGCCCCGACCCGGGCACGATGCGGACGCGGGCGATGGCTTCCTTGCGGCGCCCGGTGCCGAGCGCGCTGCCGGTCACCACCGGCTTGCGGGCAGGCTGCCGCTCGCCGGACTCCGCGGTCGTCTCGGTGGTGTACTCCGACACGTGCTCGCCGGCGTCTTCCGCCGTCTCCACGGCGGGGGCCTCAGCGACCTCCGTCGTGCCAGTGGACTCGGCCACGGTTCCTTCCTCGTACTTCCTAATCGATTCTGATCAGAATCGGTTCTGATCAGGACGCCCGCCAGGTGGCGGTCCCCCGGCGCGAGGCCGCGGGCCGTACCGGGTCAGCGGCTGCCCGCGCTGGTGGCAGGCACCTGCTGGGCGATCTGCGAAATCTCGAACGGGGTGGGCTGCTGCGCCTCGTGCGGATGGTGCGGCCCGGCGTACACCTTGAGCTTGCGCAGCTGGCTGCGGCCCAGGGAGTTCTTCGGGAGCATGCCCCTGACGGCCTTCTCGATCACCCGCTCAGGGTGCTTGTCGAGCAGGTCGCCGTAGGCCACCGAATGCAGCCCGCCCGGGTAACCGGAGTGGCGGTGAGCGAGCTTCTGCTCCAGCTTCCGGCCGGTGAGCGCGACCTTCTCCGCGTTGACGACAATGACGAAGTCACCGGTGTCAATGTGCGGCGCGAAGATCGGCTTGTGCTTGCCGCGCAGCAGGATCGCCGCGTGGCTGGCCAGGCGGCCGAGGACGACGTCGGACGCGTCAATGACGTGCCACTGACGATGGATGTCGCCGGCCTTGGGGCTGAATGTGCGCACGGTGGTAAGCCTTCGTGTGGTGGGACGTGAATCCTGGTT
>Ga0208586_1000822_pt1 | contig 10562 bp, 12 predicted proteins | sample NGESurshal072012_6_FD_184471 | JGI IMG/M metagenome (GOLD analysis project Ga0208586, IMG submission 184471) | Arctic peat soil microbial communities from Barrow, Alaska - NGEE Surface sample 53-3 shallow-072012 (SPAdes) | ecosystem: Environmental > Terrestrial > Soil > Wetlands > Peat ... | reverse complement strand
GCTACGTGGGCCTGTTCGGGGCGGTCTTCGGCGTGTCCAGCGTGATCGGCCCGCTGCTCGGCGGGGTCTTCGTGGACAACCTGACCTGGCGCTGGATCTTCTACATCAACGTGCCGATCGGCCTGATCGCGCTGGTCGTAGTGGCCATCCAGGTGCCCGGCGCGCTGACCAAGGTGCACCACGTCATCGACTACCTCGGCACCCTGATGCTGTCGCTGGCCGCGACATCGCTGATCCTGCTGACCAGCCTGGGTGGTACCACCTACGCCTGGAAGTCCACACCCATCTACATCCTGGGCGTGGCCGGGGTCGTGTGCATCGGCCTGTTCGTGCTGGTCGAGCGCCGCGCCGCCGAGCCGGTCCTGCCGCTGCACCTGTTCAAGCTGCGGACGTTCTCGGTGACCAGTGTCGTCGGCTTCATCATCGGCTTCGCGATGTTCGGCGCCATTACCTACCTGCCCGCGTTCTTCCAGGTGGTGCGGGGCATCTCGCCGACCATCTCCGGGGTGTACCTGCTGCCGCTGATGGCCGGGCTGCTGATCGTGTCGATCGGCTCGGGCCAGGTCATCTCCAGGACCGGCAAGTACCGGTTCTTCCCGATCGCCGGTACCGCGCTCACGACCGTCGGCCTGTACCTGCTGCACCTGATGGGCGTGCACACGTCCACGTTCCTGGACGCGGTCTACATGCTGGTCCTGGGCATGGGCATCGGCGGTGTCATGCAGGTGCTGGTCATCATCGTGCAGAACGGGGTGCCGCACAGCGAGCTGGGCGTCGCCACATCCGGGGCCACGTTCTTCCGGTCCATCGGCGGGTCCTTCGGGACCGCGATCTTCGGCGCGATCTTCTCCAACGTGCTGATCGGTAACCTGGCCAGCCACCTGCACGGGGTAACCCTTCCGTCCGGCTTCAGCAGCGCGGATGCCACCCCGGCCCTGCTGAGCAAGCTGCCGGCCGCGGTACATGCGGGCTTCGTGGCGGGTTACGCGGAGTCGATCCAGACCGTGTTCCTGGTGGCGGTGCCGATCGCCTTCCTGGCCTTCCTGGCCTCCTGGCTCATCCCCCAGGTGGAGCTGAAGACCTGGCCAGAGCCGGGCGCGGACGCACCGGCCCCGGACATGTCGGTCCCGGGAGCCACGGTGTCCGCCGAGGTCCTGGATCAGCCGGATCCGGCCCAGACCACGGTGTCCCCCGAATCCCTCGCCCCCCAGGACGCCACCAGGGATACCTGACCATCCCCACTCCCCCTCAGGCCCCGGGCGCCGCACAGCGCCCGGGGCCGCAGTTTGCCCGGGGCCACCGTCATGCGGCCCCGGCCGGCCCTCAGTCACACTGGCCCCACCTGCCCACTTTTCCCGCGCGCGGTGCGCCGATACGGGCAAACACCCCGGAAAACGCATGGCTCGCGGGAAAAGTCGCGCCGGTCATGATCAATGTGATCCATGGTGCTGGCGGCGGCGATGGAGTCGCGGCGGGGTGCCTGCCATGCTGGCCGGATGGGAGATGTGCGCACCCGGGAGATCCGGGTCACCCTGGCCGGGGACGCGGTCGGCGACCTGAGGGAGCGGCTGCGCCGGACCCGGCTGGCCCCGGCGGACAGTGACGGCTGGGAACGCGGCGTGCCCCGGTCCTGGCTGGCCGCGCTGCTGGCCGACTGGCAGGCCTTCGACGCCGGCGCCTTCCAGGCCCGGCTGGACCGGCTGACCCACCGGGAAGCGGTCGTGGATGGCCAGCTGATCCACCTGGTGCACGTGACTGGCCGCGGTCCCGACCCGCTGCCGCTGCTGCTCACCCACGGGTGGCCCGGGTCGTTCTGCGAGTACCTGGACCTGATCCCGCTGCTGGCCGATCCGGCCGCGCACGGCGGCGATCCGGCCGACGCCTTCACCGTGGTAGTGCCGTCGCTGCCCGGGTTCGGCTTCTCCGCCGCCCCGCCGCCGGGCGGCCTCAGCGCCGCGGCGGTCGCCGGGCTGTGGCACCGGCTGATGACCGAGGGCCTGGGCTACCCTCGGTTCGCCGCGCACGGCAGCGACCTCGGTGCCGGGGTCACCGCGTGGCTGGCCCGGGACTTTCCCGTGTCGGCCGCGGGCATCCACCTGGCCACGCCAGGACTGGCGGCACCGCCGCGGCCGTGGAGCCCCGCGGAGGAAAGGTTCGTGGCCGAGGTCGCCGCCTGGACCGCGGAGGAGGGCGGGTACGCGCACGAGCAGTCGACCAAGCCGTCCACCCTCGGCGCCGCGCTGCAGGATTCCCCGGCCGGCCTGGCCGCCTGGATCGGCGAGAAGGTCACGGCCTGGAGCTCGGTCACCGGCGACGGCCAGCCCGCGTTCTCCCGGGATCTGCTGCTCGGCACGCTGACCCTGTACTGGGTCACCGGCACCATCACCTCGTCGCTGCTGCCTTACTGGGCCTACGCGCACGACCCCGCCGCCGCGCTGCCGGCCAGGGATCCCGCAGACGTTCCTACCGCGGTCAGCATCTTCGGCGGCGAGCGGGTCCCGTTCCCCAAGCCGCCCCGCGAGCTGGCCGAGCGGTACTTCCGCCTCACCGCCTGGGCCGAGCACGACCGGGGCGGGCACTTCCCGGCGGTGGCCGAGCCCGCGCTGCTGGCGCAGACGCTGCGCGAGGTGTTCCGGCCGGCCCGTACGGCACCATGAACGTCCAGGTGGCGCGCTATGCTGGTACATGACAGGCGGAATGCCCGTCGGCGGGGCCAGCGGCCAGCAGGGCTGGATCTTTTCGGGTAGGCCGGGGTAGACCACGAAGTCACCGCCTCGCGTCACGGAAGGTTTTTTGTCACCCCCGGCCGTAGGGGGTCTTCGTCATGCGAAGGCACATCGTCCACGCACTGTCTGCGGTAGCGGCCGCGGGCGGGGCAGCAATTCTCACTCTGGGGCTCGCCGGGCCGGCCGCGGCCAGCACAGCCGCGGCCCGGGCGCACGCCCCGGACCCCATCTACACCATCAGCCAGGCCGGGTTCGTCACCGGCGGCGGCCGGTGGTTCCGGTACATCGCCACCACGGTCAAGGTGCCCCCGGTGCCCACGCCGAGCGGCAACGCCGGGTACGCCGAGGTCGTGCTGGGCGGCATCAGCGTGCCGCAGTACCTGGCCGTTCGCTCGGGCGGCGGCCCTGACTCCGTCGGCTGGAGCACGGGGGTCCCGCCGTTCGGCATGGGCGGCGGCGCGCTGAACGGGGTCACCCCCAAGGTGGGGGACCTGGTGCGGATCAGCATCTACTACGACCGGGCCGGGCACATTTTCTTCACCGCTAACGATCTCACCCAGAAGGTCAGCCAGACCTTCCAGGAGCCGTCCGGGGCCCACCCGGTCTTCACGGCCGCCGAGGTGGCCGGCGTGGTGAACAACGCCACGGTGACCGCGCCGAAGACGAACACCAAGCTGCAGGTGCTCAGCGGTTCCAAGGCGACCACCTACACCGGTGTGCACGGCACCCTGACCGGTCCGTGGACCACGACGGAGATCGTGGACACCACGACCGGCACCGCGTCCGGCGCGATGGTGATTAGCCCGAATGTGCTGTGGAACAACGGCCAGAACCTCGGTGTCTGGCTCCGCCCCACCGCGTAACCAGTAGGAGGTAAGACATCAGCCCGGGCCCCGGCCCGGGCTGATGCGTTCCTGCCCCCAGTTCCCGGGGGACCGGGGTGTCAGGGCACCGCCATCGGGCGCTGACCGGAATAGGCAGATGGTCCCGGACGGCGACGACCCCGTCGACATGCCGCACCGCCGCGATGATCTGCCGGCCCAGTTCGTCGGTCTCCGGCCGCCCGGAGACCGTGACGACACCGTCCTCGACAACGATCCCCAGCCGCCCCGGGTCAACCAGGAAGTCGCGCAGCAGCACTTCCTCGCGGATCTCACGGCGGATCTCCTCATCCGGCTTGGCGTAGACGCTGAGCACGTCGCCGCGGCTGATGATCCCGGCCAGGTGGCCGGCCGAGTCCACCACCGGGAGCCTCTTGACCGCGTGGTCGTACATCAGGAAGGCCGCGCGCTCCACCGGCTCCTCCGGGCCGATGGTCACCGGCCCGCGGGTCATCACCTCAGCCGCGGTCACCCCGCCCGCCTTTCTCCTGCTCCCGGCGCCGCGGCAGCCCGGCGAACAGTCCCGGATGGCCGGCACGCATGGACAGCGCACTGGACGTGCAGGAATCTGCCATGTTCGACCCGTGGATCCGGGTGCATGCCCGGCTCGGCGGGCGGCTCGGGCCCGTCCTCCCCCGCTCGATGCGCATCACCGGAAGCGTCGCGGACTGGGAGTCGTGGACCCGGATGCGCTTCCCGGAGACCGGCGACTACGTGTTCCCGGCCGGCCTGGCCACGGTGCACATCGACCGCGCCCAGGACACGGGCCGGTACTGGGAGCCGAACGTCTGGCTCATCCACCGGACCCGGCCCCCCGGCTGAGGCCGGAGCCCCGGGCTGGGTCATCCGGCCGGACGCCGCCGGCCGTGGCGCACCCTGCCGGACTGAACGTCACCGTGGCATGACATTTGTCATGCGCGAACCAGGACGGTGTACCTGCGGCGGCGGCGCCGGGGCGGCCTAGCGTGACAGCGCGCACCGTGCACTACAGGGGGCGCACGGTGCGCCGTTGCCCCGGCCCAGCCCGCTGGGCCCCAGCCTCCCGGGAGATAGCCGTGGTCACCAACGTCATCATCGGTGTGGCCGTCCTGGCTCTGCTGATCTACCGCCAGCTCCGCACCCGCCCGGTCAACGCATCCGGGCTGCGGCTGGCCGCGATCATCGGGGTGATCGGGCTCATCGAGGCCTACCAGTTCGTGGCGAAACACTACCCTGGCCCGGTCACCTACTCGGCACTGCTGGGCAGCCTCGTGCTCGCCACCGGGTTCGGCGTGCTGCGCGCAGCGACGGTCCGGATCTGGCTGCGAGACGGCCAGCCGTGGTCGCGGGGCAGCTGGGTGACCGCGTCGCTGTGGATCGTGGCGCTGGCCGCCCACCTGGGCTACGACGCCCTGGTCGCCGGGCACGGCCGCGACGACGTGGGCGCCGCGACCATAGTGCTGTACCTGGCGGTGAGCCTGGGTATCCAGCGCCTGATCGTGCACCAGCGGGCTCAGCGCCTGCAGCGGGCCCAGCGCCTGCCGTCCGGGTCCGTCCAGAATCCAGACCGCATAGGTACGCTCGGCACATGACGGCGGCCGCCAACGAGCCGCGGGCGTGCTCGGTGGCCCGCACCCTCGACATCGTCGGCGAGAAATGGGCCCTGCTCGCGGTGCGCGAGGTGTTCCTCGGCGACCGGCGCTTCGATGAGATGGTCCGCCGCACCGGCGCGCCGAGGGACACGCTGGCCGCGCGGCTCCGCACCCTGACCGGCTCCGGGATCCTGGAGCGGCGGCAGTACTCCGAGCACCCCGCCCGGTTCGAGTACCACCTGACCACCGCCGGCCGGGACCTGTACCCGGTCATCGTGACCTTGATGCGCTGGGGCGACACGTACCTGGCCGGGGACGGCGGGCCACCACTGGTGCTGGAGCACACCTGCGGTCACACGCTGGCCGCCCAGGTCGTCTGCGGGGCGTGCGGCGAGCCGGTACACGCCCGTGACACGAGGCCGGTGATGGGCCGTGACACCAGGCCGGTGGCCGCCCGCGAGGGCGCGGCCACCAGCTAGGGGATGACCTGGATCTTGCGGCCGATCCCCCGCTTGAAGCGGTCCAGCGCCCCCGCGTAGTCGGCCAGCGGGAGCCGGTCGCTGATGAACACATCCGGGTCGAGCACCCCGTCCGCGAACAGTTCCGCGGCGCGCTCGAAGCTGTGCAGCACGGCCATCGAGCCGGTGATCGTGATTTCCTTGTTGTAGATCCGGTACGGCTCGATCGTGACCCTGGTGTCGTAGGACGCCACGCCGAACTGCAGGAACGTGCCGCCCGGGCTGACCCGGGGCAGCCCGTCTTGGATGGCGGGCCCGGCCCCGGTGGCGTCGATGACCAGCTCCCAGCCGCGGGGCTGGTCCAGCTCGTCGGCGGAGGTCGCGGTCCGTGAGCAGCCCAGGGCCACCGCCGTGGCCAGCCGGTCCGGGTTGAGGTCGACCACATCCACCGACGCGGCACCGGTGCGCTTGGCCAGCTCCAGCATCATCAGGCCCATGGTGCCCGAGCCGTAGATGAGAATGTGCGACCCGAGCTGGGACCGGAGCACGTCGTAGCCCCGGATCGCGCAGGAGAGCGGCTCGATCAGCGCGGCGTCCTCCAGCCGGACATGGTCCGGCAGCGGCACGCAGTTGGCCACCGGGGCCAGCGCGAACTCGGCGGCCCCGCCGGGCACGCTAACGCCGATCGCATTCCACCGCTCGCACAGATTGTTGTGGCCGAGGCGGCAGTAGTGGCACTCGTGACAGTAGAGCGAGGGGTCCACGGCCACGCGCTGGCCCTCGGTCAGCTCCCGGACCTCGGTGCCGGTGGCCACGACCACCCCGGCGAACTCGTGCCCGGGGACGATGGGCAGCGACGGCGCGAACTCCCCGTCCAGGATGTGCAGGTCGGTACCGCAGATCCCGCAGGCGGCCACGTCCACCACGACCTCGCGGGGACCCGGGGTGGGGTCCTCCACGCTGACGACGCTGATCTCGTGGGACTCCTTGATAACCGCGGCTCGCATGGTGTCATCACCTTCCCCGGTTTCGCACCGGATCACGTCGACGTGACGGGGGACGCGGGCCAGGCCGCGCGTACAGGTGCTATTTCACCGCACCCATGGACAGGCCGCGCACCAGCTTGTCCTGGACAGCCCAGCCGGCCAGCAGCACCAGCAGGCAGGCGATGGTGGCGGCGGCCGACAGGTGGGCCAGGAACGGGCCCTCCGGCTGGACGAACCCGACCAGGTAGATCGGCACGGTCGCGCCGTTCACCGTGGTCAGGTTGACGGCCAGGAAGAACTCGTTCCAGGCGAAGATGAAGCAGATCAGCGCCGTGGCGGCCAGGCCGGGACTGATGATCGGGATGATCACGTTGCGTATCTGCCGGACCAGCCCGGCACCGTCGACCCGGGCCGCCTCGATGACCTCCGCGGGCACCTCGAGCAGGAACGAGCGGAGCATCCACACCGCGATCGGCAGATTGATCGCGGTGTACAGGATGATCAGCAGCAGCACGTGGTCCAGCAGGTGCAGGTCACGGGCGATGACGTACAGCGGGATGATCGCCCCCACGACCGGCAGCATCTTCGTGGAGATGAAGAAGAACAGCACGTCCCGCCACTTGGGGACCGGCCGGATGGACAGGGCGTACGCCGCGGGCAGGGCCAGGAGCAGGACGCACAGGGTGGACACGACGGTGACGATCACCGAGTGCTCAAGGTAGGGCGGCAGGCCGTTCAGGCCCCCCGCCCCCTTCCAGACCGACTCGTACTCGGCGAACGTCGGCTTGAAGATGAAGTGCGGCGTACTGGTGTCGGCGTCCGGCTCAGTCTTCAGCCCGGTCAGCGCCATCCAGAGCACCGGGAAGAAGAAGATGAGGACAACAATCCAGGTCAGGACGCCCAGCAGCAGCCTGGTCAGCGGTTTGGCCTGGCGGTCCGCGAGAGTTTTCTGCTGGCGCTTCATCGTCCGCGCATCCCTTCCTCGCTGAAGATGCTCGAGATCAGCCGGAGCGCCACGGTCGCGATCAGGATCGTCGCGATGACCACGATTACCGCCATCGCCGAGGCCCGGCCGATGTCGAAGGCCTGGAACGCGGTTTGGTAGATGTAGTACGGCAGGTTCGTGGTGTCGGTTGCGGGACCGCCCGCGGTGATGATGTAGATCCCGTCGAAGGCCTGCACGATGTAGATGGAGCCGAGCACGACGCCCAGCTCGATGTACGGGCGCAGCTGGGGCAGCGTGAGCGAGCGGAAGATCCGCCATGAGCCGGCCCCGTCCACCCGGGCCGCCTCGAGCTGGTCCAGTCCCTGGCTCTGCAGGCCGGCCAGAGCCAGCAGGACCATGAACGGGGTCCACATCCAGGTCAGGAACGCGATGATGGTGAGCTGCGAGTGCTGGCCGATCCAGTCCGTGTTGCCCATCCCGAACGGCCGCAGGAAGAAGTTCAGGATCCCGAACGTGGTGTCCAGGATGGTGAACTTCCAGACCAGCGCGGCCGCGGTCGGCATGACCAGGAACGGGCTGATGATCAGGGTGCGCAGGAACCCGCGGCCGAACACGTAGCGGTTCAGCAGCAGCGCGATGCCCACGCCGAAGACCACGGACGCGATGACCGGCACCGCGGTGAGCAGCACGGTGTTCAGCACCGCGGTCCGGAACGACAGCGCCGCGATGCTGCGCCAGGGATCCACGGCCAGCGTCGGGCTGGTGCTGGAGGACATCGCTGAGCCATTCCAGTCGGTTCTGACTCGCGCCGTGGAAGCCGTCACCCTCGCCAACGGATCCATTCTCATGACCGCGTCGTCCGGTGAGGACCCGGCCCGCGAGAAGCGAGTGGTCCGCGCTTTCTGCGCCCGCCGGGTAGACGGTCTGATCATCGTTCCTGCGGCGCATAGTCATCATTACCTGCTGCCAGATATCAAGGCGGGCGTGGCGGCAGTTTTCGTGGACCGGCCCGCCGAGGGAATCGATGCCGACACGATCCTGGTCGACAATGTCGAGGGCGCCCGCGAGGGAGTCGCGCACCTGCTCCGGGCTGGTCACCGGTCGGTCGGATTCATCGCCGACACCCCGCTAATCTTCACCGCCGCCGAGCGGCTGCGTGGTTACCGCGAGGCCCTCGCCAAGGGCAGCCTGCCATTCAACCCGGACCTGGTGCACATGGAGCTGCCGACCGAGGAAGGCGTGGCTGGGGCCATCGACCGGATGCTGAAGCATTCGCCGCCGGCCACCGCGTTTTTCACCGGAAACAGCCGCATCACCATCATGTTCCTGCGGGCCATCCGGAATCGCCGGGACCGGCCCGCTCTGGTCGCCTTCGACGATTTCGAACTGGCCGACATGCTGCGGCCGGGGATCACCGTGGTGGCCCAGGACGCGGACAGCATGGGCCGGGTAGCGGCGGAATTGCTCTTCCGCCGGCTCGACGGCGACGCCGGCCCGACCCAGCGGATCTACCTGCGGACGTCACTGATCACGCGCGGCTCCGGGGAGACCCCGCCGTGATCGTGGTGGCGGGCGAGACACTCATCGACCTGATTCCCCGGCCCGGGGAGACCCAGCAGTTCGACGCCCGGCCCGGTGGTGCCCCGTGCAATGTCGCGGTCGGCCTGGCGCGCCTGGGGCGCCGCGCCTGCTTCCTGGGCCGGGTCGGCACTGACCCGTTCGGCCGCCTGCTCCGCCAGCATCTGGGCGGGGCGCGGGTGGACACGTCGATGATCGTGACGGCCAGCCAGAAGACCACGCTGGCGGTCACCCCCCTGGACGGCCAGGGCAAGGCCGAGTACAGCTTCTACGCGAACGGAACCGCCGACTGGCAATGGACGGACGCCGAGGTCCCGCAGGTCCTGCCTACGCAGACGGAGGCGCTGTACGTGGGCGGCCTGGCCCTCCGGCTGGCCCCGGGCGCCGCGGGTCCTGGAAGGACTCATGCAGCGGACCTGGCAGGAGGACCGCGCGCTGGTCTTCTACGATCCCAACGTGCGGACCGGATTCGGCTTCTCGGCCGAGGCGGAGCGCGCCCGGGTGGAGCGCCAGCTCGCGTTCGCTCACGTCATCAAGGCCAGCAAGGACGACATCGCGCTGCTCTATCCCGGCCGTAGTTTCCGGGAGATCGCCGCGGCGTGGCAGGGGACGATGTCCGGCCTGGTGGCTGTGACGCTCGGCTCCGCCGGGGTGTACGCGCTCGCCCCGGACGGTACCGAGATCTACCTGCCTGCTGCGGCGGCTGAGGTGGTGGACACGGTCGGGGCGGGAGACGCCTTCGCGGCCGCGATACTGGACCGGCTAGCCGCGAAGGTGGCCGGGGTGGCCGCTGCTGGGCCCGACGCCGCGGCGGCTGCTGCGCCCGACGCCGCGGCCCCCGACGCGGCGGCCCCCGACGCGGCGGCGGCCGTGCGCAGGATCAGCGCCGATGTCCTGCGTGGCCTGCTCGAAAGGGCATCGGTGAGCGCGGCCCTGACCTGTGAGCGGGCCGGAGCCCAGTCCCCCGACGCACGCACCCTCGATGCGGCCATGGAAGAACAGCCACGCCGCGCGCTGGAGGCGCAGCACCAGGAAATCGGCCTTGAGCCGGCTTGACGCTCATCGTGCGGAAGCCTGTCTGACTCGACAGCGCTCCGGTGTCCCGGTGCTCCCACGCCGTCGTCATCTGATCAACACCGTCCTGGCGACCCTTGCCGGTGGCTCACCTAGCCCGCGGAGATGGCCGAGCTGATCGCATTCCTGGTCTTCCACCAGGTCACGCCGCTGGCTGGCGACGGGCTGATCGCCGCGGCTTGGACGCTCGCGGTGCACTCAGGGGCGACCCCGACGCGCCGATTTGCCTCCGCCCCCGGTTGCCCATAAAGTGAAGGCACACCGACGCGGGGTGGAGCAGTTCGGTAGCTCGCTGGGCTCATAACCCAGAGGTCGCAGGTTCAAATCCTGCCCCCGCTACCA
>Ga0208586_1000821_pt1 | contig 10595 bp, 15 predicted proteins | sample NGESurshal072012_6_FD_184471 | JGI IMG/M metagenome (GOLD analysis project Ga0208586, IMG submission 184471) | Arctic peat soil microbial communities from Barrow, Alaska - NGEE Surface sample 53-3 shallow-072012 (SPAdes) | ecosystem: Environmental > Terrestrial > Soil > Wetlands > Peat ... | reverse complement strand
GGCCCGAGCTTGCGCCCGGGTTGAATCTGGACTCGACAAAGCAAAAATATGCTCAGACCGTCGTGTCGACGCGGATAGTCCCCGGTTGCGTGCAGTTTTTGGGGGAGGCAAAACGTTTTCACACAGCCTGGACCCAACTCAAACAACAAGCGGGCACTTTGCGCTATGATATACATAGTAGGTTGTTGTTTGATCTGATGACAAAGTTTATGAGCTGGCGCGAGTCCATATCAGCTTCTAGTGGTCCAAATCTGACACTTGGATTCGCTTGGGGATTCCCTGAAGAACTCGCGTGTGCGAGTCTAGGGCATGCACAAGCGAACGAATATCCAGTTGAGCCGAGCCGACCGTAGCAAGCTTAAAGCCATGGTCGCCAACCGCAATAGCCCGCAGAAGCACGTATGACGGGCCAAAATTGTTCTTCTGACCGCCGCTGGGCGCGGCACGGCAGAGATCGTGCAAGCTACCGGCAAGGCCAAGACGGTGATCTGGCGTTGGCAGGAACGTTTCCGCGACGAAGGAGCCGCGGGCCTTTGGCGGGACAAGACGCGGCGTTCGCGCATTCCGCCGCTGAGCCCCGAGGTGGCTAAACGTGTGGTCGCCCTGACGTTGGCAGGCCCGCCGCCGGCGGCCAGTCACTGGACCGGTTCGGCGATGGCGAAGGCAGCCGGGATCAGCGTCAGCTCGGTGCAGCGGATATGGCGTGCTCATGGCCTCCAACCGCACCGGGTACGCCAGTTCAAGCTGTCCAACGATCCGCAGTTTGCCGCCAAACTGCACGAGATCGTCGGCCTCTACGTCGATCCGCCCGACCATGCCATTGTCTTGTCGGTCGATGAGAAGAGCCAAATTCAGGCCCTCGATCGCACCCAGCCGGGACTGCCGATGAAGAAGGGGCGCGCCGGTACCATGACACATGACTACGAGCGCCATGGCGTCACCACCTTGTTCGCGGCGCTCGATGTCCTTGAGGGCAAGGTTATCGGCCAGTGCATGAAGCGCCATCGCCATCAGGAATTCATCCGGTTTCTGAACGTCATCGAGGCAAGAGTACCCAAGAAAAAGACGATCCACATCATCGTCGACAACTATGCCACCTTCAAGCATCCCGACGTCATGCAGTGGCTCGCCAAACATCCGCGGTTTGTCTTCCACTTCACCCCGACATCCGCTTCCTGGCTCAACGCCATTGAGGGCTTCTTTGCCAAGCTCACAAAGAAGCGTCTCAAGCGCGGCGTTTTCCGATCCTTGCGGGAACTCAAGGATGCGATTCACCGCTTCCTCGACGACACCAATGCAAACCCAAAACCCTTTACCTGGACCAAGGACCCAAACAAAATCATCGCGGCTGTCAAACGAGGGCACCAAGTGTTAGATTCGATCCACTAGCGACGCTACTCGGAGGCACCATGTCGAAACCCAAAAGCTACGTTGTTTTGGCTGTGACGACATGGGCATTCGTCGTTTGCTTTGCCGTGTGGCTGATGTTTGGAGTAACCGGAATTCCGATAAGTCGCGAACTCGGCCTAAATGGGGTTGAATTTGGTTTGCTTACCTCCACACCGGTGCTCACAGGCGCTCTGTTTCGTCTGCCGCTCGGCATATGGACGGACAGATTCGGTGGCCGTATCGTGATGTTCCTGCTGCTAGTTGTTTGTGCCATACCGCTCTGGCTCTCAAGTTATGCGACCAAATTCTGGCAGTTTATCCTCCTCGGATTGGCTCTCGGTGTCGTCGGAGCCTCATTCGCCGTCGGTACCCCCTACGTGGCGCGCTTTTTTCCGAAGGAGCGACGAGGTTTTGCCATGGGCGTGTTCGGAGCGGGCACCAGCGGCGCGGCGATCAATATGTTTATCGCACCGGTGCTGATCGCCCGATATGGCTGGCAGATAGTTCCCAAGGTCTATGCTGTCGCGCTGCTCATTACGGCGCTGGTCTTCTGGCTGCTGTCAGTGCCGGACGTAGGCGCGCCCGGCAAGAGCGGCGCGTCGCTGCGCCAGCAATTGGTTGTCCTCAGGGACATTCGTGTCTGGAAGTACTGCCAGTATTACTCGATCGTTTTCGGCGGCTTCACCGCGTTGTCCGTATGGATGCCGCTCTACTTTGTTCAGGAATACGGGCTGAGTCTCGCACAGGCTTCACTATTGGCCGCCTGCTTTTCTCTTCCAGCCGGAATTTTGCGCGCTGTTGGCGGTTGGCTTGCGGATCACTTCGGCGCCCACAAGGTAACATGGTGGGTGTTGTGGGCGGCATGGATTTGCTTGTTTCTTCTGTCATATCCGCAGACCGAGTTCATCGTTCACACGATTCGCGGGCCCGCACAATTCCATATCGGATTGTCCGTGGCTATTTTCACGGCGTTGCTCTTCGCGCTGGGCGTCGCTTTTGCGTTCGGAATGGCCTCAACATTCAAGTACGTTGGCGACGAGTTTCCAGACAACATGGGCATCGTTACCGGTATCGTTGGTCTCGCGGGCGGCCTCGGCGGGTTCCTCCTCCCAATACTGTTCGGTGCGATCCTCGATTGGCTGGGAATCAACTCAAGCTGTTTCATGTTTCTTTATGGCGTCGTTTGGGTATCCTTGATTCTGAACTACACGACTGAGGTGAGACGCCTGCCGGTGATGGGTGAGAAAGTTGCGACCAGCGCAACACCGAATCGCTCGATCCCTGGTTGAATCTGGATGAGCCGAATGCGAAGCACAATTCTCATTCAATGTACTGGGGTTTTGTCCTCGACCCCAGGACGCAAGCTGCTTATGAGACGACTCAAACGCTTGGCGGCGGCTGCCGGGCCGCCGTATGATGGCCGTTCGCCGCGGCCGCGCAACAGCCGGGTAAGCTGCCGTCCACCGGGGTTGCTGGCCAGGGCCGCATCGCTCTGCGGTCCAATGAACGGCTGCTTTGTGCAGCGACTGCGGGAACTCGGCTGAAATAGGAATACCCATATGTATCAACACATCCTGATTCCAACCGATGGCTCGGAACTGGCGCACAAAGGCGTCGTACATGGGTTGTCGCTTGCGAAAGAGGTGGGCGCTAAGGTTACTGTCCTTACCGTTGAAGCTTTCAACTTCTATGATGCATCCGAGTCACAAGTGAAGGACGCGCAGGAGCACGCCGCTTCGATTCTGAATGGAATAGCTAATGAGGCGAAGGCCGCCGGTGTAAAGTGCGAGACGCTGCAGGTCATTCAGCATGACCCGGAAATGACCATCGTGAATACCGCAAAGGAGAGAGGCTGCGACCTCATCGTGATAGCTTCACACGGAAGAAGCGGGATCGCAGCGGCACTACTCGGCAGCGTTACGGCAAAGGTACTCACGCATACTGTCATTCCAGTGCTGGTCTGTCACTGACGCGGCCAGCACAGCATGCCGGTCGGAGTTCACCACACACTGTCTGTGTCGGGAGCCCTGGCCAAACCCGGCTCGCCGAGAAGTTGCACTCGCCCCACTACTACACGCGCCGCGCGCTTTGGTTCTACAAGGTATCGGTGAATACGATTATGTTCCTCTCACATCGAATTAGCTTCTCGCCGACGCACTTACGCCGAACCGGAATAGCATCCGAGGATTGGAGGCAATCATGTTCAATCCTACTCAATTCATCCAAGCGATTTGTCGAGGAGCTTAAAACAGGTACGGCCAAATCCATGGAATCCTTGAGCCTCTGCCTATCCGGACATCATTGGTTTTGTTGGGCGCCGCGCCTAATGCGCCACTTTTTCTGGAACTCGGGCCATGCCCAATCCTAAAAGCATTATGCTCTGGTCTTCGTCCGGCTCGCGCACGACCGGCAGTTCGTCGGCGTGGTCCTCGTCGTCTTGTCCTCGTCCTCTCGTCCTCATCAGGATCTCGGGGCGGCATCGTGTTGCCTTATGATCACGAAGGGACTCGAGTCGATCAACCTGGTGGAAAATTCCTCGGGGATGTGTGGGGTCATCTTGTTGCTCCTCGAGTGTGGATCCTACGAGATTTTACCCCGTCTGCTCCGATTCCCACATGAGGGTTAGCGCCGCATCGTTGTTCTTGGGATGGCAGCGTGGTCATCCCCTGCGGCGGCTCGTCAACACGACCGTAATCGCGACCATCCGCCGCTTCCTCATCCACGTGCTGCCCAAAGGCTTCCATCGCATCCGCCACTGCGGCGTGTTCGCCAGCGCGAACCGCGCCGAGACAATTGCGCGAGTGCGCGAACTCCTGGGACTGGCAACGCCCACGGCCGAAGAGGCGCTCGAAATCGATCCGGCGGCGGCGCAGCCACTCGCCCAGCCTTGCCCCTGCTGTGGCGGCTGCATGTTCGTCATCGAGACCTTCGATGCCGGCTGCCGACCACGCTACCGGCCGACGGCAATGAGGATCGATATTTCATGAGCGAAACCGCAACATTCCGCACCCGAACCACCAAGGGCCTTCCTCGCTGGTCAATGACCAGATACGCCACTGCTCGGCCGAACACGTGTCCGGCATTGCATTCCGCACCGCGTCCATCCCCAAAACGCAGCGTCAACGCGGCTCAATCAAAGCCGATCAGCCAAACCAGCGGGCACAATAACGTCATCCCCGAGCCCCGCCGACTTACCCACACCCACGTCCGCGCAACCAAATCCCCATAGCGCGCGGCAGCCGTCGTACCCAACCTCACGCGCGTTCCTTCATTGGAGGCTTTCGGACGACGGCCGCCGGAGCGCGCGGCAACGTTCGTCATCGGCCGTCATCCGAAACCCTTCACAGGAGGAGACATTTCGTTTCGCAGGTATAGGGGCCGAGCAAAAGTAAGACCAGCCAACTCACTCACGGAGGCTTGGGTGTCAATCGGCGTTCAAAATTGGACGCCGATACGGGGTCAAATTTGGGCTCTGACTCACTTTTGATGCAGTTCGAGGAATGTCTGGCGTTTTGATTGGGGGAGAATCAGCCGCCGTGCAGCAAGCACTCCAGCGCTCCAGTCTGGTGCCGCGTGGGTTTGTTGTAGAAAGTGCGTACTACAACGGTGATAAGGTTGTTATTACGGTCCGGGCGTCCGGAGGCGCTGGCCTGTGTCCCTCGTGCGGAACGGTTTCCAGACGTGTCCATAGCCGGTATCGACGACACGTGACCGATCTGCCGCTTTCTGGGCGGATCGTACAGCTTCTGGTGATCGCCCGCCGCTTCCGTTGCGATGCCGTCCTGTGCAGGCGCCAAATCTTCACGGAGCGATTTGCTGAAGGGATGCTGGCTCCATCGGCCCGGCGCACGGCGAGACTGGACTCAATCGTCCATCACCTCGGTCTGGCGCTTGGCGGGCGACCGGCGGCGAGCTTCGCAAAAAGGCTAACGTTGCCAGTGAGTAAAGATACGCTGCTGCGCGTGGTCCGACGCCGCAGCCGTCCGCCGTCTGACCCGCTTAGGGTCATTGGCATTGACGATTGGGCCTGGCGGCGCAATCACCGATACGCCAGCATCGTCTGCAATCTAGTGTCCTGAACCAAAAGTTCGTGGCATTTTAGGCCTTGGCTGGCAAATTGTAAGCGCAGAAGCGTTCGATCGAGCTGAGGATGTCGTCGGCTGATTTTGTCCATCGGAACGGCTTCGGGTTGGCGTTGTGAAGTTCGATGAAGGACTTGATGTCGGTGCGTAGCGCAGCCACGCTGCGATAGATGCCGCGCCTGATTTTGCGCTCGGTGATGAGCGCAAAGAAACGTTCGACCTGATTGAGCCAGGATGAACTGGTTGGCGTCAGATGCACATGCCAGCGCGGCCTCTTGGCCAGCCAGTTGCGGATCAGCGGCGTCTTGTGGGTTGCGTAATTGTCCATGACGAGATGAACGTCCAGATCGTCGGGTACGGTGGCTTCGATCTCATCGAGAAACTTGCGGAACTCTTTGGCACGATGGCGTCCATAGCACTTGCCGATGACCCGGCCGGTTGCGATGTCGAGGGCGGCAAACAGCGATGTGACGCCATGGCGCTTGTAGTCGTGACTGCGGCGCGCCGCCTGGCCAGGTCGCATGGGGAACATGGGCTGGCTGCGGTCCAGCGCCTGGATCTGCGACTTCTCATCGACACACAGCACGATGGCGCGCTCGGGCGGGGCCACGTAGAGGCCGACGACGTCGCGAACCTTGGCAACGAAGTCGGGGTCGGTTGAGAGCTTGAAGGTCTCCAACCGATGCGGCTGCAGGCCGAAGGCGCGCCATATCCGCTGTACCGTCGAGACAGACAGCCCACTGGCCCGTGCCATGCCGCGCGAACTCCAGTGCGTCGCGTCGGCGGGCTTCGTCTCAAGGGTGCGGACGATCACCGCCTCGATCCGGGCATCCTCGATGGTGCGCGGCGTCCCCGATCGAGGCTCGTCCCAAAGACCATCGAGCCGATGCTCGGCGAAGCGCCGGCGCCACTTGCCGACCGTGTCCGGATCAATACCAAGACGGGCAGCAACGATCTTGCTCTGCTCGCCTTCGGCACAGGCCAGGACGATCCGAGCCCGCAGCGCCGCGCCCTGCGCCGTGCTCCGGCGCGATGCCAGTAACGTCAACTCACGGCGTTCCACATCATCCAGCCCCAGCGGGGCAAAGCTTCGAACCATAGCCAATCCTCCCCAAAATCAGGAGGGTCCGCTATGATCGAATCGATTTGGAGTCCGCCAAACTTCAGATTCAGGACACTAGAAAGGCGCCGAATCATCACGCTGCTACCGGATCGTGAACCCGCAACTGCCCAAGCCTGGCTCGCTGCTCATCCCACGATCGCGATCGTCGCCCGTGACCGTGGTGGCGGATATGGCGAAGCCGCGGCAAAGGCTCTGCCGCACGCGATACAGGTCGCGGATCGTTGGCATCTGATGGAGAACGCCAGTCGGGCCTTCCTCGATGCCGTCCGCAAATCGATGCGCCAGATCCGCAGTGTCATCGGTGCGACCACGATTGATCCCAAGCTGCTAACAGCTGCCGAGCGCCTGCAGTATGAGGGCTATTTGCGCCGCGAGGAGACAAATGTGGCCATCCTGGCTTTGTCGAAGAGCGGCAAACCGATCAAGCAGATTGTGCGTCAGACTGGCTATAGCAGGAAGCTGGTAAGGCAGGTGATCCGCGGCGAACGCCATGATGTCTTCCGGACCCGCGAGAGCTCACTCGATCAGCACCTGCCATGGCTGGACGATCAGTGGGCGTCTGGCTGTCGAAATGGAGCTGAGCTCTGGCGTCGCCTAAAGGCGCGTGGTTTCCGAGGCTCGCTCCGCGTCATCAGCGAGTGGACGACGCGCAGACGACGGGCTGAAAAGACCGATGCGCAAAACCTTCAGCGGATCCCGTCCGCAAGAAAAATCGCACGCCTCATGACAATCGGGCGCGACTTGCTCACCAAAGCAGAGACCGTCATGGTTGCAGCGATCGAAGCTGGCGTACCAACCCTGGTCGAGGCACGCGAGATTATAGCCCAATTCCACTTGATGATCCGGCGCAAGGTTGAGACGGGACTTACCACATGGATAAAGCACGCCCGCGCAAGTCTCATCGCCTCGTTCGCCAATGGCGTCGCGAAAGATGAAGCGGCCGTTCGAGCGGCAATCACTTCTTTCTGGTCCAACGGACAGACTGAAGGTCAGATCACGCGCCTGAAGCTTGTCAGGCGTCAGATGTATGGCCGCGGGAACATCGATCTGCTTCAAGCCAGATTAATCGGCGCGGAATAGGAGCTGCACCAAAATTGCGTCAGAGCCAAATTTGAACGCCGATTGACATTTCGCTGATCGCTCCGCAGTGACTTGGGAAGTGCAGCAGACTGCCCAACGGCAGTGAGGGTGAGGCGCACTCGTCCAGATCGCCAGAGCGCTTTCGCAAAAAGATATATGTCGGGCATTTCTTTTTGAGAAGGAGATACTTAAATTATCTGTATCTCTTATTAAGGATGGCGGAGAGATGACGATGATTGTTGAACAGTTTGCCCGCCCAACCATGGCAAGGATGGAAGTTGCGCTGGACAGAGCTTGCGAGCATCTTGCTCATGGTGGGAAGCACAACGTCCGTAAGCGCGTAGCCCAAACCATCATCCGGTGTGCGAAGACTGGGAACACCAGTTTGGATGCGTTGACCGAGGCGGGCGAGCGCGCCTTAGCGCAGCGGCTGCGACATGGCGGGGGAAGAGCCGAACACCGAGGCACGAGCATTCGGCCTAATTGGCAGAGCGCAGCATAGCGAATGATAGCGAATGGAAACAACGCTCAGTGGTTGTAGCTGCTGCGGCCTTCGAAGCGAATGGGGAGAAGGAGGGCGCAGTTCCAAGCGACCTGAGCGGGGAAGCATCGGGGATTTGGTAGGGAGCCCGTGTATCTTTTACGACTCCAGTTGAGCGAGACGGCGGCTGCCCCGGATGGAACGGCGCCTGTCGCATTTCCGTCTCAAGCCTTGGTGCTCGAACCTCGACAGGCCCTTTTCCAACACAGGCTGCAGCGTAAAGCTCGAGGGAGGACAGGATGGGATCCTTTCTGTCGTGATCCGCGCCGAGTTGCAGGAGCCCGACCTACGGTCGCAGCTCCCGAATATAGCCGGCGCGAGTCAATTGGTTTGTGACCTTCATCAGATGAACTTGGGAAATGCCGACACATCGGCGGTTTCTTAAACGGTGATCAACCGGTTGCCCTGAGCTGCGGCGCACATCAGAACGCGCAGCGCGTAGTCACAAAAAGTTGTCAATCGCATCGCTGGGGTTTCGGTTGCGGTCGACGCAGATAAAGATACATTAATAATGTATCTTTAAGAGCAAACCTCGAACGTGCGGCATCGGTGACGCAGCATGGCTTGGGCCGGATAGGTCGCGATCCCGCCTCGCCGATTGCGATCCGCGACTGAAGGAGCAGCAATGTCAGAGAGAATCGAAGGTTCAGCCGTGAACGAAATTGTCTGGGCAAGCGCGATGAGCGGTCTTTCACATAGGGAGAAGTATGATGTTCAAAACTAAAAGATACGATGAGCGGTTTCATGTCGGTGACGATGGACCATCGCCCGATTCCTTTAGCACTTTGGTGCCGATGCTGGTCGGAGGTCTTGGTCTCATTGTCGTTGGGATGATCACAGTCGGCATATTCGTGGGATAATCGCAGTCGGCATATTCGTTTAAAATTCAGCACAGGGCTTGTACGGCGGTGAGTAGGCCACGGAGCGTCGGCATGCTGTCGGCGCGGGCGGCATAAAGACCGTCCAATGGAAGGCTGGTCCCTTTGGGGGTCGGTCGGGATGTTGCCGTGGAGCGTACGCCGCTCTCCGGCATTTGTATTCGTCGAGGGCCATAGCCGTCGTGAGGCGGCGGTCAGCGAGATCGTCGCGATCACGAGGAGCGGCGGCGCCCGCTTCGAGCATCTTTGGCATAGGAAGCCTCCTTGAGGGATTGGTTTTCGGCCGTGCGGGCATTAGCCGCTACCGCGTCGGCACCCGCCTTGCGGCCGGCGGCGAAGACCGTCGCCGAAGAACTCCACAAGCACGATCAACCAATACCTTTGTTGTAGTTGACGACCTCGCACCAGTTCGGCCGAGGATCGACCTATCCGACCGAGCGGCATTGCGTACATTTGAAATGCGCGCAGATATCGTACCAATCCCATTCCAGCAGATCGTCCAGCTTCAGCGCGGACCAGTGCCAGCAGCGAGGACGCGGATCACGATTGGGCGGCCCGACGCAATAGACCAGGATGGTTTTAAAGCCGTCGGTCTTGGCCTTGGACGGCGACCCGCCAGACCAGTAGTGTAGTCGGGAGTTCGGTTTTCGACGCCAAGGCGGGCGACGTGGTGACCGTCACACGCATCGACCGCCTGGCGCGATCGACGTTTGACCTGTTCGCGATCGTGAAGGGCATCAGCGACGCGCAAGCTCACTTTCGATCCATGGCCGGCGATTGCGCTTGTTCCGCTTACGCTATGGTTCATCGCCGCGATCATCGCACACACCGGAGCCGATTACACAGCTTTCATCGCGTGGATGCGAAATCCCGTTACCAGCATCCTGATGACGCTGTTTCTCATTGCATTATTCTATCACGCTGCGCTCGGTTTGCAGGTGATTATCGAGGACTATGTTCACTCAGGGACAAGATTCGCGGCCATGATCGCGGTGCGGCTCGGCTGTTTCGCCCTTCGCGTCGTGGGCATTCTCGCAACTTTGCGCATCGCCGTAGGTCCCTAGACGACCGATTCCATGAAGCCGGCATGGATGAAGCGGCGTCCATGGAACTTGAAGCATACTGGTGGATTCCTCGTTTGAGAAGAACTGAACGAGGAGCGGTATGATGGCAACATGGCGGCAAGCGATCGAGGTGGCGATGACAGATGAGGACGTTGCGCGTTTAACGGCGCTTTCGCGCTCGCGAACCGAACCGGCGAGCCGGGTGGAGCGTGCGCGGATGCTTCTCGCTTATCGCCAGAACCCATCGTTTTTTGCCGTGGGACAACAGTTGGGCGTGCATCATCAGACCGTCCAACGCTGCATCGAGCGGGCGCTGGCTTATGGGCCGTTGATGGCGCTTGATGACCGACCCAGACCGGGCAAGGAGCCAACGATTACGCCGGAGGCCAAGGCCTGGCTGGTATCGCTGGCGTGCGACAAGGCCAAGGATCACGGTTA
>Ga0208586_1000820_pt1 | contig 10599 bp, 10 predicted proteins | sample NGESurshal072012_6_FD_184471 | JGI IMG/M metagenome (GOLD analysis project Ga0208586, IMG submission 184471) | Arctic peat soil microbial communities from Barrow, Alaska - NGEE Surface sample 53-3 shallow-072012 (SPAdes) | ecosystem: Environmental > Terrestrial > Soil > Wetlands > Peat ... | reverse complement strand
GCGAGATAGTTCAGCGTGGTGACGATCGACCAGCGGTCCATCTGGCCCTGGTTGATCTGCTGGGTGCCGTGATAGAGGCCGGACGTATCGCCGAGGCCGACGGTGTTGGCGGTCGAGAACAGCCGGAACGCCGGATGCGGCTTGATCACCTTGTTCTGGTCGAGCAGCGTCAGCCGGCCGGAGACCTCCAGCACGCGCTGGATCACGAACATCACGTCGGGACGGCCGGCGTCGTATTCATCGAACACCAGCGCGATGTTGTGTTGCAGCGCCCAGGGCAGAATGCCGTCGCGGAATTCGGTGACCTGCTTGCCGTCCCTGATGACGATGGAATCCTTGCCGACCAGGTCGATACGGCTGATATGGCTGTCGAGATTGACGCGCACGCAGGGCCAGTTCAACCGCGCCGCGACCTGCTCGATATGGGTCGACTTGCCGGTGCCGTGATAACCCGTGACCATGACACGGCGATTCTTGGAAAACCCGGCGAGGATGGCCAGCGTGGTGGCGCGATCGAAGCGGTAATCGGAATCGACTTCCGGCACATGCGGATCGACTTCGGAATAGGCCGGCACCTCGAGATCGCTGTCGATGCCGAATACCTGCCGGGCCGACACCTTCATGTCCGGCAAACCGGCGGGCTCTTGCGATTTGGTCATGGTGGCGGTCGTCATCGGTCCTCCGGGGTCTCGGGCGCTCCCGAAACCAGATTTGCGGTATGGCTGCGGATGGGTGCTGTGCGGAACCTAGCAGACAGCAACGATTGGCAGAAGCCCGCGGCCTGATCAAAGTTCCGTTGCCTTTTCATCAAGATAGGGATTGGACGCGGTTTTTGGAAGGCTGCTCTGCGAATCACGCCGTACTTTCGACAGGACAATTTGGTGCCTGCCGAAAGCGGGCTCGATGGCACTTTCCACCCCGGCCGCGAGTTATGTTAGGTCTGCGTGCGAGCCGGACCGCAGTCCGATACAGGAACCTCGTGACTTCATTCATCGATCCATTGGTGGCATTCGTCTCGGCTCACGCGTGGCTTGCCTACCTCACATTATTTCTTGCCGCCTTGCTTGAGGCCGTCCCGATCGTGGGGTCGGTGATTCCGGGTTCGACCATCATTTTGGCGCTGAGCGCGCTGGTCCCCAGCGGCGAGTTGCGGCTGGAGTGGGTGCTGCCGGCCGCGATCGCCGGTGCCTTGATCGGTGACGGATCGGCATTCTGGGTCGGGCATCGCGCCCAGAGCGAGATCCTGAGTTCCTGGCCGATGTCCAGCTATCCGCGCGTGGTCGCCCAGAGCGAGGCGTTCTTCCGCCGCTGGGGTGCGCTGGCGGTGTTCTTTGCCCGCTTTGTGCCGCCGATCCGCGCCTTCGTGCCCATCACGGCCGGCGCGCTCGGCATGGCGCCGCTGCGGTTCTACGCCGTCAATATCCCGGCGATCCTGCTGTGGGCGCCGGCGCATGTACTGCCGGGCGTGCTCGCAATATCCCTGCTAGAACGCTACCACTTCGTCGGTGTCGGCGCGGGCGCCAAGCATTACTGGATGCCGCTCGTGGTCGGCGGCGCATTGATTCTCGCGCTGGCGGTCTGGACCATCCGCCGCCGGAATGGCGGCGGCGCGATCGAGCCGGCGGCGAAACAGTCGCGCTGATCGGAACCTGCGCAATTCGAATGCAGCGCTAGCTCGCGCCGCGAACCACGGTCTTTAGATAATTATACGCCTTGATGATCTCGATCAGGCGATCCTCGGTGGAGCGGTCGCCGCCATTGGCGTCGGGGTGGTGCTGTTTCACCAGCGCCTTGTATTTGGTCTTGACGTCCTCGAGCGTCGCGTCGGAGCCGAGTCCCATCACCTGCAGCGCCTTGCGCTCGGCGTTGAAAACCTTGCGGGTTTCGACCTTGGCCTCGGCGCCCGCACCAGGGCCGGGCCGCCAGCGGCCGCGGCCGTTGAGTTCGCTGAACATGCTGAACGGATCGGAGGCGCCCTCGAGGTCGGCCTCGGCGCTGCCCTTGCCCTTCTTGGCGCTGGTATTGGCGCCCATTTTCCAGGTCGGGCGATGGCCGGTCAGCGCGTCCTTCTGGTAGCGGGCGACCGCGTCGGCATTCATGCCGGAAAAGAAATTGTAGGACTGGTTATATTCGCGAACGTGATTGAGGCAGAAGTGCCAGTATTCCTTGTCATTGGCCCGGCCCTTCGGCGCGCGGTGTGGGCCCTTGTTCTTGCAGTCCGGCCATTCGCAAATGACCGATTCTTCCCGCGCCTGCGCCTGCTGCTTTGCGCTCAGCTTGTTGGGCTTGATGCGGATGCTGTCGAAGAACTTTGATGAATCAATCGGCATGACTGACTATGACAACGCAATGCGAAAGGCTTCAAGTCTTGACATCGCAAATATCTCATTCCCGATGCGCCCTTGACGAAGGCCGATCATGGACGTATTGCCGCCGTCATGCGCACCAGGGACATTATCACCAACAGGTTGAACGAAGCTTTCGAACCGGAAAGCCTCGACGTCGCGGACGAGTCACATCTGCATGAGGGCCATGCCGGCCACAGGCCAGGCGGCGAGACGCATTTCAGGGTGTATATTGTGTCGCCCGCCTTCAAAGGGAAGAGCCGGATCGAACGTCACCGCATGATTAACGCGGCATTGGCGGCGGAACTCGCCGGCTCCGTGCACGCCCTGGCGATCCACGCCCAGGCGCCGGGAGAAAACCGGGGCTGACACGGCAATCCTGTTCGCTGCCATTGCCTGCGGCTCCCACCCCCGACCCCTCCCCGCAAGGGACCCTTGCGGGGAGGGGTGGGTGGGGGTCAACGCGCAGTGACGTTCCGCTCGCGTTCAAAACGACTTGCCCGCCCGCTTCGGCTTTTTCTCCTCGATCTCGGCCTCCCGCGGCACCGCCACGATCCGCAACGCGGTAATGCGGTTGCGCTCGCGGCGCAGTACGCGGAATCGGAAGCCGTGGAAGGTAAAGCTCTGGCCGCGTTCCGGGATCGACCGAGCCTCGTGAATCACAAGGCCCGCGACCGTGGTCGCCTCCTGATCCGGAAGATGCCAGTCCATGGCGCGGTTGAGATCGCGGATCGGCACCGAGCCGTCGACCACCACGGAGCCATCGGGCTGGGCACGAACGCCGGCCACCACCACGTCGTGCTCGTCGGAAATGTCGCCGACGATTTCCTCCAGGATGTCTTCCAGCGTCACCATGCCCTCGACCTCGCCATATTCGTCGACGACCAGCGCGAAATGGGTCTTGCGGCGGCGGAACGCCTTGAGCTGTTCGGACACCGAGCGCATCTCCGGCACGAACCACGGCGGCAGTGCGATGGTCGAGACGTCGATCTTCGCGGTATCGCCCTCGGTGGCGCGGATCGCGCGCAGGAGATCCTTGGCATGCAACACGCCGATGATGTTTTCGGGCTTGTCACGCCACAGCGGAATCCGGGTGTACTCGGTCGCCAGCACCTCGCGCACCAGTTCTTCCGCCGGCAGGTCGGCATTGATCATCACCATTTCGGTGCGATGAACCATCACGTCGGAAACCTGCAGCTCGCGCAGGTCCAATAGCCCGCCGAACATGTCGCGATCCTGCTTTTCGACCTTGCCTTCGTGGTGAAGCAGATCCACCGCGCCACGCAGCCGCTCGGTCGGCGACAGGATCGGCTGGTTGGCGCCGATCTTGATGCCAATCGCCCGCATCAGCACGCGCACGATGGCCTCGATCACGGTGAGAAGTGGCCCCAGCAGGTACACCATCAGCTTCATCGGACGCGCGACCAGAAGCGAGACCCGGTCCGGCGCGTTGATGGCGATGGTCTTGGGCAGCACTTCGGCGAAGATCACGACCAGCACCGTCATCACGCCGGTGGCGTAGAGCACGCCGACTTCACCGAACCAGGCGGTGAAGATGCCGGTTGCCAGCACCGAGGCGCCGATATTGGCGATGTTGTTGCCAAGCAGCAGCGCGCCGATCATTCGCCCGCGCATCGCAAACAGGCTGGAGACGACGTCGGCTTCGCGATTGCCCTGCTTCGACAGCCGCAACATGCTGGCGCGCGAGGCGCCGGTCAGCGCGGTCTCGCTCGCGGAAAAGAACGCGGAGATCAGCAGGCAGGCAGCGACGATCGAGAGTGTAAACCAGTCCATTATGTGGCGTTCACTTCATTCCCGGATTGGAACACGATGATCGCGAAAGCCGCCAGCCGGCTTTCGGATCGTGCTCTAGCTTTTGCCCGCCAGCCTGCGTTCGAGAAAGTCACGCACCAGCGACGGCTCGACATCCGGAGCAATCACGGCGCGGCCCACGGCCTCGAGCAGGATGAAGGTCAGGCGGCCGCGTTTGACCTTCTTGTCCTGCGCCATCAGCGTCATCAGCGTGTCGGCAGTCCCGAGCCCTTCCTGGGCAAATCCCGCAATATCCTGCAAATGGGTCGGCAGACCCACCGCGGCAAGGTGGCGCGCGATGCGCGCAGCGTCCGATTCGGCGATCATGCCGAGCTGCGCCGAAAACTCCGCCGCCAGCACCATGCCGACGGCGACGCCTTCGCCATGGAACAGCCGGTCGGAAAATCCGGTCGCCGCTTCCAGGGCATGGCCGAAGGTATGGCCGAGATTGAGCAGCGCACGTTCGCCGGTCTCGCGCTCGTCGCGCGCCACGATCGCGGCCTTGGCGCGGCACGAGGTAGCGATGGCGTGCTCGCGCGCTGCGCCGCCGGCAAGGATTTCGCCATGGTTGGCCTCCAGCCACGCGAAAAAGGCTTCATCGCCGAGGGCGCCGTATTTGGCGACCTCGGCATAGCCGGCGCGGAACTGGCGCGGCGACAGGGTGTCGAGCACGGCCGTATCCGCCACCACCAGCACCGGCTGGTGAAACGCGCCGAGCAGGTTCTTGCCGCGCGGCGAATTGATCCCGGTCTTGCCGCCCACCGAGGAATCGACCTGGGCCAATAGCGAGGTCGGCACCTGCACGAAATCGACGCCACGGCGCAGGATGGCGGCGGCAAAGCCCGCGAGGTCGCCGACCACGCCGCCGCCGAGCGCGACCACCAGATCGTTGCGCTCGATCTTCGCGGCGATCAGCGCCTCGCTGACCTGTTCGAGGCCGGCATGGGTTTTCGACCCCTCGCCCTCCCCGACAATGATGGCCGATGTCGCAATACCGGCCTTCGACAGCGCAGCCTTCGTCGGCGCCAGCCAGTGCCTGGCAACCTCGCGGTCGGTAACGATCGCGGTGCGTGCCCCCGGCCGCAAGGCGGCGATGCGCGCGCCCAGCGACGGCAGCAGATCGCGGCCGATGACAATATCGTAGGATCGCGCCCCCAACGCGACGTCGACCGTGATCGGATCGGTGTGTTTGAGCGGCGCGGTCATCGTGCGGCGTCCAAGGTGCCCGGCGTGGTGTTCGCGACCGCGCTGGCACCGCCGCCGCACAACTGGGCATGCAGGGCATCGATGCACTCGTCGACGATTTTTTCGTGCGGTACGTCGCGCGACCAGATCGTCAGGTCGGCATGCCGGTAGAACGGCTCGCGTTCGCCAAGCAGGCGCCCGACGGTCGCGGCCGGGTCGGCGGTCTGCAGCAGCGGACGGTCGGCACGGCGCTTGACCCGGCGCATGATGATGTCGGCATCGGCCTTGAGCCAGATCGAAACCGCCTGGCTGCGGATGCGGTTGCGGGTCTCCTCGCGCAGGAACGCGCCACCCCCGGTGGCCACCACGCCGGGACCGCCATCGAGCAACCGCGCGATCACCCGCGCCTCGCCATCCCGGAAATGCGGCTCGCCATGGTTTTCAAAAATGTCCGGTATCGACATTCCCGCCGCGGCCTCGATTTCGCTATCGGCGTCAAGAAACGGCAGCCGCAGCCGGGCCGACAGCCGGCGCCCGATGGTGGATTTGCCGGCGCCCATCATCCCGACCAGCACGATCGAACGCCTTCCCAGCGCCGCCGTGATCTCGGCCTCGGGGGACGTGCTGGCAGGTGCCGGTGAGGCTGTTTCAGGCATCCAAAAACTCTATCGTCGCGGAATCGCGGGTTCCATGCCACCATACTACCCCCGCCGATATCGTTGCCAGAGACTCTTGCAACGGACCGGGGAACATGTTGGTAGTCACCCTCGACCATCCCGATGATTCAATGGTTAATTCGCCGCCAGAGCCGCACTGATGCCCAGCCTGTTCCGGTTTCTGATGGTGGTCGCGGTCATTTGCGGCATCGTCTACGGGGTGATTTTCGCGCTGGCGAATTTCGTCAACCCGAAGCCGCGGGAGATGAGCGTCACCATCCCGGCGGACAGGTTTCTCAAGAAATAGCGGGTAAGGTCGGGAATGCATTCCAGGACCTCGGATACCAAGCTGATCGGCCTGTTCCTCGACATGCTCGCGGCCGAACAGGGCGCCGGCACCAACACGCTCGACGCCTACCGCCGCGATCTTGAGGATTTTTCGGCGTTTCTCGCCCGCGCCGGGCAGGATTTCGCCGGCGCCGAAACCCAGGCGCTGCGGGACTATCTCGCCGACCTCGACGTCCGCGGCTTCAGGTCCTCGAGCGTGGCCCGCCGGCTGTCGGCGATGCGGCATCTGTTTCGCTTCCTCTTGAACGAGCGGATTCGCAGCGACGATCCCGCCGCGATCCTGTCCGGCCCGAAGCGCGGCCGCGGCCTGCCGAAGGTGCTGTCGATCGCCGACGTCGATCGGCTGCTGGCGCGGGCCAAGGCGCTGGCCGACGCGCCGCAAGCCTCTGCGCTGCAACGACTGCGCGCGATGCGGCTGTATTGCCTGCTCGAGGTGCTGTACGCCACCGGCCTGCGGGTATCGGAACTGGTGTCGCTGCCGCTGGCGGCCTCGCGCCGCGACGCCGCCATGATTGTGGTACGCGGCAAGGGCAACAAAGAACGGCTGGTGCCGCTGAACGAGCCTTCGCGACGGGCGATGGCTGACTACCTCGCGGCGAGGACAGCGCTGAAGCCGGACAAGAACAAGAGCGCCCTCGCTTCGAAGCGCAGCCCGGGCTCGAAATGGTTGTTCCCCTCGTTCGGCGAAAGCGGCCACCTGACGCGGCAGCATTTCGCACGCGACCTGAAGCAACTCGCGGCCGTCTCCGGTCTCGCGCCGCGGCTCGTCAGCCCGCATGTGCTGCGGCACGCCTTCGCGAGCCACCTCCTGCACAACGGCGCTGATTTGCGCATCGTGCAGACGCTGCTCGGCCACACCGATATCTCCACCACCCAGATCTACACCCATGTGGTCGAGGAGCGCCTCAAGAGCTTGGTGCGCGACCTGCATCCGCTGGCACAGAAATAGCCCTCCGGTCTTGACTTCGGCGCCATCTCACCTGAAAGAGCCGGTTCCACCCGCGGCCCGCTGCCAAGGCGCGTTTGACGCAGCCGGTTCCGGTTTTGCGCGGAATGCTGGATAAACAATTGAAGATACTTGACTTCTTCACGCAACCCAAATCCGCTTCGCCTCCAGGCGCGTTCCTCCTTATAGTGATTTGATGCCGGATCACATGCGCAGCTACCTTGATTTTGAAAAGCCGGTTGCCGAACTCGACGCCAAGGTCGACGAATTGCGCGCACTGGCCGCAACCGGCAGCGACATCAGCGAAGAGATTTCGCGGATCGAGGACAAGGCCGCGCAGGCGCTGAGCGACCTCTACGACAACCTGACGCCGTGGCAGAAAACCCTGGTCGCGCGCCATCCGCAGCGGCCGCATCTGACCGATTTCATCAACGCGCTCATCACCGAGTTCACGCCGCTCGCGGGCGACCGCAAATTCGGCGAGGACGAGGCGCTGATGGGCGGCTTCGGCCGCTTTCGCGGCGCAAGCATCTGCGTGATCGGCCAGGAAAAAGGCGCCACCACCGAGTCCCGCATCAAGCATAATTTCGGCATGGCGCGTCCCGAAGGCTACCGCAAGGCGGTGCGGCTGATGGAGATGGCCGACCGCTTCAGAATTCCCGTGCTGTCGATCGTCGATTCCGCCGGCGCCTATCCGGGCATCGGCGCCGAGGAGCGCGGCCAGGCCGAAGCCATCGCCCGTTCCACCGATGCCTGCCTGTCGCTCGGCGTGCCCAATGTCGCCATCATCACCGGCGAAGGCATGTCGGGCGGCGCCATCGCCATCACCACGGCCAACCGCGTGCTGATGTTCGAGCATTCGATCTACAGCGTGATCTCGCCGGAGGCGGCGTCCTCGATCCTGTGGCGCGACGGCACCAAGGCGCAGGAAGCCGCCAACAGCATGAAGATCACGGCGCAGGACATGCTGCGCTTCGGCGTAATCGATTCGATCCTGAAAGAACCCCCGGGCGGTGCTCACCGCGACCCCAACGCCATGATCGCGGTCACCGGCGACGCCGTCGCGCAGGCCTTGAACGATTTCGGCCATCTCCCGCCGGAGGTAATCCGCCAGCAGCGGCGCCAGAAATTCCTCGATATCGGCCGGAAACTCGGCTGAGCCGGGGTCGCGGCCACATGATTCGGATGGCGATCCGCCGGTCGGCTGCGCGGCTTTTTTCGAGAATAAGGCAATTTGGCCGCAATTAGGCCCACCCCGATATTTAACCTCTATTGACCATGGCTGCGATGGATCCTGCCGCGGCGCCACCGGCGGCTTGCGGCCCGGGGAGCCGAAGGATAATATTTTAGTCAATGGCTTCAGGGCACGGACGCTATAATCGGGGTGCGAAATTGCCCGTCGGGTGTGGAGCTTTGCATTGATCTGCCGCTCGCTGGTCCGAGTGCTCGTCACATCTGCCGCGCTAGCGGCCGGTGTGCTGCTGACCGGCTGCAACAGCGACGAAGTCTCGCTCGCGAGCAACGCCAAGGCCAACCAGCCGGTCCCGCCGAAACTGGTCGCCGCGATGACCGAGAAGGACATGGATCTGCAGTCGCCGATCCTGATCCGGCTGTTCAAGGAGGAGGCCGAGCTTGAGGTCTGGAAGCAGAATCGCTCGGGCCGCTTCGCGCTCCTGAAGACCTATCCGATCTGCCGCTGGTCGGGCGACCTCGGGCCCAAGGTCCGCGAGGGCGACCGCCAGGCGCCGGAAGGCTTCTATGCCATCACGCCGGCGCAGATGAACCCGCAATCGGCGTATTACCTGTCGTTTAACACCGGCTTTCCCAATGCCTTCGACCGCGCACTTGGCCGCACCGGCTCGGAGCTGATGGTGCATGGCGACTGCTCGTCGCGCGGCTGTTATGCCATGACCGACGAGCAGATCGTGGAAATCTATTCGCTGGGACGGGAATCGTTCTTCGGCGGCCAGCACTCATTTCAATTCCAGGCCTATCCGTTCCGGATGACGGCCGTGAACATGGCCAGGCATCGCAACAATCCGAACATGCCGTTCTGGCGAATGATCAAGGAAGGCAACGATCATTTCGAAGTGACGAAGCAGGAGCCCAAGGTCGATTTCTGCGAGAAGAAATATGTGTTCGACGCCGCGAAGCCGCCGAACGCCACCCACGATCCGGTGTTCGAGGCATCGGCCAAATGCCCCGCTTACGTGATCCCGGATGAAATCGCCGACGCCGCGCGCCAGAAGCAGCAGGCAGACGATGCCGAGATCGCGAGACTGGTCGCGAAGGGAACGCCGGTGGCCCGGATGAATACCGGCATCGACGGCGGCATGAACAAGGTGTTCGCCGCCAAGCTGCCCGACGGCAACACCGGCCTGTCCGACGGCGGCGAAGGCCAGAGCCTGTCGCTGCTAGCCCTGTCGCGCGCACCCGGCACCATTCCCTCGCACGTCAATCCGCCGCACCCGCCGAGCCTGGAAGAGCCCGCGGTCGCGGCGGCCACGCCGGCACCCTCGACGCGGGTGGCGGCGGCAGCGCCGAGCACCCAGTCTGACGGATTCTTCAGCAGCCTTGCCCGCAAGGTCGGGTTCGGCGGCGCGGCGGCCGATACCACCGCAAGCGCGCCGGCGATGGCAACGAAGCCGAAAGCGATCGCGGCCAGACGGGCCGAGCCGCATCCGGAGGCAACACACAAACCCGAGACCAGGCAGGCCGCCGCCAAGCCGCCGCTGAAACCGTCGATCTCGGATCCCCCGACCCCGCCCGCTTCCGCCGCCAAGGACACCCTGGTCGGCGGCGCCCAGCCGATCGTGCCGGCGAATTCGTTCGAGAGCCGCTTCTCCGCCGCCGCCCGGTAAGCGAGTCGGGCGCAACAACCCTTTTCCCCACCGCGGCCTCGTGGTTCGAGACGCGTGGCGTTGCCACGCTCCTCACCATGAGGGTCGAAGTCCTCATTCTGAGGAGCGCGCTTGCGCGCGTCGCGAAGGATGAAGCCGCGGTGCCGGAAAATGAGCTAATGCTCACCCATAGCGGCCGTGGCAGTGCTTGTACTTCTTGCCGGATCCGCACGGGCAGTCCTCGTTGCGGCCGACCTTGCCCCAGCCGGCGGGATTTTTCGGATCGCGGGCGGCGGTCGCCGCCGGCACCAGCGAGGCGGCTGCGAACGCCAGCTCGTCCTCGCCGGTATTGGGGTCGAACTTGTGCGCCTCCATTTGCGGCAGTTCCGGCTGCTGTTCTTCCGGCGGCACGATCTCGACCCGCATCAGCTGCGCGGTCACCGCCTCGCGCAGATGGGCGATCATCG
>Ga0208586_1000818_pt1 | contig 10605 bp, 8 predicted proteins | sample NGESurshal072012_6_FD_184471 | JGI IMG/M metagenome (GOLD analysis project Ga0208586, IMG submission 184471) | Arctic peat soil microbial communities from Barrow, Alaska - NGEE Surface sample 53-3 shallow-072012 (SPAdes) | ecosystem: Environmental > Terrestrial > Soil > Wetlands > Peat ... | reverse complement strand
CGAGTCCCCCCCGGCTGAGCCGGGGATACAACAGGGCGCCTCGCGGCGCAGTCGCGGCATGAGCGGTCGATGTCGGGGCTGTGCCAGCGGGACAGTCTGACAGTGCGCTGATGAACGAACGCTCCCCGCCGCCATGAAGCCGCGAACCCGCACCAGGCGCCAGAAGCGGTCAGGCGGTGCTTACCACGGTCGCGTCGTGCTGTGGCCAGAGCCGAGCTGGTCATCCTGCCGCGCGTGCCGCGCTGTGGGCGTCCCCGCCGGGACCGGTGACGACCCGTATCGCCATCGAGCCGAGCATGCGCTGCATGCCGGAACCCACATGGCAAACAGCGACCGCGTCTACCTGGTTGTCCCGCAGGAACCGTGCCACACGGGCGTGATGGGCACCTTCGGTCCCCTGATCGTGCAGCGTTCCCCAGGCAACGGTGAACTCCTGCCAGTCGCGGATCTCCTTGTCGGCCACGTCGGCGACCGCGACCCGGTCGGCTCGTCCCCAGCGCGGGTCGACCTGGCCATCATCTGTGATTGGCACGCATACCCTCATGTCGAAAGCCTCCTCGCCGGAGCCCGGAAATTCTGGGCGCCTCTAGGTTCCCCCGTTCCCGATCAAACCAGACGCGACAGCCTGCTCTGGGCCTCTGGCCTGACCACGCACCCGGTCGGGCGGCATGAGAGTGCGGTCTGATGTCACTGCCCGAAGGAGTAGCGGAGGTCTGCGTTGATGAGGACGTTAAGCCGGTACCGGAGCTGATCGAGGCGCTCTTCGTCTTCGTCTGACGCCTCGCCCAGCAGGGTCCAGGTCAAGCGCTGGTCCTCGATGTCGAACCTGATCTGGTCGTCGGGGCGATCGGGCCAGAGCGAGGCCCAGATCACCAGGGATGGGAATACCGCCTGCAGCACCCGGGGCGGGAGTTCACCGTCACGCAGATTGAGCCACTCCCGGCGCGCCTGATCGGCGATCGGATCATGCAAGGCCTCGTATATGGCCCAGGCGGGCGGCGGCTGCGTCTTGGAACGGCTGCGCAGCACTCGCATACGGGCCTCCTCCCGGAGCCGGATCACTTCCCGAGAACACGCATGTCCGCTGGCAGGCGGCGGCCTAGGCCTGGCCGTCGTTCCCACCTGGGGCGACCTCCACAGCCTCGCCGTCGGCCAGCCTGAACTGCTTTTGGCAGGCAGGGCAGGTCATCAGCAGCGGCCGCACAGGAACAGCCGGCCCGCGCAAAGCCCTGAGCTGAGTGTCGTCGTAGGGGCACACCACGAAGTTCACTCATGCAGGATAGGTGCGGCCCGCGCCGCCCGCGGGAGCCACGAAGCCTCGAATCATCACGCACTCGGCGCGGCAGATGCGCGCGTTCGCTGGACGAGCCTCAGTGCATACGTATGCGAGCCTCAGGTCGACGCGATGTTCGCGAGCGGCGCACCGTGATCCGCGCTCACCGAGCCTTCGGCCCGGGCTGCGACAGATCTTTGATGCTTGTCATCTGGACTGAGCAGATCAGGATGTTTCTGTCATTCTCGCCCAACGGCCGGACGAAGCGGCAGAGACAACGGCCGACGGGCGGGGATGGTGGGATTCACAGCACCGCACGGCGCGGTGGGTTAGGCAAGATCATGCTGGCCGAGATGGGGCGCAGACGGCCACGTGTCATCGGCGGCCGGGCTCGCGCCCAGCTGGTTCGTCTTTCAACAAGCCCTGCTCACGCCCTCGACAAGACCCGGATCCACGAGGATAATTCTGGCAACCGGAATCTTCAGGGGGGCTTACCGTGCTTATCGTGGATATTACGCATCCGGTAAAGACCAGCCAGCTACCCAGCACATCTACGGATTACCCGATTCCCAAGAATACCGAATTGGTCGTTTACGGCTGGGGATTGTGCCGAAACTGGACCATAGACGGGTGCCATGGATACAAAGGTAACGGCACGCAGGCATGCGGGGACTGCGGACATGGTTTCGGAATGCATTACTGACATTAATCTTTCTGCCGGAATGCCCTAACGCCGCGTCTGACCGGCAAGTGGCGGCATCAAAGGTTTGTGTATGGTGAACAGGGCCGGTCAGGTGATAGCTGGGGTCTGGGGTGATTGGCCGGACACGTCTCCTAGGTAGCGGCCGTGCCCAAGACCGCGAAGTCGCGGGGATTGGCGGACTCGCAGGCGGCGGTAAGTAGGGCCTCGAACTGCAGATGGGTAAACCCCAAGGGTCAGCGATTCGGCGGGCGCTGAAGGACGGCGCACATGCTCGGCTGGTGAGTGCCCCAGCATGCCGTCGATGACGCAGGTCCGGTAGAACCCGGTCGCGACTGAGAAGCGCCGTGAGATGGTGGAGGGCTTGAACCGGCGGATCTCCTGCATCTATCGGATGTAGAGCTCCAGGTGCGGGCGACGGGCGGCCAGAGGGTCCGGGCCCCGCTCCGCGCACCAGGCGAGGAAGCAACGCAAGTCTGATTCGGTGTGCTCGCAGGAGGAGCCCTTGAAATGCGCCAGGTACCGCAGCTGATCAGCGACGGGCTCAGGGCGATCGGAGGGGACTGGGTCAGTTCGGTGAAGTTCTTCATGACCTGACACTGCGCCCTGCTCCCCGCCGCTGCGAAGTCGCGAAACCTGCACCAGGCGCGGCAGATCAGGATGTTCGCCGTGTTCTGCCGCGTGCATGGTTATGCGGCAACGCAAGGTCAGGCTGCGGCGGAATCCTGATCAGCGGATGCCCGGGAGCGCCCCTGACTGCGCACGTGTAGCCGCCGATCTGGGCGACCCCTGCCCGTTAAATGGCCATCACACGATACACATATTAGATGTTATGCTCAAGGTCGGTTGCTGATTCCTGGTTTAGTTCCTTCGCTTCAATTATCAGCGCGTTGATGGCTTCGTCGTCTACCGTCCAGCTGAATATCGGTGCGGCATGGCGGAGCAACTCTAGCTGCGCGATGACGCAGGCGGATTCGATTAGGTCAGTGAATGGTCCTGGCCTCTGTCCGGTCTCGAAGCCGACGGTGCCGGTCTGGTCGGCATCCTTCATGTGCAGGCTAGCCATTCCATAGTCATGGTTGGCGGTGTGCTGTGCCATCTGCATCTCGGTGGTTAGGGTGCGCCATATCTCCGAGTTTTGGACGTCCCGCAGCTGGTCAGGGATGGTTAGTCCTGCTGTGTCGGCTATCTGCAGGAGGTTCCTTTTAGTGGCATCTATCTGGGCAAGGGCATCCTCAAGGACTTCGTCGTCGAGCGAGTCAAAAGCTAGCCGGAATACGAGACTGAGTCCTTCGCCGTATTCTTCGGTCATCTGCTCGAACGGCGCTGCGATAGTCACGAGTCCACGCAACAACGGCAGAGCTTCGGCGGGCTGGCGGCTGATTATCAGGGTCCGGGCGCCTTGGAAGTAGGAGACACCTTGCCCAAAGAGCTGGAAGGCAAGCACAGCCGGGAATGTCTGGGCAGTTTCAGCGCCGGTCGCTGCGCCACCCTCGACGAGGGGCATCACAGCGGCAAGCAGGTCATGCTTCACCGGCAGCACAGTCTGACCGATGGTGGTCTGCTGGGCGGCCCAGTCGCCTTGTTCCCAGCGGCTTGGCCGAGAAACGGTGACATCCGCAGGGCTGGGGTTCAGCCTGGGTTCAGCCCGCCGTAAATCGCGAAGTCACGGGTTCCGAACTTGTGACCGGGGGCGAACTGAACCGTGAATGTATCCTCTGGCTCGACGAGTAGATTGTCGTCTTCGAGCCGACAGGATTTGATGCCCGAGCACCATCGCAAGGTCGGGAACAGCTCACCAGCAGCGCCGAGGTTGAGAGGGTCAGACGGCTCGTCGCTGATGACGTAGCCGGTGACCTGCTTGTACAGCGGCGATATGTCGACTGGGCCTTTCGACATGAGCTGGTCAGCGACGGCCTGGCCGAGCGATGGCACAAGCGATAGCATCGCGGAGCGCACGAGGTCGAACAGTTCTCGTGTCACGCTGTCAGCTGCCTGGCGGACGCCGCCGAGGTCAGCTTTACCGTGCTCGAAGTCGTCACTAGCCTTCCGGGCAGCGTCGTAAACCTGCTTGTCGCCCTCGAAGATGTACTCCCGGCGAGCGAAATTTCCGGCCATCATCCGCCAGTTGCTCTGGGTGACGTCCACGCCAAGTAGCCGCGCATGCTCTCGATCGCTCAGCCCGAGACGGGCTTGGTGGATCCGCTGGACAGCCTTGGTCAAGACTTCACACGCGATGTACAGGTGCGCTAGCACAAGTACCCGCGATCCGGTGTTCCAGTACCGCAGGGCAGCCTGATACTGCGCTAGTGCCCGGAACAGCCGCGGCGCCTGAGGAGTGGCAAAAGCGGCCTGGCCGAACGCGAAGAAGCTTTCAACATCGATCCACCTCCCCACCCGAGGGAGGCCGCGCTCGTCCGGCACGAATATCTCCATGAACTCGCGCCGGGTCAAGCCCGCTGTCGAGTTCAACACGATATGAAGCGCCGGTGGCTCTACTACCGCGTTCACACAGAAGCTGATGATCATCGCTATTGCCGACGCAGCGTTCGCGGCGCTGCGTACAGCCGCGTCGACCCCGGACGCTGGGGAGCGGATCGCCATCCAGAGCTCTCTGGGAACCGGATAATCGAGACCCATATCCTCCCAGCGTGTGGATATCTGGACCTGAACCTGACCGCCCAAACCATGTGTCCATTCACGGGGGTTAGCGACCGCACTTCGTAAGAGGTGGCTGCGATGCTGTGACATCGTGCCGATCTTGGATCGGCTGAATGAGTGATGCCGCGCCCAGCCGGGGCGTGATTGATTGGCCGCGATGCCGATGAAGCCGGCCTCAGTCGCGTTGGCTGATCCGCACCGAGACGTGGGCGGGTTCCAGGGCCTGGTGCACGACACCGGCCAGGTCATCCCGGACCGAGTCCAGGTCCACCGCGTCCTTCAGTCGGGCCGCGAACGCGGCCACCGTCTGGTCCGCGTCATAGCGGGCGCGGTTGAACCGCCGGTCCACTGCCCGCTGCACCCGCCGCCGCACCGGGTTGAACAACGCCGCCGCCGCCAGCGTGGAGGCGGCCACCGCCACCGGCGTGTGGACCCGGAATACCTGGGTGGTCAGCAGCACCAGCCCGGCGTAGACCCCGACCAGCAGCCCGGTCACGATCGCGTACGCCAGCGTCCGGGAGATGATCCGGTCGATGTCATACAGCCGGTACTTCAGGATGGCCACCCCGACCGACACCGGCAGCGCCGCGATGCCGATAGTTGCGCCGTTGAACGCCGCCTGGACGGCGGGTGATGCCGAGGTGTCAAGGGTCGATCCGACGGCGATGACCGTCGTGGCGGCCATGCTCACGGCCGCACCGCTCATCAGCCACTTGAGCTGCTGGCGGCGCTCGCCGTCCGCGCGGCGCCAGGAAAGCACCTGGCGGGCTACGAACACCAGCCAGAACACCGCCAGCACCGGCAAGATGACCGCCTCGACCGAGCCCAGCCATGCCGAGCTGCCCGCCGGGTGGTCCACGGCCTGCAGGTCGCCGCCGGGAAGGATGTGCAGATCGCCCGTGGCGACGGCGCCGATCGCCACCGCGTACACGCTCACCGGCCAGGACGCGCCGACCGCCAAGTAGCCCCACAGCACCGGCCGCCAGCGGGGCGAGGGCAGACGGCCGTCCGGGAACAGCAGGATCACCAGCGGGAATGTCACGATCACCGGGCACCAGTACAGTGCGAGGAACACGGCCGGCACGCCCAGCGGCAGGTGATGACCGAGCCGGTAGCTGAGCACCGCGTAGGCCCCCGCGCTAACGCCCAGCGCTGACAGCGCCGCCAGCGCGAGAAACATCCAGCCCAGCGGATTACCGGGCTGGCGTCGCGCCACGACGATCCCGACGGCTGCCAGCGACATCATGATGATGACGACCACGATGTCGGACTCGGCCTCCCGGACCGCAAAAGCCAGCGACACCAGCGCGGCGCAGAACAGGATTATCAGCACACCCAGCGACCACGCGGCCACCGCGGGAGCCGCCATCCGGGAACGGCGCCCGGCCGTGCCCGCGGTCACCGGTGCCTGCCCGCCTGCTGGCTGCGCTTCTCCCCCACGGAGCGCAACGCTACGCCAGGACCGTTCCGGGAACGTTACCGCTCAGAACCGAACCCCCACCAGGCCCGAGATCACTAACTGAGCGTGAGGCGGCCGTCTGCACGTTAGCGCCACCACGCCAGGGCACCCCCCGGCGAAGCGGGGTCAGGCCTTGTGCGGCGCGCCGTGTGTGGCGGTGTTTGAACCTTTAGTTCGGGTTGAGCACGCTTGGGGCTTGTGCCTGAGGAGCCTGGCCTGGCTGATGTGATCGCAGAGCAGCGTGAGCTGCTGGCGGGGCTGCGTGCCGTGGTTGAGGCGAAGGACGCGGAGAATGCCGTGCTGCGGGCGGAGCTGGGCGCGGAGCGGGGGCTGCGGCGCAGGCTGGAGCTGCGGGTCGCGGAGCTGGAGCGGCGCCTGGGGATGGACAGCAGCAACTCCGGGACGCCGAGCTCGAAAGAGCAGATCGGGGGAAGGAGCGCCGCAAGGCGGAGCGGAAGGAGCGGGATTCCTCGGAGCGGGAGCGCCGCAGGGACCGCAGGCGCGGCGGCCAGCCCGGCCACCCGGGTACGGGCTTGTCCCGTGATCCCGGTCCGGATGAGCAGGAGACCGCGGATCCCCCGGCGCAGTGCTCGCGGTGCGGGACCGCCCTGGACGGCGCGAGGATGGCGGGCTCGTCGTGGGCGCAGGCCTGGGACGTGCGGATCACCCGGCTCGTGACGGAGTGGCTGCTGCTGGCGCTGGAGTGCCCGTGCTGCGGGCAGGTGAGCACGGCCGCTGCGCCGCCCGGGCTGCACCCGGGCACCATCTTCTACGGGCCGGGCATCAACACGGCCGCGGTGCTGCTGAGCGGGTACGGGAACGTGCCCGCCGAGCGGACCGCGCACCTGATCGCGATGCTGCTCGGGATGCCGGTCTCGCCCGGGTTCGTCGACAAGGCCAGCAGCCGGCTCGATGAGCGGCTTCAGGAGGCCGGGTTCGACGAGGCGATGCAGGCCGCCCTGGCGGAAGAGCCGGTCCTGGGCGCGGACGAGACCCCGGTCAACGTGCTGGCCCAGGACACCGATCCGGAGACCGGGGAACCGGAGACGGGATCCCCGCACGTGCTCATCATCCGCCCCCCGGGCGGGAAGCTGACCTGGCTGCGGGCCATGGGCTCGCGGCGGCACGAGGCCATCATCAAGATCTTGGCGTTCTTCACCGGGTTCTTGATCAGCGACGGCTACGAGGCCTACCCCAAGCTGCTGCCGCAGCTGGCGGGCCTGCAGCAATGCTGCCAGCACATAATCCGCCGCTGCAGGGCCGTGACCAAGCTCGGCCCCGGCGGGCTGCAGTCCTGGGCCGCCGACGTCATCGAGATCTTGCGCGAGGCCCGCCGTCTGACCGGAGAAGCCCGGGCCAGGGGCGATCCCCCGGACGCGGAGCAGCTGGACAAGCTCCGCCAGCGCTACGACGAGGCCGTGGCCTTCGGCATCATCCACAACCGGCTGCGCGACTGGGACGGCGGCGGCAACCACCCCGGGTACGTGCTGGGCTGCTGGCTGCGCGAGCACAAGGAGCAGGTGTGGCTGTTCACCCGCGAGCCTGTGGAGTGGACTAATAACGTCTCCGAGCAAGGCGCTAAGGCCGCCAAGCGCCATCAGGCCGTCTCCGGGTACTGGCACACCCAGGCCACCCTTGCCCGCTGGTGCCGCATCCGCAGCTACCTCGACTCCGCCGTCGCGCACGGCCTGACCGCCCTCGACGCCGTCAGCTCCGCGCTGGCCGGCAAGCCCTGGCTGCCCGCAGTCCCGCCAGCCGACTCGCTTGCAGCGTAAAACCGCAGGCAGCGGACACCCCTGAATGGACACCAAACCATCGGGGAAATCGCTGAGGTCGATGTAGTAGCCGCGGCGCACGCGAGCGCCCGACTGGCTTCTCAGGAGGACGGTGTACTCAGTGCTGCCTGCTGTTACCCTGAACACGGTGCCAGCATGGGCGATGAAGGGACTGGTGTCACCCTCAGGGTCCCCCAGCGGCAGCCCGCCCAGCTCGGCTATCCTGACTCCGACCGATCAGGATCTTGACTGGGCATCGCGGCCCTGCCGATGTTGGGCCTATACCGCGGCTCATACAGGTTTAGCAACGGGAGCGGCGCACCGTGCTCCAGGATCGGCCGATAGAACCGTTACGTTCGGTCATCTTCACTGTCTAATTTAGGTTAGACTCGCGTACCCGCCGATCTGGTCGCCAATCCAGTTAGAGGCGCGCCTTTCTGCATCACGTCCGGACTGGGATATCTGTGCGGCTGCTCAGGCCGGGAGGCCCTCATCCTCCGCCCCCGCACCGGGGACCTTCTCCAGCGGAGCCGTCGGCTCGAACGGTATCGCGGCAAGAAAGCCGGGCAGCCCGCCGCCACGATGCAGCCCGGCCTGGTTGTGCCTTTCCGCGAGCGCATGACTGACGAGCACGCCCTCCTGGTCAGCGGTGGCCCCGGTGTACGGCGCGCTCCATGGCCCGTGCGCCTCCAGGCGCCGCAGCAGGGCCAGCGGCAGCCACACGCCATCCAGCGTGATGCCGTACTCCACGACCATCCGCTTCTCGACCTCGACCGGGATACTCCCCTGCCCAGCCCCGTCCTCGCTTGCCATCGCCGCCTCCATGCCCGCATCACCCGCATCCCCGCAACTCCCTTACTACCGTGATCCCCGCACTACTCCTGCCTGGCGCCGGCCGCCTGAGAGTACGCGGCCGCAGCCAATGCGAACGGTCAGACCCGAATCCGCGAATAGCGCGGCGAGCTGATCGCCGCCTCGGTAAATGACCTTGATGTGCCGGGATTCCAGATAGCGGGCATGCTGGCGCCCGGGTTCGCGATTGCGGGCCTTTCTGCGGGCCGGGGCTGGCAGGCCGTGGGCGAGGGCGGGGAGCCGGGGCTCAGGAGGGGCGGGTCAGGCGGGGACGGGCAGGTCCCGGAGCCGGGCCAGGATCTCGGGAAGCAGGCCGTGGCCGGGCGGAAGCCGCAGCACCAGGTGGCGGGCGTGGCGGATCACCCGGCCGGGGACGGTGATCAGCCGCCAGCGCAGGGTGGCGATCATGGCCTTGCCGCCGCGCACGCCGTGCCCGGCCACGATGTCCTCGCCGGCGGTGATCGCGGTGAGCTGGTGCAGCCAGGCGGCCATGCTCGCGGCCAGCAGCGCCCCCCACATCCAGGCCATATTGACCTGGGGGTATCCCGACGGGAGGTGCCGCAAGGCGGCGCCGAGCTTGCCGTCGCGGAAGATGTTCTCCACCGTGGTGCGGTGCCGGTACCACTGCTCCGCAGCGGCGGCCTTGCCCGGGCTGGACACGTCCAGGTTCGTCACGATGAACGAGTAGGCGTAGATCGCCCCGGCACCGGCCAGCTCATCCCACGGTAGCGCCCGCTGGTCTGGGTGCAGGGTGCGGCGGCGCCGTGACCTGGGGTCGGCGGAGACCTGGGCCGGATCCAGGAGGACCCGGCGGATCAGCAGGCGGGTGTCCGCCGGCCACCAGTCCGGGCAGTACTCCGCCACGGCGACCTGCGCCCCGTCCATCTCAATCGCATCGTGCCAGCCGTCTTCGGCGATGCCGGCCAGCAGCCGCCACAGCGGTGCGATCCGCTTGGCGCCGATCGCGAAACTGATGCGCGCGTCGTGCGCGGCGCGGGCCAGCGCCCCGGCGAAGTAACCGGCGTCAGCGCGCAGCGCCACCCGCCCCCCAGCCCGTGCCCGCGGCGGCAGGGCGGCCAGCGCGCGGCGCAGCAGATCCGGTGCGGTCGCACGCGGGTCATCAGTGCCACCGCCGAGGTCAGCGGCCAGCACGATCTCGGTCCCGGCCCAGGCGGCCACGTGCGGCCGCCCGACCCGCTGGCCCTGGTGGTTATAGGCCACGCCGCGCTTCTTGCGGCCGTAGACCTCCACGTCGGTGGCATCCAGGTCGATGGTGACCGGACCGCCGGTCAGCGCCGCGGCCCGCTCCGCGGGCAGCAAGCCCAGCATCCGCCCGGTCACCGCCGCCAGGCCACGCTCCACCGCTTTCCACTGGGCGGGAGTGATCCGCCGGGCCAGGCCCGCCGCGGTCGTGGACGCCAGGCCCGGCACCGGCGCGATCTGCTGCCCGGCCACATCGGCGCGCTGGCGGTCCAGCCCGGTCAGGAAGTCCTCCCCGGCCAGCTGCGCCGCCGCGATCCCGGCCAGCAGCTCCCCGGCCCCGAATCCGCGTTCGCGCTGCTTGATGGGGCCGACCGCCGTATCCAGCGCACTGATCACGCCGAGCCGGTCACACAACTCGGTAATCACGGCCAGGCCCGCGTTCGGCGTCAATGCCCGATCCGGCGCGCCGATCCGCGGCTGCCGCCGTTTGCCCGCTCCGCTGCGTATCCTATTCACCAGGTAGGTGCCTCTCCGCCCGAGATGATCATTACTTCGCAGCGATCATCATCCCAGGTCAGAGCGGCACCTATCTGCATTTGCCAGGCCGTGTCACCGGCTTACTCGCGGATTCGGGTCAGACCTCCGCGAACCACGCGTCGCTGCCTGCCGGCTGGCGGCCCGG
>Ga0208586_1000815_pt1 | contig 10627 bp, 12 predicted proteins | sample NGESurshal072012_6_FD_184471 | JGI IMG/M metagenome (GOLD analysis project Ga0208586, IMG submission 184471) | Arctic peat soil microbial communities from Barrow, Alaska - NGEE Surface sample 53-3 shallow-072012 (SPAdes) | ecosystem: Environmental > Terrestrial > Soil > Wetlands > Peat ... | reverse complement strand
CGCGCAGCATTCGACCAGCTCACGATGGTCATCTGACAGCCGGTCATTCTCGTCAACGCGCTCTGCCATGCGCACCGATCGGCCAATGCAACACTGCCGATCAGCCCGTTCTCGATTTCGGTCTGGTCGCGGCGCCGCGCGATGGGCGAGTCCGCCGAGGCCTTGCTGGTGATCTTCACGACGTGCCCGGCGCCCGCTCCCGCGGCGCTGGCGACGACGTTCAGCTCCTGAGCGGGAATCGCCGGGCTGACCAGCACGACGGCCGAGATGCCGCGCATCGCAGCGTCGATGGTCGCCGGGACGTCCAGATCGCCGACGGCGACGTCTGCTCCTGCCTGCGCGAGCGCGGTGGCCTTCTCCGGGTCGCGGACCAGGACCCGCACCGGCTCTTCCCGCTGGGCGAGCAGCCTCGCCGCCTCCGCGCCCACCTTGCCGGCTGTCGTAATGAGGATCATCTGCGGTCTCCTTCTGCTGAGATAAGGGCGGCCCGGAGGCTGGCCGGACGGTGATCGCTGACTGCGCGTCCGAGCCTGCGAGGGGCCAACCATGCTTTGCGCGGTCCGGTTTCGACCATTGCGGGCGGCGCGAGGGACAGCGGCCCCGGCAGCGGGGCGTCCTGTTCTAGAGCGCGCCCATGCGGCCGGTCGCCGCCCGGCCGGCTCGCGAGCCGGATCTCCGCGAGCCGGCTGACCCCTTCGGGGCTTAGCCGAGTCCGATCTGCTTGGCCTGCAGCGCGGAGTCCCAGAAGGCGGAGATAGCGATGAGCTGGTCGCCGTGCCACTTGCTGGTCTGGCCGAAGTCGAGGTCGAACGCTTTTCCTGTCGGGGGGACCACTGTGCCGTCGGGCAGCACCATCTCCCCGGTGAAGGTTCCGGTGGTGCGGGTGATCACGGTGATCCAGTCGCCGCTCCCGAACTGGACCGGGTAGGGATCGTTGCGGACGCGGACGTCGGGGAAGATGCGGAACATCTGCTGCACCATCGCGGCGTGGGCTGCCGACCCGTAGATCGGGTCTGCGTTTCCTGTGACGTACGCGATCATGTCGGGGTGATGGATCGCGTTCAGCGTCTCGACATCGCGGTCGTTGAACGCGTCGTCGCCCTGCTTCATGAGCGCGAGGAGGTGAGCTGTCCGGCTCGTTTCGGTGGTGGCAGCCATGAGGGCTCCTGTTCTCGCCAGTGATCCGTCAGGTCACGGCAATTGTGCCCGCCAGTCTGCGGCGGAGTGCGCCTGCTTGGCGCCGACTCTAATTTTGGTGCTAGCCATAATCTTAGCACTCTTCGCCGTGGCCTCGGCGCGCCAGAGTCGGGCTAGGCGACACAAGGGGGGCGCTTGCGATCGCGGGAGCGCGGCGCCGCCGCCGGGTTCCCGCTGAGCCGTCATCGAAGTCGTCCTGTCGTCCATCCGTGCGCGGCCTGTATCTCGAGGGGTGCTGCGCGCGCAGTTCCATGTCGTGGGCAGCATGGCAGGGTCATCGTGAGATAAATAGAGTCAGATCTATTTCTCGTGCCGCGTAAAATCTTGGAGTAGATCGGGTAGGCTGTGGGGATGGCCACCACCGGATTGCGCGAGCTAAAGAAGGCGCGCACTCGCCGGCTCATCGCCGACACCGCGGCCCGGCTGTTCGCCGAGCGCGGCTATGAACGTGTCGCGGTCAGCGATGTGGCGCGCGAGGCCGAGGTCGCCGAGCAAACGGTCTACAACTACTTCCCGACCAAGGAACGGCTGGTCACCGATCGCGAGGAGCAGGTTCAGGACCGGCTGTGCGACCTGATCCGTTCCCGCCCGCCCGGCGTCACTCCGGCCGCTGCGATCCGCGGCTTCGTCCTCGAAGCCGTCGACGGAATCCGCAGCATCCCGCCGGAGATCTGGCGTGGCGAGCTCGGCTACCTGGCGGCCATCAGCCCGACCATTCACCGGCTGGTGCTGGAGCTGACCGACCGGCAAGCCGCTGCCCTCGCCGCCGCCATCAGCGATACCACCGCCGTCGCGCCGGAGGTCGCCCGGCTCCAGGGGATCGCGCTCGCCGCAGTGTTCCAGATCATCATCAGCCATGCCGGCCAGCGCACCCGAGACGGCCAGAGCCAGGCCGAGATCGCTGACGAGCTGCGCCCGGTGGTGGAGAACATCCTCGACGAACTCGACCGCTGGCTGAGCGTCCCAGCACCGCCCGCGCAGCGCTAGCCGAGACACGGCCGCTGCTGTCAGCCGAGCGCCACCCCGGGTCCCGCACCCAACTTTGGGTGCTCCCGAGCACGCTGTCCCTCTCCTGTTCACCAGCCGACGACAGCGGCCGGACCTATCCGCCGCCGGACTGCTCCGGCACGGGGCTGGCGGCGTTGTGCGCCGCGCCCACGACCTCGGCGAGGGGCGCGGCGGGGTGTCCCAGCAGGCGCGCTAGGTCCTGGCTGCTGGTCTCGAGGTCGCCTCGGGCGATGGAGGCATCGAGGGCGGCCACGAACCGGGCAGCCGCCTCATCAAGGCCTCTTCTTTGCAGCCAGCAGGCATACTCCCCGGCTGGCAGGTCACGGTAGGTCACAGGTGTGCCGGTGATGCCGGTGATGGTCCGCGCAAGCCCGGGCAGGTCGAACGCCGGGCCGCCGAGCTCGTAGGCCCGGTTCCCTGCCTCGTCTTCAAGGAGCGCCGCAGCCGCGGCGGCGGCATAGTCCCGCCGGGCGGCCGCGGAGATCCTGCCGGTGCCGGCCGCCCCGACGATCTCGCCAGCTTGGAGGTACTGGCCGATCTGGTCGGTGTAGTTCTCCGTGTACCAGCCGTTGCGGAGCAGGATGAACGGTATGTCCGCGTCCCGTAGTGCCCGCTCGGTGTCTCGGTGCTCGCCGGCCAGCGGGCTGGCCGAGCCGCCGGCGTTGAGCATGCTCGTGTACACGACGCGGGAGGCGCCGGCCGCCTTCGCGGCCTGTATGACGTTGACGTGGTGCGCGACCCGCTGACCCGCCTCGCTGCTCGACACCAGCAGCAGCCGCTCCACGCCGGCCAGCGTCGCGACCAGGGTCCCTGGGCGTGAGTAGTCCGCCTCGCGCACCCGCACCCCGCGATCGGCGAGGTCGGCAGCCTTGTCCCGGGAGCGCACGACGCGCCCGAGCCATGGACCTGCAGCTCAACAGCACCGATCTGGGTTTTCGCACTCCACAAGTCGCCACTGACGCCGTCAGCTGTGGTCGCTGGCGAGCTGCTCTCCCTCGTGGCCGGCATCGGCTGAGTACTCCGCCATCGCGATCGCTTACACACTGAGGTCGAGGCTCACCTGCAAATGCACCCACATTCCCGCCTGCAAGTCATACTGCCCAGGTCGTGTCCGGTGGCCTGGATAAGTGCCAGCGCCAGGCGTCTTAGGTGGGCTGGTGGCCCGAGGCTGGTGCCGGGGGCTGCATGGCGGCCTCGGTGATGGTCCGCGCGGTGTGCACGACGCTGGTGATCGCGTCCTGTGGGGCTAGCCCGGCCAGGTCGGTCAGGGTGAACAGGGCTTCCGCGCTCATGATCACGGCGAGGTCGAGCTTGAGCTGGGTGAGCCTGCCCGGTTCCATGGCGCCGGGCGGGCGCTCCAGCGGGGCGACGGCGAGGTCGATCAGGCTGAACTGCTTCCCGGGGCGGGGAAAGGTCACTTCGTCCCGCGTGATCGTGGAAGCGATCATGGCCCGCACCGCCCCCTGCATCCGGACCACATTGCGCAGGAGGAAATCGGTGGCCTGGGCCACCCGCTCGGGGACGTCGCCATAGTCACCCGCGCGTGCCAGGTCCCCGGGAGTGTCTGGCCACAATCCGGTAAAAGCCTCACGCAGGAGGGAAGGCAGGTCGGGGAAGTGCCGGTAGGCCGTGGCCTCGGACACTCCCACCGCGGTGGCTGCGCCCATCATGGTGACGGCAGCCCCGTCCAGGATCAGCTGACGCGCCGCGGCGATGAGGGCTGCCCGGGTCTGCTCCTTCTGGCGCTCCCGCTGGGACACCGCTGGCCTGGCCGACCTGCCGCTGGCGGGTTTCTGCCCCGCAGGGGTCGTCATGGCTCATGAGGCTACTGCACGGGCAGGGGGCATCCGGAAGATCGCGAGGGTATACCCTCGCGAGATGGGGCCGCCGCCCGGATCGCGCCGGCTGCCCGCGACCGGACCAGTACAGGGATATGCGTGGATGGGACCGCGCATGTCTCCAGTCAAAGGAGGCAGCTATGCCCGACGAAACCGCCTTCGACGCCGCGTCCCTGGTGACCAGCGCCGAAACGGCGGCCGGCTTCTGGCAGATGGGAATCTTGTGGACCCCGCTGATCCCAGGTGAGTCCACCCGCGGCACGTACTCACTGATGGAGCAGCTCATGCCGGCCAAAGCCGGCCCGCCCCCGCATGTCCACGACCAGGGCGAGGAAGTCTTCTACATCCTCGACGGCGAGATGGCCCTCCAACTCGGAGACCAGGTCATCACCGGCACCAGCGGCCAGCTCGTGCGCATCCCGGCCGGCACCCCGCACGCCTTCGCCGTCAAGACCGAGACCGCACGGGTACTGAACTTCTACGTTCCCGCCGCCCTCGACCTGGAAATCGCCACGCTCGGCACACCGGCGACCAGCACTACCCTGCCCCCGCCCGGAGCACAGCGACCACCGACCGCCGAACAGGAACGCGCATTCGCCCAGCGGGTGCACGACCTGGCCACCCAAACGATGTCTGCACAGCCGGACCTGCTCGGAGACTACCGAGACGACGCCGCACACCCCAACATGCCCTGAACCGGCACACCGCCGGGCGCCGGGGGAAGTGCTTCCTCTGGCGGCTCCCCGCCGCGAAGCTGTCAGCAACCCATCCGCCAGCCGGCCTGCTCATATCTTCACCATGCTGACCTGCAGGTCTCGGGCACCACAGAGTTTCAGGGTCTGCCGCAGCGAACACCAGCACCATCTACCCCGGCCCCGCGCAACCGTAAGAGGCCAGCAGACCCGAATCTTCAGCCACCTGGTGCGCCATCAAAGGCGCCGGGCTGCTGACCTGCGACTTCGATAGCCGGGGTGATATCCAGCGTCTCCACCAGCTTCTCCATCCGCCGCGTCGAGACGCCCAGCAGGTAGCTGGTGGCCACGACTGTCACCAGGGCCGCCTCGGCGCGGCGGGGGACTGTAACTTCAAAGGAGTTCCGATGATCAAGGTCAGCATCTTCCTGACCCGGCGCCCCGACCTGACGCGCGAGGAGTTCGTCACCTACTGAACCGAGAAGCACACCCCGCTCCTGGCCAGCTGCCTCCCAGCGCGCTCCTGGTGCACAGGTACGTGCAGCTGCACCCCACCGACGACGAGATCCCCGGCATCGGCACCGCCACGTACGATGGCGTCGCCGAGTTGTGGGTCGAGAGCGTCGATGACGCGGCAGCGTGGTTCACCTCGGACACCTACAACACGAAGATTGCGGCCGACGAGGAGAACTTCCTGGACCGTTCCGCGACCCGCTTCCTCTACTCCACCGAGATGGGGAGCGGGAAACGGCAGGCCAGTCGGGCTCGATAGGTGGACGCTGCTGTCGCGTTCTTCGCCCAAATGCGGCCGACCAGGGCCGACGCGCGCGCGTGTTCTGCGCATGGTGGTGCTATCAGCGTTGACGTGCCTGCCGGCCGGGCAGCAGGATCGCCGGGTCGATGACTGGTTATGGTTGGGCAGTTGCTCGCATGATGATCTCGCTCACGTCAACGTCCGCTGGCTGGTCGATGGCAAAGGCGATGGCTTTGGCCACTACTTCCGGCTGCATGGCGAAGCGGTCGCGGGATGCCTCGAGTCGGGCCTTGACCTCAGTGTTTGTTACCCGTTCGGCGAAGTTGGTTCGCACGAAGCCAGGCGAGACGAGGGTGACGCGGATTGTGTCCCTGGCTTCCTGGCGCAGACCCTCGGTGATCGCCCGGACGGCGAACTTCGTGCCTGAGTAGACGGCTTGATTGGCGACGGTCAGATGGGCGGCTGTGGAGCCCATATTGACGATGTGTCCGTGTCCTTGCCGGCGAAACTGCGTCAGCGCAGCCGCGATGCCGTAACGGACGCCTTTGATGTTGACGTCGATCATCAGATCCCACGCGTCGACGTGCAGGTCGTCGAGCGGTCCGACCGGCATCACGCCCGCGTTGTTGATGAGGACGTCGAGCCGGCCGAAGCGCTCCACGGCCAGCGCGACCAACCTGTCGAGGTCCGCTCGGCGGCGCACGTCGGTCTGAACGTGCACGACGGTCCCGCCGGCTACCTCGATGCGCTCCGCGACCGCCGCGAGGCGGTCCTCCTGCAAGTCGCCCAGTACGACGCGGTCTCCGCGGGCGGCCAGCAGCATGGCGTCGGCTTCGCCTATCCCGCTGCCTGCTCCAGTGATCGCCACGATCTTGCTCTGCTGCGGGGATGTCACATTCTTCCTCTGAAGGGGTGGAGACTGCCCAAGAGTGATCGAGGCTTGCCGGGGGCCGGTCATCCGGTCTGCGCCATGCCGCCGTCGCAGAACAGCTCGACGCCGTTCACGAAGCTGGAAGCGTCACTGCTAAGGAAGACCGCAGCTTTGCCGAGCTCCCGGGGGTCGGCGAGTCGGCCGATAGGGTTCCCCTCTCCCATCTTCGCGACCTCGGCGTCGACCTGGTCGGCTCCGGCGGACCCCTCGAGCGCTATCCGAAGCGACGGTGTGTCGACGGCTCCGGGACTCAGGACGTTGATCCGCACACCGGAGCCGTGCACTTCCTGGATCCAGGCCCGGACAAACTGGCGGATCGCGGCTTTGGATCCGCCGTAAAGGCTCATTCCCGGCAGCGCCTGGATGGAGGCGGTTGACCCGATGACGACGACCGTGCCGCCGATGCGCAGGTGGGGGAGCGCTGCCTGGACGGTGAACAGGACGCCTTTGGCGTTTACCCCGAAGATGAAGTCGAACTGCTTCTCGGTGATGGAGCCCAGCGGCGAGCTGTCGCCGACTCCGGCGTTGGCGACAACGGCGTCCAGGTGCCCGTGTTCCTCGATCACCGCCCGGTAGACGTTGCTCATGTCCTCAAGGCTGGTCACATCCGCCACCAGCCCGCTCGCGTTCGGTCCAAGCTTTGCCACTGCCTGGTCGAGGCCGGCTTTGTCGACGTCGGTGAGCACGACCGTCGCGCCCTCGACCAGGAACTCCTCCGCGATCCCGTAGCCGACGCCTCGCTGGGCGCCGGTCACGACCGCGACCTTGTCTTTCATTGCCTGTGTCATGTACGTCCTCCGGAAGCGGGTAGAGCGGTCCAGCCTCATAAGTTGAGGCTTCCTCAATATAATAGATGAGGTAGCCTCATGTTGCAAGTCTTGGGTGTTCCGACGACTGGAGCGTGATGAGTGAGGCACTGACCGGCGGACTGCCGCGTCGCGCGGACGCGCGGAGAAACCGGCAGAAGTTGTTGTCCGCGGCGCGGGCATTGATCGACGTCCAGGGCCGGGACCTGGCATTGGAGGAGGTCGCGCGGAGGGCCGGGGTAGCCATCGGGACGCTCTACAACCACTTCCCTACTCGCCAAGCGCTCTTTCAGGCCCTTTTCGCCGACGACGCGGAGGTGCTCCGGCAGCGGGCGGAGGAGTGGCGCAGCGACCCCGACCCCGCGGAGGCGCTGATCCGCTGGCTGCGCCTGCAGCTCGAGTACGGCGCGCGCGGCCGAAGCATGGGAGCCACCGTTATGAATATGCGCCACGAGGAAGGCTCCCCGGTCCAGCAGAAGCACACCGCGATGCACGAGGCAGGAGCGGCGCTCCTGCAGCGCGCACAAGCGAACGGCCAGGTCAGAGCCGACGTAGGGCTAGCCCGGATCCTGCGACTGATACTCGGGATCCTGCTCGCGAACGAAGACGCGCCCGACCCCGACGGCACGCTCCCCATGTTCGGGATCCTGATCGACGGGATCAGAACCGGGAGCGCGAGCTAAATGACTGCAGCCCGGCCACCACTCGACACTGCGTTCTCGGCGTCTGTAGCCCCGACGAGTTCGAACACCCGCACAGGCGGCGAAGTGGCGGCTGGCGTCAGCGCGGCGGCGCGGGGACCGGGCTCAGATCCGGGAACTGCGCAGGCAGGGCGCACGGTCCCTTCCACCGACCCGATGGACCCCGGCTGCCGGAGGCCCGCCAGGAACGCGGCCTGAAACACCGCGCCGCCCACGAGACCCGCACCATCCCATCCCGCCCGACCTTGTGAGGCTGCTCCGCGCCCACATCAGGCGCTACGGCACGACCCCGGACGGGCGCATCTTCCCGACCTGTGCGTGCCGATAACCTCGTCCACGTCATGCCACCAGGCGATATCCGTTGACCAGGCCGCCGCCCCGAGCTTGTCTTCGGATGCGGTACAGGTCGAGATCGACCGGCGCGGCGCGGCGCCGCCGAGCTAGCGGTGAGGCCGGTCCCCAGCCACCACAGGCTCTGCGTGGCATTCGGCGACCTCGCGCTCACCATCTGAACCCAGCACAGCATCCGGATCGTGCTCCGACGCTCTTCAGGGAAGCCACAACGCAACAGTGCCGGTGTGCGCCCCGCGCCGCACGCGCCGCCTTGCTCGGAGCCCGGGCAGTCAGCGAGCCGGGGCCGACGTCGAAGCGGACATGTCCTCGGAGCCGAGGACGCTCAGCAGGCGCAGCTTGCCCGCCGCCTCGCTGCCGGGCGCTGCCGTGAAGACGATGATGCGCAGGTCGGCACCGTGCACCGAGAGCACGTCGCAGTCGAGTTCGAGTTCGCCGAGAGCGGGGTGATCGATGGTCTTGCGCTCGGTGCCGTGGTGCGCGACGGCGGAGAGTTCCCACAGGTGAGCGAACTGGGGGTTTGACCTCCGCAGCGCGGTGATCATGTCCGAAAGGTCCCGGTCTGCTGGGTAGCGGGAGGCTACGTCGCGCAGATCGGCGACGAGTGACGCCTTGTGGTCGTCCGGGACAGGGTGTCGTACGCGTCCGGGGTCGTCGTTGAAGATTCGCCACACGATGTTCGCCGGGCGGCCGGCCCGGCCGCGCGCGTCGCCGGTCAGCGCCGTCCACAGGTCGTTCTGCTCAAGACGTGTCCAGGACGCGTCGAAGACGGCGATCGGGGTGTCGGCGAGGCGGTCGAGCAGGCGCTGCACACTGGGGCCGATGTGCTGCGCCACGAGTCCGTCTGACTCGGCCGCGTGCCCGGCCAGGCGGCAGGCCAGCTCGTACTCGACGCCGGAAAGGCGCAGCGCCCGCGAGATGGCGCGCAGGACGCCCGCGCTTGGGTGTGCCCGGCCCTGTTCGAGCCGTTTGACGTAGTCCGGTGACACGCCTGCGAGCCAGGCGACCTCCTCGCGCCGCAACCCGGGTGTCTTCCGCGAGCCCCGCGCGAAGGGGGAGCCGACCTCGTCCGGGTGGACACGGGCACGCCACGAGCGCAGCAGCGCTGCCAGGTCGGGTGTTTCGCTCATGACTCCATTGTCGGGTCCGCCGATCGCAACTGGGTGGCCCGGACTGTGCCACGTTGCCGGCGTCAGCCTGCCGGGGCAGCGATGGTGTCACGAGCGGTCTGCGCCGCCGGGCCCGGCTACGGCGACGAGGGCGCCCCCGTGAACATGCTGGACCCGCTCTCGTGCCCTGGGCACTGCAACCCGGCAACCCGCAACCCGGCATGCCGAAGACATCAAGTCGCATCTGCAGGCGATCTGGAAGCCCTGACACCTAGCACGTGAGCAGGCCGCCCGCCCGTGCGTTCGGCCGGCCAGGGGGGGACAGACTGGGCCACGCGGTCCCGCCGATCGCGCAGCAGACTCGATGTGTGACTGAAACACAGCAGGAAACCATCGAGACGCCCGCGGGTGCTCTCGTCGCGCTGGTCACCGGGGCCAACAAGGGCATCGGCCTGGAAACGGTGCGGCGGCTGGCCGGGGCGGGTTACCGCGTCTATCTCACCGCCCGCAATCCCGGGCTCGGGCAGCCCGCTGCGGGTACCGCCGGCGCGTCCTTCCTCCAGATGGACGTGACCTCGGATGAGTCCGTCCGCCACGCCGCGGAGGTCGTCGAGCGGACCGACGGGCACCTGGACGTGCTGGTCAACAACGCCGGCATCACCGGCCCGCTCCGCGACGTCCACGAATACACCGCGGACGACATCGCAACCGTCCTGATGACCAACGTCGTCGGGTACGTCCGTGTCATCCACGCATTCTTGCCACTGCTCGAACGCTCCCCGGACCCCCGCATCGTCAACGTCAGCAGCGGACTCGGCTCCTTCGGCCTCTTCCACGACGAGAGCCGGATCGAATCCCGCGCAGGCACCCCGCTCTACGGTGCAGCCAAGGCAGCGATCAACATGCTCACCGCCCGGTACGCCAAGCTCCTGCCCGGCATCCGCGTCAACGTCGCCGACCCCGGCATGACCGCCACCGACCTCAGCGGCGGACAAGGCCACCCGGTCCGCGACGGGACTGACGCCATCATCGCCTACGCCCTCGCCGCGGCAGGGGGCCCGTCCGGAACCTTCCGCGACCGCGACGGCGACCTTCCCTGGTAACCCGCCCTCCCTGCCAGACCCGGTGACACCCCATTGATCCCGGAAGGATCCACCATGACCTACCTCGTTATCGGAGCCACCGGCAACGTCGGCGGCGAGCTCGTGCCCCAGCTTCTCGAGCAGGGCCACGAGGTGCG
>Ga0208586_1000814_pt1 | contig 10629 bp, 8 predicted proteins | sample NGESurshal072012_6_FD_184471 | JGI IMG/M metagenome (GOLD analysis project Ga0208586, IMG submission 184471) | Arctic peat soil microbial communities from Barrow, Alaska - NGEE Surface sample 53-3 shallow-072012 (SPAdes) | ecosystem: Environmental > Terrestrial > Soil > Wetlands > Peat ... | reverse complement strand
CCCGCAGTGCCGGTCCAACCCCTAGCGCGAGCCCGGGCCGCGGGCCGTCCCGGAACGCCGCGCCGCCGCTGCGGGGCAGGGACAGCAGCTCCGGCGGTGGCTCTGGCGGCGGTTCCGCCCGGCCTGCTGGCGGTGCGGGCCCATCCGCCGCGCCGCCGTCCGGAGGCGGCCAGGCTGGGGGTGGCCAGGCCGGCCCCGCTGGGGACTCCAGCCCGCCGGGTCCCTTCTGGCTGCGTCCGGTGCGCCGGAAGAAGTAGCGGACTGACATGGACCTGAGCCCGGCCCAGCGGGTGCTGGCCTTCTTCGGCATTGTCGTCGTGCTTGGCGGCATGGGGGCATACCTGCTTATTCCGGGTGTGCGCTCGGCGCTGGGCCAGGGGCAGCCACCAGCGTCGCCCACACCCACAGCGTCGGCGGGCGGTGCAGCAACGTCCCCCGCCGCCCCCGTGGCCTCCACCGCCCCTGCCACCCCGGCGTCGCCCGTCCCGAGCGGGTCGGCACCGGACATCTACCAGTGGCTCCCGTTCAGCCAGGCCGACCTGGCCAAGGCGGCCAGCGTCACGGTGGCGTTCGGGACGGCATACGACACGTTCTCCTACCGGGAGAGTTCGTCCGATTACCTGGCCAGCATGCGCGGCCTGGCCACCAGTGAGCTCAGCAGCACGCTGGCGCGTGCCTACAGCACACCCGGCGTGGCCAGCCAGCGTGCCCAGCGGCAGCAGGTGTCGTCCGCCCGGACGGTGATCAACTCGATCCGGACCTTCGGCTCCGGCAGCCTGACCTTCGTGGTGACCATCGTCCAGACGATGCACACCAAGCAGGGAAAGAGCCATAGCGACGGGCAGTACGCGATCACCCTGACGGGCAGCGGAGAGAGCTGGCTGGTCAACGACATCGAGCTGGCCTCGGCAGGGAATACGTGAGCTGGCGCTTCGGCTTCAGCGCTGGCCGGCTCGCCGTGCTGGTGGCGATCGGGGTGGCTGCGCTGCTGGTTACGGCCGTGGCCGTCATCCCGATGGCGATGGTCGGCGGGGCCAGCATGCTCTTCGCTGCGGGAGTTGGGTGTCCGTCTTCGGGTACCGGGGCGGCCACCCAGCCGGTGGTGACCACGGCGGCCCGTAACTCCATCCCGGCTGACTATCTGGCGCTGTTCAAGAAGACCGGGCAGCAGTACGGGGTGCCCTGGGTGATCCTGGCCGGGATCGGCAAAGTGGAGTCCGACGACGGCCAGTCCAACCTCCCGGGCGTGCACTCCGGGCAGAACGGGTTCGGAGCCGCCGGGCCGATGCAGATCGGCATCGGTGGCGCCTCCACCAACACCTGGGGCGGTGCGCCCGTGCACGCGGCATCCGAGGTGGTCAGCGGGGTGGCCACCGACGGCAACGGCGACGGCGTGGCCAGCGTCTATGAGCCCGCGGACGCCATCGCGGGCGCAGCCAAGTACCTGCTCGCCCACGGCGTGCAGAACAACGTCAGCGGGGCCATCTTCGCCTACAACCACCTCCAGTCCTACGTGCAGACGGTCCTGTACTGGGCGGGCCTCTACAGCCGGGGTGGCTACACCGAGAGCAACACGACCACGGTGAGTGCCCCGGAGTGCCTGACCAGCGCGCAGACGACCGCGGTGCCGAATCAGGTGGTGGCCACCGCGATCGGGTACGCGCGGGAGCAGCTGGGCAAGCCATACCTGTGGGGAGGCACCGGCCCCGACGCGTTCGACTGCTCCGGGCTGGTGATGATGGCCTACCGGGCGGCGGGCATCAGCATCCCGCGGACCTCGCAGCAGCAGTGGGCCTGGGGGCCGAAGATCCCGGCCAGCCAGGTGCGGCCCGGCGATCTGGTGTTCTTCGCGGGCTCGGACGGCACGGCGACAGCCCCGGGGCACGTCGGGCTGGTCATCGGCAAGGGCATGATGCTCGAGGCTTACGCCACCGGCTTCCCCATCCGGATCTCCGCCTACGGCACGTCCGCCTCGGCGGCAGGCGACGGCACCGTGGTCGGCTTCACCCGCCCGTGGGCCCACGCCGGCGTCAAGCTTCCGCCGGCGCAGTAGCACCCTCCGCCGCCCGGACCGGATCCGCCCGCCTGGTGAGGGCCACCAGGTCGCGGTGGACCTGCTGCTCTAAAGACCGTGGCGCTGGGCCCGCTTGGACGTCATCCGGATGCGGGTCAGCAGCCAGACCGCCTGGACCCCGTCTTTCCAGGTGATCTTCTTGCCTTCCTCGCGGCTGCGCGCACGGTAGGTGATGGGGACCTCGAACGGCCGGATCTGGCGGGCGAGGAGCTTGCCGGTGATCTCCGCTTCCATGCCGAACCCGTTGGAGGTGATGTCCAGGCTGCGGTACAGGTCGAGCGGCATCAGCTTGAAGCAGGTCTCCAGGTCAGCGATGTAGGCGTTGAACAGGACGTTGGCGACGGTCGTGACGCCCTTATTGCCCATAACGTACCAGAATGAGTAGGCCGAGTGGCTGCCGAACGTCCGGCTCCCGAAGACCACCGTGGCCTCGCCGCGGAGCACCGGCTTGAGCAGTTCCACGATGTCTTCCGGCTGGTACTCCAGGTCAGCGTCGAAAGGCTGGATGTAGTCGCCGGTCGCGGCCGCGGCCGCCGTTCGCACCGCGGCCCCCTTGCCCTGGTTCACCGTGTGCCGGAGCTTAATCAGGCGGTCGTCATCAACGGCGTCGATGATCCCGGATGTCCCGTCCGTGCTGGCGTCGTCAACTATCACGACCTCGACCGCGCAGGGGAACTCGACGTCTAGCAGGCGCTTGATGGCGTTTTGGACCGTCTCCGCCTCGTTGTAGACCGGCATCAGGATCGATAGCTTCACTGCGGCGCCATCCTGTTGTCGCGAATTGGTCAACGGACTATATACCGAATATGCCCCGAACCTTGGCGAGCTAGGCAAAGCACAGGGAAAGCATCTCCCAGAGTAGGCTAACGCCGCCATACGACGACCCGCCCTGACGTGAAGCTGGGCGGCCCGAGAATTCTGGTGAGGAACTGCCCCAGACGGGAACTGCGCCAGGTCACTGCGACCACGGCGGCAGGGCGCCAGCCGGCGAGGTACCGGCGCATCTGGACGGCCGTGGGGGGTTTATAGCCGAGAGAAGGCTCCCACAATGTATCCACCGATCGCGCGACAGCCCGGACCTCATGGCCGCCGTAGGTCTCGGCCTGGCCTTGCCGGTTTGGCCCGAGGAAGTAGCCACCGTTCATCGAGCCCGGGTACCCCGTCTCCGCATACCAGCGCAGCGGCTGCCAGACCGATCCGTACGGCACGGGCACGACCAGGACCCGCGCGTCCCGCGGTAGCGCGAGCCGGGTGAAAGCCGACCGGTATCCGGCCGGGACCGCGGCGGCCTGGGCGGTGTGTATGGGCAGTGGGATCAGCGGCACCACCGCGAGCGCCGCGAGCGTCACGGGGATGCCCTGGCGCCGCCACCACGGCTGGTCCGCCACGGAAAGGGCCAGGTCGAGTGAGACCGCCAGCACCACGGCGGCCAGTCCGTCGGCCAGGAGGGACAGCCGGTCCGGCAGCATCTGGCTGAGCACCGGCAGGTGGCCCAGCCAGTGCCAGGGCAGCAGGACGTGGGGGACGGTGATCCCGCGGACCACCTGCCTGTCCCCGAGAGACAAGATCTCCAGCACCGCGCAGGCCAGCGCGGCGACGCGGATCCGCATGTCGCGCCAGTACATGGCCGTCGCGATGATCAGCAGCACGAGCAGTGGGTAGCCAAGGTAGGCGACGTATTCGGCTAGCCGGCCTGGGTGGCGGCTGAGGGAGGCAGCCTGGGAAGAGGTGTGCAGCAACAGGTTTCCAGCCGGGGTCACGAACGAAGCGGCCCGGTTCCGGTAGTGGTTCCCGTTCCACGGGCTGCCGTGCTCGGCCAGTGGGCCGTGGAACTGCACCCAGAGTGCGTATCCGCAGATCGCTACCGAGATCACAGCCGCGATCACCAGGCCGGTCGCACTCTGCCTCACTCGTCCGGCCACGGCGTGCGGGGCCATAACGGCCATCACGATGAGCACCACACCGGCCGCGAAGATGGTGTCGACCAGCAGTTCCTCCCCGATGAAGAACTGCGCGGCGACCAGCAGCCCTAGCCAGATGCCAGTCCTGACGGGTTGACCGCGGCCGGTGACGATACGCAGCCCGGCGTCGATCATCAGTGGCGGCAGGACGGCGAACTCGAGATGGTAATGGCCGACCGAAGAGGCCAGCATCGCCGGGGAAAAGCCGTAGACCGCCCCGCCCAGCGCCGCCGGGCCAATCCGCACTCCCCAGCGCCGCAGCACCCCGTACAGCGCGGCCGCCGATCCCGCGAAGCCCAGCGTGAGCAGCAGGGTCAGGCTGGTCTGCGGGCCAGCCAGCAGCGTCAGTGGAGTCAGCAGCACGCCCGGCAGCAGCAGCGAGGTATTCCACATCAGGTTGATGCCATGCGGCGCGTTCATCGCCGTGGTCACGAGAGCCGGCAGGCTCCCGTGTGCCACCGACAACGCCGAGTAGCGCATAAACCAGGCGAATAGGTTAACGTCAGTGATGTCGCCAACCTGCGTCCGCGAGCCCGGATCGGCCCACAATCGCCAGGTCAGCCCGAACGCGGCTAGCAGATAACAGCCCAAAACCAGCCAGCTCATCTCGGATCCGGGGGCCGGCCGCAGTCGGCTGGCCGGCCGGGCGTGGCCGGCTGCCGAGGAGATGAGGCCCACCCCTACCTCCGTTCGTCCCACGTCACACTATTCGCACCCTCATGGACCTTATGCGGCAGTCGGAAGCGGAGGACAAAATCCGGTAAGGTGACGACTTGCTCCACTCCTGTCTGGGTTCGGGGCGAATTGTGGCGTCCGCCGGGAGCGGGCTGATCACCGTATCCCTCAACGAGGAAGCAAGCGAGGAAACATGGTTGCCGGGCGTACGGGGTCTCCTGCGTTTGCCGCTGATGTGGTGATCATCGGCGGATGTGGTCGGGTCGGGCTCCCGTTCGGGGTGGCGCTGGCGTCGCGAGGGCAATCGGTCCGGCTCTATGACCTCAACGCCGCCACGGTGGCCATGGTGAACCAGGGCCGGATGCCGTTCGCGGAGGACGGGGCAGACGAACCGCTGCGGGCCGCGGTCGCCGACGGCAGCCTGGTGGCGACCACTGATCCGGCCGTGGTCGGCACGGCTGCGGTGCTGGTCGTCGTCGTCGGCACTCCGGTCGACGAGCACCTCAACCCCGATCTGGCCGCGGTACCCGCCGCGCTGGATCTGTGTTCTGACCATATGGTGGACGGCCAGCTGGTGATCTTGCGCAGCACCGTCCATCCCACCGTGACGGCGCTGACTGAGCGGATGCTGAGCAAGCGTGGCCTGCAGGTCGATGTGGCGTTCTGCCCGGAGCGGATCGCTGAGGGCCATGCCATGACCGAGCTGTTCGATCTGCCGCAGATCGTGGGGGCCCGGACAGGCCGGGCCGGCGACCGGGCGGAAAAATTCTTCCGGACGCTGACAGATGAGATCATCCGGCTCGAGCCTGAAGAGGCAGAGCTGGCGAAACTGTTCACGAACACGTGGCGCTACATAAAATTTGCCACTGCGAATCAGTTCTGGATGATGTCCAACGACTACAACCTGGACTTCGAGCGGATTCGCCGGGCCATCCGGCAGGACTATCCGCGGGCCGCGGATATGCCGGGGGCGGGGTTCGCGGCCGGCCCCTGCCTGCTGAAGGACACCATGCAGCTGGCCGCGTTCAACCAGAACAAGTTCGTGCTCGGGCATTCGGCGATGCTCATCAATGAGGGCCTGCCGCTGTATATCGTGTCCCGGCTCGAGGAACGGTTCGATCTGCCGTCGCTGACGGTCGGGGTGCTGGGCATGGCGTTCAAGGCGGGGAGCGATGATCCGCGTGAGAGCCTGTCCTACAAGCTGCGGAAGATCCTGCTGCTCAAGGCGAACGAGACGCTGTGCTCGGACCCGTACATCGTTGACGAGCGGTTCACGCCGCTGGACGAGGTACTGCGCCTGGCCGACCTGCTGGTGATCGCGGCGCCACATCCGGAGTACCGCGATCTGGTCACCGAGAAGCCGGTGGCTGACATCTGGGGGATAACGGGCCGGGGGACCCGGATATGAGCGGAGACCAGCCATGAAACCCGATGTGACGGTGGTCATCCCGGTTTACAACGAAGGCGAGGCCATCATGCCCTGCCTCGACCGGATCCTGCGCGCGGTGACCTTGCCGTGCGAGGTGCTGGTCGTCTACGACATGGCCGAGGACACCACCGTGCCCTATATCGAGAAGGCGAGCCGGGCCGACTCACGGGTGCGCGGCGTGCTGAACGTCTATGGGCGCGGCCCGGCCAACGCGATCCGCTTCGGGTTCGACGAGGCGCGGTCCCCGGTGACCGTGGTCACCATGGCCGACGGCAGCGACGACCCGATGCAGATCGACGAGCTGGCCCGGCTGGTAGAGCGCGGGGTGGTGGTGGCGGCCGCGTCGCGCTACATGCCGGGCGGTCAGCAGGTGGGCGGGCCGCGGCTGAAGCGGGCCCTGTCCCGCACGGCCGGCAAGTCGCTGCACGTGCTGGGCCGGGTGGGTACCCGGGACGCGACCAACAGCTTCAAGGCCTACTCCACCGAGTTTGTGCGCCAGGTCGGCATCGACTCCCGCTCCGGGTTCGAAATTGGCCTGGAGCTGACCATCAAGGCCACCCGGCTGCGCCTGCCCGTGGCCGAGATCCCGACCATCTGGCTGGATCGCTCGCTCGGCGACTCCCGGTTCGAGCTGGTCCGCTGGCTGCCAAGCTACCTGCACTGGTACCGATTCGCTTTTGGGCCGAAACTCACTTTGGAAAGACTCAGCCAGCGTACAAAGGCAATAGTCGAGGAGTAGTTCGTGGTTAAAGTTCTGGTCACTGGCTCGGCCGGGTTCATCGGCGGCTATGTGGTGCAAGAGCTGCTGGATGGCGGCCATTCGGTGGTTGGGCTGGATAATTTCTCGAAGTATGGTCCAGTGAAGCACAGCTACGACGAGCATCCCAACTATCGGTTCGTCGAAGGTGACGCGCGTGACGTCGGCCTGGTGACGGAGCTGTTGGATGGCTGCGACCATTTCATCGCCGGGGCGGCGATGATCGGGGGGATTTCCTACTTCCACGCCTACGCCTACGACCTGCTGGCGACCAACGAGCGGATCATGGCGGCGAGCTGTGATGCGGCGCTGGCCGCCTATCAGGCGGGCACGCTGAAGAAGATGACTTACGTCAGCTCGTCCATGGTGTACGAGAGCGCCGACTCCTGGCCCTCGGCCGAAGGGGACGAGCGAAAGATCCCGCCGCCGCTGTCCTCCTACGGGTTCCAGAAGCTGGCCGTGGAGTATTACGCGCGCGCCGCATGGGATCAGTACCGGCTCCCGTACACCATCGTCCGCCCGTTCAACTGCGTCGGCGTCGGCGAGGGCCGCGCACTCGGCCAGGTCGAGGTCCTGTCCGGCAACGTCCAGCTGGCCATGTCCCACGTGGTCCCCGACCTGGTGCAGAAGGTGCTCAAGGGCCAGGATCCGCTGCACATCCTGGGTCAGGGCAACCAGGTGCGGCACTACACCTACGGCGGTGACCTGGCCTGTGGGATCGTGACCACGCTCCTGCACCCGGCCGCGGTCAACGAGGACTTCAACCTGTCCACCGCGGAGTCCACCACGGTTGCCGAGCTGGCCGCGCTGATCTGGCGCAAGATCAAGGGCCCGGCCGTGCCGCTCCGGCTGACCTCGGACGATCCGTACGAGTATGACGTGCAGAAGCGCGTGCCCGACGTGACCAAGGCCGCCAGCCTGCTTGGCTATCAGGCCACTACCACTCTCGACCAGATGCTCGACGAGGTCATCCCCTGGATCGAGCAAGCTGTCAAGGAAGGGCGACTCTAGCACCGCCGCGGCCAGGCAAGGAGAAGCGATGGAACGAGGGAGCCAGCCAGGTCAGCGCGGCGCTGGCTCCGGTCCAGCACCCGAGTTCGACCGGGGGGAGGCCACCGAGACCGGCGGGTATGCGCAGCTCGCCCCGGCCAGCCCGGCTGAGGACACTGTGCCCCGGCCACCGCGCCAGGCCGGCCCGGGTGACCGGCTGAGGCATCCGGTCCTGGTTCACCTGGTGGTGCTGGCCAGCTACCTGGCCGCCGGGGTCGCGGCCAGCTGGCCGAGGGCCACTTACCTGTCCGGGAAGCTTCCCGCCACCCGGGACGCCGGCTCCTATGTGTGGGGCTTCTGGTGGGTCGCCCACCAGATCGAGCACCTGAGCAACCCGTGGTTCACCCGCGGTATCGCCGCCCCGGTCGGCACCCAGCTCGGGCTGCACGCGTTGCTGCCACTGCCGGGTGTGCTGTTCGCGCCGGTCACCGCGATCTTCGGGCCGAGCGTGTCCTACAACCTGCTCTCGATCGCCATGCCCGGGTTGCTGTGTTACGCGACCTACCGGGTGGCCCGGCTGTGGCTGCCCTCCCAGCCCGGGGCGATCGCCGCGGGCGCGTTCTTCGGCTTGTCCTCCCTGCTGGTCTGGCGCTCCTGGTACCACCTCAACCTGGCCGCCGGTGAGCTGTTCATCCCGATCGCTCTGGAAGCCGCCGTCCGGCTGACCCGGCGGCCCGGCTGGCGACAGGCGGTCATCCTCGGCGTCGTGCTCGGCGCGGCGGTGCTGACCGATCAGGAGATGGCCGTCCTGGTCATCCTCGTGACCGTGCTGGCCCTCGCCACCTGGCTGCTCCGGCGGCCGGTCAGCGTGGGTAAGCTGCGCACCACCGGGCTGGCCGCAGTGGTGACCCTGGTGCTGGCCAGCCCACAGCTCGCCGCCATCTTCCAGCAGACAAAAAACGGCGGGGCCACCTCGCCGCCCGCCACCCTGGCCAAGGCCTACATCAGGTACTCCGCCCGGCTGCCGGACGTGGTCGCGCCATCCCCGCAGATAGGCCACTTCGGGCTGGGGGGCCTCGGGTTCATCTACAGCGGGCCGACGAACGACGGCATCCAAACCTTCGGCCTGCTGCTCACCATCCTGGCCGTGCTCGGCGTGATCGTGGGCTGGCGGCGGGCCAGCACCTGGCTGCTCGCCCTCCTGTGGCTGGGCTGCGCCGTACTTGCCCTGGGCCCCGCGTTGCGGGTCGGTAGCCATATCTACGCCCCGGCGGCCGAGGTACTGGGTGGGCGGCGCGTGTCCGCGCTCATGCCGTTCACCTGGTTCGCCAAGTTGCCCGGCCTCTCCGGGTTCCGCGAACCGGACCGCATGCTGATGCTCGGCCTTCTGCCCGCCGCCCTGCTGGCCGGGGCCGTGGTGGACTGGCTCCGGTATCACTTCGCCCCGGCCGTCGCGCTGGTGCTCGTGCTCGGCGTGCTGGAGGCCGGCTGGCTGGGCAACGCCGGCATTGGCACCATGCGCACCGCGCTGCCCGCGGTCGACCACCCGATCGCCGCCGATCATTCCGCGTCCATAGTGCTGGACGTGCCGTTCGGCATCCGCGGAGGCACCTACGGCTTCGGTGCCGGGTTCGACCCCGAAGCGCAGGTCCTGGCCACCGCCGACGGCCATCCCCGGTCGGTCGGCTACATATCCCGGGTTCCGCTGCCCACGATCAACGGGATCCGCCGGCATCCGTTCTACGCCCAGCTGGTGGCCCGGCAATACGGCGGGCACAGCACGCCCGCCGAACTCGCTGCCGCGCAGCGGGACGCGCGCCGGATGCACATCGGCTGGGCGGTGGTCTGGAACTGGCCCGGCTACAGCCGCCCCGCCGTGCGCACCTATCTCCGGGGGGCTGGCTTCCGCTACGCCTACCAGGCCGACGGCGCCGCGGTCTACCGCCTGCACCCGTGACCGGGCCCCGCGGCCTTATAACGGCCTGTCCGGCGAGGTCCGGCCGGGCCACACGGTCGCACCCAGGCGGTCCAGCAGGTCGCGCACCGGGCCCAGTTCCTCGTAGGCGAGCAGCACCGGATCGGCCGGCGAGGCCAGCTCGAGGGCACTGCGGACCGCCTCCTCCAGCCCTCCGGCTGGCCGGATGAGGATGTCCGGGCGATGCCGGGCCAGGGCGCCGGAGATCAGCCGCGTCATCTCGCCCGCCTTGCGTCCGCGCAGGTCGCGGTCCTCGTAGATGATCACCCGGCTGAACCAGGTGGCCACCGTGGCCGCGCTCTCCTCGATCAGGTCGTCCCGGCGGTCGCCAGGCAGGGTGATGGCCGCGATGGGCTGGCCCTCCCAGGCCTCGTGCAGCAGGCGCCCCATGGACGCCAGGGCGGCCGGGTTGTGCCCGTAGTCCACGACCACGGGGATCCCGCCAACCTGGTAGACGTTGCCGCGTCCCGGATTGGCCTCGGCCGGGGTGAACGTGGCGAAGCCCCGCCGGATGTCCTTGACGCTCACCCCGAGCGCCCGGCAGGCAGCCGCCGCGGCTAGCGCATTGGCCAGCAGGTGGGTGGCCGCGCCGCCGAACGAGCCCGGCAGCTCGTCCGCGTGCAGCAGCACGGTCTCCTCCCCGCCCCTGGCCTCGATCAGCTGGCCGTCGCGGAGCAGGCAGGCGATCCCGCCGCTGATCCTGTGGGCCATGATGACTGGGCTGGCGTCGGACAGGCTGAACAACCGGATCACCGGGTTCCGCTCCTG
>Ga0208586_1000812_pt1 | contig 10644 bp, 12 predicted proteins | sample NGESurshal072012_6_FD_184471 | JGI IMG/M metagenome (GOLD analysis project Ga0208586, IMG submission 184471) | Arctic peat soil microbial communities from Barrow, Alaska - NGEE Surface sample 53-3 shallow-072012 (SPAdes) | ecosystem: Environmental > Terrestrial > Soil > Wetlands > Peat ... | reverse complement strand
CTGTTCCTGGTCGTCGCGGCGCTGGCCGCGGTGCTCGCCGTGGGCGCCCATCCCGCCGTCGCCGGGCGGGCCGGGTGGTGGGCCGCGAGCGTAGCGCGGCACGTCCGGCCGGGCATCGATCCGGAGAAGGCGGCCAAGACCGGCCGCCGCCTCGCGTCGCTGGCGCGGTCCGCGCTGACCGGGAAGGCCTTCCTGGCCAGCTTCGGGTTCGCTGCGGGTGACTTGCTCTTTGACCTGCTCTCGCTGAATCTGGTGTTTCTAGCCCTGCGGTATCAACCCGGCTTCGGGCCACTGGCCGTCGCCTACGCGGCAGCGAACATCGCCAGCGCCATCCCGGTGACCCCCGGCGGGCTGGGCGTCATCGAGGTCACCCTGGTGGCCATCACGGTCGGCTTCGGCGCACCCCGGGCCACGGCGGTGCTGGCCGTGCTCGGCTACCGGATCGCGAACTACTGGCTCCCGCTCCTGCCCGGCGCCATCGCCTATCTCCGGCTCAGGCTGCGGCCGGATGCCGACGGCACAAGGAAAGGCAAGCGAAAGCCTGCGGTGACACGGGCTGGCGGGCAGCATTCCGCGCATTGATTTCCACCGGACGAGGTATCTCCCCGCGCGAAATATTGTGCCGACAACGCCGAGGCGGCCTATCCAATGCTGATACCAATATTCCGATAGTCATCGGATCCTGGCCAGCCACCGAAGTTTCTGCTGCAGTTGTATTTGGTACAGCCAGAATAGGGATTATTTGTCATGTTCAAGTCCGCAAGCACTTCGCTCATCCTGCTCTGCCTGCTCGCGACTCTCCGCATCGGGGTTGGGCGGCGGTGAGACCATGAAAACCAGCCCTGGCCGGCCGCGCGGTCTCACGCGGCTCGCTCGTGCGCTCGGGCTCGACCGCAATCCGCTGCGCCGGGCCACCGACCGGGCCGAGGCCTGGATCCGGGTCGGGCTGCTCGGCATCTTCCTGATCGCCGGGCCGATCGCCGCCCTCCACGCGGGACACTGGGCTTACCACGCGGGGATGACCGTGGCCCGAGCGCCGGCCGCGCCGTCCCACCGGGCCAAGAAGTCGGCCGCTCTTCGGCAGGCCCCGGCCGTCACGGGCCTGCTCGGGGTCGGCCGGGGGGGCCAGGCCGGGGCCCGGGTAGCGGGCGCCGGCCCTTCCGCACGCGCCGGTGAGGTGCTGACCGCGGTGATGACGCTGGCTGCCATGGCGCTGGCGCTGCTGGCCGTCCTCCGGCTCGCCCTCGCACTCCTGGGCAGGCGGCGCCTGGCCGCCTGGGAGACGGCCTGGTCCAGGGTCGGACCGCAGTGGTCCAAGCACAGGCCATGACCTCGCGCGACGGCAGCGGCCGGCCCCGGGCGGACTGGTCCGCCCGGGGCCGGCTTTCCCCGCTCGTGCCATCCCGTCAGCCGGTGCTGTCTCAGCTAGTGACGTCTCAGCCGGTGACGTACAAGTTGTCGTAGACGTTGTAGACGCCGACAGCCATCCACGCGGCGTCGACCACCGCGTCGTGCTCGGCCCAGGTGCGGACGTGCCCGGACAGCGTCACCGCGTTCCCGTCGGTGTCCACCGTCACGTCGCTGTCATCGGGGATCAGCGCGTAGCGGTCCAGGGCGTCCTGCACGTACGCGGTGACATCGACTGGATCGGCGTCGTTGCTGATCTCGATGTAGTCGCTGAGGTTGCGGACGCCGGTAAGCCCGGCCACCGTGTCCTCGGCCGCGGTCCGCTCGGCGCCGTAGCTCACCGTGCCGGTCAGCGTCAGGTTGCCGTCCTTGGCCGTCGCCTCGACGCCGTCCGGCACGGTGATGTTCAGCGTGAGCGCGTTGTTTGCCATCGTGGTCAGCGCCGGGTCGTCCCGGTAATCCCCGGTCGGCAGTACCACTTCCAGATGGTTATGCACGTTCTTGACGCCCGAGACGCGCTGCGCCGCTGCGGCCGCCTCCAGGTACTGCGGGAAACTGGGTACGGTGCCGTTCAGCGCCACCTCCCCGTTTAGGTTCTTCACTGTGATATCCGACATGTCGACGAGCGGGTCGTAGGTAAGTTCCAGATCAACGGCGTCGCGGATGTCCTGCGTTTTGGTCATTTCCTGGATCCTTTCGATGGGTGGACGGTGAATTACCGTTCCTTCATCAGCTCATCTCGCTGGCTCGCGGTTGTAAAAGTGAGGATGACTGTCACTGCATTGGTCGCTGCTATCGCCACAGTGGAGGGCCTGGGCAGGCGGCTGCGGAACGACGTACTGGTATTCGCCTCCGCCACTGACCCCGCCTCGTCACGCAGCCCGTATCCGGCAGATGCTGCGGGGCCCGGCGGCGGGCCGGGCGGGGGCGGCGGGCAGCGTGAGGACCATGGTGAGCCCGCCGCCGAGAGTGTCTTCGGGTTCCACAGTGCCGCCCATGGTCTCGGCCAGGCCGCGGGCTACCGCGAGGCCGAGCCCGGCGCCGGTAGTGTCGCCTAGTCCGCCGAGCCTGCAGAAGGGCTGGAATACACGCTTCCGGTCGGCCGCCGGGATGCCCGGCCCGTGATCGACCACGCGCAGCTCGACCCGGTTCCCGGCGGTCCGGGCGGTCAGCAGCGGCGGTGCTGCCACCGGGGAGTAGCGCAGGGCGTTGCTGGCCAGGTTCACTATGACCCGTTCGGTGATCGCCGGGTCGGCCATAACCTCGGGCAGCCCGGACGGGATGTCCGCCAGCACCGGCTTCGGCTGCGGGTCAAGGGCCTCCAGCGCGGCCGCGACGATCTCGCCCAGGTGGGCGGGCCGGGGGAACACCGCCCGCGAGCCAGCCTGCAGCCGGCTCACGTCCAGCAGGCTGGCCGCGAGGTGGGCGAGCTGGTCCAGGGACTCCTCGGCGGCGGCCAGCAGGTCCGCGCGGTCGTCGGTGGTCAGCCGGGCGTCGTCGGCGCGCAGGCCGCTGACCGCCGCCTTGGCCGCGGCAAGCGGCGCTCGCAGGTCATGGCTGACCGTCGCGAGCAGGGCCGCCCGCCCCCGGTCGGCCTCGGCCACCCGGGAGGCCTGCCCGGCCAGGCCACTCAGCAGGACCAGCCACCACGATCCGGGCTCAGCTGTCATGATCCGGCTCCCAGCTGGCGAGCCGGAAGCGCAGCCACCCCGGGACCGTAGACCACCGACAACAGTACATCCAGGGACAATGCGGCCACGTCTTCGAGCGCGGGCAGCCGGTGCCGCTCCTCCTCGGCCGGTTTCGCGGTGACGGTAGTCATCCGGTCCTCCTCGCCGTACTCCTGTGAATTCAATGGGCCGAACGAGCGCGATACCCGCGCCCTGCACCAGTGCAGCCCACGGCCCGGGACGCTGGCCAACACCTGACGGCAATGGCGCGATAGCTCTCGGCTTCTGGCCGGCGTCGGCTTGCCGAACGCCATCGTCGGCGCCGTCACCGGCATCGGCTTCATCGGCGGCGGGATCGTGGTCCGTCGTGCGGTTCGCACCGACGAGATCATCAGCGGGATCACGACTGCGGCGGCCATCTTCGCCACCGCGGCGATCGGCGCGCGGCGGCCGGAGCGGGCTTGCTGGCGGTGGCGTGCTGGCGACCGGGCTGGTTCTCCTCGCGCTGGAAGGACCCACCTCCCATTGCTCCGGCTACTGGACGCCCTCCGCTGGTCGCCTCGCTTCCGAAACGACGAGGAACTGTATCGCGACGAGGGCACTCCCGTTCTTCCGGTGGTCACCATCGTGCCCGGCAATGGCGCTACCGGTGCCATCGCTTTGGTAGTGGCGGCTGCCACGGGGTGGACTTGAGTGACGCGGATTCTGGCACCGGATAAGGTGATCGTCTTGAGCAGAAGCAAATTCTGGGCCCGAGGCCGAGACCGGGAGCAGGGGAGCGAGATGGCGGGCGGGGGCGTTGCCGGGCTTACCGCCATGGACCGCTGTGACCGTTGCGGCGCCCAGGCTTACGTCTGGGCCCTGCTCCCCAACGGCCTGGAGTTGCTGTTCTGCGCGCATCATAACCGGCAGCACTCGTCCGCCCTGACGAAGATCGCTGTGGGCATCCACGACGAGACTGACCGGCTCGCGCGGCCGGCGGCGTAGCAGATCCGGGCCCTGGCCGGCCGGGTTGCGGTCAGTGCACCCGTTCCCCCAGATCGCGATCATGACCGACTGCTCGGCAGTCGTCTTATAGCTCCCGCCGGTCTGCAGGAAGGCCAGCAGGGTCTCGCGCAGCCGGGCGTGGTGCTCGTCGTCGCTGGCCAGGCCCGCCAGCGTGCCGAGCATCCAGGCCCGCAGCAGCTCAGCGGACCCGAGCATCATGGCGACCGGCGCGACCTCGCCGAACGCCACCGCCCGCGGTGCGTGCGACCCCGTGGCGAGCGCGACCGCCTGGGCTGCGAGGGCCTGCCGGTGGGTCAGGCGGAATCCCGCCGCCCCCTTCGCCGGGTCGCCGAAGGCGAAACGGACATCCGCGTCCACCCCGGCCGCCGCCGCCGGATCGAAGGTGTCCCGGATCCCCGGCGGCAGCCACGCCCACCGGGGCGCGTCTATCGCGACCGCAAGTACCGCTGCGTTCTTCCATTGGCCGCTCGTCACGAACCCATCGCCCGGCATGGTCCCGCGAGCACAGCAGCCCGGTTGAGTGCCCGGCGCGGACAGTTCATCCCCAATGCGAGGACTAGGAAATCCCGGGATTCGATCCCGGTACCGCGCCAGGCACGATTCAGGTGTAGGAAGCAAAATCACCATTCGCTGCATAGGTAGACGGACATGAAGCAAGGACAGGCGGAGCCGGTAACGCTGCCGAAGGCGGTCGCAGGGGCCCCGCTGGCAATTGAGCTGCGGCATCTGCGTTACTTCGTAGCGCTCGCCGACGCGGGCACTTTCACCCACGCCGCGGAGCAGATGTTCATCGCCCAGCCGACCCTGAGCCAGCAGATCCGGCGACTCGAAGAGATCGTCGGCACGCAGTTGCTGCAGCGTCGCCGGGAAGGCCTGCAACTGACCAAGGCCGGAGCCGTGCTGCTAGATGCATCCCGCACCGTCCTGTCGCTCGTAGATCATGAGGTGCACCGGACTCGGCAGGCGGCGGGCCTGGGCCGACCGCGCCTGCGGGTGGTCGTACCGCCGCGGCTGCCGGATGCCCTCGCAACCGCGGCCGCCTCTGCGCTGCGGTCGGCGGCGGCCGCCGCGGACGTGGACCTCGTCTGGATGGACGCTCCCCTCGACGCCGAGTTCTCACTGATCCGGCAGCACCGGGCCGACGCCGGCCTGGGCTGGCTGATAACCAGCATCGAGGCGCTGCCCTCCCCGCTCGACGCTATGAGCCTCGGCGAGTTCGAACCCGATGCATGGATCCCTGCGCCGCACACCGCAGCGCACCGCGGCACGATTGGCCTCGACGAGCTGACCGCCATGGACGTCATCCACGGGCCGCGCCGGGCGGAGCCGGGAACCTACGATGCCTGGACGCGGGTCCTGCGGATCGTCGATCCGCGCTTTGAATTCACCGATCCGCCGCTCTGGCACTCGCTGCCGGTAGACCTCGCCTTGGCCGCGACCGCGGACCGGCCCACTGCGGTGCTGACCGGTCCCAGCGTCATCGCCGGAAGCCACCCCGGGCTGATCCGGCTGCCCCGGCCGATGGTCGCCCATGACATGGTCCGGGTCGGGCTCGAGGACCATCCGCTGGCCGCGACGGCAGCCCTGGTGTGGAACGGCGACCTGCCCCGCCCGCTCCAGCAGATCCTCTTCGACGCCGCGGACGGCATTGCCCCGGCGGACCCGGCCTGGGCGTCAACACGATGACCCCACCGCCGTCCGGCCTCGCGAACGCCGCAGGCTCGCCGGGCCAGGAGATGGCGGCGGCGTCCTCCATCTGCCAGATCGGCCCGACCCGGTGCCAGGCGCGTACGCGGCTGTACCGGGACGGCAAGCTGGAGCTTGAGGGCTTCCCGGTCGCCGACATCAGCGATTACCTGACCGATCACCTCGTCACCATCTGGCTGGACCTGCGCGGTCCCGGCCACGACGACCTCGCCGTGCTGAGTGAGGAGTTCGGGCTGCACCCTCTCGCCGTCGAGGCTGCACTGAATCACAGCCAGCGGCCCAAGCTCGACCGATACAGCAGCCAACTGTTCCTGACCGCCTATGGGGCCCGGCGCGACCCCGGCACCGGCGAGCTGGCCACTAGTGAGCTCGCGGCGTTCATCACCGGCCAGGCGCTGATCACCGTCCGCAAGGACGACGGCCTGGACATCGGCGCTGTCGTCCGGCGCTGGGACGAAAACCCCGACCTGGTCAAGTTCGGGGTCGGCTACCTGCTGTACGGGCTGCTGGACTACATCGTCGATGGCCAGTTCGAGGCAGTCCAGAGCCTGGATGACAGCATGGAGGAGCTGGAGGCCCGGCTGTTCGACGATGCTCCGCGCGGCCTGGAGGTCCAGCGGCGCAGCTCCCAGCTTCGCAAGAGCCTGGTGCTGCTGCGCCGGATCGTGATCCCCATGAACGAGGTAGTCGGCGAGCTGATGCGCCATGACCTGCACGTCGTGGGGGATGACCTGATGCCTTACTACCAGGACGTCTACAACAAGGCGCTGCGTACCGCGGAGTGGATCGACAGCCTGCGCGACCTGGTGACGACCATCCTGGAGACGAACGTGACCATCCAGGGCAACCGGCTGAGAAGGTCACCGGCTGGGCCGCGATCATCGCCGTCCCCACGCTCGTCACCGGCTACTTCGGGATGAACGTGCCCTACCCCGGGTTTGGCGAAAAAGCACGCTTTGCTGCCTGCATCGCCACCATTGTCCTGACTGGGCTGGTGCTCTACCTCATCTTCAAACGCAAGGGCTGGCTGTAAGACCGAAGACCCTGAGTACCGCTATCGTCACTTCTCCTGCCGGGCGCGGTGGCCGATGAGCCGCGTGTGCAGCTCGGTTGTGAGCCGGTCGATCTCGCGGGTCAGCTCCGTGTTGGTCTTGAGCTCCAGTTCCTGCTCGTTGTAGTCGTGATCCGCCTTGGCTTGCTGGAACGCCGCCTGCCGGTTCTGGCCGATCATGACGAACGTGGACAGGAAGATCGCCTCCAGCGACACGACCAGCGTCAGCATCGGCCACGGCTTGGACTCGATGAACAGCATCCAGACCGTGAACAGCACGACATGCAGGTAGACGAAGTTCATCGACCCCGCGAAAGTGGTGATCCAGTCAGCGATCCGCAGCTGAATGTGAGCGGCCTGCTGCGCCTGTTCCTCCAGGACCACAGGGTGGTGCGGGAGTTTGGTTGGCAGCGTGATCAGCCCGTTACCCCCTGCCTTGGTCTGCGAGCCATCCGTACTCGGGTCTGGCTTGGTCATCCCGCACCTCCTTCGGTACCTGCGGCCGACTACCAGGCCTGCGTGGCCAGCCAGGCCAGGTAGGCGTCGGGACGTCGTGGCAGCCGCTTGCCTTTAACTTCACCCCATATGGTGATGCCTGGAAAAGCGATGGCACCTTTCGTGGCATTGTCCAGATCTATGACTGCAGACATTTACCGAACCCGCGTATCCGCGGCCTTGAAGACCTGGCCGCATGCTTGTCACAGACATCGGATACGCGCTCGCCGGATTGACCGCCGTGGGCATCATCTTCATCGGCGCACGATTTCTCCTTGCGCCTAGCGCGGCTGCCGCAGGCTTCGGGATTGCCGTCCGGCACGATGGCGGGAAGGCCGATCCTTACCTGTCGGTCAAGGGCGTCCGCGACATCGCCTCGGGACTGATCGCCGTCATCCTGCCCGCCGCCAGGATGCCCCACGTCCTGGGCTAGTTCGAGCTGGCAGCCAGCACCATCCCGATCGGCGACGCCATCATCGTGCTGCGCAGCAACGGCCCGAAGGCCACCCGTCTACGGCGTGCACGGCGCGACGGCCGTAGTGTTGCTGGCCACCGCCGCGCTCCTATTCACCTGACTACGTAGCTAGGCTGGAGTAATGGCCGAGACGGATGTGATCCGCACGCCTGACCAGCGGTTGCGGGTCTTTGTGAGTTCCACGCTGCAGGAACTGGCCGCGGAGCGGCAGGCAGTGCGGGACGCGGTGACCCGTCTGCGGCTGGTGCCGGTGATGTTCGAGCTGGGCGCCCGGCCGCATCCGCCGCGGCAGGTATATCGCTCTTACCTGGCGCAGAGCCAGGTGTTCGTGGGCGTGTACTGGCAGAGCTACGGCTGGGTCGCGCCGGGGGAGCAGGTTTCCGGGCTGGAGGATGAGTACCTGCTGTCTGCGGGGCTGCCCAGGCTGATCTATGTGAAGTCGCCGGCGGCGGAGCGTGAGTCGCGGCTGGCGGAGATGCTGACCCGGATCAGGGATGCCGGTGACGTGTCCTACCAGCACTTTTCTGCTGCCGCCGAGCTGCGGCGCCTGGTCGAGAACGACCTGGCCGTGCTGCTGAGCGAGCGGTTCAAGAGGGCGCCGGGGTGGGACGGCGCCGCGGACGGGGCGTCGCTGGCAGGGGCTGTGCCGGCGCCGCCGACGCTGCTTGTGGGCCGCGACGATGACGCCGCGGCGGTGGGCGACCTGGTGCGTGCCGAGGGTGTGCGCCTGGTGACCCTCACCGGGCCGGGCGGAGTCGGGAAAAGCAGGCTCGCGGTGGAGGTCGCGCAGCGGGTGGGTCCGGGCTTTGAGGACGGGGTGCGGTTCGTTGAGCTCGGCTCGGTCCGGGCGGCCGAGCTGGTCACGGCGGCGATCGCCGCCGCGCTGGGGCTGAGCACCTCGGGCGGTGCGCTGATCACCGATCTGAAGTCGTACCTGCGCGCCCGGCGGATGGTGCTGGTGCTGGACAACTTCGAGCAGGTGATGGGGGCGGCTCCGGTGGTTGCTGAGCTGCTGGGCGCCGCTCCGGGCGTGGTGGCGCTGGTGACCAGCCGGATGGTGTTGCGGCTCAGCGGTGAGCACGAGTTCCCGGTGCCGCCGCTGCCGGTGCCGCCGATCGGGGCCGGCGGGGACGCCGCAGAGGTGCAGCGATGCGCGTCGGTGCGCCTGTTCGTGGAGCGGGCGCAAGCCGCGTCCGCGGGTTTTGAGCTGACCAGCGGGAACGCCGGGGCGGTCGCTGAGATCTGCCGGCGGCTGGACGGGCTGCCGCTGGCTATCGAGCTGGCCGCGGCCAGGGTCAGGCTGCTGCCACCGCAGGCGCTGCTGGCCCGGCTCGACGACAGGATGGGCCTGCTGACGGGTGGAGCACGCGACCTGCCCGAGCGGCAGCGGACACTGCGAAACACCCTGGACTGGAGCTTCGGCCTGCTGTCTGGCGGCGAGCAGGCGCTATTCGCCCGCCTAGGGGTGTTCGCCGGAACCTTCGACCTGCCCGCCGCAGAGGCCGTCGGCGCCGCCGGGCCGGCGGACCCGGGCCGGGCCGGGCACGTCATGGACACGCTGGGCTCGCTGGTGGACAGCAGCCTGGTGCAGCCGCAGGTGCGCGACGGCGAGCCGCGCTTCGGACTGCTGGAGACCATCCAGGAGTACGCACTGGACTGCCTGCGCGACGGCGCTGACTGGCGGGAGGCGCACGACAGTCACGCGGCCTACTTCCTGGCGCTCGCCGAGCCGGCCCCAGCCGAGCTGCAGGGCCCCGGACAGCTGGCGTGGCTGGACCGGCTCGAGACCGAGCACGGCAACCTCGGTGCCGCGATGTCCTGGCTGGTGGAACAGGACCAGGTCGAGCCGGCGATACATCTGTCCTGGGCGACATGGAGGTTCTGGTGGCTGCGCGGCCACGCCGAGGAACTCGCCTCCTACGTGGACATCCTGGCCAGGAGCGAGCACCTGCCGCCGCGGCAGCGTGCCCTGGCGCTGAGCGGCACCGGCTTCGGCCTCTTCGCGTCCGGGGACCAGGCCGCAGCGCAGCCGCTGCTGGAGCAGAGCCTGCCGCTGTACCGCCAGGCCGGGGACATGCTGGGCGCAGCCACGACGGCAGCCATGCTGGGTCACCTCCTGGCAATGCAGCACCAGGACGCGCGGGCCAGCGAGCTGCTCGAACAGACGCTCGCCCCGCTGCAGGAAGCCGGCAACGACCGGCTCGCCGGAGCCGAGCGTGCACAGCACCTGCTGGACGTGGCGCTCGTGTGCAATTTCCTCGGCCAGATCCGGCTGAGCCAGGCAGATCACGACCGCGCAGCGCAGCTGTTCACCGAGGCCCTGAACGCGGCCCGCAGCGCGCAGGACCGGTTCACCATCCTCGTCTCGCTCTACGACCTGGCACTCAGCAGCCAGGCACAGGGCGACCTGGCCGGCGCGGCGGAACACTTGCAGGAAGGGGTGTCGCAGTCGGCCGAGGCCAGGGACGAACCAAGCGTCGCCTACTACCTCGAGGCGCTCGCCGCGGTCGCCATCCGGCAAGACAACCTCGAGCGCGCCGTGCGCCTGCTCGCCGCCGCAGGCGCGCTCCTGCAAGCCAAGGGCAGCGGCTGGCTGCACGCGCTCGTGCCCCGCGCCGCCCACGACGATGGTCTCCTGGCCGCGCTGCACTCCCGCATGGGAGATGCGGCATTCGAGCAGGCCTGGACGCGGGGCCAGTCCCTTGGAGGCAGCCGCGCCGTTGAGTACGCGCTAGCGGAAGCATCACCCGAACCCACCCGCCCAGCCGCCCCGCCGGGAGCCGGCGATACCGGAGCCATCAGCTAGGCGCCCAAACCCGCCGCCAAGCGCG
>Ga0208586_1000810_pt1 | contig 10647 bp, 10 predicted proteins | sample NGESurshal072012_6_FD_184471 | JGI IMG/M metagenome (GOLD analysis project Ga0208586, IMG submission 184471) | Arctic peat soil microbial communities from Barrow, Alaska - NGEE Surface sample 53-3 shallow-072012 (SPAdes) | ecosystem: Environmental > Terrestrial > Soil > Wetlands > Peat ... | reverse complement strand
GGTCTTTGCTGCCAAGCCCCATTCGATCTACACCTTCGTGCAATCTTCGACGCGCTTCGAATGATCGGGCGAGGATACCGCTCTGCCGAACGCTTGCGCAGGACGCTCTGCTCGCCGGTTAGCGCATCGACGTAGGCGCTTGCACAGAAACGCTCTCCTCGCCGATCAATGCATCGGGGTGGGCGGAGGGCAACGGAGCCTGAGCGCCCAGTTCGAGCGCCGCCCTAACTGGCCAGTACGGGTCGCCCAGCAGCGGGCGCCCCACCGACACCAGCGATGCATGGCCCTCGTGCAAGAGGGCCTCGGCGGAGCCTCCGTCGACGATCCCCCCGCCGAGCGCGACCGGCGGCCCGGGAGACAGGCCGGCAGCCCACGTCTTGTCCCGGGCCGCATTTGGGCTTTCCGGCACATGGGGGTCGCCGGCTCCCTGTGCGAGCATCTGCGCAAGCGCGAGCACGTCGGACGGCCCGGCGCGCTCGCCGCCCAAGAGGGGAGTGCCGCCGCTGAGATCGACCAGGTCCGCTCCGACGGCCAAACACTCGCGAGCGCAGTCGGCCACCTCCTCGATCCCGAGCCCACCCGCTTGCCCGTCGCCTGCGGGAAGCCTCACATACAGGGGCCGTTGGGCAGGCCACTTGGCGCGCACCGCGCCCACCACCTCGAGCAGCAGGCGCCGGCGACCGGCGGCCTCGCCGCCGTAGGCGTCCTGCCTCAGGTTGGTGAGCGGAGAGAGGAACTGATGCAGCAGATAGCCGTGCGCAGCGTGAACCTCGACGACGTCAAAGCCGGCGTCCGAAGCCATGAGCGATGCCTGCACAAAAGCCTCGACGATGCCTTCGAGGTCCTCGGCGCTAGCCGCTCGCGGCTCGGCCCACCCCGGCCCGAATGCCACCGGCGAGGCGGCGATGGTACCCGCCTGGCCACGCGTGTCCGCCAAGGCCTTGCGTCCTGCGTGGGCCAGTTGCACGCCCACGGCCGCGCCTTGGGATCGACAGAAGGCCACGATCCGCTCCAGTGCCTCGGCCTGAGCCTGCTCATATAGCCCGAGCGCGCTGCTACTTGTACGCCCAAGCGACGCCACGGCCGTGTCCTCGATCATCACGAGCCCACAGCCGCCGACTGCGCGCGAGCCGTAGTGCACGAGGTGCCAGTCCCCCGCGCGCCCGTCCTTCTGCGCGGCCCGCTGGCTCATCGGGGACATCATGATCCGGTTGCGCAGCGTGACGCCCCTCAGAGTCAGCGGCTCGAACAGGGTCATCGCCGGGAGTCACCGCGCCCGGGAGCGCCACGCGGCGTCATCGCTCAAACGACGTCATCGCTCGGGACCATCGCTCGCGCATTTCTCCGAGCGGCTCATCGCAGCCCCGGCATGACCTCTTGGGCGAATAGCTCCATCGAGCGGACCACCCGCTCGTGCGGTTGGCCAACGTTGTGCCAAGCCGAGAACAGGTCCACACCCAAGTCCGCATAGCGCTGGAGCTTGGCCCGCACCTCGGCGACCTCGCCGAAGGCGATGTTCTGGTGCATCTGCTCGAGTTCCGGCTCGTCTTGCTTGACCGCCTGCTCGACCGCGTAGTCGCCCCCCTTCACCTGCTCGGAGCCGGCCAGCTGCTGATCGATGATGCGGTGGTTCATCAAAACGTAGTTCAGCACCTCGTGGGTGTCCTGCGGCTCGCCCACATAGGTCATTCGGTTGACGGCGAACTTGGCCTCGGCGCGCGGCCGGCCCTGCTCCTCCATGGCGCCCACAAATGCGCTGTAGACATCTTCGACGTGGGAGAAGGGCTCACGGAATGGGCTGAAAATGAAGTTGGAATCGAAGCCCAACTTCACCGCCCACTGCATCGAGCGTGCCGACAGCGCCGCGATCCAGACCGGTGGGTGCGGCTTCTGCACGGGGGGAGGCAGGACGGTGGCGTTCGGATAGCTGAAGAAGCGTCCTTCGTGAGCGAGACCTTCGCGTGCACTCCAATGGTCGACCATGATGCCCAGGTGCTCGGCAAAAAAAGCCCTGCTGTCCGCTTCGGGCAGCTCGGCCTGGAACTGGCGCATTTGATAGGGCGAGGCGCCGCGGCCTGCCGCTACGTCGAAGCGCCCACCGCTCAGCTGATCGATCTGAGCGATGGCGCCCGCCAAGCGCAGAGGATGGTGAAAGGGGAGTACGTGTACGGCCACGCCGATGCGGATACGCTCGGTGCGCTGGGCGATCATCGCGGCCAGCTGCAAGGGGTCAGGCGCGGCCAGAAAGCTGACCAGGTTCTGTTCGGCCAGCCAGATCCCGTCATAGCCGAGTTGCTCGGCGAGAATCGCCTGCTCGAGCATCTCCTCATAGAGCTGCGCCGGCGGCTTGCTGCGGTCCCACCACTGTCCCGGCAGGAACAGATAGAAGTCCATCTCAGCGTCCGCCCATCTCAGCGCCACTCGATTCGAACGGTTCGCTCTGGCGCGGGCCCGTATCGGCTCGGCCACTCGATTCGAACGGTTCGCTCTGGCGCGGGGCCGTATCGGCTCGGGCCCAATGCATGCGCCGGTCCATCTCAGCGACCGATCCGACTGACATGGTCCCCCTCGAAGTTGAGCACCCGGTCGCGCAGATCTCCGTCGGCGCTGTAGACGAGCTTGCCGTCCACGATCGTGTGGGCGACCGACAACTCGCCGAAGTCCTCGTCGCCGACCTCGTCAATGGCGTGCCGCAAGACCACGATGTCGGCGAGCTTACCCTCCTGGAGGGTGCCGCGCGAGTCCTCCCAGAAGCCGGCGTGAGCGGCGTGACGCGTGTACATGGTGAGCGCCTGCTCGCGATCGATGCGCTCTGAAGGGTCGATCGTGCGTCCGGCGAAAGTGGTGCGGGTGATCGCACACCACATGTTGTGAAACGGGTTCAGCAGACGCGGATCGCCGCCGGTCGTGTCAGAGGTGCCCGGGACTTCGAAGCCTTCCGCGAGCAAGGTGTTCAAGGGCACGCAGGCGCGGCTGCGCCGCTCCCCCAGCGAGCGGGGCCAGAACTCTCCGTAGTTGTAGATGAAGCCGAGGTTGGGCACCGGCAACACGCCGGTGCGCTTGCACCACGCGGTGCGTCTCGCGCTCCAGGCCGTATTGGCGCCATGCTCGATCCTGGACCTGCGCCCGTCGCCCGCGCGCGCCCCGGCCAGCTCGAACGCCGCGAGGGAAATGTCTTGGGCGAGGTCGCCGGCGGCGTGCAAGGCCACCTGGGCGCCGGCATCGAAGGCCTCGCGAATGTGGTCTGTCAACTCGCCCAGCTCATACGTGAGCGCTCCCCGCTTGCCCGGAGCATCGAGGTACTCCTCGTAGAAGGCCGCCGTGTGCGAGGAGCTGCCTCCGTCCACGAACAGCTTGACGCCGCCGCCTTCAAACCAGTCGGCGCGCAAGGGCACGTCTCCGATTGCGCCGCTTGCCACCTCGGCGAGCGTCCCGGCCAAAGGCACCCAACCAAAGCCGCGCACGCGCAGAGGAATCTCGCCTGCAGCGGTGGCGGAGGCGAGCAGGCGCATCACCTGCGCCGAGTCCCAGATCTCTTGGATCGAAGTGACTCCGTTGGCCAGGTAGTGCCCCCAGGCAACGTTCGCGACCGAGCCAGCCAGCTCGGCGTCGGTGGGCTGGGGTATCGGAAAGCGATCGAACATCTCGGCGAGCACGCCCGTCGGCTCGCCCTGGGCGTCGTGCTCGATGCGAGCGCCGGGCGGCTCTGGCGTATCCCGATCGATCCCTGCCATGCGCAGAGCGCAGCTATTGGCGACCACGTTGTGAATGCTCGAGCGATAGACGATCGGATGCTCATCGGAAACATCGGTCAGCTCCCCGGGCGTGGGAAAGCGCCCGTCGCCCAGCAGCTCGTCCTGGAAGGTGGTCCCTTGCAGCAACACCCATGTGCCCGGCGCCACGCGGCCGGTGCGCTCCCTCGCGCGAGCCAAGACGTCTGCGATGGAGGCCACCGGCGGGGTGCGGCAGTCCACGGCGCTTGCCATCGAGCGGGCGACGTGGCCGAAGTGTCCGTGCGCGTCGATCAGGCCGGGCAGCACGGTTGCGCCTTCGGCGTCGATGAGCGTCGTGGCCGGGCCTCGCAACGAGTCGATCTCGCTCGCGCTTCCAACCGCGAGTATGCGCCCACCGCAGGCCGCCAGCGCGGTTGCCCGAGGGGCGACGGTAGGGCTCATCGTGCGGACATCGGCGCCCACGATCACGATGTCGGCGTGCTTACTCATCGCACTCATCGCACCTCCCCACCGCCCGAGCCCAGGCCTCTGAACATTCCGATGATAGGGCTGAACATTCAGTTCTGAGCATTTGACTGAAACGACCCCCCAAACCTAAGAAATACATAAGCGCGGCGATTCGGGAAACTCCGGAATCCGGCGCATATTCCCCACGGACACTGGGCATACACCAAGGCGATGAGCTGTCAGAAGGGTAAATCGAAAGGGTACTCGGGAAGCCGCTGTGGAGCAGCATGGAGCGCGTCGTGGACGATGAGCCGCTCAGGTCGCGGTTCGCGATTGAGATCGTCGGCATTCCCAAGTATGATGACTGTTCAATAGAGGTGCACCAATGTAGAGGCACCTCCGGCACTACGGATAGGGGCCCACGCACAGATGCCTAGAGTAAGCTCGAATTCTTCCAAATCCAGCCAAGAGGGCGAGTGGTCGATACCCAGTCTCCGCGAGCCTCGTTACTCCCAGTCGCTCGAGCGAGGACTTGCGATTCTTGGCTGCTTCACACCCGAGCGCCCGGTGCTCGGGATCGCGGACATCGCCGACGATCTCGGCATGAGCCGCTCCACGACGCACCGCTATGTGATCACCTTGGTCGCGCTCGGCTTCTTGGAGCAGGGCGCATCGCGCAAGTACAGGCTGGGTCTGCGCGTGACCGACCTCGGCATGTCCGCTCTGAACTCCACAGGGCTGCGTGAGCATTCGCGCCCCTACCTCGAAGAGCTGCGCCAACGCACCTCCTACACGGTGAATCTGTCGGTGCTCGACGGGCCCGAGATTCTCTATGTCGATCGTGCGCGCAGCTTTCGTCGCGGACAGAACAAGATCGACTTCAACCTGCGTCCCGGCTCGCGCCTGCCCGCCTATTGCACCTCGATGGGCAAGGTCCTGCTGGCCAACCTGCCCGAGACCGAGCAGCGCGACCTGATCGGCGACATGACACTCACGCGTCGCGGCCCCAACTCGATCACGAGCAAGAAGGCACTGCGCACCGAACTTGAGCACGTGCTCGAAGAGGGCATGGCCGTCAACGACGAAGAGCTGGCCCAGGGCTTGCATTCGATCTCGGCGCCGGTGCGCACCGAGTCGCGCGAGGTCGTGGCGGCTGTGAACATCGCGGCGCACAGCTCGATGATCTCGCTGGAGGAGCTGGTTGACGCACTCGGCCCGCACCTGGTCGCCACCGCCGACAACATCTCCGCGCGGCTGGGCTACCGTCGCGACGACGAGCAGAGCTGAGCAGCCAAGACTGCCTGGAGGCTTCAACCGGCCGGCGCCGCCCACGCGACGCCGGCCGGTTGTCTTTAAGCAGTCCTGGCGGGTCGTCCAAGCACGGCTCGTTCTGCTTCGCATAGGCTACGGACGATGATTGCGACGACAAAGCGTGCGGCCGGTGGACTGTGTGCGCTCAGCTTGATTGCGGGCCTTGCCGCGTGCGGGGAATCCGCGTCCACCAGCGGTTTCAGCGGCGAAAGCCAGAAGGTGGCACAGACCGTGGCCAACTTCCAGACGGACGCGAGCGCCAACAATCAGAAGAAGCTGTGCGAAAACGATCTCGCCGCGACGCTCACCAATCAGCTGCGCGGCGCAGGGGGCTGTCAGGCGGCGGTCAAGCAGCAACTGAAGGACATCGATTCGCTCGGCCTCACGATCGAATCGGTCGCGGTCACCGGATCCACCGCTTTGGCGCGTGTCAAGAGCACCTATTCGGGCAAGAACGCGATCACGACACTTAAGCTGGTCAAGGAAGGCTCACACTGGAAGATCTCGGGGATCTCCTACGCCCAGCCCGGCCCTCCGGCCAAGAAGAGCTAGGTCATGTTCCTGGCGTAATTCTCGATCGAGCTGCCGGCGAGGCCACCCCGGTGAGAGAGGCCAGACCCCGTGCCCCAACAAGGCCACCCATCGGTGAGACAGAGTGGTGACATATACTTTTTGTTGAATTGCCTAAAGTATATACTTTTCGTATAGACTATCGTGAATTCCACAAAAATAGTACACCAACAACCTCCCCGGAACGTCTACGCCGGGGGCGCCGAGCCTAGGTTGTCACGCCAGCGAGCGACCGTACTGGCGCTCGTAGTAGGCCCGATAGTCGCCTGAGCGGATCGGCTCCCACCACCAAGCGTTGTCGCGATACCAGGCGACTGTCTGCTCGAGGCCCTCGACGAAGCGCACACGAGGCTCCCAACCGAGCGCCCTGACCTTGGCTGAGGAGAGCGAGTAGCGGCGGTCGTGGCCGGGGCGGTCGGTGACGTGCTCGATCAAAGACTGATCGGCGCCGGTCAACTCGATGATGCGCTGAACGACCTCCATGTTGGGGCACTCGTCGGGCCCGCCCGCGTTGTAGACCTCGCCGGGCATACCGTGCTCGAGTACATGCCCGATCGCTCGTCCGAAGTCGGTCGCGTGGATCCAGTTACGCACCTGCATGCCGTCGCCGTAGACCGGGAGCCGATCGCCGTGGAGCGCATTGAGGATTATCAGAGGGATCAGCTTCTCGGGGTACTGGTAGGGGCCGTAGTTGTTTGAGCCCCTGCAGATCGTGGCGGGCAAGCCATAGGTATGGAAGTAGCTCTGCACGAGCAGATCGGCGCCCGTCTTGGTCGCCGAGTAGGGGGAGGAGGGACGCAGGGGCGAGTCCTCGGTGAATGAGCCGTCCTCGATCGAGCCGTACACCTCGTCGGTGGAGACCTGCACGTAGCGCAATACGCGCTCTCGGGCGGCCTCCAACAGGACGTAGGTTCCCTGGGCGTGGGTGCGCACGAAAGCATCGGGCTCGGCGATCGAACGGTCGACGTGGGTCTCCGCCGCGAAGTTGACGATCGCCTCGATCGGACCCGTGCTGCCCGGAGCGCCACCGTCAAGCGCGCTCGCCACCGCCTGGGGGTCCTCGATCGCTCCGTGCACGAAGCGGAAGCGGGGATCCTCGGCGAAGTCGTGGAAGTTCTCCTCGCGCCCGGCATAGGTGAGCTTGTCGAGCACAACCACCTCGTCACCGTTCTCGCGCAAGCGCAGGCGCACGAAGTTGGAGCCGATGAAGCCGGCGCCGCCGCAAACGAGCAATCTCATGCGCGCATCATTCCAGCTCGTGCTGCCAGGTATCCGGCGAGGCCATCTTGCCATGGGCCCATCGGTAGTACATCCTCCCGTTCGCTCTCCATTACCGAGAACGCGGGCCGGGGCGCGGGGCGGGCCATCTGCTCGCTGGAGACCGCCTCGATGCGACAATCGACCTCGGCTTGGCGGAAGATCTCCTTGGCGAAGCCGTTCCAGGAGACCGAGCCCGCGCCGGTCAGGTGAACAAGTCCGCTCACGCTTCGCTCGAGCAGACCGACAATCGCGGGCGCCAGATGTCCCGACCATGTGGGCGAGCCGATTTGGTCGTCGACCACCTGGACAGAGTCGCGCTCCTCGGCGAGGCGAAGCATCGTGGCAACGAAGTTGGGTCCGTCGGTTCCATACAGCCAAGCTGTGCGCACGACCGTATGAACGGGCGAGGCCTCCAATACCTTGCGCTCCCCGGCAAGCTTCGTCTCCCCGTACACCGACCGCGGGCCGGTCGGATCGGACTCGCGGTACGGTCGCGGCCGTCCGTCCGCGTCCAGCGGAGCCGTACCGTCGAACACGTAGTCGGTCGAGATGTGCAGCAACGGCGTGTCGATCGAGGCCGCGGCGCGAGCCATGTTGCCGGCGCCCTCGGCGTTCACCGCGTGGGCCGCCTCGCGATGGGTCTCCGCGCCGTCCACGTTGGTCCAAGCGGCACAGTTGATCGTCGCCTGTGGGCGTTCGCGCTCGTAGAAGGCGAGGACCGCTTGCTCGTCGGTGATGTCAAGCTCCGGCAGGTCCACCAGGATCAGCTCGTGCCCGGCGCGCTGGCCTACCCGACGCACATCGTGGCCGAGCATGCCGGCCGCCCCTGTCACCAGTATCCGCATCGCGTCACAAGATTGAGATGTCGGAGTTGTCCCCCACCATGAAGCGGTAGGCGCGCGGTTGGCGATCGCCGCGCCTGATCGTCACGTTGCGCCCGAGCAACGAGGACTCCATGCGCCCGTCTAGATCGCACACCGAGGAGCCGGCCAGGAGAATCGAATGCTCGACCTCGGCATTGGCGATGCGACAGTTCTCCCCGATCGCGGTATAGGGGCCGACATAGCAATCGCGCAGGTGAGCGCCGGCGCCGATGATCGCCGGTCCGCGCACGCTTGTGCGCTCCAGGCGGGCGCCCGGCTCGACCACGACGCGCCCATCGACCTGGGAGTCGATCAACTCGCCCTGAATCGACTCGGTCAAGTTGTCGAGGATCAAGCGATTTGCCTCGAGCATGTCGTCGAGGCGTCCCGTGTCCTTCCACCAGCCACGTACGATGTGCGGCTCGACGCGGCGCCCGCCGTCCACGAGGTATTGGATCGCGTCGGTGATCTCGAGCTCTCCCCGCGGAGAGGGCTCGATCGCACGCGCCGCGTCGTGTATCGCGGGCGTGAACATGTATACGCCCACGAGCGCAAGGTCGGTCGCCGGCTCGGGCGGCTTCTCGACGAGCTTGACCACACGACCCACCTCGCCTGGAGCGGCGTCGGCCAGCTCGGCGACGCCATAATTTTCGGGATCGGGCACGGGCGTGAGCAGGATCAAGGCGTCCGGCGCGTGCTCGCGGAAGGCGCCCACGAGATCGGCGATCCCGCCTTGCAAGAGATTGTCTCCGAGGTACATCACAAACGGGCTGTCACCGAGAAACGGCTCGGCGGTCAGCACTGCGTGCGCGAGCCCGAGCGGCTCGTCTTGCACTATGTACTCGATCTTCACACCGAAGCGGGACCCGTCGCCGGCGGCCTGCCTGATCTCCTCGCCGGTCTCGGGCGCGATGATGATTCCCACCTTTTGGACGCCGGCGGCGGCCATCGCCTCGATCCCGTAGAACAGCACGGGCTTGTTGGCCACCGGAACCAACTGCTTGGCGCTCGTATGGGTGATCGGACGCAGCCGTGTGCCCTTGCCGCCCGAGAGGATGAGGCCCTTCAAAGAGTCCATTCGGCGTAAAGCCTACCGGTGGGGCGGCGCAGGGCATCCTGTCGGCCTCTCCTCGTGCGGGCGGCGGCCGAACGAGGGCCTACTCAGTAGACGCCGGCCAGCTTGCGGTGATCCCATGTGGCGCGGCGTCGCTCCACGAACTCCAAAGCAACGCGCTTGGTGGCTTGCTTGTCGACCATCGTGGCCACCTCGGGCGCCAAGGCGTCCACGGGCGGCTCGCCGCGGGGGACGGCGTAGCGCCTGAAGATCTCTTGCCCCAAGGCGCTCACGATCTCGGTCTCGCGGTGGATGAGCACGTCACACTCGAACATGACCCCGCGCAGCTCTTGATACTGCTCGCCGGCCTCGACCTGCAGCGTTGCCCTGGGGTCGCGCTCGAGGTTGCGAACCTTCTGGGAGGACGCATATGTCCACGCCCAGATCCGCGGTCCTTGACCTTGCGCTGGCTCGCGCACCACGTACCAGAGCGGCATCAGATGTGGCCAGCCGCGCGGGCCAATCGTGGCGCACGTCACTGTGCGCTCTTCCTGCAGGAACGAGGCGACCTCGACCTCGCTCATCTTGATCTGGTCGCGGCGGCTCACGAGACGCCGGCAGGCACGGCGCGCAGGCGTCGCACCGCCGAGAGCACTGCCTCGCGGGCATCCTCGGGCTCGATCACGGCCGCGTCGCCGGCCTCCTTGAGAATCTCGCGCACGAGCCAGTCGGTGCCGGCGAAACTCAGCTCCACCACGATCGAGCCGTCGAGGAGCTCCTCCTCGACACGCCGCCGCTCACGCGCCCAGCGAGCCCGCTCGGGCGAGATCCAGACTCTCGCCGTGCGCGAGGCTTGGACCTCCCCGGTGCGCATCCAGCCCTCCACTTCGCCTGGATCGACCTCGGGGCGGGGCTCGAAAGTCTCCTCGGTCACGTGCGCACGCCTGATCCGATCGAGGCGGAAGTGGCGCATGGCGCGCTTGGCGGGGTCAAACGAGGCGACGTACCAACCCTCCTGACCGTTGGTGAGTGCGTAAGGCTCGACGCGCCGCATCGAGAACTCGTCCTCGTTCTCCTTGTAGTAGTCGAGCTCCACGATCCTGTGCTCCACGATCGCGCGCGAGACAGTGCGAGCCACCTCGGAATCGTCGCTGGTGGCGTGCGCCACCTGCAGACCCTGTTCCATCGGGTCCTCGCCGAGCGCCGCCACGATCTTCTCGCGCGCGCTGGCCAGCGAGCCCTCCGGGATGTGCTCGCCGACGAGGTCGATCGCGGCGACGAGCGCCTTGGCCTCGACCGGGAGCAGCCGCGCGGGCCGATCGAAGTTGTCGCTGTAGGGCTCGGGGTCGACGTCGATCTCGCCCTCCTCCTCGATGATTTCGGCGTACAGGACGTAGGAGCCGCCACC
>Ga0208586_1000809_pt1 | contig 10661 bp, 7 predicted proteins | sample NGESurshal072012_6_FD_184471 | JGI IMG/M metagenome (GOLD analysis project Ga0208586, IMG submission 184471) | Arctic peat soil microbial communities from Barrow, Alaska - NGEE Surface sample 53-3 shallow-072012 (SPAdes) | ecosystem: Environmental > Terrestrial > Soil > Wetlands > Peat ... | reverse complement strand
GCATGGCGGGCTTGACCGCTGCGCAGGGCGGGCAGCCGCCAGCGGCCGGCCGGTCTCCAGCAGCGTCTTCAGGTCGCTGAGGATCCAGGCCCAGCCGCCGGCCACCGCCGGGTGCCGCCCCTCGGCCAGCGCGGCCGTTTTCGGCGCTCCGGCCAGGTCGTGCGTCAGTGTCAGCGTGCTCACGCCGCCGTACCCCTCCGCTATCTCCCAGATCAGCCGGGTGCCCGCCTCGGCCCGGGCGGCGGCGTCGAACAGGACGTGCCAGGTCTGCACGAGCCGCCGCGGCCGCTCCGCCTCGAGGACCTCGCCGTCGAAGATCACCCCGCAGATGCCGCGCATCTTCATGGTCACGCTGGCGAACGCCCGGTACGCGCCGCCCGGCCGCATCTCGTACTGGGCCGGTGCCCGGTAGCCGTACTGCTGGGTCCAGCCCGGCCGGGTCAGCGCATCCCAGATCTCCAACGGCGCCGCCCGGATGAAGATGCGGTAGGTCTGCACGGGGGTGGCCAGCACGGGGGTGGCCAGCACGGGGGTGGCCAGCACGGGGGTGGCCAGCACGGGATTCGCCAGCACGGGGCCGGTTGGCCTGGGGAGCAGGTCCTCGGTCGCGGCGGTCATGTCGTCTCCTCTGATCGGCGCCGCGGGTGGCCAGCACTTGTCGCCAGCACCGCGGCGGGTGGCCCGCCCTGATCCGCACCTCGGGGGTGTCGGATCAGGGCGACGAGGCCAGGTAACCCGGGCCGGGTGCAGGGGTTGTGCGGCCGGTGTGGTGACGAGGTGAAGAAGCGCCGAGCGCCCGCTGGGAGTCAGGCCGCAGTCAGCTCAGGCCGCCGGCGGCGCGGCGGCGGGCAGGGTGAGCGTCATCTCGGTCCCGCGCCCGGGCTCGCTGCCGGCGGTCAGCTCGCCGCCGTGGGCCCGGGCGAGCTCGGCGGCCACCGCGAGGCCGACGCCGCTGCCGGAGATCTGGGCCGCCTGCCGGCCGCGCCAGAACCGCTCGAAGATGTGCGGCAGCTCGTCTGCGGGGATGCCGGCGCCCGTGTCGGTGACCTGGAGCACGGCGGCCTGACCGGTGGTCTTCGCCGCGGTCATCGCGGACCGGACAGTCACCCGGCCGCCGGACGGGGTGAACTTCAGCGCATTGGTGAGCAGGTTCGTGACCACCTGGTGCAGCCAGCGCGGGTCGGCCATGACCCAGGCCGGGGTGAGCTGCCGGTCGAGAGTCAGGCCGGCTGCCTCGAACCGCCCGGCCAGGCTGTCGGTGGCGGCCGCGATCACCTCGGCGAGGTCGCAACGGCCCAGCGACAGCTGCAGCGTGGCCGCGTCGGCCGCGGCCAGGGTCTGCAGGTCGTCCACCATGCGCGCCAGCCGGAGTACCTCGTCGCGCAGCGAGGTCAGCTGGTCCGGGGTCGCCTCGACCACGCCGTCCAGCAGGGCCTCGTGGCCGGCCTGGAGGATCGCGACCGGGGTGCGCAGCTCGTGGGCCACGTCGGCGACGAGGTCGCGGCGCAGCTGTTCCTGCCGGTCCAGGGTGTCCGCCATCTGGTCGAACGCGGTGGCCAGTTCACGCAGCTCGCCGGGTGCCGCGACCGGGCCGACCCGGGCGGTGCGGTCCCCGCCCCCCATAGCCCGGGTCACGGTGATGATCCGCTCCACCGGGCGGGTGATCCGCCGGGCCACGGCCAGGCCGGTCACCAGCGCGATCAGCGCGGCCAGCCCGGCCGTCCCGGCGATGGCCCGCAACAGTGCGCTGCGCAGATTGTGCTCCGCGCCGCCCAGGCCCGCTCCGGTGAACCTGAGCACGACCTCCCCCACCCGCTGGCCGCGCACCACGACTGGCCTGCTGAGCTGGGCGCCGGACTGCCTGGCGAACCCGGGCGAGGACGCCACGGTCCGCCCGGACGCGTTCCGGATCTGGACGTCCGCGCCGGTGTGCGCGGCCAGGTCCAGCACCGGGGCCAGGTCCGCGGCGGCCCAGCTGTTCCCCTGGTCCCAGGCCGCCCCAGCGGCCACCGCGACCGCGCTGGTCAGCTGGGCCCGCTCGCGTCCGGCCAGCGCCGAGACGTCCGCGGCGGAGAACGCGGCGGTCAGGCCGGCGACCAGGGCGATCGCCACCAGTGCCACGCCCAGGAACGCCAGGGCCAGGCGCAGGCCGATGGTGCCGCCCCGGGCTGGCCCGCCGGGCTGCGCGGCGGCGGGCTCAGCCATCGCGGGGCAGGCCGAGCCGGTAACCGCCGCCCAGCACGGTCTGGACGATCCGCGGGTGGCCCGGGTCCTCCTCGACCTTGCGGCGCAGGTTCTTCACGTGCGAATCGACGGTGCGCTCGTACCCCTCGAACTCGTACCCGCGCACCCGGTTGATCAGCTCGAACCGCGAGTACACCCGGCCGGGAACGGTGGCCAGCGCCATCAGCACCCCCCACTCGGTGGGGGTCAGGCCGGCCACGGCACCCCGCACCGTGACCTGGCGCTGCGGTTCGTCGATGATCAGTTCGCCGTCGCCGTAGCTGGCCACGCCCGGTGCCGCCAACGGGCCGCTGCGGCGCAGCACCGCCTGGACCCGCAACACGAGTTCCCGGGGGCTGAACGGCTTGGTCACGTAGTCGTCAGCGCCGATTTCCAGGCCGCGGATCCGGTCCTCCTCGGTGCTCTTGGCCGTCAGCATCAGGATTGGCGTGGGACCGGCTGCGCGCAGCTCGCGGGCGACAGTCTCCCCCGACACGTCCGGCAGGCCAAGGTCCAGGATGACCAGGTCCGGGGAGGCCGCCGCGGCCAGCGTGAGCGCCTCCGCGCCGGAGCCGGTGCTCAGCACCGTGAACCCGGCCCGTTCCAGGTAGGAGCGGACCAGCTCGCGCAGCTTGCGCTCGTCCTCCACGATCAGCACGGTCGCCGCCATCCCCGCTCACCCGCCTCTCCCGGGGGACTGGTACCCAGGCCAGCAGGCCGGGACGCGCAGGCAGCCGACTCTCCACACCATCACCACAACAGCTCCACCCGCCCGGCACGGCCGCCGGCTGCACTGAGGCTATGACCGGCAACGACCTGATCGTGATCGCACCGTGGATCGTGTTCGGCGCGGCGCTCGCGGTCATGCTGGCGCGGGTGCTGAGTTCGAGGCACCGCGGAGGACGCTGGTGATCGACCCAACCCAGATCGGTCTGGCCCAGCTGGACATCAGCTCCCCCGTTTCCTATCTCGTCGCGGTCCTCGTGCCCGCGCTCGACGCGCTGATCCCGGTCCTGCCGAGCGAGACCGCGGTCATCGCCCTGGGCGTCGCGACCGCGGGCGGCACTGACCCGCGGATCGCGATCCTGGTCGCGCTGGCCGCGCTGGGCGCGTTTCTCGGCGACAACGCCGCCTACCTGGTGGGACGGCGGTTCGGCCCGGCCGTCAGCCGGTGGATCTTCGCGGGCGAGCGGGGGGAACACCGGCGCGAATGGGCGCAGCGGTCCCTGGCGGAGTACGGGACCCGCATCATCGTGGCCTGCCGGTTCATCCCGGGCGGCCGGACCGCCGTGACGCTCACCTGCGGTCTGATCGGTTACCCGCGGCGCAGTTTCATGCTCGGCACCGGCCTCGCCGGGGTTGCGTGGGCGAGCTACGCGTTCTTCATCGGACGGCTCGGCGGGCAGGCCTTCGAGGGACGGCCCTGGGCCGGGCTGCTGGTCGGCCTGGGGCTCACCGTGGTGGTCAGCGGGGTGATCGAGGCCGTCCGCCGCCTCCGCCGGCGGGGCCGGGCCCGCCGCGACCTTCAGCCCACCTCCGCCGCTGAGCCCGCCCCCGCCGGTGAGCGCGCAGTTGGCCCTCACACGGGCGGTCCTCATACGGGCGGCCCTCACACGGCCGGCCCTGTTCAGCGGCCGCCACGTGGTCCGGTCAGTCAGGGGCCTGACCGGGCCGGCTGGTCCCGTCCAGGGCATACTTCCCGCGCCTGGACCCGGCTGCATCGGTCAGCCGGAGGACAGCCTGCGCGGCCGCGATGAGCCCGGCGTCCCCGGCCGCCCCTTCGGCGCCCAGCGCCGTGGCCAGCGGCCGGGTCCATCTCGCCGGGTCCTCCGCGTGCTGTTTCAGCACCATGCTGCCGTTCGGCCGACCCTGAAGGCGCTGCCGGGCCAGCGTCGTCAGCTCGGCGTGTGCCTCCGCTAACGCGGCCGGCGCACCGTCCCGGCGGGTCGCCCTGGACCCGGCCGACAGCGCGGTCACGATGAGCGTGATCGGGTCCATCTCACTCCTCGTCCGGCTGGATCAGGGCCAGGGTGACCCTCCTGGGGTCTGACCCCCTGCAGTCCGACCCCCTGCAGTCTGACCCACGGCCGGGTGATCTGGGCTGGTTTGGCCCAGGTTCGCCTGACCTGGGCCAGCCGGCTCAAGCGCGGCACCCGGGCTGGGCAAGCCGGCCCGGTCGGGTCCGGGCACGGCGCTGCCCGCCCGGCCGGGCAGCCGCACGTCGGCCGGATCAGGCAGCGGCGCGGTGCTGACCCGGGGCATGGTGACGATGGCCGGGTCGCATTCCACGGACGTGAGCACCGGGCCACCGGAACCCCTGGTCACCAGCAGCAGGGCCTGGTCGGGGAGGTTCTGCAGCACCGCGGGCTCGACCGCGTACTCGTAGACCCGCTGGCTGGCCGCGGCGTTGCTCCAGTTCGTGCTCTCGGCCCAGGACCGGGCGGTGGACCAGTTCCGGGAGACCGACCTGCTGCGGGAGTGGCGCCGGGACTCGTCGCGGGGAGTCCGCAGGCCGCGCGGCTGGAGGCCGCCCTTCCAGCCGGTGCGGCCGCCGATGTGGATGGTGTCGGTAACGCTCTGGCCCTCGGTTTCGGTGAGCGTCTGGGTGTCACTGCCGCCGAGGGAAGCGGTGATGTTCGAGAGCACGAACCGGTGCTGCCTGCCGATGTAGACCGCGGCCTGCTCCGCCTCGCCGTGATGACCCAGCCGCATGAAGGCGGCGGCGCCGCCGCCGAGCATGCCGAGCCCGGTCTCGCGCAGATGACGGAACAGCAGCGTCAGCGGAACACCGCGCCGCTCGCACGCCCCGGCCAGCCGTTCCAGGTGCGGGCGGCTGATCTCGTCCGCGCCCACGATGATGACAGCCGGGGCCGGATCGTTGCTGCTGGTCACCTGGACGGTCAGCCACTGGACCGTGAGCGCGGCGAGGACCTCGGCGCGGGCGCTGCGGGCCGCGGGCTCCAGGGCCAGGCAGGTGTAGTAGGCCGGCGGCTCGGGCGTGACCGGCGGCTGGCCGGGCTGCTCGGTGTACTGGGCGAGCGCGGTCAGGAAGGCTTCGATCCGTACTAAATTCGGCTCGATCTGGCGCCGGTACTCCGGCGGGAACAGCTCAGCCGAGATCAGCGCCTGCTCCTCCTGGCTGAGCGCGGGCGGGCTGAACTCGGCGGGTCGGTCCGCGTGGCCGAGGGCGGCCCGGACCGCGGCGGCCAGCCGGCCCGGCGTGACGTCGCCGCCGAGCGCGCTGTGCAGCTGTTCCAGGACCCGGGTGTCCACGGCCCGCTCGGCCCGCGCCGCGCCGGTCGTGCCGCCGGTGTGCACCGCCTCGGCCAGGGCGTCCGCGAACTGGGCCGCGGACAGCCCGGCGAGCACGCCCGCGGCGCCCAGCTGGGCGGGCAGCAGCCATGCGGCGGCCGGCACGCCCGCGGCGCGGGCGGTGTCGGTGAGCTCCTGGGAGATCACCTCGCCGGTCAGGTCCACGGTCAGCACCGGCTGGCTGGCCAGCAGCGAGGTGCCGTGCGTGGTCAGCAGGGCCTGCCAGCCGCGCAGGCTGCCACCGAACACGTCGGTCCGCAGCGTGCCCGGGGGCAGTTCGGCGCTGCCCCACTCGTCGACGTGCTCCAGCCGGCTCAGCTCGGCTCCCTGCCAGGCTTCCTCGCGCTGCTGCCAGGCCGTGAGCGCCCGCTGGTGATGGTCGGGGACCTGGGCCACCGCGGCGGCAGCCCGGCGGGCCTTCCGCCACCGCAGGAAGGTGAGCGTCATGCCCGGGCCGCAGATGACCAGGGCGATCAGGTCGCTGACGACCGGCGGCCCGCTGCCGTTGATGTTGGCTGAGCAGCCGTTAGCCAGCAGCAGGACGACGAACAGGAGGGTGCTGGGGATGCCCAGGAACTTGCGGATTTTCCGGTACGCGTTCTCGGCCGACTCGGCCTCCTGGGCCGCGGCCGCCCGCATCGCCTCGAGGTCCGGCCGGGGCTCGGGGAACGGCGCGGCCAGCTGGCGGCGGTCACGGAACACCCAGCCCAGCCGGGGCCCGGAGGTGAACAGGCTCGCCCGCCGGTCTGCCAGGTCCGCGACCGGTGCTGGCTGCATGCTCATGCCGATCACTCCCTGGAGCCTGGGCGCCTGGCCGGGCTGAACGCGCAGCCACTCACCCTTGGTAGGCAAGTCGTGATGCTACCAAATACTCGCTGACCACTGCTTTCCCCGCGCAGAGGGCTGCGCGCACTCCGGCCCGATGTTTCCGCGGGATAAAACAACGGCGCACCGCATTTCCGCCGGGTTTCGTCTCCGGGCCGGCCATTGACCGGAGCTGCCCTCCGTCTTAGCGTCAGAGCTAGCTAATTGTTTCGGTCTGCAAAATTTCCGGCCACACTCACCGCTGGCAGCCAGAGGGGTGGGCCATGCGCCTTTACCAGACGGCCGCGCTGCTGACCGGCGTGCACAGTGAGCTCATCCCGGATGCCGGCGTGCTGGTCGACGGCTCCCGGATCGTCGCGGCCGGGCCGCTCGGCGCCCTCACGGCGGAGCATGGCCTCCCGCCGGACGTGGTGGACCTGGGCGACCTGACGCTGATGCCCGGGCTGGTGGACGCACACGTTCACCTCGGCTTCGACGGCGGTCCCGCCCCGGTGGACCGGATGAAAGCGGAAACCGACACCGAGCAGCTCATTCTCATGCTGCGCAGCGCGCGTGAGCTGCTCTCGGTAGGTATCACCACCGCCCGGGACCTGGGCGCCCGGTCCTTCCTCGACATCGCCGTCCGCGCCGCGATCGCGAGCGGGATGGCCGAAGGCCCGCGGCTGGTGACCGCGGCCCGGCCGCTGACCCCGACCGGCGGGCACTGCTGGTTCATGGGCGGGGAGTGCGACAGCGCGGACGAGCTGCGCCGGATGGTCCGGCTGCACCACAAGATGGGCGCCGACTTCGTCAAGGTGATGTCCACGGGCGGGTTCATGACCGAAGGCGCACCGCCCTGGTCAGCGCAATTCAGCCCGGCGGAACTGGACGCCGTGGTGACCGAGGCGCACCGGCTCGGCAAGCGGGTCGCGGCGCACGCGCACGGCAGGCAGGGCATCGCCCAGGCCGTGGCGGCACGGGTGGATACCATCGAGCACTGCTCGTTCGCCGGGCCGGACCGGAAGTACGGCTCAGACTTTGATCCGGTGGTGGTGGAGGAGATCGCCGCCGCGGGCATATACGTGTGCCCGACCATGAACGTGCATGCGCTGACGATGCGTGACCGGTTCGGCGACGCGCTGGAGAAGGTGATCATGGGACTGTACTCGGTCGGTGCGCAGCTCATCGCGGGTACCGACGCCGGGATCGACAACTGCCCGCACGACGCGTACGTGCCGGGCCTGGAGGCGCTGGCGATGGTTGGCCTGCCCGCCACGGAGATCCTGGAGGCGGCCACCCGGCGGGCCGCCCGGGCGCTGGGCGTAGCCGACCGGACCGGGACGATCGAGCCGGGCAAGGACGCGGATCTCATCGCGGTGCGCGGTGACCCGCGGTCCGACATCTCCGTTCTGCACCAGGTGGAACTGGTGGTAGCGCGCGGCGCGGAGCACCGTCCCGCGCCGCAGCACACCCGCCGCCCGGCGGGGCCCCCGCCGAGCGGGGCTCACCCAGGCCCGGCGCTCCAGGGGGTGCCGGCAGGCGCGCTGGCCGCCCCGGCCGGGCCCAGCGCGCGATGACCACGCTGGCCGAGTCGCTCGACCGGATCACCGTCGCCGAACTGCGCCGCCGGGGCGGCCTGAAGTGGACCTACGCCGGCCCGGACGTGCTCGGGGCGTTCGTCGCTGAGATGGATTTCGGCACCGCTCCCGCGGTGGACAAGGCGCTGCGCGAGGTGATCGCCCGGCAGGACTTCGGGTACCTCACCCCTCTCGCGGCGCGGCAGATGGCCGAGGCCTCCGCGGCGTGGCTCGCGGGCCGGCACGGCTGGGCCGTGGACCCGGAGCGGATCCGCCCGCTGCCCGACGTCATCAAGGGCCTCGAGGTGGCGATCACCCTCTTTTCCCGGCCGGGCAGCCCGGTGATCCTGCCCACCCCCGCCTACATGCCGTTCCTGAGCGTGCCGCCGCTGCTGGGCCGGGAGATCATCCAGGTGCCGATGACCATGGCGGAGGGCCGGGCCGTCCTCGACGCCACCGGCATCGACGCGGCGTTCCGCGCGGGCGGGCATCTCCTCATCCTGTGCAACCCCTGCAACCCGGTCGGCCGGGTGTACACCCGGGAGGAGCTGGCCGGGGTCAGTGATGTCGTGCAGCGGCACGGCGGCCGCGTGTTCGCCGACGAGATCCACGCACCGCTCACCTACCCCGGGCACCCGCACGTCCCGTACGCCTCGCTCAGCGAGGTCACGGCCGGGCACACCCTCACCGCGACCTCGGCGTCCAAGGGCTGGAACCTGCCCGGCCTCAAGTGCGCCCAGCTCATCCTCAGTAACGACACCGACCTGGAGATCTGGGCCGAGGCGGGGCGGATCATCGAGCACGGGGCGAGCACGCCCGGCGTGCACGCCAACATCGCCGCGTTCACCGCCGGCCAGGACTGGCTCGCCGAGGTGCTGGACTACCTGGACGGAAGCCGGAAGATACTCGGGAACCTGCTCGCCGAGTACCTGCCCGGGGTGCGCTACCAGCCCCCGGAGGGCACCTACCTGGCCTGGCTGGACTGCCGCGCGCTGGGCCTGGGCGACAACCCCGGCGAGTTCTTCCTAGACAAGGCCTGCGTGCTGGTCAACGACGGGCCCGCATTCGGGGAGGCGGGTGCGGGACACGTGCGGCTCAACTTCGCGACCCCCCGGCCGGTGCTGATCGATATCGTCCGGCAGCTCGGGCAGGCCGTGGCCAACCACTGACTGGGCTAACCACTGACCAGCCGGCCCCGGGGAAGCCGTACCGTCAGCCGTGGATGGAGATCTGGTGTAGTCAGGTGTGACTCAAACTTTCATCCACGTCGCCGGGCACGGTGCTGGCGGTGCTGGCGGTGCTGGCGGGGAGCGGGGGCCGACTCTGGCGGGGCGGAGGGGTGGTGAGGGCGTGGCACGCTATCGCGGAGGCCGTGACGACGTTGAGGGAACCCACGCCGGCCACGCGCAGACCGCCGGCTCAGGACACCTCCGCCTGTTCGGTCATGCTGGCCGCTGAGGGGCCGCCCATCAGCGCGATTTCCGTGTCCAGGGCGTGACCGTGCGGGGTCTTGTCCCAGGCGGACCGGCGGGACGGGGCGAGCAGCCGGTGCATCGCCTGGACCGCCGACACCGACGTGAACCCCCACCACAGCGGGGTGAACAGCAGCCGCACCGTCAGGCCGCACTCCTGTTCGCGCAGGTAACCGGCGAGTGGATGGTACCCGGGGGTGCCCCGGGCCGGACCGGGCTGCTGCTGCTGGCGTAGCGGGGTGAACAGTTTCTGGGCGAACAGCACCGGGTTGCCGGCCACCGCGACCAGGATCCCCGCGTAGAACACCGGCGCCGGGAACAGCTGGTCCATGAACGCGGACACGGCGCTGAAGGGGGCCAGCCGGGCCACGATGTAAGCCACGGTGGTGGCCCACATGATGGGGTTGAGCAGCAGCGACGCTGGGGTGCCCAGGATGAGGAGGATGAAGGCCAGGTAGCGCACCGGCCCCACGGCCCGCATCTGGCGCAGCGGGCGGCGGGTGTGCACCAGCCCGGTCTGCGCGTAACCCTGCAGCCACCGGCTGCGCTGGTTCTTGGCCTTGCGCGCCGTGTCCGGCGCTTCCTCGTAGGTCGTGGAACCGAGCATCCCGATCCGGTAGCCGGCCTGCGCCAGCCGGAAGGCCAGGTCGGCGTCCTCGGTCACGTTGTACGGATCCCAGGGGCCCGTCATGGTCACCGGGCGCCCCTGAGCGTCCTTGAAGCGCCACGGCCCGTTGGCCGAAGCCACCGCCCGCAGCGCCTCGATGCGGAAGTGGTTACTGGTGCCGCCCAGCGGCGGGATGAGCCCGAGCCGGTCGAGGAAGGTGCTGACATCCGCGAGGCGCTTGACGAAGGCATGGGCCCGGGCCTCCTCCGGCTGGCCCTTGAAGAGGAGCGGATAGTCCTGCAGTCCCGAGCCGCAGCCGGAGGCGTTGGTGATGGTCGCGTCCACGTCCTCCGGGAAGGCGGCCAGGTTGCGGCGGGCGGTGGCCCGGGCGGATTCCGCTGCGCCGATGTGGAGGGCGAGCGCCCCGCAGCAGGCCTGGTCCGGCGGGATCACCACCTCGACGCCGTTCGCCGCGAGCACCTGGAGGGTGGCGCGGTTGATGCCGGGCGCGAGGACCTGCTGCGCGCAGCCCGCGAGCAGCGCCACCCGGGCCCGCCGCGGCCCCTGCGAGGGAAAAACCGCCGGCAGGGGATAAGCGGGCGGGACCTGCGCCGGGATGAGATCCAGCATCGGGCGGAGCGACGCCGGCAGGAAACGCCGCAGGGG
>Ga0208586_1000804_pt1 | contig 10711 bp, 13 predicted proteins | sample NGESurshal072012_6_FD_184471 | JGI IMG/M metagenome (GOLD analysis project Ga0208586, IMG submission 184471) | Arctic peat soil microbial communities from Barrow, Alaska - NGEE Surface sample 53-3 shallow-072012 (SPAdes) | ecosystem: Environmental > Terrestrial > Soil > Wetlands > Peat ... | reverse complement strand
GACCCATAGATGATACGCGCGTTCTCGAATTGCCTGTTCTAAGTCCTGCATGATTAGCTCCAATTGTTTCGTTGGAGCAGTCTTGCCGGCACATGTTTAATAAAAATGAAACGTACGCACCCAGAACCAAAGCTTCCGCGTCGGCGACGTGATGATTTTTTGAGCAAAGCTACTTCGACGGATCATCAGTCCCATAGCCCGCGGCTGGCCTCCCACCTGATACCTACCCCGGCGCTCCGATGCTCATCCCAATCTTCGCAATTTCAGCAATCTCCGCAAGATCAACAGTCTTGATGTTCCGGTTCGTCGGCTTCGCGGGTAATGATGATCGCATGCATCACGCAACCCATTAAGGCGGACCGATGAACCAACTAACCCGTTGCGACAGATTGATCCAAATCCGTGCGCCTGAGTTTCTAACGAAGGCGCTGGATAACGCTGCCAACAAGCGGCTGACCTCTCGGTCCGACTATATCCGGGTGGCGCTGCTTGATCGGCTGCGGGCGGATGGGATGCCCGCGACTGAAGCCACGCAATCATGAGCTCGGCAGCAGACTATTACGGTGGCGTAGCTATTCCTCCGACCTCTGCTTATGGACCGCCTAAGGTTGATTTCTCGGGTCTTGGAAACTTGCTTCAGGATTTCGTCAAGGGTCGTCAGGAGGGACGCGAGGAGGATCAGGCGACGGCATTCCGCAACGGCATCCCAATGGTCAAGGACGCCAACGGCAACGATACCAGTAATCCGAACTACAATGCGATGTACCAAAGGCTGATCCAGCTGGGCGCCTATGACAAGGCCGGCACGCTGGCATCGAACGGCATCCAGCTTCAGCAGTATTCAAATTCGACCAATCTTCCGCAGCCTCCGGGAGCGTCGGGACCGGCGCCAGGAGCGACGATTGGACCGGTGGGGCCACAGCCTGCGCCGCAGCGCGGACCAGTCGGGCCGCCCGCAGCGAATAACGGTGATCAACCCGGTTCGATCATCGGAGCACTGACCGACGCCGGCGTCCCAACTGATCAAATCGGTGTAATGGCTGGTCGGTTTTCATCAGCGCTGAAAATCGATCCCAACAACCCGATGACTCCTGGCCAGGCCGCGGTTGTGCAAAGAAGTATTGCTGCCATCAAACAGAAATTTGCATCTGCGGCGCCTGATCAATCCGCCGGGGGGCAGCCAGCGCCGGTTGCGCAATCTCAGGCCAATCAGCCAACACAGCCCGACGCCACGCCTTCGCAGCGTATTTCTCAGGGGTTCGCCGACGCGGGCATTCCGGCGTCCGGCATTCCGAACGGCAATGCGGGTTCTGTACCGCTTCCGCGTCCTCGTCCGGATGGCGCGCCGGTCGCACAAGCTGATACGGCTTCCGCGAGTGCCGCGCCGGTGGTTGACGTTTCCGACACCGCGAAATCACTCCGGATGGTACCGCAGGCTGCGGCGGCCTTCGAACAGCGGCTTCAATCAACGCCAGTGCAGGCACAGAAGGACTATCTCAGCAATCTGGCGCGAAGTCCGCAGTACACGAAGTCGGTCAACGAATGGGCCGAAAAACGCCTAGAGGCGATCGAGCGCGCTGAAGAACCGACGCCCGGCATGAAGGAGTTCGGCGCCGATCATCTAGCCGGCGAAACACTCAGCGGTCGCGAAGCCCGCGTTGCTGGTGCAAAGGAAGAAGCAACCGCGCCGTACAAGATCGCCGCCGCTGCTATTAGAGAAGGCGCGCGTCCAGTCGCGGTTAAACCGAACGAAGTTGTTACGACGGGCGCGCAACTGGATCCAGCGCTTACCGGTTTCACCAATTGGGCTGCGGGTAAAATGGGCGCACCGGGTGCCCCATCGTCATCCCCAGCGCTGGCCAATCCTGCAGCTCCACCTCAGGATCAGGCTGGACGTAGCGCCTTTGCGCCGCAGCTTATCAGAAATCCTGATGGCAGCGTTGCATCGTCCGTCACGCCATCCACCGAAACGTTGCAAAAAACTGCTGCAGATAATTATGAGAAGGCGAGGGAAGCTTATAACGGTGCTCAAGATGTCAAGAGTCAGCTTTCAACTATGGAAGATGCCGCTAGACAATTGGATAAGTCTGGCTGGTCAACCATGGGATCAGGAGCTAACGCGCGAGTAGCGCTTGCCAAGACGGTAAATTCAATTTGGCAGGTTGCTGGCGTTCAGGGACAAAATTTGCCTTTTGATCCAAATGCTGTTGCATCATGGGAGAAGCTTTCCAAGGAAACAACGCGGTTAGGCTTCTCATTAGCACGGACGTTAGGTGCTCGGGAGGCCATGCAGGTCGTACAGGGTGCGATCAAGGCAAATCCGAATGCTGAAAATACTCCGCTTGGTTTCAAGATGGTCCTCAATACCATCAGGCAGAATGCGGAACGTCAGAGCGATTATTTCGAATACGCAACGAACTATGCACAGACGCACAGTGGCGATCTAGTGGGTGCAGAAGTTGCCTTTAACAAAGCCAATCCTCCGGCCCTATACGCACGTCGTGCTATCGTACAGGCGCAAAAAGATATTCCACAGGAAGCTATCGAGCATTTAAGGACCGATCCAAGTTTGTCGCCAGCTTTTGACAAGCACTATGGATCGAAAGGTTTATCCAGGATGTTCCTCGGCAACACTGGCGTTCAGTAATGGCAGATCCTGATCCATTCTCTCAGTATGATAATCTTAGGGAACCTCCCGTTGATGTTACGGCGAACGGTAGCTTGCCGTTAACGCGCGTCTACATTACGGGAAAACCGGCAACTGACGACGATCCGTTCGCGCAATACGACGATTTGCGCGGTGATAATCCCACTGGTCGAAGCCCGACTGCGAAGAGCATCGCGCTACAGGTGCCGACCGGTTTCAACGAAGCCGCAGCCGACGCCATCGGCGCACCGGTCGACGTCACGACCTGGCTGCTCAATCGCATTCCCGGAGTGGATATCAAGAAACCGTTTCTCGGCTCGCAATCGATCAAAGATGCCATGGGCACGGTCGGAATCAATCCGGACGACGCACCGGCGCAAAATGCTGTTGAACGAGTTGCCCGCGGCACCGGCGGCGGTATTGCCTCCATGGTCGTTCCGGAAGCCGTCATCGGTACTCTCGGAAAAGCCGGCGCCATTGCCCCGGACGCGGTCGAAACCCTTGGCAAGGTGTTTGGGCAGAGTGCCGGACCCGGTGACGTGGCAAAAGCTGCCACCGTCGGCGCTGCAGCTGGCGGGACCGGCGAGACCGCCGCTGAGCTGTCTCCGCCGCAATTCGCGCCCGCTGCGCGCGTTGCAGGAACGTTGGTTGGTGGTGGCGTTGGTGCTCTGGCTGCCGAAACGCCTCGATTGGCAGCTGAAGCCGGCCGCGGCGTAAAGGATTCCGCCGCCCCGATGAGCGCCGCCGGTCAGGAAGCCACCGCCGGCAAGACCCTGGCGCTGCGCGCGACGAGTCCCTCCGATGTGATCGAAACGCTGGATAGTCGTGCTCCGGATTTAATCCCGGGTTCGAAACCGACTACCTTTCAGGCCACCGGTGATATGGGCCTGGGCGCGCTCGAACGGGAAGTGCAGACGCAAAACCCCGGCGATTTCCAGCAGCGGCGTGCCGAACAGAATGCGGCGCGGGTTGATGCGCTATCGGGAATCCAGCCCATCGGCTCACCCCAGGACGTCTCAGCAGCCTTGCGGCGTCAACTGGGCGATATCGACCAAACCACCAATCAAGCCATCGAGCGGGCCACGGCCGACGCCCAGGCGCATACCGCTGGTATGGGCGGGACAGCGCCGCCGGAACAGCAGGGCTCGACCTTGCGCGGCGTGTTGCAGGATGCCGAGGACACCGCTCGCAAGCATGAAGGCAATCTCTGGAAAGCCGTCGATCCGGACGGACGGCTGGCGATCAGCATGGGGCCGGTCCAGGAGGCCGCCCAGCGCGTCTACGGCAATTTGACCGCCGCAGCACGGTCGGGCCTCGCGCCCACTGAACGGACGGTCCTGGACGTCATGGGGACCTATCGGCCGGTTGAACCTTTTCGGGAACTTACAGACCTTAGAAGCGCGGTCTCCTCGGCCATGCGCAGCGAACTGGTCACTTCGGGCCGTAGCCCGGCCTATGCCCGGCTTTCCCAGCTTCGCGGCGGGATTGAAGGTGCTATAAGTAGCGCTGTTGAGCACCAAGCGGCGCAGGAAGCGCATGCGGTTGGCCGGGGCGAGATGAGCCCTGAGCAAACGATTGCCGCTCGGATCAATGGTTGGGTCGATGCCTACCGAACACGACGAAGCAGTGAAGTCGTTGGATCTGACGTTGGCGGGACTGCCCCAGGGCGAACGGCAGGCCCTGCTCTCATATCTCGAGCAGCAGGCGAAAAAGACATCGGATCTGGAAGCGCTCCGGGCGATACGCGAGGTCCGGTCCCATCTCCTAACTTCGACCAAGCCGCAAGAGAGCGCTTAAACACCGCCACCGCGGCAACCCGTGACCGAGCGCAGACTTTCAATCAGGGTCCGGTCGGTCAGGTTCTCCGCACCCAAGGCCAGCGTGGCAACTACCGTTCTCTCGATGCCAGCGTGCCGGCCGCCATCTTCAAACCCGGTCCCGGTGGCTTTGAAACAGTCCAGGCCTTCAGGAAAGCCGTCGGTAACGATCGTACCGCAACCGCAATGCTCCAAGACACCGCGGCGGCGTCCCTACGGCAGTCGGCGTGGCGGCAGGATGGTGTTCTGGATCCCACCAAGTTCGCGGCATGGAAGAAATCCCATGCCGACGCGCTGCGAGCGGTGCCCGGCGATCTCGAAAGCAGGTTTACCACAGCAGGCAATGCGACCGATGCGATCGACCACGTTGCTGCCATTAGGCGCGAAGCCCTGGAAACCTACCACCGCGGCGCCATCGGCAAGCTGATTGGCGCTTCCGACCCTCAGGATATCACCCGCATCGTCGGTGGCATTTTCGCTCAGAAGGACTCAGTGGGTGCCATGCGTCAGCTTGCGACGGAAGCGAGGGCGGACCCTGCCGCTGTGGAGGGTCTGAGGAAGTCCGTCGTCGACTATATGTACGGCCGCTTTATTTCGAATGCTGAGGCAGCCACTTCGGACCGCAATCTGATGAAGCCCGACGCATTTCAAACCTTCGTCCGGCAGAGTGAAGCCACGCTGAAAGAGGTTCTCTCTGCCAAGGAGGTAAACCTCCTCAAAGCCATCGCGGCTGATCTGCGCCGATCAAATCGTTCGCTCAGTGCGATCAAGATCCCGGGCCAGTCCAATACGGCCCAGGATGCGTTGCCACAGCTTACCAAGGCCATGGAGCACGGCAGCGGGTCGCTTCTCATGCAGATCATCGCCGCTGCGGGAGGCGGCTTCGCGGTCCATGGCCTCACCGGCGCCGCCACCGGCATCACCGGCGTCCTCGGCAAGAACGTCATCGGCAAGATGCGTGAGGCCGGCATGGAAAAGGTCAGCGACTTGATCAAGCAGGCGATGCTGGATCCGGACCTTGCCCGGTATTTATTGGCGAAGGCGCCGACCAAGCCAGGCACGGGGTCGTCAGTTTCACTAGCTCAACAGCTTCGGCGCCTGTCGATGTACGCACCAACCATGGCAAATAATTCGAACCCCAACCACGGAGCGCGATAATGACAGGTATGACCGAGTTTGCGCCGGTGGAGGAGTTTTCCGATTATCCAGCGTTTTGCCAGCCGGTTCTGAAAGAAGACAACCCATCGCTCGTGACGTGGATTGACGGCTGGGTGGTTTATCCGACTGGAGATTTCGAACAAGACAAGAAGATCGGCTATTGCTTCGCCGATATTGCGATCCGTTTTGCGAGAGAGAAACAGAACTCTGGCTTTCTCTACATGGTCCTCGGCGCTATCAACTTTAAAACCCTGAACCGCATGATAATTCCTGGCGGCATCGAATACGGGTTTTTTCAGCGCGTCTCACAGATCGCTTATTGTGGATCGATGAACTGATGGCCCCTGTTAAAACAGGCAAAATACAGGCTGGACGGTTCTCGAAAGGGAAATCCGGAAACCCTGATGGTCGGCCTAAAGGCTCCCGCAACAAAATCACTTTGGCGATCGAATCCCTCCTCGATAACGAGGGCGAGGCTCTCACCCAAAAGGCCATCGACCTCGCGAAAGAGGGTGACTTGCAGGCTCTCAGACTTTGCCTGGATCGCCTGGTGCCGCCTCGGAAAGACCGCCCTGTCAGTTTCGAGTTGCCGTCGATCACTTGCGCCGGCGATGCAGCGAAAGCCTCGGCCGCTTTAGTGGCAGCCGTTTCGATTGGGCAAATCACCCCCTCTGAAGCAGTCGAGCTTGGTCGACTGCTGGAAAGCTACGTCAAAACTCTCGAAGCAACCGATTTGGAAGAGCGGCTGAAGAAACTGGAAAAGGTCATTACGCAATGAGTCGGTTCACGCGAATTGAAAAACTGGAATCCCGCAGGCGCGATGACAACGAAATGCTGATGCTGTGGCGTAAACCCGGTCAGGATACTGATGCCGTCGTGCTGGGAGCTGACCGATTGTACGGCTCCGGAGATCTGGTGGTCAGCGCGGAATGGTACGGGGAGGGCGATGTTCCGGCGCCACGTTGGATACGGCGTTTCAGAACCGATCTCACCGAGATTGAGAACGAATACTGCGATCGCACCATCGACAAGCTTATCAACAAAGATCAACCGAAATCGACTGGGCCTGACCACGATCTGGACCATCTGTCGACCGATCAGCTCACGTACATCTGCCTTGGGGTCGAGATATGAATCGGAGCATCGAAATCCGGGGCCGGCCATGAAGGACTTGACCGGGCGACTTGAGCGATTGGAGGCGCGGGCCGGCAAGCGAACGGGGCTGCCCTCGCAGCGCCGAAAATACCTCACCGACCGCGCCGTGCTGCATAGTGACCAAGAGGCCTTGGTCGAACTGGAATTGCATCGGCCGTCCACGATTGTTGGATCCGTAGAACAACGTGCCGCTGCCGTCGCTGCTGGAATTAAGGTCGGCCATGAACCGATTTGAAACGCGCCTTGCGAAACTGGAAGGCAATGCGCCAGCCCCGGCGTCACCGTTTGACGGCCTGACGATTGATGAATTGACGGTGCTGATGTTGGAAAAGTATTCGGAGTTTTTGCCACGCGAAGACATTCCCGAGGAAATCCACGCCGATGCGAAACAGCACTTGGCGCGGATTACTTGGCAAATCACAGAAACGGTCAATTTCGCCTCGGGACGCTGGGCAATGATGCCCGGTTTCGACAATTATCAGGAGCACTTGGCTGATTGGCGGAAGCGATGGGAAAAAGTTCGGCCCGATCAAAGTGAGTTTGTGCCGTCATTGAATCATAACATTGAAGGCGACGGGTTTGGCCGGCCTGATCCTGTTACGCCTGACCTGATGGCGCGGCGCGCGAAACTATGGGCACATCCGGTCGTCAAGCAGATCGTAAAGGAGGCTCCGACGAAACAGCTTCCGTCGAGGACCAGTTTGCATGAGTGTAAGTCTTTTCAGAATGGCCGACCTGGGAAGTCATCCAATAACTGCTCGCCGCAGTGCGTGCGAGAATGCTTGAACAGCCGGCGCGGTGGCTTCAAGGCTTCGTATAGGTCGACCCGGGGTAGGCACCCCCAAAGATGAACCGCAACCTGCAGAACCGCCTGGAACGGTTGGAAGAAGCTCATTTCCTGCCGATAACGCCTCACCGCGTGCTGTCGTCCTGTCCGCTGCCGGACGAGCCGGCAAGCCAAGCTGTCATCTTGGAATGGCTTGATGAGGGATTGGCGCACGTCGCGTTTGGGGGTCGGGCTGTCTTTTATGATGGTGGTCAGCGTGATGTGCTTACCGAACGGGAATGGCAGGAGGAGTACTGCACTACAGGACTCAATTCATGAACCTCGGCATCGAAGCCAGACTGCTGAAGCTGCAATCGCGCCGCAAGAAACTTCGATATCTTCGGCATCCCTAAGCGAGTCGTCCTTTTCAGCCGGCAATCGCATCCGTTCAGTCGCTAGTAGCAGGTTGTATTGATCGTCTGGCCGTTGACGATGCTGGTGCAATTCCGTGGTGCCGGGGGTGTTTGCATCACTATGGGCGGATTAGGGCCGACCACATAATTGGGCGATTCGGGATGAAATGACGTGAGGGCGTTATCTATACGCGAGAGCGCGGCGCGTCTGTTGGTCTGGCGCTGGCCATCTAAATTCTGGCGGCATTGAGCATATTCAGGTGTTCCGAATTTTAGCCCGTAAGACAGGCATTTATCGTCGTCGCCAGCGGCAATCTCCTCCCGAGAAGCACAACCAGATAGTGTCAAAACGACAACAAAAACGACAACAATTCTCATGGCTAGCCCACACACAATACCCGTCACATGCGATACACGACGTTCGCCTCCCAAGCCTCGAGCACGTCCACGATATCACTCATTTCCCAAAGCCGCTTGGTAACGTTTGCAGCTGGAAAACGGTCTTAGCCTCACGAGCAAGCCGCTCGGCCTTGAGGCGCTCGCGGTTCTTAGAAAATGCCTTCGTCGCAACCTCGTGCTCAGTCATTGCCTTTTTGGCATTGACTTGGCGAAATGCCTTACGTGCGTCGCGCTCCGCTTTGGTGACCGGTTTGGGTGGTATAAACTCGCCCGGTGCTGTTGTCATTTCTTCGCCTTTAGTGCCGCACTCTCACGCGCCTGCCGGTCTGCTCTGAGACGCTTATGATTTTCCTGAAATTCTGGTTCGGCTTGGTCGTTCGATATCGTCTGTCTCGACGCCAGCGGATTGAGCGCCCTTCGTTTAGCCTCGTCCGCCACCTGATCCGCAGCAGATTTTTTCTCTTTGCTCATCGCTTCACCTTGAGCCCGCGCGGTCAAAATCTGATCAATCATCCTCTTCTTTCGCGCCGCCAAGTCCGGCCTCATGCCTGGTCCACGCCGCCACCGCGCGGCGGCACGGGCCCGTCTTGTGACGGCCTTAGGTCGGCGCTCGCAATTCGCCTTCTAGCCAGCGTCCCGTTTCAGTGGATTTCATCGGATCAATGAGACTCACCACGATCTTATGAACCGTGCGGCACGCGGTGCATTCAAATGTCCGGATGTCGAAGCCTGATGGGCCAGGGGTGATGCGTGCCAGCATCGTTCTGGTTTGGCATGCGGGGCAAGGTGGTCGCAGGATAATCATTGGTGCTTCGCCTCGGTCAGGCGGGAGCGCAACACTCTCAGTCACCGGTGGATGCCAATAGGGGCGGTGATGCAATCACCATGCTCTCCCGAGTTTCGAAGTTGCTGGTCAATACAGCTCACTTCAAGGAACAATTCACAGATAATTAATGAATTGGGACACTGGCAGATTCAAATTAGGATAACTGCCCTCCAAATACGGCCGCCTCTGAACGCGCACCGGCAGCGCCACCGGGCGGCGCGGGCATCTTCAACCCCGGTCTCTCTTCAGCTTCCGCTTGCCCGCAATGATGATCCTTACGATCCGGATTGAACACCCGCTCAACGTGCCGGTTCAAGGCTCTCATAACCCCGATCCGCGCGAACATCGTCGGGCCGCCTAGCGTTGCCACCAGTATCAGGGCCTCCATCGCGGCCTGCCATTCCGCGGCTGAGTGGACAGCCTTCGGAAGCTTGGTGATGTAGTCGGCGGGCAGCCCGATCTGCGCCGCCCCCGGTTCTCAGAACCGTCGCGTCAATGGAGAATCATGGCCGCCGATGCGCTTGTAAGAACGATGACGCTTACGATGGCTGTCGCGATAAAAGCCAGGTCAACATTCGTCATGAGGCCAACCCTTTAAGCTGAGCATCGCATGCAACGATGCGGCGGTTGATAGGCCAACGGTCCGGCTTTTGTCATTGAGTTGTGGCGACCCAAAGGCTTCAATGTGGCACGGGTAGCGCTAAAAGGCGCGGCGGTTGCGGATAACTAGCTTAGTTGGGTTTGACGCGAGAGGGGCGGGAAGGGCGCTGATCGGCCTCTCCAACAATATGAATGGATATGGAGCAGAACGCGCGGGTTTCAGAACGAAGGTATTCAGGGCCCTCAGGAACCACGCAATCCTAGACCAAGTGACTTTCAACCCCGCCTTGAGGCTTGATCCCCTCATCAAGCGGGGGTTCTCTAATCGAGGGGTGTCCCGTTACGGATGTGACGCTTGTGACGAGAGATTCAACAATGCGACTGACGTTCCTTACAACCCTCTGCATGATAATGCTCTACAACGGGTTTCCGGGCGCTGCGCGCGCTCAGGAATATCCGTGGTGTGTGGGGGCCGCCGAAGGTCGAGTCGACTGTAGCTTTTCCACGTACGAGCAATGTCAGGCGACCGCGTCCGGCATCGGTCGCTGCTTTCAAAATCCACGCGCAACGAGGAGGTGATGGGGCAACGTTACGCTCCGTTCCAGAAGTTCGCAGGTCCGCGAACTTTGGCACAGACTGTCTTTCACGGAACGTTCCATGCACATCACGGAAGCTTGGGATATGGAAACCAATTTTAGGTTTTCGGCGCCAGCCCACGGTTCCGCCTCGCCGGCGGCCGCCCTAATTTGATTTTTTAGGACTTGAACTCGGCATCGCTTTTAATAATTTAGGGCCGCGACTTTCACACCCACACCCTGCCTTTAGGACATCCAGGGAGCGACCCATGCGTAAGATCACGATTGAAGAGAAGTGGCATCAGCAATCGGAAGCGGCCAAGATCGAGGCCGACAAGCTTCCCTACGGTAAGGA
>Ga0208586_1000803_pt1 | contig 10715 bp, 13 predicted proteins | sample NGESurshal072012_6_FD_184471 | JGI IMG/M metagenome (GOLD analysis project Ga0208586, IMG submission 184471) | Arctic peat soil microbial communities from Barrow, Alaska - NGEE Surface sample 53-3 shallow-072012 (SPAdes) | ecosystem: Environmental > Terrestrial > Soil > Wetlands > Peat ... | reverse complement strand
CCTCCCCGGCCTGCTGGCCTGGCGGGTGGCCAAGCTGTTCCGGGGCGGACTCTGGCCCACGCCGGCGGTGGTCCCGGTCCGGCCGGACCCGGAGGCCAAGCGCACGGCCATCTGGCTCTACGCCAGCCAGATCGGGCCGCTGGAACGCGACCACTTGCTGTCGGAGCGGCTGGCCGCCAACACCCCCGAGCAGTACTGGCGGCTGGAGCCCCCGCCGCCCGGATGGGAACGCCTATCCTCCGCCGATGATCTCGACGCCCGACGGCCCGACTGAGATGCCGCGGGCGGTCGGCAACCGGCGGCCCGGATGAGCGACGGCTCCGACCGCGCCGGGCCGAGCCTCGGGGTCGGGACCACCGCCCTGGTCACCGGAGCCTCCTCGGGCATCGGCGCGGCGACGGCCCGGCTGCTGGCCGCCGGGGGGACCACGGTCGCCCTGGTGGCCCGGCGGGCCGACCGGCTGGAGGAGGTGGCCGAGGACTGCCGGCTGACCGCGCCCCAAGTCTGCGAGCGGTTGCAGGGCGTGCGCCTGCTGGCCCTGGCCACGGCCACGGGGGACGGCCGGCCTCTCGTCGGACCGGTGGACGGTGTGTTCTTCCGTGGATCGTTCCACTTCAGCTCGTCGCCGGACTCGCTCCGGATCGGGCACCTGCGTCGCCGGCCCCAGGTCAGCGCCACCCACCTGCCTGACGAGTCGTTTGCCGTCACCGTGCACGGCGAGGGGAGGCTGATCGACCTCACCGAGCCGTCTGCTGCCGGCTTGCGGGCGACGTTGCTGGACCTCTACGTCCCCCGGTACGGCCCGGAGTGGGAGCAGTTCCTCGACGCCAACGTCTGCGCCCGGATCGAGGCCCGGCGGATGTTCGTCTTCCACATGCCGTCGATCCCCTAGCTGTAGTCGACGGTGCCGGCTCCGGGGGTGCCGATGGCGAAGGCCAGGCCCCGGAGGGGGGCGTGGCCGCTGATGGGCCAGATGCTGTGGGTGGTGTCCGGCGGCGTGTACACCAGGTCGCCGGTCTGCACCTCGCGCTCCTCGTCGGCGATCTTCATGATGCCCCGCCCCGAGAGGATGTAGTAGAACTCGTGCGTCGGGTGGGAGTGGGCGTCCACCGCCCCACCCCCGGCGACCTCCCACTCGCTGACCAGCTCGAGGAAGCCCCCCTCGGTGGCCTGGCGGAGCTCCTGGGGCGGAACCAACCACCACACCGGAGTGGTCCCGTTGTGTTCGATGACCGGGGCCATGTCCTCCACTGAGCGGACGTCCATGGTCGCTACCTCCCTCGTCGGCTGTCGGACCTCATGGTATCGGTGCCGCGCCCGTCGGGGCAGATGAGGTCAGGCGCTAGCCGACTAAGCCACGGCAGCCACCGGCAGCTGGGCCAGGCTCTGGATGGTCCGCGCGCAGGCCTGGGCCGCCTCGACTCCCTTGACCGTGAAGTGCTCGGCGAAGAAGGCCGCATGCTCGTCGTGTCCGTGGAAGTGGTGCGGGGTCAGCACGGCCGAGATGACCGGCACGTCCATGTCCAACTGGACCCGCATCAACCCGTTGATGACGGCCTCCGCCACGAAGTCGTGACGGTAGATGCCACCGTCGATCACGAAGCCGGCGCCGACGATGGCCGCATAGCGCCCGCTGGCCGCCAGCCGTTTGGCGTGGAGGGGGATCTCGAAGGCCCCGGGCACCCGAAAGAGGTCGATGCCCTCCCGGGCGACCCCGAGGGTGGCGATCTCTTCCAGAAACGAGTCGCGGCAGCGGTCCACGATCTCCTCGTGCCACGTGGACTGGACGAAGGCCAACCGATCGGGCCGGGCTCCGACGCTCCGCTCTGCAGTGCCCATGGGGCCTCCCTTCGTTGGATGGCGGGTGCCACCCTCAGGAAGCCTAGGGCCGCCGCCTTCGCCGCGTCAGGGTGCGCGCCGTCCTGCCCGGTCCCGGTACCGTGGGACCATGGCCCTCGACCTCGGTGACGCCGGCAGCTTCGTGGCCCAGCACCGCCAGGGGGTCCTGGTCACCCTGCGGCGGGACGGCCGGCCCCAGCTGTCCAACATCCTCTACCTGGCCGGCGCCGACGGCACCGTGCGGGTCTCGGTGACCGACAGCCGGGCCAAGACCAACAACCTGCGTCGCGATCCCCGGGCCTCGCTCCATGTGACCAGCCCGGACTTCTGGTCCTTCGTCGTGCTCGACGGCACCGTGGCGCTGTCGCCTTTGGCGGCGCAGCCCGACGACGCCGTGGTCGGGGAGCTGGTCGAGATGTACCGCCTGGCCAGTGGAGAGCATCCCGACTGGGACGAGTTCCGCCAGGCCATGGTCACCCAGGGCCGCCTGGTCGCCACCCTGACGCCCACCTACGCCTACGGCCAGCTGGCCCGCTGACCCCCAGGACCGACCCCGCGGGCCGGGGTCTCGGGGCTCCCGGCCACCCGGTGTTCACACGGCACAGACGCCATCGGCACAGGCACCGTCGTCCGGTCCCTTCCCCGGGGAGTCGACCATGGTGATCGGGTGGGACTCGGACCAGGCCCGCTCGAGGGCGGCCAGCAGGACCGCGTCTCCCTGGGCCCCGGCCACGCCGTAGGTCTCGTCGATCACGAAGAAGGGGACGCCGGTGGCCCCCAGGGCCGCGGCCCGGGCCTCGTCGGCCCGCACCTCGTCGGCGAAGGCCTCCCCCTCGAGGGTCGCTTCGACTTCGGCCCGGTCCAGTCCTGCCTCCTCGGCCACGGCGGTGAGGATGGCCCGGTCGCCGATCGACCGGCCCTCGGTGAAGTAGGCCGCGAACAGGCGCTCCTTCACGGCGTCACCCAGCCCGTGGGTGGCGGCAAGATGGATGAGCCGGTGGGCGTCGAAGGTGTTGCCCGCCCGGGCCCGGTCGAGGTGGTACTCGAGCCCCAGCTCGCCGGCCAGGGACGTCATCCGCTCATTGGCCATCCGGGCCTGCTCCTCGGACATGCCGTACTTCCGCTGGAGGATCAGGTCCATGCTCATCCCCACCTCTGGGGGTGAGGACGGGTCGAGCTCGAAGCTCCTCCACGCCACGGTGACCTGGTCGGCATGGGCGAACTGGTCCAGGGCCGCCTCGAACTGCCGCTTGCCCACGTAGCACCACGGGCACACCACATCCGACCAGATCTCCACGTCCACGGACCGCACCTCTTCGTCTCTCTCGTCGCTCGCTCGATACTCGGGGGCGCGACCGCGCCGCGCCGCCACCCGTCCAACCCTCCCGTCGACCCTGGTATTCCGGCGGTGCTCCCCGGTATCGTCGGGGCCATGGTCCTCGAGCACGCCATGATCTCCGTGCGGCCGGGGACGTCCGAACCGTTCGAGGCGGCCCTGCGGGAGGCTCGGGCGGTCATCGCCGGCGCCCAGGGCTTCCGGTCGTTCGAGGCCCACCGGGGGGTGGAGTCGCCCGACCAGTACCTGCTGCTGATCGGGTGGGAGACCCTCGAAGACCACATGACCGGCTTTCGGGAGTCGGAGGATTTCGCCCGGTGGCGGGCCCTGATCGGGCCGTACTTCGCCTCGCCGCCCGTGGTGGTCCACTTCGATCCGTTGGGTTGCCCGGCCTGATGGGGATCCTCGACGGCCACCGGGCCCTGGTCACCGGAGCGGGATCGGGGATCGGTCGGGCCACGTGTCTCCACCTGCGCGCCGAGGGTGCGACGGTGGCGGCCCTGGACCGTGATCCGGAGTCGGCGGCGGCGACGGCCAAGGAGATCGATGGTCCGGCTTTGGTGGCCGACATGGCCGACGGCGATGCCGTGGCCGCCGCCGTGGGCCAGGCGGTGGGAGAGCTCGGCGGCTGAGCATCCTGGTCAACAACGCCGGGATCGGTCTGGCCCGGCCGTCCCACCGCCACAGTGACCGGGACTACGACCGGGTGGTGGACGCCTCCATGCGCGGCACCTTCCACGGGATCCGGTCGGCGGCCCCGGTCATGGTGGACGGCGGAGGGGGCGCCATCGTGAACGTCTCGTCCGTGAGCGGCATCCGTCCCACCCGCGGTGAGGCGGCCTACTCGGCGGCCAAGGCCGCGGTGATCGCCCTGACCCGGTCGGCGGCCCTTGAGTACGGGCCCACCCTGCGGGTGAACTGCGTGTCGCCGGGCCTCATCGATACGCCTCTCACGGCCTCGTTCCTCGAGGATGTCATCGTCCGATCGGCCATCGAGCGCCGGACCCCCCTCCGCCGGGTGGGGACGGCGGCCGAGGTGGCTTCGGTCATCGCCTTCCTGTGCTCGGCCGGGTCCTCCTACATCACCGGGGTCAACGTGCCCGTCGACGGCGGCAGCCTCCTGCCCAGCTCCCAGGTGGAAGAGCCGCTCGGGGACCTGGTCTCCGGCCCGGGGGACCGGCCGTGACGGTGGCGCTGTCCGAGGAGGTGCGGCGCGTGGTGACCTCGGGCCGGCTGGCCCACCTGGTCACCCTGGACCCCGACGGCAGTCCCCAGGTCTCGCTGGTCTGGGTGGGGCTCGACGGCGACCACATCGTCTCGGGTCACATGGGGGAGTGGCGCAAGGTGCAGAACCTGCGGCGCGACCCCCGGGTGGCCCTGTCCATCGAGGCCGACGGGCGCGACGAGCGCGGCCTCGACCACTACCTGGTGGTGAGGGGACGCGCCGAGGTGGTCGAGGGAGGGGCGGCCCCGCTGCTCCAGCGCCTGGCCCACGTCTACCTGGGCCCCGACTTGGTCTTCCCCCCGGTCAGCGGCCCAACCCTCGGCTGCGTGGTGCGGATCACCGCCGAGCGAGTCGGTGGGGTCGGGCCCTGGGCCCATTGAGCGCCGGGTCGACCTCTCGGGGGCTCAGCCCGAGCCGCCGAGCGCCCACGCCGCCCGCATGTGGTCGGCCAGGTCGGCCAGCGGGGTCCGGGCGTTGAGGCCGCTGGTCGACGGCATCACGTAGGCCGGACGCCCCCCGATGGCCTCGGGCTGGACGCCGGCCACCGCCTTCGGATTGACCACGTCCCGCCAGCCGGAGAGCCCGGTGAAGAGGACCGCGCCGGGGCGGAGCCACGCCACCAGGCGCTCGACCCGCTCGAAGCCCCGGCGGTACTCGGCCCCGGTGACCTCGGCCGCAGTCCGGCTGGGCCGTTTGACGAAGTCGGTCATGCCCACCGCGTGGTGGACCAGCGCCGCCACCGGGTCCCGATCGACCGTCACGATGCCGGCGGCCATCGCCGCGGGCCAGAAGCGGTTGCCCGGGCGGGCATAGCCCACCCCGGCATCGGCCGAGTACCACGAGGGGTTGACCCCGCACACCAACAGCCGCATCCCCGGGCCGACGGTGTCGGCCAGGGTGCGGGCCCGCACCGCCCGCAGCCGGACCTCGTCCCCGGACACCGCGAGCGAGCCCCGGTCGACGTCGAACCCGGCTCCGGTGACCACGTCGGCCAGACGCTCCGGCCTCCAGGCGGTGAAGAACCGGCCCCCGACCTCGTCCCCGGGCAGCTCGTCGCCCTCGTACTCGCCCTCCAGCACCTGCACCTCGAACGGGCTGCCCGGGGCCATGGCCCGGTGGAGGTCCCACAGGGCCAGGGGAAGTCGGAGCCGGGGCACGTGGAGGTGGGTCATCCACGACCACGCCCCGGCGATCGCCCCCCGGGCGAAGGGCAGGTGCTCCACGTCGCCGAGGACGTAGAGGGCGTCGGGGACCTGCCGGCGGCACTCGCCGAGCATGGCTGTCGAGGCGTCGAGGGCCACCACCGGGGTCCCGAGGTACGGGAGGTAGCGCCCGGCTCCGCAGCCCGCGTCGAGGCGCAGGGCGCCGGGTCCCACCCGGGCGGCGAAGGCCTCGGCCTCGGACCGCCGACCGGCGGTGCCGTGGGTGGCGGCCCACTGCAGCCCCCGCCGGTCGTAGGTATCGACGGTGGCCCGGTCCATGGCGGCGATCCTAGGAGCGGTGGCCGTCAGGGCTCGAAGCGGTACCCCATCCCCGGCTCGGTCCGGAAGTGACGAGGGCGGGAGTGGTTCACCTCCAGCTTGCGCCGGACCCGGCCCATCAGGACCCGCAGGTACTCCGACTCTGTCTCGTACTGGGGTCCCCAGACGTCGTGGAGGAGCTGGCGCTGGGACACCAGCCGGCCGGGGTTGCGGACCAGGACCTCGACGATGTCCCACTCCTTGGGGGTGAGGTGGACGTCCTCTCCGTCCCGGGTCACCCGCTTGGCCACCAGGTCGATGGTGAAATCGTCCGTCTCCACCCGGGGCTCCTCGTCGCCGGTCGTGACCCTCCGGAGCACCGCCCGGAGCCGGGCCAGCAGTTCGTCCATGCCGAACGGCTTGGTGACGTAATCGTCGGCCCCGGCGTCGAGCGCCTCCACCTTGCTCACGCTCTGGTGCCGGGCGGACAGGACGATGATCGGGGCGGTGCTCCATCCCCGGATGCCCCGGACCACCTCGACGCCGTCGATGCCCGGGAGGCCGAGATCGAGCAGGATCACGTCGGGGCGCCGGTGGGCGGCCAGGTCCAGCCCCGCCTCACCGGTCCGGGCCACCACCACCTCGTACCCCCGGGCGGTGAGACTGATCTTGAGCGCCCGCAGCAACGAAGCGTCGTCGTCGCAGACCAGCACCTTGGTGCCGTTCTCGGCCCCGGTCTCCGGGGTGGGGTCGGGACCGCTCATGTCGCCGGGGTGGGCTGAGACGTGGGCTCGGTTGACGCACTGTCGGGTCGGTCGGCCGCGTCCGGGACGGGAGGCCGGGCCCCGTCCACTCGTGAGAGTCGCACCACCATGGTGGTGCCCCCTCCCGGGGTGTCCTCGACGTCCAAGTCGCCACCGACCGCCTCGACGAACCCCCGGGCTACGGCGAGGCCCAGGCCCACGCCGGCGTGGTTGTCCGAATCGCCGAGTCGCTGGAAGGGTCGGAACACCAGGTCACGATGTTCAGGCCGGATTCCCGGGCCCCGATCGATGACCCGGACGTCGACTCGGCCGGCGACGGCACCGGCCTCGACCCGGAGGCCGACGCCACCGGCATGGATGAGGGCGTTGTCGATCAGGTTGGCCACGGCCCGCTCCAGCAGCACCGGATCGGTCCGGATCCGGGGGAGGCCCGGGGCGACATCGACGGGAATCGACTGGCCACGCGGACCCAGGCTCTCGACCGCCGCGTCGATCACGTCACGCACATCGGCACCGGTGTCGAGCACGTCCACCGAGCCGGTTTGGATCCGTCCCATGTCCAGCAGGTTCTCCACCAGGCTGTTGAGGCGGTCGGCTTCCTCGTCGATGGTTCGCAGGAGGACCTGGCTCTCGTCGGGGCCGAAGGTCAGCTGGTCCGACAGGAGACTCGACGACGCCGCCTTGATCGAGGCCAGGGGGGTGCGCAGATCGTGACTCACGGCGTCGAGGAGGGCCGACCGTAGCTGGTTGGCCCGGGCCAAGGTGTCGGCCTCAGCCGCCTCGGCGTGCAGTCGGTTGCTCTCGAGGACCGTGGCCAGCTGGGCGGCGAAGGCGGCGAGTATCTCGCGGTCCTCGGCCGTCAAGGTCGGACCACTGAGGGTCAGGACCTCCCGATCGGTCAGCGGAAGGACCAACGCCGCGGCGCCGGGGTCGTGGCTCTGAGGATGGCCGGCGGACGCCACCACCGCGCCGACCCGCGGTGCCAGCCCGGCGGCCCCCGGGGCGTTTCCGTTGGCCGGTCGATCGGACGGCGAGACGACAATGGCGGCACCATCGAGCCGGAACGCCACCACCAGTTCCTCCAAGAGGGCGGGCAGCGGATTCCCTTCCGGGGCCACCAGGCGGCCGGCCACCCGGGCCAGCATGTGGGCGTCGGACCTGGCTTGGAGGGCGGCTGCCGTGCGTCGGGCCGAGAGGTCCACCAGCACGCTGACCACCCCGGCGGTGACCAGGAACATGACCAGGGCCAAGATGTCACGGGTATCGGCGATAGTGAAGGTGTGGATCGGGGGGGCGAAGTAGTAGTTGGACAGGAGAAACCCGGCGAAGGCGGCCACGATGGCCAGCGCCACGCCGCCGGTGGCCGCCACCACCACCACCAGCACCAGATACGAGCTGAGCGCGGTCGCCAGGCTGTCCCCGCTCCGGCCGGCGGTCAGCAGCAACGTGAGGAGCGGGAACCCCACCAGCCCGACGACCAGGGCCGCCAGGCGACGCCGAAAGGACAGTGGGGCCAGGAGCTGGTGGGAGCCCACGCGGCGCCGCCGCTGCCGCGGGGTCACGGGCCGGCTGGCTCCGTCCTCTGCGGGTGTCCCGTCGGGTTCCTCGGCCTCCGGCTGGATCTCGGCCCCGGTGGCGATGACGTGGACGTCCAGCGAGCCCCCGGCGGCCCGGATGACCGAGTTGATGACGGAGCCCCGGACGAACTCGTTCAGGCGGCTGCGGTGGGTGGCCCCCATGACCAGCTGGGTGGCGTTCTCGGCCCTGGCCACCTGGACCAGGGCCGGAGCCACGTCGGCACCGACCACTTCGACGTACCTCCCACCCAGGTCGTCGAGGAGGGACCGGTTCCGGACCAGGCCCTTGGATCCGGTTCCGGTCAGGCTGTCGTCGGTCCGGACGTGGACGCCGACCAGCTCGGCCTTGATCCGCATGGCCATCCGGGCCGCCCGCCTGATCAGGACCGCGCTTCCCTGGGATCCGGTGAGGGAGACCACCACGCGCTCCTTGGTCTCCCAGGGACCGGCGATGTTGTGGCGCTCCCGGTAGTCGGTGAGCTCCTCGTCGACCCGATCCGCCACCCACAGAAGGGCTAACTCGCGCAGCGCGGTGAGGTTCCCGGTCCGGAAGTAGTTGCTGAGGGCGGCGTCGATGCGCTCCGGCGGGTAGATGTTGCCGTGGGCCAGTCGGCGACGGAGGGCCTCGGGCGCCATATCCACCAGCTCCACCTGGTCGGCGCTCCGGACCACCGGGTCCGGGACGGTCTCCTGCTGGGCGACGCCGGTGATCTGCTCCACGACGTCGTTCAGCGATTCGAGATGCTGGAGATTGACCGTGGAGATGACGTTGATGCCGGCGTCGAGCAGGTCCTCGACGTCCTGCCAACGCTTGGGATGCTTCGAACCGGGCACGTTGGTGTGGGCGAGCTCGTCGACCAGGACCAACTCCGGCTTGCGCTTCACCAAGCCGTCGACGTCCATCTCCTCGAAGGTCTGGCCGCGGTACACCGCGGTGCGCCGGGGGAAGACCTCGAGGTCACGGATCTGGGCGTCGGTATGTGGCCGGCCGTGCTCCTGCACCCACCCGATGACCACGTCGGTACCCCGTTCCTTCCGACGCCACCCTTCGTTGAGCATGGCGAAGGTCTTGCCCACCCCGGGGGCGGCACCGAGATACAGCCGCAGCTTTCCTCGTGCCACAGTCGATGCCCTCCTGACCCTCTCGTCGGTCTACGGTGCTGCGGTTGCGCCGAATCCGGCCGAGGTGCAGTGCCCCGACGCCGACGTCTCCGCCATCGTACCGACCCGAAATCGGTTCTGAGGCATGTAGCCACCGACCCATGCGTCGGCGAGCCCGCGGCGGACCGTGCCGGGGCAAGTGGGCTGCGTGGTGTCGACCGGGGCAACGTTGGGCCGTTCGACCCCGTCCGGGGCTGAGGCCGTCACCGGCCGGTGGCTCAGCCTGGATCGAGGCTGTACCCGACCCCGGGCATGGTGCGGATCAGGGCGCCGGAGCCGTCGCCAAGCTTTTGGCGAAGCCGGTGGACGTAGGCGTGCAGGTAGCCGGTCTCACCCCCGTAGCCGGTGCCCCAGACGGTCGAGAGGATCATCTGGCGAGTGCACGTTCTCCCTGCGTGGTGCGCCAGGAAGGACAAGACTTCGAACTCTTTCGTCGTCAGGTCGATGGGGGCGCCATCGAGGTGGACCTCACGGTGGACCAGATCCACCTCCAAGGGACCGACCGTCAGCGTCGCCGGTTCGGGCTCCGCGGGCTCGACCTTGCGATGCCGGAGGGCGGTGCGGATGCGGGCTTCGAGCTCGGCCATGCCGAAGGGCTTGGTGACGTAATCGTCGGCCCCTCCGTCCAGAGCCGCGACCTTGCCGTCCTCATTGCCGCTGGCCGACAGGATGATGATCGGCACCTCGCTCCACTGGCGGATCCTCTTGCACACGGCCTGACCGTCGATGTCGGGGAGTCCGAGGTCCAGAACGACGATGTCGGGGGAGCTCAGTGCAGTCTGGGAGATTCCCTGTTGACCATTGGCCGCGGTGACCACCTCGTGTCCACCGGCCTGGAGTCCGAGCCGGAGGGCGCGCAACAGAGAAGGGTCATCGTCGATCACCAGCACCTTGGCCACCGCCGTCATCCGGCAACGTCGTCGGTGGCGACCACCGGAAGGGTGAAGACGAAGCGGGCTCCGCCCTGGGGTGCCTCCTCGACCCAGATGCGTTGGCCGTGAGCCTCGATGAAGGTCTTGGCGATGGTGAGCCCGAGTCCGGCGCGGCCCCCAGTGTCGAACCGGACGAACCGATCGAAGACGGCCTCTCGCTCTGCCGAGGGGACGCCTGGCCCGGCGTCCTCAACGGAAAGAGCGATCCGATGCTCACGAACCTCGGCGGCCACGGTGATCACGCTCATGTGCGGCGCGTGGCGAATGGCATTGTCCAAGAGGTTAGCGAGTACCTGGCTGATGAGAACCCGATCGATGGAGACGGCAGGCAGGTCGTCGGGTATCACCACCTCGAGCGGACGCTCCCCGAGGGTCGCCCTGAGGGTCTCGGCAACCTCACGGACCAGGTCGGGGACCGAGG
>Ga0208586_1000802_pt1 | contig 10720 bp, 10 predicted proteins | sample NGESurshal072012_6_FD_184471 | JGI IMG/M metagenome (GOLD analysis project Ga0208586, IMG submission 184471) | Arctic peat soil microbial communities from Barrow, Alaska - NGEE Surface sample 53-3 shallow-072012 (SPAdes) | ecosystem: Environmental > Terrestrial > Soil > Wetlands > Peat ... | reverse complement strand
CGCGCTCCTCACCATGAGGGTCTGAGACCTCATCCTGAGGAGCGTCGCGAAGCGATGCGTCTCGAAGGATGAAGCCATGCAGGTGGAAATTGCGCTAGTTTCTTGTTTTGAGGCGTTTTCTTCCCGCGAACGAAAACGCTATTGCGGCGCCGGGCTACACCAGCCGGCTCTCGATCGCGAAGCGCACGAGTTCGGAGGCCGAGCGCAAGCCGAGCTTCTGCCGGATGATGGAAGAGGTATTGGCAATCGTCTTGTAGGATGAATGAACCAGCCACGCGATCTCGGAAAGGCTCTTGCCCGTGCTGAGCAGGCGCAAGATCTCGATCTCGCGCGAGGTCAGTTTCGACAACGGACTCTGGGCGAAGGCGGGCCCTGCGAATGCGATGCTTTTCGCGATCGCCGGAGGCAGATAGACCCCGCCTTTCCCGACTTCGCGGATCGCCTCGACGAGGTCGAGAGGGTCCCCGGATTTCGAGACATAGCCCTTGGCGCCGCTGTTGATCGCCCGCGCGGCGAAGACCGGATCGTCGTTCATGCTGAACATGATGATGCGCGCCGACTCGGCGCGCGCGAGAATGCGCCGCGCCAGTTCGAACCCCGACACCGTGGGCAGGTTGATGTCGAGCACGCAGATATCGGGCCGTTCGGCGAAGAATATCCGCTCGCCGCTTTCCGCATCGGCGGCTTCGAGGATCGCGATCTCAGGCTCGCCGGCAAGCAGGGCGCGGCAGCCGGAAGCCACGATGGGATGATCGTCTACAATCAGAACACGCATTGACGTTGATCCCAGCTCCCGCATCAGTCTGATTGCTGCGTCGCATCAGAGCGAACCACGGCGATCCGACCGCTCCCGCTTTTCCGGCCGGGTTATGTATCCCGGCCGAAATTGCTGTACGGTTCAATTAGATAGCCGCCGCTTTTGGCTGTCAACGGCTCTCGATCAGCGCTGCGCGGCGCGAACCTGGACGAAATCCATGTGGCAGAAACTATCCCTGCGCGCCCGGCTCAACACCATCCTGGCGCTCATTCTCACGCTGGGTCTCGCCGTCAATATCGCACGGCTTGTCCTTGAGGCCGCGCCGCGCGTCCGGGCCGAAGATCAAAGCGTCATCCGGCTGGCGCGCGAATTCATCGAAACGCTGGTCGCCGGTCTCAACGAAACGTCGGATCCCGATGCGAGGCTTGGCCAGATCATTGGAGACCTCAACCGGTTGCGCCATGTCAGTATTACGCGGCAGCAAGACGCGATCGGGGCCAGGCCGACGGCGGCCGAGGGCGCCGATGGCGCGCCGTCTTCGGTGCCGGCGTGGTTCGTCGCCCTGATCCATCCGGAGCAGACCGCGGTGAGTGTCCCGATTTCCATCCGTGGAAAACCGGGGTCGCTGTTGATCACCTCGCATCCGAACGACGAGATCGCGGAGATCTGGGACGGCATCGTCACCCAGCTCCAGGTTGGCTCCGCGATCGCGGTCGCGCTGTTTCTGATCACGATGATGGTGGTCAGCCGGGCGCTCGCGCCCATTCAGGCGCTTTCGCTGGCGATGACCAACATTGAAGCCGGCCGCTATGACACGCGCGTCGAGCCCGGAGGCGCGCCCGAACTGGCCGCAATCTGCGCCAAGCTGAACCATCTTGCGGCCACGTTGGGAAATGCCGTCGAAGACAAGCGGCAACTGGCCGAGCGCGCCGTCTCGCTACAGGATGTGGAGCGCAAGGAAATCGCGCGCGAGCTGCATGACGAATTCGGACCCTATCTGTTCGCCCTGCGGGCGCATGCGAGCTCGCTGATGCGGATCGCGGACGCCCGCCAGCCGGACACCGGTGCGCTGCGAAAGCACGGCAGCGCCATCCTGGAACAGGTCAACGCCCTGCAGCAGTTCAATCGGCGGGTTCTGGAAAAACTGCGGCCGGTTGGACTGGCGGAACTCGGGCTTCGCGAGGCGCTCGGAGCCCTGCTGCGGCTGTGGCGGGAGTCCCACCCCGGGGTCGTCATCGAAATGACCGTCTCGCCTTTGCTTGGCGGGACCGGAGAGACTGCGGAACTGACAATCTATCGCATCATTCAGGAAGCCCTGACCAACGTGTTCCGGCACGCCGGCGCCACACGAATCAACATCGCGGTCGAGCCGACGGGGGCCGGTCCGACGCGAAGCGCGGGACTGGAGGCGGAGGCTGTCAAGGTGAGTGTACGCGACAACGGCGCCGGCCTGCCAACCGATCACAAACAGGGTTTCGGCATGATCGGAATGCACGAGCGGGTGCGGGCCTTGGGCGGCACCATGACCGTGGCATCGACGGGCCACGGCGTGACCGTCGAAGCCGTGGTCCCGAGCGGAATTCAACGACACGAAATATTTCAGGCGATGTGAACCAACGGCGCCGGCTTGGCGTGGCGGATCGCGCCACATTGATGGTAGGGTTTACCCACTTGACCCGGTCCGGGTCAGGAACTCGCGTCCGCCGGCGGTGTTCTCGCTGCGCGCAATCGGAACTGGAAAGGTCACGCCATGATTTCACGTCGTACCATGGTCTTTTCACTGACGGTCGGGACGTTGCTTGCCACCGGGTGGCCGGCGTTGGCGAAGTCCGGCCGCATGAACCTGATCCGCATGCTCGATACCGACAATGATGGCACGGTGGACCTTGCGGAAGCCAAGAAGGCGGCATCGGCGCTGTTTGACCGGCTGGAACGCGACAAGGACGGCACGCTGGACAAGCGTGAACTGGCGCGGCGGCTGTCGGTCAAGGAACTGGCTGCGGCCGATCCCGACCATGATGGGACGCTGACCAAGGACGAGTATCTTGCCGTGGTCGAACAGCGCTTCGCAGCCGCCGATCCGGATCATGACGGGACACTCGATGCCAAGGAATTGCATTCCCGGGCGGGACAGGCCCTGCTGCGGCTCTTGAAATAGCAAGCACCCGCGGGGCGGCCGACCACGCCGAAGGCCAGGATCGGGAATTTTTCCCGACTATTTCCGGGAGCAAGTCCCGTCGTAGGATCGGACCTTTTGTAGCTGGCACAGCTTTGTCGACGCACTAGTATCATCCACAACCTGGCCGGCGGACACCAGAACAGGCCGGGACGGAACGGGATGGGACAGAATGGGCGCTCGATCGCTGTCGATCGTATGTATCGCGTCGATATCGATAGGCGTGGCTGCCGGGACTAAATGCGCACGCGCGCAAGGATCCGGCAGCGTTCAGGAGTTGCCGCCGATCGAAGTGTCCGGGACCAAACAGGGCGTTAAACCCGGCCGCGACCGCACGGCGAGCCGCCCGGTTCGACCCTTGAAGCGAGTCCTGATCTATCCGACCACGCCGCTCGCCGGCGCTGGCGTGGATCCCGACAAGGTACCGGCGAGCATCAACGCCATCGACGCCGATCAAATCAAGCAAACCGGCTCGCTCAACATCACCGATGCCCTGGTGAAATACATACCGGGCATCACTATCAACGAAGTTGCCGGCAATCCATTTCAGCCGGATGTGCAATTTCGCGGCTTCGTCGCTTCGCCGGTGTCCGGCACGCCGCAGGGGCTCGCCGTGTACCAGAACGGCGTGCGTATCAACGAAGCGTTCGGCGACACCGTCAACTGGGATCTGATTCCGACCGCCGCCATCAAATCGGTCACCATGGTGACCAACAATCCCGCATTCGGGTTGAACGCCCTCGGCGGGGCCGTCGACGTCCAGATGAAGGATGGCTTCAGCTATCACGGCGCCGAGATCGATACCATGGGCGGCTCGTTCGGGCGGATCCAGAGCTCGGCGCAGTGGGGCAAGCAGATCGACAATTTCTCCGTCTACGGCGCGCTCGAAGGGCTGCACGACGGCGGATTTCGAAATTTCCAGACATCGAACGTTCGGCGCTTCTATGGCGACGTCGGCGTCAAGAACGATCAGTCCGAATTTCATGTCAACATGGGCGTCGCCGACAATGATTTCGGCGCGACCGCGACCACGCCGGCCGAGCTGCTGCAGCAATATTGGGGCGCCACCTACACCTCGCCGCAAACCTCGGCCAACAAGGTTGGGTACGTCAATTTCACCGGAAAGGTCGAAGTCACACCGACCTGGACCGTCGAAGGCATCGCACATGCGCGCCTCTTCGACCAGAACGTCGTGGACGGCAATCCGACCGGCACCCAGCCCTGCACCGCCGATGCGATGCTGCTTTGCTTTGGCGACGGCTTCACACCGGCCAACGGTTTGAACGGCGCCCAGCTTTCCAATCCGTTCGCGCCGGACGCCGTGCTCGGCGAGATCGATCGAACCTCGACGCAAACGACGACGACGGGCGCGTCGTTGCAGGCGACCAACACCGACCAGTTGTTCGGCCACAACAATCACTTCACGGTCGGAGCCAGCTTCGACTACAGCGTCACCCGCTTCACGGCCAGCGCGGAACTGGGGACGATCGGTCCGGACTACGTTGTTGGCGGCTCCGGCATCTTTCTCGGTCAATCCGGCAGTCCGGTTTCGATCGGCCCGGTAGACCTTCGCGCCACCAACCAGTACAGCGGGCTCTACGCGATCGACACTTTCGACGTCACGCGGGCATTCTCGATCACCGCCGGTGGCCGCTTCAACGTCGCCAATATCAACCTGCAGGATCAACTTGGCACCGCGCTGAACGGGAGCGACACCTATACGCGCTTCAATCCGATTATCGGCGGCACCTACAAGATCACGTCGGGATTGACGGCCTATGCCAGCTATTCGGAGGCGAATCGCGCGCCCACCCCGCTGGAACTCGGATGCGCCGATCCGGCCCACCCCTGCATCATTGCCTCGTTCCTTGTCTCCGATCCGCCGTTGAATCAGGTGGTGTCCCATACCGTGGAAGCCGGATTGCGCGGCACCCAGGAACTCCAGTTCGGCACGCTCGGCTGGAAGCTCGGCGGATTCCGCGCCGACAATACCGACGACATCCTCGCCATTCCGAGCCCGCTCCTGCAGGGCTTCGGCTATTTCCAGAACGTCGGCTCGACCCGCCGCCAGGGCATCGAGGCCGAAGCCACGCTGAAGTCGAATAAAATGCAATTCTACGCCAGCTATACCTTTATCGACGCGCGCTTCCTTAACGCACTTCTACTCGGCTCCAACAGTCCCTTTGCCGATGCCAACGGCAATATTCAAGTTGTGCCGGGCGACCAAATCCCGGCGATTCCCCGCAACCAGATCAAGGCCGGGTTCGACTATGCGGTAACCGACGCCTTCAAAGTCGGAGGCGACGCGATGTTCATCGGCAGCCAGTATTTCGTCGGCGACGGATCCAACCAGTACTCGAAGCTGCCCGGCTATGCCGTCTTCAACCTGCATGCGTCCTATCAGATCGACAAGAATTTCCAGATCTATGCCAGGGCCGACAATATCTTCGACAATCGCTATGCGACCTATGGCACGTTCTTCGATACCGGCCAGGTTCCCAACTTCGCCAATGGCGGCGCGCCGTTCACGAACCCGCAATCGCTCAGTCCGGCACGGCCGCGCGCCCTCTATGCCGGCATCAAGATCACCTTCTGAAGTCAGCGTCGCTGCAGGCATTTTCTGGCGGGATGGAATCCTGACCGCCGATCCCGGGCCTCGTGGTTCGAGACACGCGGCGTTGCGCGCTCCTCACCATGAGGGTCTAGCACCTCATCCTTGGGAAGAAGACCTCATCCTGAGGAGCGCGCTTGCGCGCGTCTCGAAGGATGAAGCCGTGGTCCTGGAAAATGGTCTATAGCGGGTCAGCCCGCCGGGTTGTTGCGGCGAGCGAGGAAGCCGCGGGCGGGATCGTAGGCGAGGATCGCGCCGAACAGAAACACCCCGGTGCAGCCGAGCACGACAGCCAGCGAAATCCAGTTCACCTGCTCATAGAGCGCAAAGCGGATCAGTTCCGTCGCATGGGTGAACGGGTTGAACTCGCAGACATAATAGAGCAGGGGACTCGATTCCTTGACCCGCCACAGCGGATAAAGCGCCGAGGAGGCAAAGAACATCGGAAAGATCACGAAGTTCATGACGCCGGCAAAATTCTCGAGCTGCTTGATCAGCGACGAGATCAGCATTCCCAGCGCCCCCAGCATGAAGCCGCTGAGCAGCAGCGCCGGCAGCAATGCCAGATAGCCCAGTGGGGGCGGCTCAATTTCCCAGAACCAGGCAATCACCAGGAAGGCATAGACTTGCAGCACCGACACCAGCGTGCCCGCCAGCAGCTTCGATGTCAGCAGCCACCAGCGCGGGAACGGGCTGACCAGCAGCGTGCGCATGCCGCCGGTCTCGCGGTCATAGACCATCGTCAGTGACGATTGCATGCCGTTGAAAAGCTGGATCATCGCGATCAGCCCGGGCGCGATGTAGACCTCGTAGAGGATATAGGTCTCGTAGGGCGGGATGATCGAGACGCCGAGCACCTGGCGGAATCCGGCGGCGAATATGAAAAGCCAGACCAGCGGGCGCACCAGCGCCGAGATGAATCGTTCGCGCTGATGGATGAAGCGCAGCGCTTCCCGCCACACGATGCCCTTGAGGCAGATGAAATATTGCGCCAGCGAGAAGCGGTGCCGGTCGGTGGTTTCGCTGATCGCGGTCATCAGGCCCGCTCCAGTTCGGACTGATCGGCAGCCCCGGTCAGCCGGTTGAACGCATCGCGCAGATCGCTGCCGCCGGACTTGCCGATCACGTCGCCCACCGTACCGTGCGCAAGCACGCTGCCCTTGTGCAACACGACCACATCGTCACCGGCACCGGCTTCGTCGATCAGATGGGTCGCCCAGAGCACGCCGATGCCCTCGTCGGTCGAAAGCCGCCGAACGTGATCGAGAATGTCGGCGCGCGCCTTGATGTCGAGGCCGACCGTCGGCTCGTCCAGTAGCAGCAGGCGCGGCCGATGCAGCAGCGCGCGGGCGATCTCGATCCGCCGCATCTGGCCGATCGAAAGATTGCCGACGCGATCCCGGCTGCGATCGGTCATCGCCACGCGATCCAGCACCTGCGCGATGAGGCCGTCGGCGCGGCTGTTGGCGATGCCGTGCAGCGCCGCATGATACAGCAGGTTCTGCCGGACCGAAATATCGATATCGAGAGCGCGGGATTGAAACACGACGCCGAGCTGGCTCAGGGCCGCGCCCGGCTCGCTTCCGACGTCATGGCCGAAAATGCGGATCTGGCCCGATCGTATCGCGTAGAGCCGTGTGATCAGCGAAAACAGTGTCGACTTGCCGGCGCCGTTCAATCCCAGGAGCACGGTAAAGGATGACTGGTGGACCGTCAGGCTGACGTTGTTCAGCGCGATCCGCGTGCCATAGCGATGGCTGACGCGGTGGATCTCGAGGGCCGGAGTCTGGGTGCGCTCGAATGGTGTCATTACCATCGCCGACAACCCCGTGACCATCCGCGGGATCGCCACAGGGATGTTTCGGAACCTGATTTGCCGCCGGTGCAACGCGTCATGCTGGTCAATTCCGGACGCAGGTTCGATCTCGGCCATTTAGCCCACCGTGCCGGCTGCGGCAAGCACCGTGACAGATGTCTTCATCCCCGGCGTCAGCGCGCAAAAATCAGAACCGGTCTCGATCGATCGAGCCGTCGCAGCGCCGGGCCGCGCCGGTTCCGGCTGCTCGATGTTCGCTTCCGATCCGTCCGCCCGCAAGCCGCCAAACGTCTAATCGTCGAACAACATGCCAAGCTTGACCTGGATTCTCGATCCTGACAAAGTTGCATGAACTGGCAAACGTGTCCTACCCGAGGGTTCTGGCGCAGCGCAGGTTTGCCAGTCTCCACTGAACGCAGAAATCATGGATGGGCCAGTGACAAATCTTCAGATCTACGTATTCGCTGCCTTGGCGCTCGCAGGCTCGGTGAGCACCGCGGTCGCTCAGGACGCTGCTCTGGGCGAGAAGGTGTTTCAAAAGTGCAAGGCGTGTCACCAGATCGGCGAGGGCGCCAAGGATGCGGTGGGGCCGGTGCTGAACGGCGTCGTCGGTCGCAAGGCAGGCACTTATCCGGACTACTCCTACAGCGATGCCAACAAGAATTCCGGCATCACCTGGGATGAGGCGACCTTGAAGGAATATCTCAAGAATCCTCGCGCCAAGGTTCCCGGCACCAAGATGCTCTTCCCTGGTTTGACCAAGGAGTCGGACATCGACAATGTCATCGCCTATCTCAAGCAATTCGGACCCGACGGCAAAAAGTCCTGAACCGGATCGCACCAGGCTCGTTCGTTCAAGGCGTCGTCTTGCAAGGCATCGTCTTGTTCCGGGCCAGCATCCCGGCGCTTTGCGCTCCGCCGGGCATGGCGGCGACGGCTTGAAAAGCGTTGTCGCGAAAAACCTTGCGGTGGCCTGCTTGCGCGCCTGTCTGCCGGCGGGCACGGTTCTGGCGCTCTCGATGCTCGCGGCGTCTCATGCTGCGGCGGACGATATCAACGACTATCCGACCTCGGCGCGCGCCGACTATGTTTTCGGCTGCATGAAAGCCAACGGTGAAACACAGGAAACTCTGCGGAGGTGCTCCTGCTCGATCGACGTGATCGCCTCGCTCATTCCTTACGACAGCTATGTGGCCACCGAGACCATTCTCTCGATGTCACAGGTCACGGGTCCGGTCGGCTCCGAGTTTCGTTCGACCGAGCGTGCCAGGCAGACCTTGCAGGAATTCCGGCGCGCGCAGGCGGAAGCGGAGGTTCGCTGTTTCTGATCGGACGGCTTCGGACCGCCGCCGCTACAGCATCGATTTGGCGATCGGCCATTCGTCCTTGAATATATGCTTGCTGGTATCGACGGCCTCGACGCGAAAACTTGCGGCGCCGTTGGGCTTGTAGTTGAAGCGCAGGTTCGGATCCTCTGAAATGGCGATCCCGCCTTCCATCGCCACCACGAGGTCGTCGCCCTGCCAGATCTTGAGGGTATCGATAAAGAACGGCGGTATATAAAGCCGCGTCAGCTGATCCATCTGCAGGCCGGAATTCTGCGGATGGCGCAGCATCAGCTGGGCCTCGGGCAGCGTACTGGCCTCCGGACGGAACGTGCGGAATTTCATCTGACCGAGCAGCGATCTGGTGGCGTCGGCGTTGGACGACGCGGGCGCGGAGCACCCGCCGGAGGCTTTCACGAAGGCCTTGACGCCATACAACTGGCCATCGCTCAGCTCGGCGACGGCGCGGACATAGGAGTAGCTGTTGACGCGAACCCGCGTCGAAATCGAAGTTACGCCAGCATGTGGACCGATCGTAAACGTCCCGGCAACCGGCGCGGGGTTTTCATCGATGACCAGCGTCAGCGATTGCAGCGTGCGCTTGTCGTCGCCGGGCAGGTTGACGCGCATGCCGATCGGCACGATGGCGGCGTCCTCGGCGCGCCGCGGCGCATCGAGAACCACAAGGCCGGTGCCATCGAGGATCGGACGGTTCTTGAAGATATCGCCCTTGACGCTGTTCCAGGTTGCTTCCGAAGGCTGGTCGGCGTCGGTAGCTGCGCTCTGGGCGCGCGCGACCGCCGGTGCAGCGAAGTAAAGCGCCGCCATCAGGGCCGAGACGATCACTCTGGAAAAAGCCGACATCGTCGAATTCCGCTTCCATCATGGAATGACCCGAACCTATCGGAAAAGGCGATCGGCAGCAAGGCGGGACGGGTCAGGCGCTACTCCCATTCGAGTTCGCCGAACGCCGCAATCACGTTGCGTGAGCCGTATTCGTCGAACAGCAACCACCGCGACCGCTCGCTTCGGCCGGCCTGTCTCGCTGCCTCTGTCAGCGGCGTTCCCTTGGCGATAAGGCCTCGCAGTTCGCCGGCAAGCTCCTCGAAATAGCGACGCTCGTCCGCGACCGCGCCGCGCCAGTCGCCGACGATCGGGCCGTGCCCGGGTACAACCCGGGCGGCGGGAATCTGCGACAGCGCCGAAAGGTCGGCGAGAAAGCCGCGAATGCTGCCATCGAGCACCGGCACGTGCCGGATGAACAGCAGGTCGCCCGCAAACAGCGTTGAACTGCTTTGGTCGAAGACCGTCAGATCATTGTCGGTGTGCCCGGGCGGCCAGGCTTTCAGGGTCAACAGGCGGTTGCCGAGATCGATCTGCGTTTCGCTGTCGACCAGCAGCGTCGGCGGCACGATCTTCACGTCGGCGATCAGCGCGTCGCCAAGCACGCCGCGAAACGACTTGAGGTAGTATTCGCCGCGAGCCGTCAGCGCGCGCGGCAGATTCTTGTGTCCTGCAAATGTGGTTCCATCGTGCACGAACGCCGCGTTCCCGAAGATGTGATCAGGGTGGACGTGCGTATTGATGACGTAGCGAACCGGCTTCGACGTCAGTTTGCGGATCGCGGCCAGCAGGCGGGCGCCTTCGCGCGTGCTGCCACCGGTATCGATCACCGCGACCGCATCGTCGCCGACGATGAAGCCGAGGTTGGCGGCGTCGCCCTGGTTGGCCTCCGTCATCATCGCGATATTGCCGATGTGCACGAAGACGCCGGGCGCAATCTCGGAGGTCGGCAACGGCGTGAGCGGCTCCTGCGGCGGCGGCTGCGCGTGGCCATTGTCCGCAATTAGGATCAAAAGCAACATGATCCCAAGGACATTGCCCACGTGTTGCCACGCCCACGCAGCACACCCAGGCGAATGGGCACGTCGAGTGACAGCGTGAGCTGAAGAACGCCGGCGACCCCTTGGTATCTGGCTCATGTCTGCTTTCAGTTCTTGCGTGATCGTCGGCGCCGAACGGCGCTTCAGGTTTT
>Ga0208586_1000800_pt1 | contig 10736 bp, 9 predicted proteins | sample NGESurshal072012_6_FD_184471 | JGI IMG/M metagenome (GOLD analysis project Ga0208586, IMG submission 184471) | Arctic peat soil microbial communities from Barrow, Alaska - NGEE Surface sample 53-3 shallow-072012 (SPAdes) | ecosystem: Environmental > Terrestrial > Soil > Wetlands > Peat ... | reverse complement strand
TGAGTGGGCCCGCCGTAGGGCGTCTCCGCCAGGTCGACCACGTCGCCGCCCAGGTAGAAGTGCACCCCATGGCCGGACATCGAGGTGGCGTCCTTCATCAGGGTGAGAGCTTCCCCGTTGCTGATCTCGCTGGACGGCACCCCGAACTGGATGACCGCGAACGCCACGTGCCCGTGCGGCGATATCTGGCCGGCGGCCTGATAGGGGCTGGTGACCGACGTGACGTGCGGCGCGCGGGCGAAGGGCGTGAGCGCGCTGGTGACCCGGGTGCGGACGGCGCGGGAGCCGATCGGACCGTTAGAGCGGATCGCCAGCGTCAGCGTGTCACCGGACTGCTGCCGGAAGTGCTGGTTGAGCAGGGTCTGCCCGGGGTCGCTGCCGGTGAAGCTGTCCTGGGCGGGCGCCCCGAACCTGGTCCACAGCGTGATCAGGCAGGCGACTCCGACGATCCAGGTGATGACGGTGAGCCGCCGGTGCCGGAAGCAGGCGCGCCCGAGCGGGCCGAGGATCGCGGGGCGGGCCCGGTGAGGGGTGGAGCTGGAGGGAGGACGGCTGGATGGGCCGGGCATGTTGGTCTCCTGCGAGCCGGAGGAGTGGATGCTTCTCCGATGCTCGCGGCCGGCGGCGCGCGGCGCGTCCTACGCAGGGAGGCAGTTGCGCGCCGGGGCGCGCCGCGGGACTACTCCCGGGGGAGTAGCCGGGACGGCGGGACCCAGGTCAGAGGGGTGCAGATCAGGGGGTACAGCTCAGCGGCAGGCGCGGACGGTGTCCGCCGGGAAGCCGGGCCGGTGCCGCCTGATGTGGTAGCTGCCCCCGTTGCGTTTCAGGAACAGGGTGATGTGCCAGCGGTCGCACCTGGCGTGGTCCGGGCTTTCGGCCGGATTCTGGTGACTGACGAACGTCACTATGGCGCCGAGGCCTTGCGGGCCTGTGGGGACCAGCCCGGTCAATGTGGCCCGCGAGTCCCGGGTGGATTGGTAGCCGGAGCCGAAATTGCGCATGCTGACGCGAATGGCCGGGATGAACAGGCTGCTGTACGCCTGGAAATCATGCTGGTTGATGGCCCCGAAATAGCGGTCCAGCAGCAGCGCGACCCGGTGCACATGCGGCTGGAAGCCCACGTCCGGGGCGACGATCACGGCGGCGCCTGTGGTCGGGGAGCCTGTGGTCGGTGACCCCGTGGTCGGGGAGCCCGTGGTCGGTGACCCCGTGGCTGGGGAATCGGCGGAGGGAGAAGCTGCTCGGGACCGGGCGTGACCGCGGGCCCGCCCGGCGGTGTGCCTGGCCAGGCTCACGTTCGCGGCGCGCATATGGGACCCCATCTGGCCGGCCTGCCAGGTCGCGATGCCCCCGGTGACCAGCAACGCCACCGTGGTCACCATGGCGGTGATCGTCATCCCGTGGCCCGCGGACAGCCGGGACCAGCGCCCGGGGCGCGCGGCCCCCCAGCCGGGCGGGCTGGCGCCGGGGTTCCCCGTGATCGCGGCCGCCACCTGGTCCCCGGTTACGGCCTGATCCGCGGCTGCCCCCCTGTCGCCGAGCGGTGCCGGGTCGCCGGCGGGCGGCTGGGCGCTGACTGCCCAGGGCGGGCTGCTGGCTGTCGGCGGCGGGGGGCTGGCCTGCCAGGGCGGCGTGGAGGCCGGGCCATTCTCTGCGCCCACGTGTGTCGCGCATCCCGCGCAATACCGGGGCGACCCGCCAAGCGGATTTCCGCAGTTCGGGCAGAACCGCATGGGAACTCCCTGGTTCCGTCAAACGCCTGGGATTAACCTCCGGGTCCAATTTGACCGGCCTTCCGGCGGTTCCGGAACGCTGGCCGGCAGGCTGTTAGTCCACCGTAAGCATTGGGCCGGACGGGGCCAGCTCAGCAATGGCCGGGCTCGGCGAGCCCGTTCTCGTAGGCCAGGACGACGACCTGAGCGCGGTCCCGGGCGCCCAGCTTGATCATCGCCCGGCTGACATGGGTCTTCGCCGTCAGCGGGCTGACCACGAGTTCCGCCGCGATCTCGTCGTTGGACAAGCCGGCCGCGACCAGCGCCACGACTTCGCGCTCGCGCTCGGTCAGCGAGGCCACCCCGGGCGACGGGGCGGAGGGGCGGGGCAGGTTCGCCCGGCTGCGGGGGGCCGGGCGGGACGGGCTGCCCGCGGCCGTACTGCCCGCGGCCGCACTGCCCGGGGTTGGGCTGCCCGCGGTTGCGCTGCTCGCGGTTGGGCTGCCCGCGGTGAAGGCCGCGATGAGGGACCGGGTCACGCTGGGCGCCAGGAGCGCATCGCCGCGGGCCACGACCCGGACTCCCTGCAGGAGTTCCTCTGGCTCGACGTCCTTGACCAGGAACCCGCTGGCTCCCGCCCGCAACGCCGCGAACACGTGCTCGTCGTCGTCGAACGTGGTGAGGACCACGACCCGGACCGCGGCCAGCTGCGGGTCACCGGTGATCCGCCGGGTCGCGGTGAGACCGTCCACTTCCGGCATGCTCAGATCCATCAGCACCACGTCGGGACGCAGGTCGCGGGCCAGGGCCACCGCGGCCCCCCCGTTAGGTGCCTCGCCGACGATCGTGATGTCGTCGGCCGATTCGAGGAGCATCCGGAAGCCCGCGCGGACCAGGGCCTGATCGTCGGCGAGCAGCACCCGGATCATCGGGCGACATCTGCCGCGGTGACCGGGGCGGTTCCGGGCGCCGCGGCCTCCTGGTCCGGCGCGGCCTGGTCCGGCGCGTCCTGGTCGGGCATGTCCTGGCCCGGCCCAGCGTGGCCCGGCCGGGTCGTGGGGAGCCGCGCCACGACCTCGAACCCGCCGTCCGGCCCGGCCGCGGCCGAGAGGCTCCCGCCGACCGCCGCGGCCCGTTCGGTCATCCCGGTCAGCCCGTGGCCGCTGGGCCGTGCCCCGTCGGCGGAGGCGGGGCCGGGGCCGTCGTCGGTCACCCGGATGGCCAGCGCCCCGGGCTCATAGCTCAGGCAGACCATCGCGCGCACCTGGGGGCCCGCGTGCCGCAGCACGTTGGTCAGGGACTCCTGCAGGATCCGGTACGCCGCGTGGCTCACGGCGGGGGGAACGGGCCGGGGCTGGCCCTCGGTGGCCAGGGTGACCGGGGCGCCCGCGGCGGTCACCGCCTCGCACAGCGCGGGCAGTCGGTCCAGCCCGGCCGCGCGCAGCTCGGCTGACTCGTCCCGGGTCTCATTGCGGAGCTGGCCCAGCGTGGCCCGCATCTCGGTGAGCGCCCCTTTGCTGGTCTCCCGGATGGCGATGAGCGCGCTGCGCAGGTTGCCGTCCGGGCCGCCGTCCTGATCCCCGGGCCCGAGCACGTGCAGCGCGGACCCGGCCTGCACGGTGATCGTGGCCATGCTGTGCGCCACGGTGTCGTGCAGTTCCCGGGCGATCCGCAGCCGCTCCTCGGCGACCCGGCGGCCCGTCTCCGCCTCCCGTTCCTCGCTGGCCAGGCGCAGCCGGTCCGCGGTCTCGGCGGCCAGCGCGCGGCGGCTGCGGATCACCTCGCCGAGCATGATGGCCAGCGCGAGCACGGCGATGCTCGGCAGGAAGTCCGTGGCCAGCGTGACCAGCCCCGGATGGGTCGACACGCCCACCACGAACAGGCCGACCGACATGAAGAACGCGGGGATGGCGATCGCGGCGGCCAGGTAGCCGGCGACCGCGGCGTCGTACAGCGGCAGGCAGAGCAGTGGCGCGGGCGAGATGTTCCGGCGGTCCACGATGTAGTAGAGCAAGACCAGCGCCGCGCAGCCGAGCAGCGAACCCAGCGGCCACCGGTGCCGGAACAGGATCGGCACGGCCAGGACGGCGCCGAGCAGGTAGGCGACGGCGTTGAGCGGGGCGGCGCCCGGTCCCCCGCCCACGACCACGTTCAGCTCGACCAGGACGGCCACCACCGCGGCCGCGCCGGCATCGATCCACCGGATGCCGAGGGCCTGCAGCAGCTGGCGCGGCCTGGCCGCCGCGCCGTTCAGCGGTCCCACGCCGTCAACGTACGTGACCTGGGCCCGCCGCGCTACGCCGGCGCGGCCCGCGGGGCGCCCGGGGGTTCAGCCGCGGCCCTCCAGCAGCGGCGAGCTCGGGTCCCGGGCCGGCCGGTCCGGTGCCCCCGCCTCCTTGCGGCGGCGCCAGGCGATCCCGGACAGGGCTTCGAGCACCACCCGGCTGGCCAGGAACGCGGTGATCTCCGCGTGGTCATACGGCGGCGCGACCTCCACCACATCCACCCCGGCCAGCGGCAGTTCCATCGCGATCCGCCGGACCGCGTCCAGCAGCTGCCGCCCGGTCAGCCCGCCGGGTTCGGGCGTCCCCGTGCCCGGGGCCATGCCCGGGTCGACTACATCCACGTCCACGGACAGGAAGACTCCGTCGCACTCATCGGTGGCGATGCCGAACGCCTCGGTCAGGCACTCGTCCAGGCCCCGGGTGACCACCTCGGTCATCTCGTAGCTGCGCATGTTCTGGGCCGCCATCCAGGCCAGCGTCTCCGGCTCGGGCCAGTAGCCGCGCAGCCCGATCTGCAGGAACCGGTCGCCGCGCACCGCCCCGGACTCGATGAGCCGGCGCATCGGCGTGCCGTGCCCGTACAGCGACCCGAACTGGGTGTCGCCGGTGTCGGCGTGCGCATCGAAGTGGATGACGGACAGGCGCCCCCACCCCACGTGGCGGGCCACGCCGGTCGCGTCGGGGAAGGCGATGGTGTGGTCGCCGCCCAGGATGACCGGGATCGCGCCCGCCTCGCTCGCCTGCTGCACCGCTTCTTCCAGGCGCCGCAGCGAGAGCTCGGTGTCCCCGGAGGGCATCTCGATGTCGCCGGCGTCGGCGATCCGCAGTTCCGCCAGCGGGTCGACGCCCAGGGCGAGATGAGGGCGGGACCCGTCGTGCGGCAGGTAGTCGGTGAACCGGATGGCCTGCGGGCCGAACCGGGCGCCGGGCCGGTGCGAGGTGCCGCCGTCGAAGGGGGCGCCGATGATGAGGATGTCCGTGCCCGCCCAGGAGCCCGGGTCGGCCAGGTCGGCCGGTGGCACCCCGAGGAACGTCGCATCGGGGCCGTACATGTTGCCGAGCCGGGCCATGGTTGCCTCCGTTTCCCCGGGGTGTCCGCTCAGCGGGCGAGCCGGCTGTACCGGCGCACGGCGAGCGGCACCATCACGCCGAGCAGTATGACGCTCATACCCACCGTGGTGACCACCGGGTGCTGAACCCGCGTCGCCCGTTGGGGGGCGTGCCCCGTTCCGGGCGCATGGCCCGGGCGGGTCGCCCGGCCCCGTGCGCATGGCCCGGCCCGTGCTCGTGGCCCGGCCCGTGCTCGTGGCCCGTGCGCGTCGATGTGGCATTGGTGCTGTCCCAACGACACCAGCTTCACATCGACGCCGCGCTGGGCGGGGCGGGAGCGGGCCGTAGGGCGGATGGGCCTAGGGGCAGGCACTCTGGTAGGCGTGGTAGGCGACTGGCGGCGTCCCGATCAGCAGGGTGCCGTCATGTTTCCGCAAATACAGGGTGATCTCCCAGCGCGTGCAGCCGGTGATGTCCGCACCTGGAACCGACTGCTGCCGGCTGGTAAAGGTCACCGTGGCCGCGACGGCGGGCCCGGTTGCCGAGATCCCGACGACGCTGGCGGCGGTATCGGTGGTCGTCCCGTACCCCCGCGCGAAATCCGCCGCGGTCAGCTGCTCCCGGCGGCCCGGGCTCAGCAGCCCGGCGTACTGCTGGTAGTCGTGGGCGTTGATGGCCGCGAAGTAGCTGACCAGGAAGCCGTCAACCTGGGCGGAGTCCGGCACCTGGCTGACCCCGGGCGCCATCGTCACCAGGGCCGCGGCGCCGCTAGGAGCCGGGCCCGGGGCGGTGGGCGTCCCGGCGGGCGATCCGGCGGGCGATCCTGAGGGGGTGGCGGACGGCGTGGTGCGGGCCCGCGGGGCGGGACTGGCCTGGCCCGTCGCCGCGGTCTGGTGGCCGGCCAGGCGAGTCCCGGCCGTCACGTGGTGCCGGCCGAACGCGGTCCACGCGATGGCCAGGCCCGCCAGCACCGCCACCGCGGCCAGCGTGGCCGTGGTGACCTTGGCCCGGTGGCCCGCCGCCCGCCGCCGCGGGCCGGGCGGTGGGTAGAGCAGCCGGGACGCCGTGTCGTCCCGCTCCTCACCGGCCCCGGGTTCCGGGGCCGTCAGGGTGGGGAACGGCCCGGTCTCCGGGGCGCCGGCGAACAGGTCCCCGAACTCGGCTAGTTCCGGCGGGACGCCCCCGGACGGAGCGGGGCGGTACGGATAGGACCTGGACGGGTCCGATCCCGGGGCCATCCCCGGCGCCTGCAGTGGTGCACTGCACCGGGGGCAATAGTTCAGGGTCCCGGCTACCGGGTCGCCACATATCCGGCAAATCATCATCGCGCTCCCTCGCTCACGGTTTTGGATCGTAATCAGAGCGTGAGATCTATGTGGCTTAACTGGGTAAGTTGACCATTCATTTGGGATCGGGCACCTACCGGCTTGGCCTGACCGGAATTTCCGGTTTACGACGAAGTGCAATAGCAGATAACGGTCTTTTCACGTAATTCACTAAGCAGTTCCGGAGGGTATGGCGGAATTCTGGGCGCCGGGGCCGGGGCTGCCACCGCCAGGTGTGTCATCCGGAGCCGGCCAGGCCGCGATGGCCGCCGGGGTCCCGGGCTGGCAGGATCGAGGTGTGCCAGGAAGACCTGCAGCTTTCGATGAACTGGACGAGCGGATCGTGGCCGTGCTGGTCGAGGACGCCCGGGCCAGTTACGCCGATATCGGGACCACCGTGGGCTTGTCCGCGTCCGCGGTCAAACGGCGGGTCGACCGGCTGCGTGCGTCCGGCGCGATCACCGGGTTCACCGTGACCGTCGACCCGTCGGCCCTGGGCTGGACTACCGAGGCTTATGTGGAGCTGTTCTGCCGGGGCCGGACCTCGCCCAGTGCCATCGGCGCCGCGCTGAGCAAATATCCCGAGGTGACCGGAGCCGCCACGATCACCGGCGAGGCAGACGCACTGCTGCACATCCGCGCGGCGGACGTGCAGCACTTCGAGCAGGTCGTGGAGCGCATCTCCGCGGAGTCCTTCGTCGACCGGACCCGCAGCGTGATCGTTCTCTCCCGGCTGGTCAGCCGGGCGGACATCCTGCCGGCGAGTAACGCCAGCGGATAGCAAGACGCGGCGGTAAATTCCCGCAATCCCGAATAAAGCCGCTCACGGCCAGGTCAGGGTCGCTACAGTCGGAGCATGCCCAACCCTGAGCATGATCCGTCGGCCAGCACTGCCCAGTTCCGTGCGTTCGCGAACGGGCGTTCCGGGTCCGAGACTGCGCCCTGGTCGATGCGTGCCCCGCGTAACCGCGTGGCGATTCTCGCGGGCGTGGTGATCGTGGTCGCGGTGGTTCTCTTCATCATCGCCCTCCTGGTCATCGGCTAGCAGGAACGCACTGCGGTCCGTCCGCCGCGCCGCAGTTTCCGGTGCGGCCGGTGAGTTTGGTGATCGTTACTCCCGCTCCATCAGGTATTTCCGGGGGCGGGGCGGTGAGCGCGTGCCGCACCAGGCAGGATGAGCACTCATGACGGTCCGTGACGCTACGCCGCGCCCGCCCGCCGCGGGGGACCAGGATGAGGACAAGCACCGGCTGACCGCGCTGGAAGGGCTGGCCGCACTCTCGCTCGACGCCCTGTCCTCGGTGGCTTATGGTCCCGAGGCCATCGTCATCGTGCTGGCCGCGGCCGGGACCGCCGGCCTGGCGTACACCCTTCCGGTCACGATCGCGATCGTCGTGCTCCTCGCCGTGCTGGTCATCTCCTACCGGCAGGTGATCGAGGCCTTCCCGGGCGGTGGCGGCGCCTACGCGGTGGCCAAACGGCACCTGGGCCGGAAAGCCAGCCTGGTGGCCGGCGCCTCGCTCACCGTCGACTACATCCTGAACGCCGCGGTGGGCGTGTCCGCCGGAGTCGAGGCGTTCACGTCCGCCTTCCCGTCCCTGTACGGCGACCGGGTCTGGCTCTGCCTCGGCGTGCTCGCCATCATCACCGCGGCCAACATGTGGGGCGTGGCCGAGTCCGCCCGGCTGTTCATCGTGCCGACGCTGGTGTTCATCCTGGCCATCGCGGTCGTCATCGTCGGCGGCCTGGTCCGCACGCATCCGGTGGTGGCCCCTTCCGGGCACATGCCGGCCGTGGCCGAGTCCATCGGCATCCTCTTGCTGCTGAAGGCGTTCGCCTCCGGCTGCTCGGCGCTGACCGGCGTGGAGGCGATCGCGAACGCGGTGCCGGAGTTCAAGCGGCCACGGGTCCGCCGGGCCCAGCACACCGAGATGATGCTGGGCGTCATCCTCGGCCTGATGCTGATCGGCCTCGCCATCCTGATCCGCAAGTTCCACGTGGGCCCGTCGGCGACCGAGACGACCCTCGCCCAGCTGGCCGCGGTGGCCGTGGGGAAGGGCGTCGCCTTCTACGCCATCCAGCTGATCACGACCGTGCTGCTGGCCCTGGCCGCGAACACTTCCTTCGGTGGCCTGCCGGTCCTGGCCGGCCTGCTGGCCCGGGACAACTTCCTGCCGCACCTGTTCGCGCTGAAAGGCGAGCGGCAGGTGTTCCGCTACGGGGTCGGGGTGCTCGCGGTCGCGGCCGCGGTGCTGCTGGTCGTGTCCAAGGGCAGTACCCAGGCGCTGATCCCGGTGTTCGCCATCGGGGTCTTCGTCGGGTTCACCCTGTCCCAGACCGGCATGGTGCGGCACTGGCACGAGCAGCACGGGCCGGGGTGGGCCCGGCGGGCGTTCATCAACGGCCTGGGCGCGGTGCTCACCCTGGTCGCGCTGGCGATCGAGCTGGTCAGCAAGTTCACCGAGGGTGCCTGGCTCGTCGTCCTGATCATCCCGTTGTTCGTCCTGCTGTTCACCCGCATCCACCGGGCCTATGAGGAGATCGGCTCGCTGCTCGAGCTGGGCCAGACGCCGCCCCCGCCGGAGCGGACGGCGGCGTTGGCCGTGGTGCCGGTCCGCGGGCTGTCCCGGCTGAGCCGGGAGGCGATCTCCGCGGCGCTGTCCCTGGCTGATGAGGTCGTCGCGGTGACCATTTGCTATCACGACATGGAGGACGAGCAGGCCGACGCCAGCTTCCGCGCGCAGTGGGAACAGTGGGATCCGGACGTGCCGCTGGTCACGCTGCATACGGGGCACCGCGCGCTGGGCCCCCCGATCGTGGATTACCTGCGCGCCCAGGAGCAGGAAGATCCGCACCGCCGGGTCGTGGTGGTGATCCCCGAGGTCCAGCCCGAGCACTGGTGGCGGTGGTTCCTGCACAACCAGCGTGGTTTTGTGCTGAACCGGGCCATCGTGACCGGCACCAACAACGTCGTGGTGTGCCGGCTTCGCTTCCGGCTGGCTCACCTCGCGCCGGACGAGGACCCCGGCGCGGTTCCGGCCACCGGCGATTCCGGCGCCGCTTCCGGCTGATGGCTCCGGCTCCGGCTCCGGCTCCGGCTGAGGGCGCCGCTACCCCGGGGCCAGGGCCCGGTTGACCACGGCGGCGACGCCCTGGACCGTGGCGATCCCGTCCGGCATGGCCGGGTTGTCCTCGGTCAGCACGACGATCTCGTAGACGCCGTCGTCGTCGGTGAAGGCCCCGATGCTGTTGATCACCCACAGCTCCGGATCCGGCAGCCAGCCGTTCTTCACGTGCACGGTCACCCCGGCCGCGGCGCCCGCCGGGACGCCCCAGCGCTGCGCCGGGACGACCTGCGCCATCAGGCGCAGCTCGTACTCCCGTGACGGGCGGTCCAGGACCTGGTTGGCGGTGGTCAGCAGGGTGAGGAGGCGCACCTCGTCCTGGGCGGTGACCTGGGTCAGCCCCCACAGGATGCCCGGCCCCAGCGTGGTGTGGGTCATCCCGGCCAGGTCGAGGAAAAGCTGGAGGTTGGCCCGGCCGACCTGGTGCCACAGTGCGTCCGCCGCCGTGTTATCCGACTCGGTGATCATCTCCCGGGCCAGTTCGTCCTGATCTCCGCTGAGCGCGCCGTGCTGCGCGGTCACCTCGTGCAGCAGCGCGGCCAGGATGATCACCTTGACGATGCTGGCCGCGTCGAAGTGCCGTGACGGGTGGAACGAGCAGCGGATCCCGGTGCGCGTATCCGCCACCGCTATCCCGGCGTCCGGGGCCCCGCGCACGGCCGCCAGGATCCCGCGGGAGATCCGGGCCGCCAGGGCGTGCCCGGCCGGCGAGGGGGAGGTGCACAGGCCGGCCCGCACGGGGCGCTCGGCTGGCGGCCGGGCCGAGGGCTGCGGATTTGCCCGCAGGGCGCGCACTGGCAGAGCCCGCGCCGGCACAACCCGGGCCGGCACGACCCGCACTGGCACAGTCCGCGCGGGTGCCGGATCCCGGGTCGCCAGCAGCACGCCTGCTCCCATAGAGCCGGACAGGACTATAACCAGCCCCAATCCGGCCGCATTCTTCAGCCGCGGGATTGGCCTGGCATGCTTGCCGCTCACCGTCGCCTCATTTCCCCTCCGCGCGGGAAACTACCAGCTCACCGTCCCCGGACCGGCAATCCGGAAGTGATTACCGGCGCGCCGCATAAGCCATTTCGGGTAATAACCGGCGACCTGCGGGCCGTGCGTCGCCGTCGCGTCCGCGCCATGATGGGCCCGTGGAGTTCGAGCCGTACCGGGGTGAGCTGGTGGCGTACTGCTACCGGATGCTGGGCTCGTTCCACGAGGCCGAGGACCTGGTGCAGGAGACGATGCTGCGGG
>Ga0208586_1000799_pt1 | contig 10738 bp, 14 predicted proteins | sample NGESurshal072012_6_FD_184471 | JGI IMG/M metagenome (GOLD analysis project Ga0208586, IMG submission 184471) | Arctic peat soil microbial communities from Barrow, Alaska - NGEE Surface sample 53-3 shallow-072012 (SPAdes) | ecosystem: Environmental > Terrestrial > Soil > Wetlands > Peat ... | reverse complement strand
CGATGGGCCTGGTCGTCGGGTCACTTTCGACATGGCGTCACCTTGGCCCCTCTCGCCGCGCTCGATGCGGTTCGATTTATGGAGCGCGCGTGATCACTGTGAACGGCGTCACCCAGGAACACGTTGACGAGACGGTTAATGACCTCGTGCAGCGCCTCGGTATTGAACCGCGGGGCATCGCCGTCGCGATTGACGGTGAGATCGTCCGACGCGCCGACTGGGGTGAAATCCCAATCATCAATGAAAGTGTGATCGAAATAGTGACCGCCGTGGCAGGCGGCTAAAGAGAGGTGGCTGTCCATGGCGGTTGATGAGTTGCTGCAGGCTCTCGATGAGCGAATTCTTGACGCGTTGCGCGCCAAGGCAACGGGCGAGAGTATTGCCTTTCTGTGCGAAGCGCGTGCGTGGTTGACCCACCCTGATCAGTCGCACGGGGCACATCGTCCAACGAGCGCCTAGAGGGCCAACGACTAGAATTTCTTCTTCGCGGGCTGTGGCTTAGTTTGGTCTAGAGCGCTCGGCTGGGGGCCGAGAGATCGGGAGTTCAAATCTCCCCAGCCCGACCAAAAAAAGTTTCTATCGTTGTGTTGTGAATCTAAACGACCCGCTGACAGAATTTGGGCTGTCTGGCAGCGCATACGCTGCACCAATCGATTCCGGTTCGGGGATTGGCTTTGCGGAACATGAATTGGTCTCACCTGCCTCGATCATGAAAATCCAAATCGCATTGACTATCGAAAATCTCATCTCTCAAGGATTATTGGACGGCGCGAAGAAAACAATCGTTCCTAGCGGTCTAAGGACACCTGGACCAACGGGCATGTCACTCATGCACGATGAGGTCTCAATTTCTGTGCGCGATCTCGTGGTCGCAATGTTGACAATTAGTGACAATGTCGCCACGGACGAACTCATCAAAGTGGCCGGTCTCGACGAGATCAATCGCACCACGCGCGGCCTTGGAATGGAGCGAACCGAAATCACGAGCGACCTTCGCGAGATGCTCAGCACTATTGCTGTCGATGTCGGCTTCGACGACTTCGCATCGTTCGTGGCTCACGATCCGGACATCGATGGAGCACCCAGCTCGGAAGAGATCGCAATGAGAATTGAGACATGTTCGGCGTTGGATCCGATTCGAGGCACTCGGACAACGGCGTTTGAAACCGTCACGATGCTGCAGGCAATATGGACCGATCGAGCGGATGAACCCGATGCTTGCCGGATCGTTCGCGAGATCATGGTGAATCAGTTGACACGAAATCGCATCGCTTCAGGTTTCAACACTGCAACGAAAGTGGCTGCGAAGAGCGGCGCACTTATGGGTGTGGTGAGGAACGAAGCGGGTGTTGTCGTCTTACCGGACGGCTCTGCCTTTGCGGTTGCCATTTTCACCCGAAGAGAAAAGGCGAATACCACCAATCCGGCAATCATCGACGGACTTATAGGGCATGTGGCTCGCTCGTTGATCGATGAGTTTCAATGATCGCCGAAATTCTTCGGTCCGAGACTCTCGAAGAATTGCTTCACTTCTCGCGGCGTTTTCAATTCGATCACTTTCGAAGTACCTCCATGCTCTCGGATGGCCACATCCAAGAGGGGGCGGCTGTCGCTCTGGTATCGCCACACCCACTTCAGGAACTTCAGGTCAATTCGTTCTGGGCACCCGTCCGCTTGAACGGAGCGTCCGTGATTTGCAAGCGTTCGCCGGAGAACTCGTGAAACACATGTCCATCGCGATGGCGCGAGGATAATAATCGTGTCAGCCTTTGGGAATCGGACATCGAACGTACCTGCGTAATTGCCGTCCGCGATCCACTCATCAGCGCTCAATCGTCCTTGCAGCACCACTTTCCACTCTTCGCTCGGTGTCTCCACCCAACCAGGACTCCAGTAGAGATGATCAACGTGCACGACGGGCAGACCCGTGCGGCGTGAGAGTTCGCGGGCGAACGTGGTCTTCCCTGCTCCTCCTGATCCAACCACTGCGACACGATTCACAGTTGCAATGTACTCACGAACATGCGCGATCATGTGGAACCGTCAATTCAACCCATTCGTACGATTGGATCGTGTCGAAACGGGTTCGACGCGATAGGTCGGTGCGCATTGTTTTGGCTTTGCCGATACTTGGTGAAACTTGAGTTCGCAAGTTTCGGCCATTGACGTTATGACATGCTTTCGAAATGATTCGCGCCGTGACCATCGATGCCCACGGGGTTCTGCTACTTCCGGACCCTGAGGCAATTCGTGCAGTTCTTAAGGAGTTTTCGTGCGAGCCGGATGACGCGACCTGTTGGAGAGCCCACTATCAGATGATGCGAATTCTCGATCAAATGACGCATGATGATTGGCCGTTCATGAACAGGAGTTTCGCGCAGGCACTACGTGTGCGACAGAGCGCGCAGGACGACGCGGGGGCGATACTCGCAGAAAAGGTGTATCTCGGAACGTCCTGGATTCCGGCCCCCGGAGCGTCTTCGGCATTGGCTCGCCTTATTGCTCATGGGTATGGTGTGGCCGTAATCTCGAACACGCTTCATGGCGATGTAGCCCAATTGCTGTCGAGAACCGAGCTGTGCAGCGTGGGTGGGGACTTTGCGCATGTCGCGGCCATTATCGATTCTCAGATCACTGGAGTCGGGAAGCCCGACCCGCGGCCATTCCACCTAGCTCTCGACGCGCTAGGCGAAGTCCCTCTGAATTGTGCACACGTGGGTGACTCGCTGCACAACGATGTGATAGGTGCCATCGGCGTGAAGATGACTGCTATTCACATTGACCCGCTTGATCTCTGCGACGATCACAAGCATGGGCACTCACCGTCGTTTGAACAATTCGTGGCTGATCTCATTGTATGAAGTTGGCCCGCGCCGTGGATCGAAGGATGATAACGCGTCCGAGATCTGGGTGACGACGACGCGCATGTGGTTACGCGTCAACGTCCCAAGGTATTCGATCAACTCGCAATCGCCGCAGAGGGGGTCAGCGCAGCGTCAAGAACCGCAGTTCCAACTCCCGGTGACCGTGGAAACTTTGCCGTAGCTCGTGCTGCCCACGGCGTGGTATTCGACTGTGATGTTGATCGAACCGGTTGACCCCTTGTACGTAATACTTCCCGATGTTTCGAGAAAGGAGATGATTGGCGTGCCGTCGCTCTGGAACGACGTGTCGGTGAGCGACTTCACGTTTGCCGCGCCGACGTGCGACGTTCCCATCTTCGTGGGGTAGGCCGACAAACCCCAAGGACCCTTTCCCGCGCCGACAATGGTCCCTTTCAAGTGCGAGAGGGTCACCAGATAGCCCTTGCCGCTGTACGTCTTGCCGAAGGAGCAGTTAAAGGACGATGGGGTGAGTTTGAGCGTTCCGTTGTAGGCGCCCTTGAAGGTGAAAGTATTCGACGTCCTGCCGGCACTGGCCGTGGCCGGGGAGACCAGCGCCACCGAACCAAAAAGAACCATCCCGGTCAAGATGAGTGCGGTCGTCTTGTCGCGCAACCTTCGACCGCGCGAGCACTTTACCGGTTGGAACATATCCATCCTCTTACGGTTGAGTCGGGTAACGTCCGCTCTCGGTTGAATAGTAGTAGCGGAACCGCAGAAGGTTTGGTGATCAGTGACACTGCTTTGGCCGAGGTTTACGATGTGGAGCATGACGCTGTCAATTTCGTGCATGCTCGCGGTCGAGGATGCATCAGTAGCTGCCGAGTGGTACATCTCTGCGCTTGGAGCCAGCGAGTTGTGGAGTCTCGGCTCGGTTAGGGGGTTGGACATTGGAGGCGCGCCGTTTTTCCTCCACGAATCAAACGACAAGGGATTTGCGAGTCCTACGGTCGTTGGATATACCACCGTCCGAATTGAAGTCTTCGTCGATGTTCCCGACTCGTTCATTACGAAGGCCGTCGCCGCTGGGGCGGTTGTGTTGGCCGACGGTGTACAGAATCACCATGTCCCCTGGGGAGTTCATCGTCAGGGTGGCTTCACCGATCCGTTCGGTCACGTCTGGCTCGTCGGAGACAGATCACCGCTAGAGCGGTTTTCGAGTTAGATACCAACGCATTCTCACCTCTGTAGGACTGCGATGAGAGCCACCTTTTGCGGCCGGCGTCACGCCTTGTACCGGCAACTCGACGAATGCCTCCCGGTTGGTTTCGGAGGGCCGACGTCGCCAATCTTCGAATGTTTGGTTGAAGATGCGCCAGAAGCGTCGAAAGGATGACAGCAAAGGTCGCGACGATGTCAGAGGTCAAGAGCCAATATGAAAGGATTCGGTCACCCTACGAATTGGAGCGACGATGTCGACGTATATACACGTACCCCACCCCCACACGCTTGAGCGGCTGGAGCACAAGGACAAGCCAGTAAAGACGAGCGATGTCGCAAACGAGAGAGCCGCCAATCGATTTAATGCTTGGTTGGCGGTCAAGATCACTGATGGCGTGGGCACGATGTGGTGCGCCTACGTCTTTGCGATCATTGCGCTCATTGGGTTGCCCACGGCCCTAAAACCTGGCGGCGAAGGCCTCATAGCCTGGATTGCCCAAACGTTCCTCCAGTTGGTACTTCTTTCGATCATTATCGTCGGGCAAAACATTGCGGCAGCCTCCTCCGACAAACGATCTGAGAACACCTACAACGATGCGGAGGCGATTTTGAGCGAAGCAATAGAAATTCAGAAGCACTTGAAGTCCCAGGACGATGAGCTGATCGCTGTGCTGAAGGACGCACTGGCGAGACTCCCCCGCACTTGGTGAACGAGAGGCATGGTGCGTTGTCACTCGTCGTCGTGACCTCACGGCGACGAGTGATATGTCGTCGTCACCCGGGCAAGTGAGCCTCACTCTTGTAGGCCTTGCAGAGCGCTGCTCGTTGATTGGCGTCTAAGTCCGCGTCGGGTTTCGTGTCGGGGATGCGTCCTCGGCCGGCATCGTTGTCGTGGGTCGGAGGGAGTTTGAGGTAGCCCTTTCCCGCGGCCGCGATTATCTCCTTCATCGTGCACGTTGCGCTCACAGCACTCCGGTCGCACCCCGCTAAGAAAAGTGTGCTCGTGACGAGTGCAATCACGAGCAGAGCTCTCCGCGCCGTCCAGCAACCTCTTGATTGACGACGCACAGGCTGACCATTTGTCGATGTTCTTGCGCTCAATTCCATGCCAACTGCTCCCATTGGGCCCGGTTCACTTTGGAGTCGTAGCCGTAACCGCACCCTTAGTCTGCCCCTCAATTGGAACTCGAGGTAATGAGGTGAAACCACTGTGAAGGTGTGAAACCATTCCGAAGAATCTTAATGTCGGAGGCCCGACGCCGCAGTTCTGCAACCACACATCGACGCCTTACTGAATAAAACCATTATGACCAAACGTGGGACAGCACCATCGCGCAGACGCGATGAATCAAAAGGAGTTACCTGCTTCGGCCCAACTCTGTCGGAGTTGATTGAAAAGTTCGTCGGCAATCGTGTCTGCCACACCGTCTAAATCTGCGGCGTCGAGGTCCGGTCGTAGTTGTTCGCCGACCGCTCGAACGACGCCACGAAAAATTGCTCCGTCGTTGATCACGTGAACTGAAGGTTCGCCGACCTCTCGGTTACTTTGGCTCGATATCAATTGGGCTACCTGCGCCTGAATATCAGACATCTCGACACCGAGGTCATTGAGAATTCGAACCGCCGTGCCGTTGACCTGTCGCGCGATGCCGAGCAGAAGATGCTCGGTGCCGACGTAGGAATGGCCAAGCCGCATGGACTCGCGCAGTGACATCTCCATTACCTTTTTCGCCCGTGGAGTGAAGGGCGGCGAACCAGGAGAAGAGTTAGAGGTGAGCTCAGTCAGCTCCGTGACCTTCTCACGAACGACGTCGTAGGTAATGCCCAACGCATCCAACGACTTCGCAGCTACGCCATCGCCTTCACGAATAAGACCGAGCAGAACGTGCTCGGTGCCGATGAAGGAGTGGTCGAGGTTGCGTGCTTCTTCTTGGGCGTAGACGAGAACTCGGCGCGCCCGATCAGTGAATCTTTGGAACATGACTCTCCCCACTGCATTTGACTGCCAATTGTGTTGGTACACCGAACGTGCATCTTGGAGGCTGAATCCAACTTACCTGTCTTTGTCGAATTTTCACCCTGACCCGACCGGAGCCTGACTGGCCTCGGGCGGCCGACCGGGACGACCTCCGAATCGCGTAACTGTGACTGGGACTGAGGAGTGATGCCGGACTCGGAGCGTCCGGATCACTCACTCTTCCCGCAAAGAACAAACCCACGCAAAGGAATGGATTCACCAAGAAGATCACGGCCGTTCGAGCGTGCATGAACTGAAAATAGTCCTACGAACGCTCAATTGATGTCGTGGGCCTGACGTCACCGATCTGCGGCCCGCCATTGGCTCGGGGTCCTAGAGAGCTCCGGTCCTGAAGAGAATTATCAAACTACAAGCGATCACGAACAATGCCAACAGCCTTTGGCGGCGGCTGGTGTGTCTCATGTTCCGACCCTACATTCGCCTTACCTAGAGGACGCCGACTTCCAGCAACGCTCTAAGGTTATCCATCGAAGTTTCAAAGAGTTTCTTCGTGAGTCGAACCATGACAGGCTCGGCGAGTTTGAAGAAGCCGCGACTTTCTCCGCGGAAGTCTGAAGTTATGTGCGTAACCCCTCTCATCGAAGTCAAGGTGTTCGAGATATCAAGTTGAAAAGGTCCCCCAACGGTCTTGGAACTGTACTTCGTGCTCGGGACGAATTCAGTGACCTGCGCCTCCGATGTAAACCGAAGACCGAGGAATTTCCCGACGTAGACGACCCTGCTGCCTGCATCAAGTGACGCGTCGGAACAATTCACCTCGGCCACGCTCGAGTTCCAGTCTGGAATTCTTTTGAAATTAACCAGAGCAGCAAAAACGTCCTCAGCCGAACACTTAATGTCCAACTCAATTTGGAACTCGTTCATCATGAACCTCCTCGAGACTCGCCCTCTAAGGGTGAACTTGCATACTGAACATGGCTATCTGCCAGCAGAGCGAGCTCACCCAAGTATGAAGATTTGCGTTTGGCTCATCGAGGTGGGTGTCCTCCTAGCGCGCATTCGTGGCAACACCACTCTGATCTCCGGACATGATGCCTAGTCCACGGTCTTTCCAACTGCCGGATCTCCGGGTAATGGATCTGCAACCGTTTGTCTGACTATGTCATTCTGGTGTCGGTGGCCGACGTACTCAATCTCTGACTGGCGAGGCGCGACGTGGCATTGTCAAAAACTGGTAGTTAGAAGCGCAAGTACGTCAATCAGTTTTCGCCCAACCGAGCGTTCTCTATTTAGATAGTCGCGGCTTCACTTACGTGCAATCCGGCGATAGCATCGGCACTTCGAATGTTCAGGACCCAAACTCGAGTGAAGAGGTGAATGATGGCCAAGAATCTCCCCTCCTGTGAAGTGACGTTGCACTCGATGGACGGCGAAGGAATTGTCCGGATGAAGTGCTCGTACAAGAACGAATGCGATGTCGTATGGTCGGCGCTCACCGATCCCCAACGTTTGGCTAAATGGTATGGGAGGGTCGAAGGTGACCTGCACGAAGGTGGCGAATTCACGCCATTCGTTACGGCAAGTGAATGGAATGGTCAAGGCAGAATCGACATGTGTGTGCCTTTGCGGAAGTTAGAAGTCACCGTATGGGAGGCAGTGGGCGCGGAGCACATGGTCGCAGCCGAACTCATCGACGATGGTGATCAAACAGTGCTTGCGCTTGAAGTTCGGGGATTGCCGTTGGACATTGTCTGGGCCTACGGCGCCGGTTGGCAGGTGCATTTGGAGGACCTCGGCGCCCATCTCTCGGGCAAGGAAAACATGAACCTACAAACTCGATGGGACGAACTGGAACTGCTGTATCGCGATATGTCAGTGGTGCCTCTATAGAAAGTCGTGCGAAATCGATCCACGCTCTGACGTAGATCGACTGTAAAACCTCTGTTGTCGGAGACCCGACGCAGCGAACCTGCAACCTTGACGGGCGTCTCTTGACCCGTTCGTCTCGTGAGGCCAACGCAGAACCTTCTGAGTGGAGTTACTTTTCTATATAAACGGTCATCGGAGGAAGAACTCCATGGCGTTGCATAATCGCTTCAAGATCCGGCGATGGCGACTCGAGCCCTGCAAGCACCGCCGCAACGTCATCAATGTTGGCTCCGATCGCAACCGAGTTGCCACCATCTTGTGCTGCGTAGTCCACGACGTTGGTTCCCCCCATCATGGAAGTAATGGAACCGGCACGCTCTTCCTTGAAGCTGAGCCATTTATCTACATCGGCAACATTGTGAGTGATAATCATCTTTGGCATCGCCAAATCCCCCTTCCTGCGCTATCCGAAGTTCGGCGCAGATGCATCGTTCTAGCACAAGAGTTGACGGCATGGCACTGTCGCCGACGTATTGGCTCAAGATCAGAATTCGATCAGCTTCGGCGAATGAAGTTGTTGGAATTGGAATGGGCCGAAGCGAAGCTCTCTGTCGCAGATCCACAAGTGGCTCCCGGGGGGCCGATGGTTGCCTACCTGGGTAAACAATTGACCCTTGAAGAGATCACCAGATTTTACGAAGGTCGAGGCGGAGAACCTATTGACATGACACCTTCGCTGCAGCGAGTTCTTCGCAGCATACGGAGTTTTCCAGTATTACCACTTCAGGGTGTTCAGGTCGTATGCAGTCCCGATGACTTCGATCTCGAGGTACCGTCGCTTCACGCCAATCACCTACCTACGGTTGTATGGAATTCGATTTTCAATCGGAAGGATGAGTTCTCGGGACTTGTAGAGAAATACCATCTTCTTGATGTCGCGTTCGTTGCCCCTTGGGATACTGGAACTGAACAGACCATGATGCTGGAGCTCGGCGGCCAAGTTTCGGGGCCCGACGGACCATTGGAGTTTCACCAACCAATCCCCGAAACTGTGGTGGTGACAATTACTCATGCGCACTGGGCCAATGTCTCTGGGTTAGGCATTGGGGTCGGGTTCTCTTTGTAATTGCGACTGCCGATGTTGGTCACAAAATGGCGCAGATCATCGGGCCGACGTCCGCATTCTCCGACTAGCGAGTCGGTGCGTGGAACATATGGGAAATGACTAACTCGGTGACCTAGGGTTCTGAACTACTGACTCGACTAAGTCCAGCCTCCAATCTTTTGAAAAGATTGAGCGAATGACCCTTGTCGGATATCTCGTCGTTTTCGGAGGTCTCGCGTTGTGGGCTGCAATCGACGCCAGGAAGCGGCATTGCCGAGGGAGCAACGCCGCAAGAAGTTGGTGGTCACCCGATCTCTGTCTTCATTGTCGTCTTGATTGCGCTCATCATCGGAGGTCTCTTCTATCTGTATAAGCGAGACAAGGACTACAACAAACTCCCCAAGTAGCCGAAACTTCAGACAGATTGTCGGTCGTTGGCCCGATGTGAACGCGAAGTGCACTTGCAATTTCACGAATTGAGTGTCAGTTTTGTGGACTCCTCTTTCAACAACGTGCAGGGCCTGCACTAAGGGCCATAAGTACCTCCTGGTCAAAAGGAACTGCGAACCCGCAACCAAGAGAGAGAGTATCGGCGACCGCTTAGGGCGCGGTGGCGTGATTACGCAGTCTGCCGAGTCCCGCAATGGTGGTGACAATCTCGTCGCCGGGCTTCAAGAAGACGGGTGGTGTGCGCGCCTGGCCAACGCCTTCGGGTGTACCGGTGAATACGAGGTCCCCGCGCTGGAGTTCACAAACTGACGACAGATACGCGATTAATTGCGGGACCGAGAACACCAGATCACTCGTTCGCGAATCCTGCATCGTCACGCCGTTGAGCTGCGACCCGATGGAAAGATCGTTCGGATCCGTCACATCGTCAAGCGTCGTAAGCCATGGCCCGATGGGCGCGAAATTCGTGAACGACTTCGCCAAGGAAAACTGTGGTGGCATATCTTTGCGCTGCCATCCCCGTTCTGAATAGTCCTGACCTACGCAGTACCCCGCAACGACCGAGAACGCATCCTCTTCGCTCACGTTTCGTCCCGTGGCGCCGATGACGACGACGAGTTCGGCCTCGTAGTCCGTCATGGGACCTGGCACCGGAACGTCTTCATTGGGACCGCAGACCGCCGAGGGAAACTTCGTAAAGACCATGGGCGTGGTTGGCACGTCCATGCCCGTCTCGGCGGCGTGCCGGCGATAATTGAGTCCGATCGCGAAAACTTGGCGAGGAGTGACGATGGGGCCGAGTTTGGGACTACTTTGCAGTTCCTCAGGTGTGGTCTTCGTCGTTGGTTGTGGGGCCGCCGAACGAAACCACGCCTGGAGTGTGTCGAGTTGGCTGAGACACTTGTCAATTGAGGCAGAGAACGCACCGTTTGAAGCAGTCGCCACGTCGAGCGTCCCGTTGTCGGTCACGATCGTGGCTCGCCCATCCAAATTGGCTATACGCACCGGTTCCCCTTTTCGCGTTTCTGTCGTGCGAATCCTACTGAATTCACGTGGGTATTCATCAAGTGAAGGACGCCCTGTGGTCCTTCTTCCAATATCGCTCAACCGGTAGAATTGCGACGTTGAAGCCGGTCGTAACGGCTGGGGGGCGTCGTGGTCGACGTTCGCAAAAGGTAGTGCCGAGAGAGGGTGATTCCAGCCACCGGTTGGACACAGTATGGACAAGAAGGATCCCTTCGTTCTGCGACACCTCGCCGACGTGCAACCCGATCTGTGGTGGCTCGACTCTGA
>Ga0208586_1000794_pt1 | contig 10845 bp, 13 predicted proteins | sample NGESurshal072012_6_FD_184471 | JGI IMG/M metagenome (GOLD analysis project Ga0208586, IMG submission 184471) | Arctic peat soil microbial communities from Barrow, Alaska - NGEE Surface sample 53-3 shallow-072012 (SPAdes) | ecosystem: Environmental > Terrestrial > Soil > Wetlands > Peat ... | reverse complement strand
GAGGCACTCACGCCCGCCAGCGTGTAACCATCACACCCGGCCGCCACCGAGAACTTCCACGGCGAACGGGGCAACCTCGCTCGCCAACGAGCACGCTGGCGTCAGCGACGACGATCACTCGGAAGCGCCCGGCGCAGATCGAGTAGACCGGCTAGCTCCTCCTCGCCCATGCCGGCGTCCTTCAGCACGCGCTCGACCGTCTCGCCCAGATGAGCGACGGCACGCCGAACATCATCCTCGTCACGCTCGACTGGGATGTAGAAGCCGATCACATGCCCGTGCTTGCTGACCGCGACCGGCTCCGGCCCCGATAGGTAGGTCGTGGCGCGATCACGGAACTCCCTTACACCGACGCTCTTCACGTGGTCACCGTGTGGTCACATTAGCAGACCGCGTGCACCTGCTCGGCGGGTAGCCTCGTGCCGTGGTAAACTGCTGCAAGGTAGGGGATAGATTTCTGTGATGACCACATCCGTACTCCTAACCCGCCGCGAGGCCGCCGAGATCGGCCGCGTCCCGCTGAACGCGATCGACAAGGCGATCGAGCAAGGCGTGGTGAAGCCCAGGCGTAAAGAAGGCAAGCCGCTGCTCCCCGCGCACGAAGTCGCGCTGCTCGTTCTGCTACGCCAGATCGATGTCGCGCTCCCGACCAAGGCGAAGGAGCACCTGCGCAAGTGGCTGGCACGTCCGCAGTCGCAGGCCGTCGGCTCTGAGCTGGCGCTATCCGAGGCCCTGCGCGTGGCGATCACCGAGGATGTCACGCAGACGATCGAGCGCGCCGAGTCCTACACTCGTCTGCGCGACCGCTACGTGGAGCGCAATCCGGCCGTGATGGGAGGCGAGCCAGTTATCACGGGGACCCGCGTGCCGGTACGAACGATTGCGAGCCTGATCGAGATGGGCGAGAAGCCCGAGGTACTGCGCGAGGATTACCCGCACGTCCCGGAGGAGGCATACCCAGTCACGGTGCTGTGGGTGCACGCCAACCCGCGTCGCGGCCGTCCCGTACGCCCCTGGGATGCCTCTGCGAGCCATCCTTTGCCCAAGCGTCGCGTCGCGCCGGGTGCGTGAAGTTCTGGATCGGCGAGCGCCTCACGCCGACGGTCGTCTGCCACGCGCACTCCCACGGGTATCAGCGACATGCACGCGCGAGGGAAACTCGGCATGCGAGAAGATGAGTTGTTGCCCGATGCCAGTACCTAGGCGGCTGTGACGACGGTGCGACCGACTCTTCTGTGCGGGGCGGGTATCTCCACGGCGGCGGGGCTTCCTGATGGTCAGCAGCTCGCGCAACGTGTGCTTGAAGAGGTCTGGTCCGGGAGCCGGATCTTTGGCGCGACGCCGCCCGATCGAGTTAGCAAGGCGCTTGAATGGCGGGCAGGCCATGAACCTGACCTGCGTCTTGAGCTGGTGCTGGAGCTGTTGTCGCACCATCTTGAGACCCAGACTCTCGTGGAGGCTTTCAGGGGACTTAACGGCGCCATCGCTGCGAGGGCGCATGCCGTTCTCGCGCTGGCTCCCATCTGGCGGCTAGTGACGACCAACCAGGACGTGCTCTTGGAGCAGGCAATCGCATGCGCGGGTCGCAAGCGTGCGGTTCTTCATCTGCACGGCGATTGCCGTCAGCCTCGGTACATCTCGACACTGATCAGCCAGTACGTGGTCGGCCTCAAGCGTAGTGTGAGCGAGCAGTTCAAGTCCGCCGTGACGGGTCGGCACGTCGTGGTTGTTGGCTACAGCGGCCGAGATCGAGATGTGCTGCCTTACCTCTATGCCGCTGAGAAGGTGACTTGGTTGCACTATGAGCCTGCCGGTTCTTCGAGGGCTGTGGCGAGCGAGCTGCGGACGTTGCTCGAAGCTCGCGCTGGACGTGTAAGTCTCGTGAGGCATCCCGAACCAATCGCGGTGCTCTTGCCAACGCTCTCGCGGTCCGCGCTGGCCGTTCTTTCCCGCGTGGATCAGAGTCTCGCGACGCGGCGACTTCGGGGGTCGTGGACCTGGGATCTGCCGAGAGAGGTAGTAGAGCGATACCGGAGCTTTGATCCAGTTCGACGTGATCTGGCACTCGCTCGTGTCCTAGTTCGCGTTGGAGATAACGATTTTGCGCTGGAGGGTCTGAGGGTGCTTGAGAAGCGCCGTTCGCGCTTCGCCCCCCAGGTCCACCAGATGCTCGGCAACCTGTTTTTTACGACCGACCCTGAGCAAGCTCTGCATCACTACAGGTTGGCTGCGCGCTCTAGCCGCCATCCGGCGTCGCGGGCAGCGGCGGAGTTGGCGATTGCCAACTTGAAGTCGAACCAGTCGGCCTACGCGACAGCTCGCCGAGCCCTTGATCGAGCGGCGACTGCAGCGAGTGAGATCAGTGGCGCTCGGCAGCGGGCTCGTGTGGTCGCGCGTATCCTTGCTCGCAGCGCTCGCATGCACGTGATGTCTGACGATGAGACGGCATCGCTCCGGGAGTACCGACGCATGCGCCAAGCCGCACGGAGGGCGGGTGATATTGACACGCTGGTGGAGGGCTTGACGTTCGGGAGTGACCCGCTACGCTCCCGCGGGCGTTACAGAGAGGCACTTGAGCTCTGCGAAGAGGCGATGTCCGACGCCGAACTCTATGCTCGACCGGGTGCGCTTCAGTGGGCGCACTTCTATCGAGGGATGTGCTGGGCGAGCATGTATGAGCTGACGAGGGGCCTTGCGGACCTGGACCGCGCTCGTCAGCTCGCTGAGACGGCGGGTGAACAGCAACTACTGGCGTGGGCTTTGGCCAGTCAGGCCACATGGCTACGAGCGATTGATCTCGACGCCGCAATGTCCGCTGCTACCGATGCACGTAAGGCGATGAGGCGCTACCGGGCACCGCTGTTTGCCCTGCGAGTGCGTCTAGATTGGGAGGAAGCCGAGCTAGCGCGTGCAGAGGGTGACTTCGGTCTCGCGCTCAAGCGCCTCAGACGCCTGGAAGCGAGGGTTTCCAGATCCTCCGAGCGCATGCCATATCTGGATGCACACGCCGCGGCTCTACGGGGTGAGATCGCGCGCGATACCCACGACCCTTCCGCTCGCAAGCTGATCCGTGACGCGCTCCGCCTGTACCGCGCGGGGCGGTGGGCGCACGGCGAGGTTCGTATGCAGGTCTCGCTGTGGCTGATGGGCGATGCCATACAGCAGGACCGTCTGCTCGCGCGCTGCCGGACGGCGAGATTCGGTCAGGAGGCGGCCCTGCTTGCATCTGGTCGGCGCACAGGATATGTGCCTCTCCACGTCTACTGAGCCCGGCGTTTGAAGGACGTGGGCGATCTCTGGGGCGAGTAGAGCCGCGCCAGCGGTCACCGACATCACGACGCCGTAAGTCTTACCGCCTCCGGGGATCGGGACATGTGCGAAACGCCAATGGCAAGACCGATATCCGCACCAGCGATCGCCTCCCTAGCTTGCGCGCCGAGCAGTTTCGTTCATGGATGGTCAGGTTCTCAGCCCGCGTGGTGGTGTTGGCGGACTGTTCACTCGTTGTGCTCGCTCGATCGGCGCAAGGCGGCTTGGCGTCTCGGCTGCATGTGTGCGGAAGACGCATAGACACAGCCCATCCGGCCGCGCGGCAGAGTGATACAGGAGGCCGTCACAGCCGGCGGCGTGTAGTCGCTCGCCGACGTCCTGGAACGCCGGCCACTGATCTCGTGTTGGCTCGGCGTTCGGGAGCCCGAAGGCGTCGAGTGTCTCGGCGCGCGTGAGATCGGCGACCGAGGACAAGCTTGCCCGGTAGCGCCAGAGCTCGCGTGGCAGTCCGTGCAGCGGCTCGATCTCAAGCTCGGCGAGCCACCTATACCACTCGGCCCACACGGTTGCCTCCTCGGCAGCGAGGTAGATCCCCTCGACGTTCGTGCCACGCTGCCAGCGCCCGTCGGCGGGTGTGGGCGGACGGTACAGCGGGTCGCTGCCAGCCGGAATGTGGCGCAACCATGCGCCCGTCACCGGCACGCGCGTCGCGGACAGCGCCTCCACGGCGGTCTACGTGAAGGTCGGGGACTCGAGCGCGGCGACGAGGCGCGAGATCTCTTCGTAGCCGCCGTCGGCTAGCACGTCGATCGGCTTGCGATGACCGAGCGCAACGAGTGGGCGGTTCAGCCACACCGGGACGTATTCGGCCTCCAGCACCGTCGCGAGCCGGTCAATGATCGCCGAGAGCTCCACCAGCCGTTCCGCTCGCCGTCCGGTGGGTGCACGGGTGCGGTGAAGCCACGCGCTGACCGTAGAGACGCCCGCCCCCGTAGCCCGAGCGATATCGCGCTCGGTCAGCGGAGCAAGCTGCCTTATACGGATCGCCTCATCTGCATATGCCAAGCTCATAACCACTATTGTAGCAAGAAACGGAAGCCTAAACGTAGGTATACGGAACACATTTCGTATCGTAATCACCTACGCGTCAGCTGCGACGGGGGGAGGCAGCGAGATCGCCCAGGACGTCCCTTCACGGTGGATGCAAGCGCCCCTGCGAAGGGCGCTGGCGCTTCCGCATGGACGAAAGCACAATGGCAGAGACGGCGGAATGCCCGAGCTTGGCGCGATTGTCGTAGCCTGCTTCACTAATGCTGGGTGGTGCGGTGCGATATCGGGGTGGGCGGGCCAGGGTATGCGCTCGGCTGGCGACGGCTCTGCTCATCCCCGCGACGCTTGTCGCTCTGGGTGGCTGCGGGGACGACGAGCCCGCGATTTCGGCTCTCGCCCGCTCGCTCCTCCAACATGGGACGTCCGCCGCAGTCGTCTTGTCCGAGAAGGCCGACGACCTGGAGCGCCTTGCCCGGGAGTCCGGCTTCCCCACAAAGGAAGTGGTGTGCTTCGCTGGCGAACACTCGAAATATGACTCAAGCACAGGCAGCGTAACCCTTCCCACGGAAGCAGATCTCGAAAACAAGGTCGTCGGTAAGGTCTTTCCTGGGTCGTCCGGAATGCGCGCACTCAACAACGTGTACAAGACGCTCGCAGCTCTCGACAGCCGCGAACTCGCGAAGGTCGCCATTGACGTTGGATGTTCTGTGGGGTAACGCCCCGCTAGTTTCTTCCAACGCCTCCCGAGCGCGTCCGACCAACGCGCTCCATGCGGTACCTTCCCAGCCATGTATCCCGCGATGAGCTGGGACAGAGAAGGTGCCCGCGTTTGGTCTGTGATGGGACGCGTAAGGGAGCGCCAGGGACTCCTCCGCAACCAGGCGATGCAAGCACGCCGGAGAGTCCGCGAACGAGAAACAAAGCCCGACCTCACTCCCGCTGCTGCCGCCGGCGCGGAGCGAGACCTGCTGCAAGTGGGCTGGCACGGCCAGCCGATGGTACTCGCGTTCCTGTTTTCACTTCCCGAGTCCGCGACGATGCGGGCGCTCGACTCTGGCATCGACTACCTAGATCAGCGAACAGGCGACAACTGGGACCTCTTCTTCCCGGGGTATTACCGCCAAGACCCCAAGCAGCCCGCCTACGAAGATCGGCCGATCGGATATACGCGATCGAGCGAATGGCTTTTCAACGCGCTTGGCTTCGACATTATCCGGGGCTGCGTGGAGAGGGAATCAGGACGCCGTTGGCACTACTCGGGCGACACCGATCTCGTACTTGTCGGAGGCTGGCTTCCCGAAGAAGGGGAGCCAATGATTGACTGGTCGCTTACGATGAGCGGCACGCTGACAGACCACGACGCCGGGACCAGCACCCTTACGCTCGGCGCGATCGTGGAGCGGATCTCGCGTGATCTTGAACGCGAGCTCGAGGACCCTGACTTCGGCGTTGGTGCGGTAGTCAATCCGCCGCAGCCGCATGACAGCTCGACCGCGCGTGAGCTCATGGTCAACACACTCGCTGGCATAGGCGCCGCGCTAGCGGCCAAGGGGCTTGGCGTGTAGGACGGACATTCGCTCCCTGTCATCACCGTCTACGACCCCGAGCCTGTTGAGTGCGGCTTGCGCGTCCCAGACCGGCGATCGCAGAGCTCGTGAGCCTGTTCGAGCGACTGGGACGAACCATGAGCTGTGCACGGCGGTTGAGGCACAGCGCAGGAGGGATCAAGCAGAGATCAAGCAAACGCGGAAAACAGCCGCCACCAGCGATCACCGACGAACACGCAAGCCCTTGTTTTATCGGCATTCGAGCCCTACCGACACCACCGATCGAGCCCCAGACCGCCTTTGCAAGCAGGAGGTCGCCGGTTCGGTCCCAGCCGGCTCCATCACCGCTGATTTTCGGCGGATTCCCGGAGGGCGGTCGTGACGGTGGTCGAACCGCGCGTCGAAAGCGGGGAGCGCCCGTGCGACAATCAGGGCATGACCAAGGCTGAGCTACGCGAGTTGGTGGACCGTCTGCCGGCCGGCGCCGTCGATGGCGCTGCGGTGCTGCTGGGCGAGATCAGCGCCGGACGTATAGATCCTGGGCAGGCGTGGTTCTGGACGCGGGAGTGGAAGGAGAAGGAGCGCGAGGCGGATGGCGATCTAGCAGCGGGGCGCGTTACGTCCTACGAGACCGATGGCGAGTTCCTAGCGGCCCTGGACGAGCGGACGAAGCCGCTCGATGCCGACGCGTGAAGTCCTCGCGTCGTTCTGGCGCGATTGGGACCGACTGACCCCGCAACAGCAGCGAGCGTTCCGTGAAGCGCTTGTGACCTGGGCGCCGGACGGTCGCGCTACCTTCGAGTACGGCACAGAGGTTCGACCGACGAAGCGCACGTCATCTGGCGGCGCGTCGGCAACACTCGATCTTCCGTCGACCATGAGGATCGTCAGTAGTGTCGCGATGGTTTCCGCCGTCGCACCGCCACGGGCAAAGCGGAGTGATGCTCTGGCGATGACCCGCCCCCCGCAGTCCACACGTGCCTTTCAACATAGGCCTGTGTCCAACGGGCCTCCATGCAGAAGGAGTAACAAGTGCAGATTCTTGGTTTCTTGGTTGCCGCCTACGGGGCAGCTTTGGCTACTTATCTTGGTTACCTGACCTACCGCCGAGAACGCCACCGCATTCGTCTGCGCTTCAGGCTCGAGGCGGGGGACGGCCCGCCCAGCTTGGCTGTCTATGTCGTCAATCTGGGCATCCGAGCCGTGACCATCCGTGACGGCAAATTCTTCTGGAACGAGGACGACGGTCGTTTCGGCCCTGCTCTGCGACGAGGCGGACAGTTGCCTGTCCGCCTCGATGATGGTGACGAGCTGAGACTCTGGATTCCAATCGGTGAGGTGATCGATCACCCGGATGGATTCCTGGTTGAGGACACGACTGGCCGCGAGCACCAGCAGCCGTTCTCGCCCACGTTTTTGGAGCAACTGGTGCTCTTTCGTCAATGGGCCAACGAGGCCTCGCTGACGTCTGATTAGAAGGGGGGAGAGGGCGGGACATCGGGTTGGAATTGGTTACATGGACCAGATATTGGATCTACAGACTGACTTGGATAATTTCTGCGACGAACCCTTGCACAGTGGTTTCGAGTTGCATGAGGCCTGGTTCCTCTATGGGAAAGTGCCCACATTTGTCGAGGACGACTAGGCGTTTTTGTCCGGGGAGCGTGTTGAAAAATCGCATGGATAGCTCGGTGGGCGTCCAGCGGTCATCGCCGGGGTGGGCCAATAGGACCGGCGAGGTGACCTCGTTCGGATCGCGCTTCGACGAGTAGTCCATCCAAGTTCGCAGGAACCGTGCCGGCACGATCCGCCCTCCACCGAGCCGATCACTGCGAACGATCGCCGCGACGGCGTTGTTATTGGCGATTGCCCGCATGTTGGTTGCATACGCCATCGGAATTGGTAGCGGGTCGGTGACCACAGGTACCAAGCGGAGCATACGGGAGGCCAGCGGTCCGACCCAGCGCTTGCGCCCAAGTGCTCGGAGAACGATTGGATCTTGGGGATCTATCAGCGTCGTCGCCACGATTCCTGCCAGCGGTGCGCCCGCTGCCGCCGCGTCGTAGGCGAGCATTCCGCCCATAGATGCTCCCAATGCGATCACAGGTAGGCCCGTGCGCCGGCTTTCAGATGCGATCAAATCGCGTGCGCACGCTACCCATGTGTCATATATGAACCGGCGAGGAGACACACGGCTCAGTCCGTAGCCGGGCAGGTCCGGCAGGACCGCGTCGAATCCCAGGCGGCGCGCGACCAGACCGATGGGGGCGAGCATGCGCCCGTAACCCCCACCGCCGTGAAGCCCAACGATGACAGCCGTGGCATCTTCGGTCTCGTAGCGATCGAGATGGACAGCGAGCCCATCCCAGGTCCATATCTCCTCTCGCGGGAGCACACTGGCAGTCAGTCTGTGTCGCTCCCCAAGGAAGGACTGATAGAGACGCCAGGTCGGGTGATCGGCATAGCTGAGACAAATCATCGCTATATACTGAGCAATTGCTCACATGCCGTCAACTCGCATTCTCGATCATCAGCTAATGCCGCGCAAGCTCCCCAAACAGGCGCGTTCTGAAGCGACTGTCGAGGCCATATTGGAAGCTGCTGCTCAGATTTTCGAGCGTTACGGCTACGCCGCTGGAACCACCAACCGAATCGCTGAGCGAGCCGGAGTGTCGATCGGCTCGCTCTACCAGTACTTCCCCAATAAGGACACGATCCTCATCGCGCTCGTCCGGCGGCACCTCGTCGAAGGCACGGCCGCCCTTCAACCGCACCTTGAGCGGCTGGAGTCAGGCACGAGCTTTGACGATGTAGTCCCGGATATCGTCGACGCAATGGTGAGGATGCACGCCACCGCGCCGGGCCTACACCGCGTTCTCTTCGAGGAAACCCCACTCCCACCGGCCCTCCGGGCCGAACTTGATCTACTGGAAGATCGACTTGTCGCCATCGTCACGAACGCGCTCGTTGACAAGCCCGACTCGACCCGGACCGACCTTGGCTTGCATGCACGGATCGTAATCAACGCGATTGAGGGCCTCACCCACCGCCTCATACTGCACCCACCAACCGGAGTCACACCAGAAACAATAAGCCACGAGATCACAAAACTCGTGCACGCCTACATAAAGACACTGCGATAACACCAACCTGGTCTGCCGTACACCGAACGCTGCTAGCTTGACGATCGAATGCGCCGCTCAATGGGAATCCTCGCGACCGGCCTCCTCATGCTTGGTTGCCTGGGGACGGACGCTGCGGCGGGACACGTGTCCGTGCGCGTGCAGGGCGATCCGACAGCGCGCCAGAACGTGCACGCCACCTTCCACGCGCCTAGCCTCCCCAAGGACGGCTACTACTACGCGGTAATCGTGCTGAAGCCCTACAAGATGTACACACAAACCTCGCCTCCGCCGTGCGCGACATCGAGCGACATGCGACGTACTGACTATGGCTATCCAGCGCCCGGCGGAAAGGTGGCGCTTGCTCTCACTCCCGCGAAATCTCCGGTTGGGCACTGGTGTCAGGGTGGCCGCTACGTGGGCGCCATCTACGCAGTCCCTCACTCGCCCCCCTGTAACAGCACCTATCCCTGCCTCAGCGAACCTTACGAACAACCATGTGTCGGAGTGCGCCCCGGCTGCGTGCTGGGCGTCGTTGCGCAGCCCGATAAGTGGTCCTACCCCGATGGCCTACCAACACCCCTGGCGCGCGACACAACGATCGTGGCTCGCTTTGCCGTCAGCTTCCCTACTGCGTCACAAGAACGCTTAGGACCGCCGCCACCTGAGCCAGCGTAGCTGCGACCGACACTCAAACCTCGGTCACGAGCCCCAACGCAAACCCATCGTGGCCCTTGGCGCCCACCGTCTGGACCGCCGTTGCAGTTACGCGCGGCTCTTCGGCGAGCAGCTCATAGAAGCGTCGCACCCCGGCGGCCACGCCACCGTCACCGAAATCGGGATCCTCGGCAGCCGGATCGAGGATTGTTCCGCCGCGCACCACATTGTCGCCGATGATCAAGGTGCCCACCCGCGATAGCTTGAGCGCCCACTCCAAGTAGCCCGGGTAGTTCTGCTTGTCGGCGTCGATGAAGATCAGATCGAACGGGCCCGCACCTTCGCTGTGGAGCTCGGGCAGCGTCTCCAGGGCCGCCCCCACGCGCAACTCCACGAGCTCGGCCAGCCCGGCGCCCGCGATGTTCGCCTGCGCCAGCTTGGCATACTCCGGATTGCGCTCAAGTGTGACCAATCGTCCCGTAGCCGGCAGCGAGCGTGCCAGCCAGATGGTGCTGTATCCACCGAGGGTTCCCAGCTCGAGGATGCGGTGCGCTCCGTGAATGCGCGCTATCAGCTGCAACAGCTTGCCCTGATTGGGAGTGATCGCGATCGGCGGCAAGCCCGCCTGCTCGCTGGAGGCAACAGCGGCGTCGAGCGCCGGGTCGGAGTCCAGCAGATGCTCGACGATGTACTCGTCGAGCGCCGTCCAAAGGTCTTGGTCCATACTCAAGCACGATAGGTAACTTGGCAGGATGGTGCTTGGTCAAGGCCTGATCTGGCCAAGCACACCGCCCAGGATCTGTCAGGCCACCACTGGACGTTCGTCCGGACAAGCGCCAACGTAGGCGCCCGAGCCGGGAGGCTTCGACAGTTCCTGACTGCCACCGTTTCGCCACCCGCGAACACGACTTTCGAGCCAACCGGCACGAGGGCTATTGACACGCCCCCAGATTCATGTTACCGTCGGTGTAGTGAATTTGGAGGGTCGCTCCTACCCACTCGGGCGGGCGTCGACTTTCGGGGCCCACCGGGGAGAGAGAAAAATGGGAGGGCTTAGAACGTGTCTCAAAACCTGCGGTGCTTCCGCATGCGTTAGTGGACCAAGCTGGTCGTCGCGGGATGTCGCAGCGCGTACTGGTAGTACGTGCAAGACGTCACGTGACGATCCAGCGCCGCGTCCAGGGACGCATCTCGGGGTG
>Ga0208586_1000790_pt1 | contig 10878 bp, 14 predicted proteins | sample NGESurshal072012_6_FD_184471 | JGI IMG/M metagenome (GOLD analysis project Ga0208586, IMG submission 184471) | Arctic peat soil microbial communities from Barrow, Alaska - NGEE Surface sample 53-3 shallow-072012 (SPAdes) | ecosystem: Environmental > Terrestrial > Soil > Wetlands > Peat ... | reverse complement strand
GCAGGACGAACGACGTTTGAGCGTACGGCAAAACCGTGTGGTCCTGACACCCGTTGCTGGTGCCAAGTCGGCGGTGACAACTTCAACCCGACCGGGTTGGAGCGGGTCGCTGCATCCGCCGACGACGGTGACAAGACGAATTCGTCGCCGGGGAGAGCGCGGCATAAGCCGTAAAACCAATACGCAGGGGATGCCGGGTGCCTCCGCTGAGCCTGTATGCTCATGCGCGCACTCACTATCTCCAATGCGCACGAGACCGCCGGTGCAGCGCGCACCCGGCATTCCCTGCGCCCTCTGATTTATGGAGGGAAACGATATGGCAACGACTCGGACGCATCGCGCCGCGGGAAGGCGGAGGCGTATCTCACCGCCGTCATTCCGGGGCGCGCCACTTGGAGCGAGCCCGGAATCCATACTCCCGATGGTGGTTTTGGATTCCGGGCCTGCGCCAAGAGGGCGCATCCCGGAACGACGGCGAAGACGGGCGACCCAGGACGCGAGCGAAGGCTGGTGCCCCTGGCCGGTAACCGCCTAATTCCATAAACATTTGAATTTGAAGTAATTTTCATCGTCGATGGCTGCCGATACCAACAAAAATACCAACAAGATGACGCGCACCATTAGCTGGCAAAAATAAAACAGGAGGTTCCACGGCAGCAGGCACGCCCCATGCCGTTCCGGTCTCCACAATCGCCCCGACCGGAATCGAACCCGGCTCCGACTCGAAAATCCCGTCGGGATCGACGTAACATAATATCGCGAGGTCGAGGGACGGTCTTGTCATGCGTACCCCATCCATTGTGCCCACGATCCCGAGCGAGACACTTACCTCGTGCTGGACGACTTCGGGGGTCGACTCGGTTGCGCTTGGCTCGAGACCGACCCCGAAAGCGCTGATCGCGCGACGCTTATCCGCGATCTGCTGGACGTCCAATGACGATGGCGTGCCAATGTCCGTCAACACACTGAACAAGGCGCTGCGGATCATGGGCTGCGATACTGGCCCGGCGGCGACCACTGCGCGCACGGCTTACGCTCGACCGCGTCGACCTGCTCAACGAGGAGGGCGCGTTCGACGGCGATGTAGTGGAAGCCCAAATCGCCCACGACACGGAGAAAAAGCGCCGGCGGCGCGACGAGGTGGTGCGGCGCCAACTTGGCAAGGGCGACAAGAACAAGATCCGCGGCATCTATAGCCGTGCGGCCTATCGGGCCGAACGCGTGCGTTAATGCTGCATTGGTCTGATCGTCTCGACAGCCTGCGCGACGGAGCGCCCGCCGTCTCGCTGCGCAGATCGGCGGCCTAGCTTGCTCTCGTTTCGACCCTCGGCAGGGAAGCGTGATATTCATCCACGCTGTCGAGGTCGATCATGGTCTTGCCTCCCATCTTGTAGGCCCTGATCCTCTCGTGGGCGATCAGCTCATAAGCCTTAGTCTTTCCGAATTTGCCATAGCGGCAACCGTCCTTCAACTCGACGAGCCGGCGCCGCTTGTTGTTATCATTGTCAACCATGGTTCCTGCATGTGCTTCGATGATCTCCGCCACCATCGGATCAAGCCCCGCTGGCGAGATGGGCATTTCCATGGCGCGACCTTGGTGTCGACATGGGCTTACCAGGAAGGCGCTGCTTTGGTAGCTGACGAGGTTCCTGCTGACTTGTTTCGACGCCATCTGCGCGCAGCCCAATTGCCCGGGATGCGTTGATCTATATCGCCTACGGTGCCAAACAAAAGGCTCTCTGATGCCGCGGCTAACTCCTGCGCGCTGTAGCGTGCAAATCGGACAGACCGGAAGCGCTGTTGGCAAGCTCGTAGCAAGCCGTCCCCATGCTCACTTGGCCCCGTTGGGCAACTTCCGAGAAGGTCATAGGTTCAAATCCTATCCCCGTTGCAGCGTAAAATCGACGGCATTGCTGGTGACGTAATGACTCAATTGTGATAGAAGGCGAATTGTGATCGCTGCCAATGATGTCACGATTTTGCCGTGCCGACCGCGGCCGCTTCACCAGTAGACTATGGGCGTTGGCTGCTCGAATCTCTTCAGGCGCGCCACTCTACGCCAGACCACGCAACGGCGCGCTGGAGCAAACCGCCTCTTGGCGCGACGTCATCGGCTAAGGACTGGTTTCGCAGCCGTGCGTCGACTTGCGCTGGATCAGGTCCCAACGGTTGCCACAGAGATCCTCGAAAACTGCGACGACGCCGTAGGCCTCATGCCGTGGCTCCTCAACGAACCGCACGCCGGTTGCGATCATGCGCGCATGATCGCGATCGAAATCATCCGTCTCTAGGAACAGAAAGACCCGCCCCCGGTCTGGTCACCAATGCGCGCCACTTGGGTCGGACCGTTAGCCCGCGCCAATAGCAGGCCGGAGCCGCCACCGCACGACCACCCAACGCTTGCCGCCGCCGAGCGGCGTGTCCTCGCAGAGTTCGAAATCCAGGGCGCCGGTGAAGAAGGCGATCGCCTCGTCATAGTCCGGGACCACGAGGCTGACGAGGGAAAGATGCTGATTCATCGCTCATACCAAGGCGAATGCGACAAGCCGGCCGTCACGTCGCGGGGGTCGAACTTTACCAACAGGAGCGCGTGGCGGGCTGCCGTATCATAGCGCCTCGGCGAAGCAATAGTGCCCATCTTCATCGGCCGCGGCGCGATAGTAAACATCTGAAAATCAAGCCTCCTTGAGCCCTCTAAACGAGATCAGTTTGATGCAACGGGTATTGGCGTGAAAATCGTCGCAGGTTCTCTCAAAAACATTTCCGCAATCCGATTTCCTTCTTTTTCGACTAACAGCGCGGCAGCCGGGATGAGCTCGTCCACGGACCGGCGCCAGTCATCCAACGCAATCGGGATGGAATTTGGTGGAGCATCGATCCGAACGACGGATGGCGGTCCGATCAACAAGCGCGCCTGATTGGTCGCTGAAAGGGATTGCAGCCGCATGGCGGCAAAGATCAAATCCGACCAGGCCAACTTGCCGCCGATATTGATCTGCGCCGATGATACGACATATGGATCTTCGCCGCAGCCGATACTGAGAAGATCGATTCGATCGCGGCCAATATCGAAGCAGATCAAGGCCTCAATCACCGCCAGCATGGCGGGATTATTAGCCCATACACCGCCATCGACGAGCGTGTAGCTGCCGTGCTCAAGTGGACGAAAATAGGTCGGCGCGGCCGAGGTAGCCAGACCGACGGTAACCATGCGTTCGAACCGGTCGAACCTGTAGTCAGAATGGTGAGGCGTCTTGAAAACAAACACCTCACTGTGTTTGCCTTCGAAGGCAGGAATGCACAGCCGCACGATCGAATCGCCGAAAAGCTTGTCGCCGAGCCTGTCAATCAGCACCTTCTGCAACGCATCGCGCTCGTACTGATATTGAAGGTATTGCTGCTTGGGACGCCACCATTTTTTCGTCCGGCCCAGAAGTGAGTCCGACGGTACTGGAAAAATCTCGTTGCCTTGATTCACATACAGATCAAGTAAATCCGCCGCGGTTAACCCGGCGCCGAGGCCAAGACCGATGACGCCGCCGGTTGAAGTGCCGGCGACCAGGTCAAAGCAGGAGGCAATCGAGCGTCCGCCCAGAAAGCGCTGTCCGGCGAGAATGGCGGCAGGATAAATTCCCCGGATGCCGCCGCCATCAATGGATAGGATCCGAAAGCGCCGGTCTTTCGGCCAAGCCTGTGGAATTCGGCGTTGCGGAATCGCACCCTTCGAGCGAGGATCGCCGGGTCTAAATTCTTTTCCTGTATTGGACATGATTTTCCTTTCGGTTCCGGATGACGGCCGGGTCCACGAAAGTCGCCGGTGATCTGCCAGTATTCATAAAAGCACAACCACTCCGATGCCCAGGGAATGATCGTTTCGGCAATCGACTGCTCCGGCGTCCACGTCGTTTCCTTCGGGTCGTAGAGGCAAAGATTCGGGCATTCCGGTCTTCGCTTGTTCCAGTAAATATGCGGAAGCACCCGCTCGTCGTTCAGGGCCTCGGCCCCGATTGGCGGATCAATGACCTGGACCGAGACGTAGGGATTATCTAGAAACCATCCGTCAAAATACTTCCTGCGAAAATAGACGATGCGAATGCGGTAGGTGCGCGAGATCGGCCTGACCGGTCCTTCCCAAACGCCGATCCACCCGGCTTCCGCTGTAAGACGGAAGCCGGGAAAATCCCGCCGAATGAGGACGTCCTGTTGGTCGACGTCGAGATACGCCATTAAACATCGTCACCGAAGAACTTGTGGGCTGGTGCCACCCGGGCAATAGCGGGCGATGCCGATGTGCCGGCGATGGCAGCTGGAATGGCGGCCTTACCGGGGAGATAGCGGCCGCCGGTGGTGCCGACATCCTTGGCGATGCGGTCAACATATTCCTTGACCACGGTCTGGGCGGGCTTTTCGCCGAACAAATCCTCCAGAATTTTCAGCGTTTCGGGAAGGGAAATATCCCCGCGCAGCCGCTCAAGCTTGGCCGCAAAATCGGTGAGTTCGTCGATAAAAACCCGCTGTTCGCGCAGATCGCAGGGCCAACGGTCCGTCAATTCATCTTCGCGACACACCGGATTAAAGGCCTGAACCGTTTTCCCGCCGCGTTCTGCCGCTTTGAGAACGGCGATCATGCTATCGACCTGATGAGTGAGCTCATCTGCAAGCGTGTTGGTCTGATTGGCGTGGGTGGCCACATAGTAGGCGAGCAACACCGAAGGTGGCAGCCGCAGCTTTTTGTGCCGCTTGTCATAGGCAAGATTGCGCCACCGCTTGATGAGTTGAAGGGCGATGACGGCACGCGCTTTGCGATAGGCGGGTGCCTGTTCGGGCACCGGCGTGGCGTCCGCCTTCTTTTCGAGAAGCATAAGACGCCCGCGGTCGTAGTCGAGCGAGCGTTTCTCGAAGAACGCGCCGAACGTCTGGTCCGGAGGCGTCTGGGCGTTGAACCACTGGGCGAAGCCGTGCGGATTCGCATGCAGGGAATGTTTCGGCTCGCTCGCATCCTCGGGTTTTGAATGAAAGATCAGGCCAGTTTTCTCGTTGCGCCCGGTGAGCCGCACGGTCGGTGTTACGTCGAGATGCATGCCGATATAGTACACCGTGCTACAGCGCGTTTTGCGATCGGCCTTGTCATGATAGCGCGATCCCTTCTCGGCCCGGATAGCGTCGTCGAGCGTTGCAAGAACATACTCAGGATCAACATCGGTCCGGTAGGCGAGCTGCGCCATCACATCGATGTCAAACTCGTCGTTCGTTGCGTGACGGGCGACGGTTGCGCCGATGGAAAATCCGCCCTGCGCGTAAAATTCCTGGACGAGGCCGTACAGAGGGCTGTCCTCGCGCTCGATCCATTCGTGGATAGCATGATAGTGGTCGATGGCCGTCTGGTAATCCGTCGGGCTCAATTGAATGCGAATGGCAATATCCGCCAACATCACGTCTTGCGGGCTGTAGTTAGCGATTTCCCGCAAGAACTTGTCCGTGTAATTCATAGTCAAACTCCGATCATTTGGTCATTCCGCGTCATAGCGATTCGGCGACTCGCCCTCGTTGGTGATTATACGCCCGTCATCTGTTGCGCTCGGGTGTGTGCGAACGCCTAAATCTCGAAAACAAGCTTACTTGGCCCAGTGACCCAAGACCCATTCCCACTGGTGGCGATCGTAGTCGTATCGCCAATGCGCCTTGACCCAGGTGGTCTTGCCGATCGGCCTGATGGTTTTCATGTTCTGAATGCGATCGACCGGCTTCGGGGGCCGCGGCGGTCTGATGCGTTTCAATCGGTACATGCAAGGCTCCTTTTAGTTCAGGGTGTACCGCTTCCACGGAATGCGGCTTGGGCTGATGTTCGACAGAAATTTCGAGATGTCGGATCTGCCGTAATAGGTCGGCCGACCGCTGCCATCCTGTGCCATCAGGACGACAGGCATTCCCGGAAACGCGGGGCGGAAGCTCGCGATGGTTTGGTTTGCTTCATGGGTGCTGTTGAGCACATGGCTTTTCACGACAACCACGGCAAAGGTCACCCCCTGCTCACGGATCACTGCGTTTTCAAACTGCATCTCCGTCTCCTCAATGGGGGCTAATCGGCCTTGTAACTTCAGCAGCCAAGATATATATATTTTTTAGCTGTACAATAGCTATTTTACGCATAATTTTGGTTGACAAAATGGGGGAAAATGGCCATAAATGCAGGGAAGGAAAATTCCGATGAGCACCAAGAAGACCATGACGCTCAATCTCACGGACGCGGAGATGGCCGTTCTGGAGGCCATGGCGGAAGCCAAGGACCTCACCAAGACGGGCGTATTGCGTCAGGCGTTGCGGCTCTATCAGTTGATCGATGTTCGTATCGCTCGGGGTGAGAAGATTTTCGTTGAGAACGGCCTGACCAAGGAGAAGGCCGAATTGGCGATCCTATGAGTTCGCTGATCGCCACCGTCAAACTACGCGAGGCGGCAACCAACCAGGCCGTTGAAGCGCATGTCTTTGACGGGATCGATCAGACGCATCTTTCGAATTGGAAGACGAAATGGGTGCCGGTGGTCGAAGCAACACAGGCAAGATTGCTCGCACAAGGCGCTTCCGCATCCGCCTATCCCCAAAGTGCGCATTGGGACTGGAACAAGAAGAGCGCGGCTTTCCAGAATCTTCTCTCCTACCGCATGTTCGCCATCACCTGTGCACAAGACACGCAAGGTCTGATGGCTGTAGCGACGGATGTTGTCATGCACCCGTCGCGTCTTCCTGATGACCAAGGCCGCCGCGGCCTGGGTCTTGTGTACATCGACTTTTTGGAGGCTGCGCCGTGGAATCGGCCCGAACACGTCCAGTCGCCAAGGTATCGTGGCGTAGGCAGCATGTTGATCATGACTGCGATTCAGCTCAGTCTCGACGAAGGATTTAGGGGCCGCATTGGCTTGCACTCACTGCCGCAATCGGAGGATTTTTACAGGAAGATCGTGAGAATGAATGACCTTGGAGCGGACACGTCCTATCCAGGATCAATCCCACTCCGCTATTTCGAATTCACCTCGGCAGAAGCGCAGGCTTTCATTCAAGGAGGAAAGCCATGAAGTTTACTGTAACAGACGAGTGGTGCCTGGCCGCAGCCGACCGCGAGGGCGATCAGGAAGTAGGTGCAGGCTTTGCCGCGGCCGATCCCGCCATCTTTGCCGCTGCGCAGGCGCAACCCTTGGCAAATCGCGCGACCGAAACGACGCAACTCGCCTTCGGCCTGCTCATACAGCTTCTGCGAAGACGTAAATCCCTGACGCTTGCGCAACTGGCGACAAATGCACGCGTCGATATGGAGGAGCTTCTTCTGATCGAAAAGGATGTCGATTATCATCCCGAGCCGCGAACGGTGCATCAACTGGCGCAAGTTTTCGAGCTGAAACCGAAGGCCTTGATGCAATTGTCGGGTAGCGCAGCGCCGCGTGAAGAGGTTTCGAGGGAAGCGGTGAAATTCGCAGCTAGCTCCGAGCCTATGGCGAAACTAACGCGAGAAGAGGCGTCGGCGGTTGAGCAATTCGTGGCGGCTTTGAACAGATTAGCCGATAAGGATGCGCTGACACCGTGAGGAATGTACTGCTCAGAAAAATGACTGCCGAGGATATCGGCAGTCAAATCGAAAAGATATTGCGGGGGCTCGGTAATCCTGAGCCCCCGCTGCGTATCGAGCTTGTCCGCGAATTGCAGCGCCTGGACACCACCTTCTACACGTCAACGGATGCCGGCCTGTTCCGGGAAAAATTCAGCCGCCTGTTCATTGGCGTGAAACAGGTTTTGGAGCGACCGACGCTTCTAGGCGAGGCGCTTGCAAAATTGCAGCTCAAGGCGTTGTGGATCCCCGACCATACCCGCCGGGTGCGTCGCGCGCTGGCGGCGTTGTTCGACGGAACTGAGGCGGGATCCGTCGCCGGATCAGTCGCTGCCCTTGTCCGACAGGTGCGCCTTCCAGTAAGCGTCGACCGTCTTGCTCTCCTGATCGAAGTGTCCAGTCGTCGCGAATTCGTCATGTCTCACCTGCGGAGCAGCGCTCATAGTGCTCTTGGTGGTATCGAGCACAAGCAAGTTCGCTTTTGGCGCAACCTTGAAATTATCCCAGGGCACTGGGACGTATTTTTCGTCGATCCCGAAAATTCCGCCGCGTGCGATCACAAGGTAGGCGATCTTGCCTGTCTGCGGACTCACCACAAGATCGTCGACGCTGCCGAGCGCCTCGTTGTGACGGTTGCGCACGTCGGTGCCGAGTAATTCGTCCGACCGGAACGAGGTCGTCTTGTCGGTAACCGGCTGCGCAGAGGAAATTTGCTCCTGTCGCCAGCTCGGCATATCCACCAGCGGCATTCCCCTAGCGTGCATATCGGCTGAGTAGCGATTATAGATATCGCGGGCGGTATCGAGCACCTCCTCACATGGCGACGCCTTACCGTGTCGAGCGAGAATGTTGGCCGCGACAACGAGAGATCGCACCTCGTATCCCGGCCGCGCATTCGGGTAACCAATCACAGTTGCCATCGAGTCACCCTGCGAATGACGGTATCCGTCGTAGCCCATTTCACCCATCGGATAGCCATACGCGTAGCCAGATCCGCCAAGCCAGTAGCCTTCCTTCTCCATCTGACCATCGAGGGCGCGCAGATCGCTCAGACATTTCGCGACAGGCGCTTTATCGGCAGCCGTCTTCTCACCGGCCGGCGTTTGGTTGACCGTGCCGGTAACGACAGGATCGGCCGCGAGCAGCGGGGCCGCATAACCGATACACAGGCACGCCGCGATCGAGGCGACCGAAGTTAAGCGCGCCATATTTTTTGTCCTTGTTGCCGCTTGGCCTAGTGCGATTTGGGTACCGTTGCATGTGGCGTTAACCATAACTATCGCTCCGGTCGCTTCGGAAGACTCGGAAACTACTCATTCGGCCATCTTGCAAAGAAAAACTCGTACCCGTCTTTGGCACTCATCAACGAAGTCTTGCAGGACGGTGTTGGTGCGTGTTGGCTGAACGTAAAGTAGTCCGCAGCCCACCTCGGTAGACGCTTGTCGGCATGGGTATGCAATTTTGTACATATTGGTGATCGTCGTTGGAGTCGAAACCAGCTTCAGCGCTTTTTGTGGTGACGTCATCCCACAGGCTCTGAGTAGATTCCGATCTCGTCGTCCTCCGTCTTCCATCCGCTAGATGTTAATCGGCATTTGATCCTGACGCCGATCGGCGAGCTAACTTTCTGACCTAACTGGCGGTGTCGAGGTTATTCTTGGACGCTTATTCACAGCGGTCGCCGTAACGCGCCGATCGCGCGGCATCACCCTCTACCGCGGAGACCCGAAAACATCAGATTTTTCGCAGCGTATTCGGTGTCACCATCACGCATGCCCGACCTTGGCAGCCCCGGAAAATGTAATGGCACCTTGTGTGAAAAATACGGTCTAGAGGATTGGAGTCCGCGAATTTGCACGTCAGACATGGTTTACCGTCGCCGCTCGTGATTATCAAACAGGGACCGACGCTCATCGGCCGGCCAATCGTAATGGCTGTAAAGCCGATCCTCAAACTCTTGATCAATTTGGTCTGCGGGATTCCACGGCGGGCTCGCCTTTACCAGATCACGGGCGATATCGAGCCGGATGTAACGGTCCGTCCAGTCGACCTCCCTGACCGCATGGGGCGATATCAGGACGTGCTGGCCAAACCACCAAATCGATGTATCGACGGCGAGATAGCGGACAACCCAGTTCACGCTGTCGATGAGGAAGTTCTCGATATATCCGATGCTCCCATCAGTGGCATGGACATGGTAGCCCGTCACCTCGGCGATGCTGCGCAAATGCGGGTCTCCGCGACGGGCGCCGCGAGCCTCTCTCGCAACTTGTAACCCGTCGCGGCAGAACCCGGACGGCACTCATACTCTCAGCTCTTGCGCGAGGGATCGACGCCGTGTGACCGGGACGCCGCGTGGGTGGGCTTACGACAGCTCGGTTTGGCCTTCCGCACGCGCACAAGTGAACGGATGCGAAATCTGCGATGCGGCCCGCCTTCCGTTCCGTTCTTAATCTGACTTGGCCTTGATGTGTCTAGGGCCGCGGGCCTCGATCAGGCGTGCGCCAAGGGCGCATCGCCTCAATGGAAAATGGCACCCGCAGGAGCGTGAGCATAGCGACGCCGAAGGCGGCACGCGGGACCGAGTGCAGCGACGAGACCGGTTAAGAGGGCACCCGGGACAGGGGCAGTGATAGCGACGACGCCGGCATGCTCCATGACGGCGGGACCCTTTCCCGAGTGCCCCCGGCGAGGAACTCCGTAGTCCTTGCGCGAGGGATCGAAGCCCCACGGCCGAGACGCGGCGCGGCTCGGTTCACGAGAGCCCGGTGCGGCGGCAGCCGCACGCGCAAGGAAAAGCAGCGACGGCTTGAGCTCGCGGAAGGCGCAGCGTTTCCAGCTGTCATAGTAAGCGGGAGAAGCGGGGCTCAGCGCAGCCGGCAGCCTGGTCCCTTTGGGAGATGCCCGGCCCCTCTCGAAAGTGTATCTGTCCGCCAGCCCTGGGCATCGAGTCAGGCGATGTGGATCGCGGAATGAAGGAAAGACGGGCAGACGCTAGTTAAAAATATGATGCACGATCTTGGCTTTCTCTGAGTATGCGCCAAACGTAAGCGCATCGTGACCGTTGTAGAACGTCTCAAAGGCAAAGACGTGCTGTTCGCCGCGCGCGTCGGTAAGAGAGATTTTTGACGATCCCAACGGGCCGCCAGATTGTGAACCGCAATAGCCTTTAATCAGATCAAACAGATCGTTTTCCGAAATAGATGGAAATTGGGTTTGGAAAGCCGCCGACCGGATGAAGTAGCGGCAGATTTGCACAGCACCGCCGTTCGCCGGTC
>Ga0208586_1000788_pt1 | contig 10895 bp, 8 predicted proteins | sample NGESurshal072012_6_FD_184471 | JGI IMG/M metagenome (GOLD analysis project Ga0208586, IMG submission 184471) | Arctic peat soil microbial communities from Barrow, Alaska - NGEE Surface sample 53-3 shallow-072012 (SPAdes) | ecosystem: Environmental > Terrestrial > Soil > Wetlands > Peat ... | reverse complement strand
CCAGGCCATCCCGACCCTGCTGGTGCTGCGCGGCGGCAGAGTGGCGGCCCGGCAGACAGGCGCCGCTCCCCTACCCGCCTTGCGGGCCTGGGTCGACAACGCGCTCACCACAGCCGCTCCCTGAACTAGCTGGGTGATTTAGGGGTGTCGCCGGCCCGGAGCGCTCGCGGTTCCGGAGGCCTCGGGGAAGCCGTAGTAGCCCCACCCGGCCGCGCCAACCGCATCCGCCAGCTCGCTCAGTCCAGCGTCCGCGTGACCACTGGCCCCGTAAACAGCTGTCACACTCCGTACGCACCAAACCGCCAGGGATTGCTTTCCCAGATCACCCAGCCATGGATCGCACGGCCTGCTTGGCAGCGGTCATCTACCGCGGTACCTACCCGGTCCAGCCAGGGGACCGCAGACTCGATGAGCTGGTACTGCTGGTCGACCCAGCGAGCCGCCAAGGCACGGCATTCCCGGACGGCGGCCTTACCGCAGATCCTGCCCAGGTTGGGCGGACGACGCGGGCGGCTGGCAAGCCAGTCAAACATCCTTCCGGGCAGTGACGATCCCACCGCAGCTACTGGCCAACCCGCAGCCGATTCATCCGCTGGCACCCGCCAGCGACAGCGTAAGCCTGCGCCCGGTACGCAGCTAACGGGTACGCAGCTAACGGGGACAGTCCGGTGCGCGAGCCTCCTGAGCGTCTCGGCCAAAGCTCGCCAGAATAGGAGGACGCATGTCCGCCACACGTGCTACTGGGCCGTGCGGCGTGGCAGCTGCCGTGATATTGGGGGTCCGCCATCGTGGTAGGCAGGTTCGCCCGGCCGCGCCGACAGATGCGGGCCGGGCTGGTGCAGCTGCTGTGCGCGGTGGCCGGGCTGGGGCTCGGGCTGGTGCTGCCGCGGATCACCACCGAGACCAGCGTGGCCAGCACGCGGGTGACGGAGACGCTTGTCGCCGTTGGCTTTGGCGTCCTAGGGCTGGTCAGCATTATTTTCTCGCTGCTTTTCCTCACCGTGCAGTGGGCGTTCGGCAGCCTCTCGCCCCGGTTGAACCTGTTCCGCGACGACCCGATCGTGTGGCGCACGTTCGGGCTGGCCATCGGCGTGTTCGTGTTCTCGGTCACTGCGGCGCTGGCCATCGGCAACGATCCGAAGGTGCCGGTCATCGTGCCGGTGGCCGAGGTGGTCGCGGTGCTCGTCACGCTCGCCCTGGTCCGCACGCTGCAGGTGCGGGCCTTCGCCTCCATCCAGCTCGCGCCGACCTTGTCGGCCATCGCCGCCCAGGGCCGGGTGATTATCGACGAGCTTTACCGGCACCCGGCCGGTGGCGACCGGCACCCCGCCCCGCAGCTCCCGCCGCTCACCCAGACGGTCACCTGGCCGCACCGGCAGGCCATCTTGCAGCAACTCGATCTCCGGCGGCTGTGCTCCGCTGCCGGTACTGCCGTGATCGTGCTCCGGGCCCGCATCGGCGACACGTTGCAGGAAGGCGCCCCGGTCGCCGACCTGCACGGCGCCGACGGGAGCGACGCGGCAGTGCTCGGCGGACTCGTGACTGGGCAGGAACGTACATTCCGCCAGGACCCGCTGTTCGCCTTCCGGCTGCTGACCGACATCGGCCTGCGCGCGCTATCGCCGGCCGTCAACGATCCGGCCACCGCCGTCCAGGTACTGGACACCATCGAGAGCCTGCTGCTGCCCCTTTCGCCGCGTGACCTGGACGTTGCCGAGGTAGCCGATGACACCGGGACCGTCCGCGTGGTCCTGGCCCTGCCATCCTGGGATGACTACCTGCAGATCGCCCTGGACGATCTCATCGAGTCCAGCTCTCAGTCCCCGATGGTGCTGCTGCGGACCCTGGCCATGCTGACCAGTCTGCTCAACGCCGCGCCGCCGCAGCGCCAGCAATCGATCCTGTGGCGCCTTCGTCACGTGGAAGAGCTCGCCGCCGGGAACTTCCCGGTGCTCTGGCGTAACAGGGCACACAAGGACACCGGATGAGCCGCCCGATTGATAGAGGCGACCTAGCATTCGCGATCCCCGGGTCAATGCGGGGGTTAACACGCGTTCAACTGGTCCGGGCGGCAGGTACTGCCCCGGACCGTTGCGCGGGCCACCTGCCCGGTCAGTGGCCGGACTGCCCTGTCAGTGGCCGGGCAGCAGCGGGCGCATGAATGTCCGCTCGTAGCGGAGCACGCACTTGCTCTCGTCCCGGATGCGGTCGGCTTCAAGGAATTCCGGATCGGTGCCGAACAGGGCACGGTACTGCTCGTAAGCCGCGAGGCTGGGGAAGCTGAACAGGGCGAGGGCCTTGTCGCTTGCACCCTCGGCCGGAAGAAAGTAGCCGTGATGCGTACCGCCATGCGAATCGACCAGCTGGATCCACCGGCGCCCGAAGCGCTCGAAGGCGTCGATCTTCGCAGGATCGATCACGTACTCCACGACGCAAGTGATCACACCTCACCCTAGTCCGCTCGGCCCCCGGCTAGATCCTGGTCGGCGGCGCTCATGGGGCGGGCTCCAGTATCCAGACTTCGAAGTGCACCCGGTTGGTGGTCTCGGGCGCGACCGTCTCGGTGCCCTCATCCTGCCTCGTGTGCAGCCGCATGATCTCCCTTGCCCCGGTGCCGTAGGGGATGAGTGCGTCGCGGAAAGTCGCCAGGAGGACCGGACGCCGGCCCGCCCTGTCAATGCCCCGCACGACCTGCCGCACGCGGGCCGGCGTCGGGTGGGGCAGGACCGAGGCCGGCAGGCCGCACATACCGCGGACGACCTCGGGGAACTCGTCGGCGGCCCGGCCGCTGAGCATGACAACGGAGGAATTACCGGGCAGCGCCGCGCACATCCGGGCTACCGCCGCGATCTCACCCGACTCCGTGGCCGTGAGTGCCCAGCCGTCCGCGACCGGCCTGATCCCCAGCGGCCCGCCATCCCTGACGCCCAGGCCGAACGTGGTTATCGCGGCCGGCACCACCAGTGCCGCGGCGCAGACGGGGATCGCGGCGAAGGCCACCGGGCCGTAGTCGTGGCGCCGGGCCCAGGCAATGAGCCAGCTTGCCCCCCAGATCGCCAGCAGGATCAGCCCTGGCAGCACGCCGGGCACCAGCCTGCGGCTCGCCCACGGCTGCTGGGGGATGATGGCCGGCCGGTACAGCACCGTGACGATGATCCACCCGAACGTGCCGAGCGGCAGCACCCAGGCCGGCATTTCGCCGCGCAGGCACCTGCGGACGAGCACGGCGGCGCCGAGTGCGGCGAGCAGCACGACCGGTACCCCGACGTACCAGAACACCCAGTGCAGGCTGAGTTGCATGTAGTGATGGAAGGTGATGGCACGGTACCGGGGCCGTCGGCCGGGCATGATGGGCACCGGATGGACGTAGGGGCGGACGGCCAGCCCGATCAGGATCGCCAAGGGCAGGGCCGCGGCCGCGCGGAGCGCCCATCGTGCCCGCTTCCCGGCCCAGTCCGCCCGGGGCAGGCCGCGCCGCCGCAGCACCGGCACTCCCAGGGCCGTCACGACCAGGACCGCGCCAGCCGCCAGCGCCAGGGGCAGCAGCGCGCCCCTGATCAGCACCATGTAGGGCCAGGACAGCACCAGCCCGTCCACCACGCCGAAAACGGCGCCGAGGCCAAGACCGCCGAGGAGCGGGAGCGCCTGGGGCCGTCGCCTGGCCAGCAGCAGGCCGCAGTACGGAACGACCGGCAGGATGTCGCTGATCCCGTCGATGCGCACCAGGATGGTCAGGCCGAGAGCCAGGCCGCCCAGCCCGGCGATGACCCGGGCCGCAGCGCCGTCGGCCGCCAGCGAGTCGATGACCAGGCAGAGCCCGCCGAGGAACAGGATCTGAGCCAGCGGCTCACTGAAGGCCGACCGGCTGACGTACTGCTCCGGCAGGGAGAGGGCGAGGACCAGAGCCGCCAGCGGCGCCCACCGCGGCCCGGCCAGCCGCGCGGCCAGGCCGCCGAACGTGAGCACCGCGGCCGCTCCGAGCACCGGTGCCACCAGGACCGCCGCGCTCACCCCGCCGGCCCAGAAGGCGGCCGCGAGAAGCATCGGCATCCCGGCCATGAACTGCGGCACGATGCTGCCGCCGACCTGGAAGTACCCGGGGCTGGAAAAGATGAGCAGGTGATGGGTTCCGCCGAACGCCGCGCGCGACTGCGGGATCGGGAGTGATCCGTGGCGGGCGATCCAGGCCCCGAACTGGATGTAGGACGCGGGATCGCGCACGATGATGATCTGCTGGGAGTGATATATCAGCTGCTCGGCGCCGAACGCGGCAGCCACCACGATGACACCGGCCACTGCCCACCACGGCGTGCCCGCCTGCCCGGCGCCGCGCGCTGGCAGGGTGCCTGGCCATCGGTCCGGGATCCACCGCAGACCGCCTATCACCGCCACGGCCGCCACCGGCACGGACAGCGCCACCATCAGCGGCCAGGTGAACCAGCCCAGCATCAGCAAAGGGAGCCCGGTCAGCAGCCAGGCCATCGCCAGCAGCGCCGGGAGCACGGACAGCCGGCCCAGCAGGCGGCCGGCCGCATTCGGTACCTCCGCCGTCCGGCCGCCGTCGCCGGCCGGGACGCCGGCGACGGGTACCGAAGAGCCGCTGGCTGTGGTCTCGGCGCTCATTTCGCGGGCGCCTGAGACGGACCGGCGCTCTGCTGGCCGCTCTCCCGGTGCAGCACGATGTATCCCCTCCGGTCAAAGTGACTAGGTAGCCGTAGCGCCTGAGCCGCGAGGCCCGCGGCCTTTCCGCGACGACCCAGGGCTCCCAGCGTGGTGGGTCCTCCCCCTCCCGCAGCAGGACAGTGTCCCGTGCCGGCAGGTACGGCCCCAGTAACCACCAAGCACCGAGAAGTCCGGGCCGAACCCGTTGCGCACCCCTTTATTGACCGAGATTCCGGGCCTGAAGTCCGCGTACGATCGCACGCCTGGTCGAAGATCACCAGATCGTATGCGTTGGAGTGGAAGGTGTAGTAGCGGATCAGGGCAGCCAGCATCCCGACCAGGCACCGGGGTGGCCAGCCCTCCGTCACCTGCTGGCGGCGCTCTCGCCAGGCTGTCAGCGGGGTAGGTCCGACGGTCATGGGCATGTCCGGAGCCACGCGGGGAGATTAGCCGAAAATCTAATTAATTGGTCGGAAAAACCAGCCCAAACTCAGCTGCGAGTATCCGGAGCCCTGCGAACGCTCACTAGTCTAGGGACTCGACCCAGAACCGGCGAACGTCTAGTCGCGGCTTCCGGGGCTGAGACCCGCCAGGCCTAGCCGGGCCAGCCGATCCAGGTCGGTGATGCCGTCCATCGCGGTGATCCGGCTGCCGGTGACCGTGACCGCGATGAGTGACACCGGCCGTCCCCTGACCGTGATCAGCATCCCGGCTACGCCGTTGACCAGCACCGGGGTGAAGTCGGCTAGCGGGCTGGCCGTCGCGATCGTCGCCCGGGCGATCTGCGCCGCACCTCGCATGACGACCGAGGCGCCGGGCCGGGCCGGGCCGCCGTCCGCGCGGATGACGACATCGGGGTCGAGCAGTTCCATGAGCCGGTCAAAGTCGCCCGCGCGGGCCGCCGTGAAGAACGCGTCCACGATCGCGCGCTGCTGCGGCAGGCCCACGTCGGGGGTGTTCGGCCCCGCCTCCCTGACCTGGCGGCGGGCCCGGCTGGCCAGCTGCCTAGCCGCCTGCTCCGATCGCCCGACAAGCTGCCCGATCTCGCTGAACGGCACGCCGAACGCGTCGTGCAGCACGAATGCCACGCGCTCAGCGGGCGTCAGGGCGTCCAGCACGACCATAAGCGCCAGCCCGACTGATTCAGCGAGCAGCGCCTCCTGTTCCGGGTCGGGCGCGGCGTCGTCTGCATGGACGGCGATCGGGTCTGGCACGACCATCCCGGCGGGCTGCTCCGGCCGGGCGGCCCGGGCGCGCAGGACGTTCAGGCACGCGCGGGTGACTATCGTGGTCAGCCAGCCGCTTACGTTCCGCACGCCGTCGGTTCCGGCGGCGGCGAACCTCACCCAGGTCTCCTGCACCGCGTCGTCGGCCTCGGCCAGCGAGCCGAGCATCCGGTAGGCGATCGCCCGCAGGTGCCGCCGGTGCTGCTCGAACACGCGGGCCAGCTCCGCGTCCTGCCCTGTGCCAGGTGCTGCGTCGTCGCTCACTCGTCACGTCCTCGCTTCGCCGCGTGTCATCGGCTGTGACACGCAAACACTGACACGGCGGATCGCGTCGGCGTGACGGACACGGGAGCAAGCTCATGCGAGTACTGATCATCGGGGCCAGCGGCGCCGTCGGGACCCACCTGACCCGGCAGCTCACCGAGCAGGGGCAGGAGGTGACCGGGACGTGCCGTTCTGCATCACACGAAGGCAGGATCCGTTCCGCGGGCGCGACACCGCTTGTCCTGGACGTCCTGGATGCCGCCGCGACCAGGTCGGCGGTAGCGTACGTGCGCCCGGACGCGATCATCTACCAGGCGACGGCGCTGGCGGGCATGCGCTTCGGCCGGAGCCTGGACAAGACGTTCGCGCCCACCAACCGGCTGCGGACGGACGGCACCGACAACGTGATAGCCGCCGCCCGTTCGGCGGGAGTGCCCAAGCTCGTCGGACAGAGTTTCGCGCCGTACCGGTACGCCTCATCGGGCCTGGTGGCTTCCGAAGACGACCCGGTGCTGGCGGAACCGCCAGCCAGCGCGGCACAGACTTTCGCGGCGATGACCCACCTGGACCAGGCGGTGACAGCCGCCGGGGGGATCACGCTGCGCTACGGCGGGTTCTACGGCGAGCCGGACCAGATGACGACCGCCGTGGCGAGGCGCCAGTATCCCCTGGTAGGCGACGGCAGGGGCATGATGTCCTTCATCCACCTCCATGACGCGGCCGCAGCGACGGTGCTGGCCCTGGAGGCTGACGGCCCGGCCATCTACAACGTTACCGACGATGAGCCTGCCCCGATGCGCGAGTGGCTTCCGGTGCTGGCGGCGGCGCTCGGCGCCCGCCCGCCCCGGCGCGTGCCGGAGTGGGCTGGCCGGCTGGTTATGGGCTCCGGGCTGGACATGCTGATGCAGGCCCGGGGCGCGGCCAACGCGAAGGCGAAGAAGGAGCTCGGCTGGATCCTGCGCTATCCGACCTGGCGCGAGGGGTTCCGCACGATCGGGGCGTGAGCGTCGCGGGTACTCGAGGCGTTCAAGAAATCCCTTTTGCCCCGCTTTTTCCGGCCTAAGGGTTGGTAAATAGGCACATCAATGTCCGCTCAGATTGGCTCACGTTCATGGCCCAAGCAAGTTGGCGCCAATGAATTTGGGGGCGCAAAAACCTCTTACGCCACCTCGGCATCATGGCCAGCGTTCCGCCGCTTGGAGAACATTTGCCAGCAGGGCGTTAAGTGTCACACACCGTTAACACGGACGACCGCGACCCTGGGTACGTTGGATCCCGTCAGGAATGGCGCCCGGAGAACACGTCAGGAGATACCCCTCCAGGTGAGGGGTGAAGGGTGAGGGGCCATGAACGAATCGCCTAATTCCGTGCCTTCCGTACATGCGTCGGCGGGGGTGGCGCGGCAGCCGGCTTACCAAGAGCATGCCCGCTCCTACGATCAGAGGACGAGCGCTTTCCAGGGCTACCGCCGGGCAGTCGTCGAGGCACTCCCGCTCTGCCGTGGGCAGGTGGTCCTCGACGTGGGATGCGGGACAGGGCTGTGCCACGGCTCACTGCTGGACAAAGTAGGTCCTCAGGGCAGGGTGGTCGGCATTGAGGAATCACCGGAAATGGTGGCGGTGGCGCGCGAACGCATCGAGCAGGAAGGCTGGCGTAACGTCACGGTCGTGCAGTCGTCGGCCGAGGATGCGCAGATTGCGTTAACCGCAGACGCCGCTCTGTTCTGCGCCGTCCACGACATCCTGCAGTCTCAGGATGCGCTACGGAACGTCCTGAGCACGCTGCGTCCTGGCGCCGGGGTGGCCGCTGGCGGCGGCAAGTGGGCGGCACCATGGATGGTGGCCGTGAACCTGCCAGTGACGATGCTCCACGCTCCCTATGTGCGCAGCTTCGAGGGGTTCCAGCGGCCGTGGCATCATCTCGAGCAACTGCTCGTGGACGTGCACGTCCACGAGCTAGCGCTCGGCAGCGGGTATGTCTTGACCGGCCAGGCGCCGCCGCGGACCGGTCAGCGATCCTAAGTCGCTAGCGGTGGACCCGGGGGGTTGAGGTGGCCGGCGCCGGACGCTTCAGGCTGGGGTACGCAGTGCGCTGGCGTGGGCTGGCTCTGCCGACCAGCAGGCCTCGAGCAATGCGGGGGCGAACAACCGCGGCGCGTTGATGCATGCTCCGTGATCGGCGTCCAGGTGGTGGACCGATGCGCCCGGGATCGCCCGGGCCAGCTCAAGCTGGCGATCTGGCGGCACGACGCGGTCCCGGGCGGTGATGACCACTGCGGTCGGCACATCGACCTGGCTGATCCAGCTGTCCGACGTGAACCCGCAGACTGCGTGCATGGCCGAGATGGTGGTGGCCAGAGTGGTCCGGCTCAACTGGGCGCGGGCCCACCTGGCTGTCGCCGGGTCGTCAACCCGGCCCAGCAGCGCCATGCCGAAGAAGTCGGCGCCCAGCAGATGCAGCATCGGGTTCCATTGCAGGGCTGCGGCCATCGCCGGTACCGCAAGAGCGGCCATCTGCTCCGCCGGTGATCCGCAGACGTTGCGCGTGGTGGAGCACAAGACCAGGCCCGACACCAGCGACGTGTGCCGCCGGTACATGAGCTGGGCAACCATGCCGCCCATGGAATAGCCCACGGCAGTAAACCTGCGGATATCAAGGGCAGCTGCCAGCGCGGCGACATCGTCAGCGCAATCCTCCAGCCGGAACCGGGAACGCAGGGGGATTCCGTCGCCATGGCCACGCAGATCGGCGGCGACGACCCGGAAATGCCGTCCGAGCGGCGTGAAGACCTTCGCCCAGTTCAGCTCGGCCGTACTCGCCACCCCGTGAATAAGGACCAGGGTTCCCGCGCCTGGCGGTCCGGCGCACTCCCACACGCGCGTCGTCCCGCGGCCGGGCAGTTTCACCAGCCGCGTGCGCGGCATCGCTGCTTCTCCAAGCATCCGACGTTTCTCCTTTTCGCTACGCCCCGGACTCAATCCACGCTGAGGTAGACCGCGAGCCGCCTGGCACATGGACGGCCTGAGTCAGGTTTGCGGGCTGGCGGGAGGCGACCAACACAAAGGCCGGAGGCCAAGCCACGGTCTTCTCGCCAGGAGCACCAGCGGCGGGAACTGTCCCTTCAGGGCGTCTATCCCCGGAGGCGGCGCGCACCACTTGCGCCGGGCCTGCTCCTGCAGCGCGCCCGCCCGCTTGGCCTGCCGTCTTGCCGACCGCGTCAGCAGCTGGCTTCGGCGCAGCGCGTACCTCCGAGCGCACGCAGCCATGACGCATGATCGCGACGATATGGCCGTTGGAGCGTTCCAATGCCGACCTTGGCGCATCAGCGGCCCCGGGCTTATCGGTGCCATTCCGCGACGCGACCGCACCCGCCCGTCGGCAATCCGGCCCCCCTACCCGCTTCGCGGTTACGCACTTCCGTTCAGGGACATTCATGAGGCTCTTCCTTGGTAACTCAACCGCGTCACCAAGGTCCGGAGCGACGTCCCCGAGGCAGCCCCAACTGCAACCGTGCCCAGGCGATCACAACAACTGCTCTTTGACCATACGCTTAGCGAACCACCCGGGCAACGGCAGCGCCGTCGTTCCCACAAGCACGCCAAGGTTATCGGCGTCTCCGCCGCTTTTCAGTCTGCCATCCCGGATGCCGTCCATAGCGGGCGGCGAGCGGCCCAAACCCATGCCAGGCCGGCGTGCGAGTCATCACGGCCGCGTTCGAGGATGCGGGCCCGGATCTCATCGAGCGGACACGCGGGTAACTCAGTTGCTGCCTGGCGTATGGCTAGGCAGCAAGGTGACCACCGTCGACTGCGAGTACGTGGCCCGTCACCATGGATGCGGCCCGGCTCAGCAGGAAGATGATCGGCCCGATGATCTCGGGCAACTCGCCGAAGCGCTTGGCGGGCGGGCGCTGGCGGAGAAGCTCATAGACCTCGGGTCGGGTCTGACGATTCCGGAGCATCAACGGGGTCTCGAAGGTCGATGGCGCCACGGCGTTGACCCGAACCCCGGACTCGGCGAGCTCGACCGCGAGGGCCCGGGTCACCTGTACTACGCCACCTTTGCTTGCCGCATAACCGATCAGTCCAGGCACGGCCATCAGGCCCATCACCGAGGCTACGTTGACGATGGCCCCCTCGTTCCGCTCGGCCATGCCCCGGGCCGTGATCATACAGCAGTTGAAGGTGCCCGTCAGGTTGATGTCGATGACATCGCGCCAGAGCTGCTCGGGGTAGTCGAGCGCGGTCCCCCACCCGCCGATTCCCGCAGAGTTCACCAGCATGGTGGGCGCCCCCAGTTCCGCGCGTATGTCCTGCCACGCTGCGGTGACCGCGGCCCGGTCTCGCACGTCTGCAGCGAAACCAGCGCAGCCGATCTCCGCGGCAGCGGCCGAGGAGGCCTGCTGGTCGAGGTCCAGGATGGCGGCACGGCCGCCCGCGGCATGGAGCGCAGTGGCGACTGTCCTTCCGATACCGCTGGCGCCGCCGGTGACTACCGCTACCCCGCCAGTCAGCGCGAACAGGTCATTCATGAGGTGCCATCTTTCCGGCGAGCTCGGGGACCAGGTGAAGTGGTTCCTGTCCGCGCAAAACCCGTACGACGTCGGCGAGTGCAGTGCGCCGGACCTCGCCGAGGGCTTCTTCGGTGTAGGCGGCTGAATGGGGGGTGATGATCACGTTAGGCCGGCCGAGCAGCGGGTCACCGGGTACCGGGGGCTCGCGGTCGAGCACATCCAGGCCGGCC
>Ga0208586_1000784_pt1 | contig 10935 bp, 10 predicted proteins | sample NGESurshal072012_6_FD_184471 | JGI IMG/M metagenome (GOLD analysis project Ga0208586, IMG submission 184471) | Arctic peat soil microbial communities from Barrow, Alaska - NGEE Surface sample 53-3 shallow-072012 (SPAdes) | ecosystem: Environmental > Terrestrial > Soil > Wetlands > Peat ... | reverse complement strand
CGCACCTGACCGATGACGTCCTCGCCCACGAGGGAGATGACGGCGCCCGTTGCGCCCGCGCGGCCAGTACGACCGGAGCGGTGCAAGTAGTCGGTGGCCTGCGCTGGCGGATCGTAGTGAATGACGACGGGCAGGAGTTCAATGTGGATGCCGCGCGCGGCGACGTCGGTTGCCACGAGCACCTGGATCTGACCATTCTTGACGCTTCGCAGAGCGCGTTCGCGCTGGGCCTGGGTCCGGTCACCGTGCAACGGCACCGCAGAAATGCCCCGCTCTTCGAGTTGGCGCGCCAGGCGGTCGGCGCCGTGCTTGGTGCGGGTGAAGACCAGTGCGCGTTCGTACTCTTCGACGATGTCGGCGGTGATCTGGGGACGCTGGTCGCGAGGGACCTTCCAGAAGTAGTGGTCCACGTCACTCGGTGCTTCGTCGCCCACGACGTCGTGGACGGCGGCGTCGTGCGTGAACTCTTTGACGAGTGACTTGACGTCAGGCCCCATAGTTGCCGAGAACAGCATTACGTGGCGATCGCGATTCGTCGCACTAATGATGCGTCGCACGCAGGGGAGGAAGCCCATGTCAGCCATGCGGTCGGCTTCGTCGACGACCACAGTGGTAACCGACGAGAGGTCCAGCGCGCCCTGCTCGAGCATGTCCTCGAGGCGACCGGGGCAGGCGACGACGACGTCCACGCCAAAGTTAAGGGCTTTACGCGCGACGTTGTACGACGTACCGCCGTAGATGCAGATGACGCGTCGACCACGGTCGTCGGTCAACTGGGCGATCTCTTTTTGGACTTGGGCGGCCAGTTCGCGCGTGGGCACGAGGACGAGGGCCACCGGCTTGCGAGGACGAGCCTTCGTGAGCCGCGCCATAAGGGGGAGGCCGAAGGCGAGCGTCTTGCCCGAACCGGTGACGGCCTTTCCCACAACGTCACGACCGGCGAGGGCGTCGGGAATGGAGGCCTCTTGGATCGGGAACGCTTCGGTAATGCCGCGTTGTTTAAGGTGCTCGACCAGATTGGCGGGCACGCCGAGCGCGGCGAAGGACACAGACATATAACTCCTACAAGTTGAGATGAGCCCAACTCGAGGTTTTACAGTCGAATCGGTCTCCACCGCGAGATGCGGCGAAACAGCCAACCCATGCTAGCAGAGGATGTCTAAAGCGAACCGTCACGTATCGAAATACGAGTGCGGGCGGAGGGACTCGAACCCACACTCCGAAGAACTGGTACCTAAAACCAGCGCGTCTGCCAATTCCGCCACGCCCGCAAGAGTGACCATTGTACGTCGTCCATCGAGGTATTCGATGAACAGGCCATTAGAGTTGGTCGCATGAATACCTTAAATAGGACCGATGGATTCGGCTCGAACGACCTCAATCAGCGACTCCTTCGTGAGCGCATCGTTTTTCTTGGCTCCGAAGTGAACGACGAGTCAGCCAACCGCATCTGCGCCGAGCTCCTCCTCCTCGACGCCGAGGACAATGCCCGCGACATCAGCCTCTACATCAACTCTCCTGGTGGCTCAGTGACCGACGGTCTCGCGATCTACGACACGATGCAGTACGTCAGCGCTGACGTGCGCACGATCTGCATTGGCATGGCCGCGTCCATGGGCCAGTTCCTGCTCTGTTCGGGTGCGCCGGGGAAGCGTTTCTCGCTGCCCAGCAGTCGTATTTTGATGCACCAGCCCCTTATGGGTGGCATGCAGGGTCAGGCGTCGGACATCGCGATTCAGGCCGAGCAGATTGGCTTTATGAAACGTCAGTTGGCTGAGCGTATTGCCTTTCACACGGGCAAGCCGGTCGAGCAGATCGTGGCCGACTCGGACCGCAATCGCTGGTTCACCGCACAAGAGGCGTTGGAGTACGGATTCATCGACGCCGTGATCGAGCATTCGGCGCTTCATAAAGGCGCCTAGTGAGCGACGGCTCGTCGGCGCGAGTCGAACGACGCTCCCTAGAGGACGACGCCTTTCGCATCGTGAGTGCTCGTGACAGTCTCGTCACGCGCCTTCGAAACCTTTGGAACCGACGCGAGCTCCTCTCGAGCCTGATTCGCTCCGACATTCGCATCAAGTACAAGAACTCCGCGCTCGGCATTGTCTGGTCGATGTTGACGCCGACGTTGTTCTTGGCGATCTACTGGTTGGTCTTCGCCAAGTTCCTCAAAAACGGCATCCCGAACTTCGTGGTGTACCTCTTTGCGGGCATGATCGTCTGGAACATGTTCAATACGTCGCTCAGCACGGCGACCGGCGTCATTGTCGTTCGTTCGGGACTGGTGAAGAAGGTCTCATTTCCCCGCGAGATCCTCGCGCTCGCCAACGTGGGCGCCGCGACGTTCTACTTCTTTATTCAGGTCTGCGTCTTTGGGCTCTACCTGCTGGTCGTTGACCATTCGCCAGATTACGCGTACTTTTGGCTGTTGCCCTTTGCCTTCCTCGCGTTGTATTTCTTCACGGCCGCGCTCGCCATTGTCATGTCAGCGGTCACCGTCTACATGCGTGACATGGAGCATTTCATTCTCATCATCCTCCAGTTGTGGTTCTTCATGTCGCCAATCGTCTACTCCTACGAGCACTCCATCGCGCCCCAACTACACGCCCACGGACTGGCGTGGCTCTACTTCTTGAATCCGATCACGCTCATCATGCTCACGTTCCAGCGGACCTTTTACGTGTCGACGGTGGTGCACTCAACGGTGCCGACGGTCGTTGGTGGTCACGTCTTCCCCCTCATCAAGGTGCTGCCCTCGTGGCCGATGTCCACGTACTTCTATCTCGACATCGCCCTGCTCGGCATCATGATCGTCCTCTTCCTGTTCGCTGAGGTCATCTTCGGGCGCCTTCAGGGCAACTTTGAGTCGGAGTTGTAGTGGCCACCGTCATCAAGGTCGAGGGGATCTCCAAGACGTTCAAGATCCATCACGAGCGTCACCAGTCATTGAAGGAGCGGTTGCTCCATCCGCGTTCGGGATCGACGGAAGTCTTCGACGCGCTCGCCGACATCAACTTCACCGTCGACACCAATGAAACGGTCGGGCTCGTCGGGCACAATGGATCGGGGAAGTCGACGTTGCTGAAATGCATCTGCGGCGTCCTGCAGCCAACGTCGGGTCAGATCCACATCCGCGGGAGCCTCGCCGCCTTGCTTGAACTCGGCGCCGGATTCCAGCCTGAACTCTCCGGCCGCGACAACGTGTACCTGTACGGCGCGATGCTTGGATTCTCCAAGAAGATGGTCGACGGCATCTTTGACAGCGTCGTGGACTTCAGCGAGATCGAACAGTTCATTGACACGCAGGTGAAGTTCTATTCGAGCGGAATGTACGTGCGACTGGCCTTCGCCGTCGCGGTGAATGTCGATCCCGACATATTGGTCGTCGACGAAGTGCTCGCCGTGGGCGACGAGCGCTTCCAGGCCAAATGCATTGACCGCATTCGCACCTTCCAGGATGAGGGTCGTTCCATCCTCTTCGTGACGCACAACGCCGACCAGGTTCGCGCGATCTGCGACCGCGCAATCGTGCTCGACGGCGGCCACATGATCGCCGACGGACCGACGCACGAGTCGCTGCGTATCTTCCGCGAACACTTGATGGGCAGCGCCCAAGTGCACGACCACAGCGGTTTGCTCGCGTCGATATCGATTGACTCGATTACGACGCCGTCGGGGGCGTTCCACGTTCGCAGTGGCGCCGGCATGCACTTCGACGTGCACATCACGTCACAGGGCGCCTACAGCGGCAACTTCGTCTTGGAGATATTCACGCGCAAGGGACTCCTCGTCAGCCGAAGCGACGCCAAGGGCTCGCCGGTCAACCTGACGCCGGGCCAGAACGTGGTGGGCGTGGACCTCGCACAGATCCCGCTCCTCGACGGAATTTACGACGTCAACGTGGGCGTTGTCGATCCGCGGGGCAATACCGTCATTGCGTGGCGCGAACAGGCTGCGTCAATTCAAGTGACGTACGACGGCCGCGAGGGCGGACTCGTCGAACTCGGCGCCTCCATTCATCAACAGTGACGGGTTAACTCTCCTCGTCGACGCGCAACCGCGGGTACCGTCGCAACGATCCGACCCAACCGAGCTTGCCGACGTTGAACGGATACGTCGCGCCGCTCAGCATTCGACGATCGCCCCGTGAGTTCCCGTAGGCGTAAATCTCTGGAGGAGTGGCGTAGTCGCGCTGGACGATCCATTCATCGAGTCGGCGCATCTTCTCGGTGCCTCGACAGTTCTTTCCGAGGTAGCCACCCGTGAGTCGCCCGCGCGGGTCGACGGCGAGGCGCGTTCCGAGCCCGCCGGTCGCGTGCAGCGCTTCGCTCAGCACGTCGACATAAATCTGCGGTGACGCGGACACCAGGACTACGTCGTGACCCTGGTCAAGGTGCCACTGCAGGCGAGCCAGCAGGGGAGCTCGTCCCCGGTGCTCGAGGTGATTGAGCGCGAAGCTTCGCGAGGCAGCGGCCACGTCAGCGAGGTCAGTGCCGGCGAGCAGTTTCTTGAAGAGCCGCTCCTTGGCGCTGTCAGCCCAGCGGCTCGAGCGAAGGGCACCCACCGTGAGGGGCACAAGGAGAGAAAACGCCGCTCTTCGCGTACGGCCCTTCCCGGCAATTGTGGCTAACCACTGAAAGACACTTCCGCCCTCGGTCAACGTCCCGTCGACGTCAAAGGCGGCGACGACGGGCGCCGTTGGTTCGCTCATCGCACCAGTCTCACAGCCCGCGCGCGCGGTCCTTTCCAATTACCTACAAACCCGAGAGATTTTGACAACAATTGCCCGTCAACCACTAGGGTTGGCCTGTTCAGTCAAGGGACTGGCATCTTGCAGGCAAGGAGAACGACATGGCGATTCGACTCGGCGACGAGGCTCCAGACTTCACAGCGGAGACCACCGAAGGTCCAATCAGCTTTCACGAATGGCTCGGCGACGGTTGGGGCATCCTCTTTTCGCACCCCAAGGACTTCACACCAGTGTGCACGACGGAGTTGGGCGCCTTTGCCGCACGCAAGGCCGACTTCGACAAGCGCAACACGAAGTTGATCGCCGTCTCAGTTGACGACGTTGCCTCGCATCAGCGATGGAAGAGTGACATTGGTGAGACCCAGGGTGCAGAGCTCAACTTTCCGATTATCGGCGACGAGACGCACCGTGTCGCGGACCTCTACGACATGATCCACCCAAATGCCAGCGACACGATGACCGTGCGCAGCGTCTTCATTGTCGACCCGAACAAGAAGGTCAAGCTCACGTTGACTTACCCGGCAGCCACCGGTCGCAACGTGGACGAGATTGTGCGCGTCCTCGACTCACTACAGCTCTCCGCCAAGTTCCCGGTGGCGACGCCGGTTAACTGGAAGGACGGCGATGACGTCATCATCGCCAATTCAGTGAACGACGATGACGCCATGGAGAAGTTCCCCAAGGGATTTCGCAAAGTGAAGGACTACCTGCGCTTCACCCCGCAGCCCAACAAATAGCTTCGCGATTTGCATTGATGCGGCCACCTTCGCGGTGGCCGCATCGTGCGCTTCGACCTCTAGGGTGACGCGTATGGACAATTCGACGGCGTCTCCCAAGACCTTCAGTTACGCGAACCAGACGGTCCAGCGTCTGGGCTACGGCGCGATGAGGATCACGGGAGACGGTATTTGGGGTTACCCCGATGACCGCGAGCAGTGCGTTGCGGTACTGCGTCGAGCCGTCGAGTTGGGCGTTGACTTCATCGACACCGCTGACTCGTACGGTCCCTACGTCTCCGAAGAGCTCATCTTCGAAGCGTTGCATCCCTACGGATCGGTGAAGATTGCGACGAAGGCCGGTTTCGTGCGGACTGGCCCTAATGCCTGGACGGAGTGCGGACGTCCCGAGTACCTCCATCAGGAGTGCGAGATGTCGCTGCGGCGACTCGGTCAGGAGTCACTCGACCTTTTCCAACTGCACCGAATCGATCCGAAAGTTCCCGCGGAGGAGCAGTTCGGCATGTTGAAGGGTCTCCTCGACGCGGGCAAGGTGCAGGCGGTCGGACTCTCGGAAGTGAGCGTCGAAGAGATTGTCGCGGCACGAGCGATCGTGCCAATCGCGACCGTGCAGAACCTCTACAACTTGACGAATCGTAAAAGTGAAGATGTCCTGGACTACTGCGAACGCGAAGGCATTGGTTTCATCCCGTGGTATCCCGTTGCCGCCGGCAACCTCGCCAGAGCGGGCGGTCCGCTCGATACGCTGGCGCGCGAACGCGCCGTGACGGTCGGTCAATTGACGCTTGCGTGGCTCTTGCATCGCTCGCCGGTGATGATGCCGATTCCTGGCACGTCCAAGTTGGGTCACGTTGAAGAGAACTGCGCCGCGGCCACCGTGACGCTCGACGACGACACTTTCCACACCGTAGATCAGCTGCTCGTTTAGTTCGAGCGTTCCATCTGTTCGACTAACGAGTTTCGCAGGTCACGTTTCAGAACTTTGCCCTGCGGATTTCGCGGGAGCGGGTCGGCGCGAAAGAAGATCTTTGTCGGGACTTCGAAACGGGCGAGGTGAGACGCCACGTGACGGATAATCTCCTCTGCTTCAATGACCCGTCCCGGGCGCAGCACGATGACGGCCGCGACCTCTTCACCCATCGTGGCGTGGGGAAGTCCCACGACGGCGCAGTCGGCGACGTCGGCGTGTTCGAAGATCGCGGCCTCGACGATCACTGAATAGACATTCTCGCCACCGCGAATGATCATGTCCTTGGCCCGATCGACGATATAAACAAAGCCTTCGTCATCGATGCGCGCAATGTCACCGGTGTGGAGCCATCCCTTAGTAAACGCCTTGGCGGTCGCGTCGGGTTTGTTCCAGTAGCCGCGAACGACGTTCGGCCCCTTGATCCAGAGTTCGCCGACGACGTCGGGGCCGGAGGGGAGATCGGACGACGGCTCATCGCCCTCGAAGTCTTCGGGCACGATCGCGATCTCTGACACCGGGACGGCCGGACCGCAACTCTCTGGTTTATCGACGTAGTCGGGGCCACCGTTGAGACAGACCGCGGCAGATGTTTCGGTGAGTCCGTAGCCGTTGCCCGCTTGACCGCCGGGGAAGGCCGCGCGGATTCGCTTGACGAGGTCCGGCGGTGCCGGTGCGCCGCCGTAGGAGACGGCCTTGACGCTTGACGTGTCAAAATTCTTGAAGTCGGGGTGGTCAAGAATCTGCATGGCAATGGTCGGCACGCCACCGAATGTCGTGAGTCGCTCCGATTCAATCAAGGCGAGCGCCTGTCCGGCGTCGAAATGGTGCATCATGACGAGCTTTCCGCCCGCGGCGGTCGCCGTGATCATCGAGGCGAGGCACCCCGTCGCGTGAAAGAGCGGCACGCTCAACAGGCCGGCGTTGGGGATGCTCTCGCCCTTGTTGTCGAGATTCCCAACCCCAAAGCGCAGCGTCGCTCGTTGACCAACGAAAAAGAGATTCATCAGATTGGTGACGGCGTTGCGGTGCGTTCCAACGGCACCCTTGGGGTGCCCGGTCGTGCCCGACGTGTAAAACATTGTCGCGTCATCATCCGGTTCGATCACGATATCGGGCGGCGTGGCTCCTGGATCGACGGTCCCTATGAATTCATTGAAGTCGATGATGCGAATTCGATCGTGGCTCGCGCCCAGCTTCGCGGGACGCGACGGATCTTCACTGATGACGATGACCGTCGTGAGGTCGCCCAGATCGGCGAACTGCGAGCGAACGCGCTCGAGACGTTCCTCGTCGACGAACAGGACCGATGATCCCGAGTCGTTGAGACCGTACTGCAACTCTTCGGGCGTCCACCACGCGTTGATGGGCACCGCGACCGCACCGGTGACGATGGTGCCCCAGAACGCGATGATCCATTGGGGGAGGTTGCGTGACGCAATGGCGACGCGGTCACCCTTTTTTACGCCGGCACCGAACAATCGTTCGGCGAGCGTTGACGCAGTGCGGTAGTGCCCGTCGAAGGTAAAACGCTGACCTTCGTAGACGAGAAAGTCGCGGTCTGCGTGCGAGAGTGACAGGTCGAGAATCTGACGGAGATTCGCCGGCGCGTGTTTCCAAATGGTCATCTCAATGCCGGCGATCGACGTGCGCTCGGTCTCGAACATTTGGCCCGGCGCCATCATTTGGGTGTTCGCCTCCGCGATCGAAAGAGGTCCGTCGCTCATGAGGGCGAGATTACTTGGTGCTCGTTGCCGGCGGAAACAGCGTGTCGCGATAGTGGGCGAGTTCCGCGATCGACTCAAGGATGTCATCGAGCGCGCGGTGGGCGGTCGCCTTCTCGGGCAACGCGTCCAAGACGTCGGGGTGCCAGCGACGGGTCAGTTCCTTCAAGGTGGAGACGTCAACGTTGCGGTAATGAAAGAACTCTTCGAGCGTGGGCATGTACTCCTGGAGGAATCGTCGGTCCGTGCCAATGGAGTTACCGCAGAGTGGAATTGAGCGCGCTTCGGTGATGTGTTGCTTCAAGAAGGCGAGGGTCTGCGCCTCCGCCTCTTGGGTCGTCACGGTTGACGCGTTGACCGCATCGATTAACCCAGACTTCGTGTGCATCTCGGTCACGAAGTCGCCCATCTCCTTCATCTGTTCGGGCGACGCGTGGATCACCAGGTCGGGACCTTCCGCAATAACCACGAGGTTGTCATCGGTGATCAACGTCGCGATCTCAATGATGACGTGACGCTGTGGCTCGAGGCCCGTCATCTCTAAATCCATCCACACCAGCACGTGTCGACCTTAGTGAATGCATTATGTGACCTCGCCATTGCTGGCGATAGCCTCGGCCTATGGAAATCCAGGTCAAGTTGTTGCATCCCGATGCAACACTTCCCTCCTACGCGAATGAAGGCGATGCGGGATGCGACTTAGTGGCCGTCGAGTCCTGTGTTCTACAAGCCGGGGGAGGTCGGGCCATGATTCCTACTGGTTTCGCCGTGGCGATTCCTGTGGGCCACGGTGGCTTTGTCTTACCTCGAAGCGGACTGGCCGCGAAGCATGGAGTGACCTGCATCAACTCGCCGGGACTGATTGATGCGGGGTACCGCGGCGAGGTGATGATCGCGCTCGTCAACCTCGATCCCACCACGGACTACGAAGTTCATAAGGGCGACCGCATCGCGCAGTTGGTGGTCATGCCCGTCCCTTCGGCACACTTTCGAGCGGTTGAGGAACTGCCGCCAGCGCGGCGCGGCGTGGGAGGCTTCGGGAGCAGCGGTCGATGACGCGACGACTCGGACCACTTGATAGCGCTTTCGTCTTGTTGGAAGTGCCGGGCTCGGCAATGAACATTGGCGCCGTGATCGAACTCGATTTTGGTGACGTGGCCGATCCGAAGGAGCGCTTCGAACTCATTCGACGCAACATCGCTGAGCGTCTTCACGAGATACCGGTGCTGACGCGGCGGATTGTTCGAGCGCCTTTTGACATCATGTGGCCCGTGCTTGTGCCCGACCAACGTTTTGATCTGGATCGACACGTGTCGCGGGTGGCGTTGCCCAGCCCCGGTTCTCCCGACCAGTTCGACGAGGCGATCTCCGAGTTCTTCTCACGGCCACTGGTGCCCACGCGGCCTCGCTGGCAGTTGCTCATCATCGAAGGACTGCACGACGGACGAGCAGCGGCTGCGTTGAAGGTCCATCATTCGCTGGCCGATGGCGTTTCGGGAGCAGAAACGTTCGCGAGCCTCTTCGATATTTCGCCCGAGGTCCGGCCTCCCGCTCCCAAAGTCGAATCCATCGAAGACGATGGGTCGATTGAAACGTCATTCGCACTGGTGCGAGTTGGACTTCGTCGCCTACGCGAGCGGCCCTCGCTGATGGTGGACGCTGTCACATCATGGATCGCGCGCCTGGTATCGATTCTTCGTGCCGTGGCCCAGGTCGCGCTCGTTCGAGGACGCAAGCGCTCAACACCAGGTCAGCCCTCGATCTTCGAGGCGCGGCGAACGTCGCTGAACGCTACGGCAGGTGTCGAGAAGGTGTATCACCGTACCCGCGTGTCGCTGGCCGACGCGAAGCGCGCGGCGAAGAGTCACGGGGCGTCGGTGACCGACTTCGTGATGGCCACCACGAGCGGCGCGCTTCGTCGACTTCTCATTGACCGCGGCGAGGAGCTGAAGCGAGACCTGATTGCATTTGTGCCCATCAATGTCCGTGGCGAGGGTGACACCGCCGAACTGGGCAATCAGATCTCGGGAATGCTGGTTGCACTTCACGCCGACATCGTCGACCCCTTCGTGCGGTTGATGGCGATCGCAAAGGACTCCGCGAAAACCGTGGGCGTCCAGCGCCAGAGTCGCGCACAGATGTTCCAAGACATGCCACGACTGCTCGGCCCGATGGCCCTGTCACTGGGCGGCAAGTTGACATCAGCCTTCGGACTCTTTGATCTCCTTCCGCCGATGGCCAACTTGATGGTCTCATCAGTGCCGGGTCCGCCTCTTCCTCTGTGGCTCAGTGGCCACCGGGTCGTGTCGGCGGCGCCCGTCGGGCCACTGCTCGGTCCGTTCTCACTCAACGTCACGGTGCTCGGTTTCGAACAGAACCTAGAGTTCGGTCTCCTGGGGAGTGCGGAAACCATGCCCGACCTCGCGGTGCTTCGCGACTTCATACGTGACGAGGCATCGATACTGATGGGAACCACTCACTGACGTGGGTTGGCCGACGACGATGCGTGGGCTAATATGTACGTTCACGCGGACGTAGCTCAGTTGGTAGAGCGCGACCTTGCCAAGGTCGAGGTCGCCGGTTCGAGCCCGGTCGTCCGCTCCATGGGGTACGTACCTCGTTGCCGATGTGCGCACCCAACTCCCGGCCCTGAAAAAGGGCTCATCGGATTCTGGTGGGGAGTTGGCGCCCTGAATCGACTCAGCAACTGAGACGACGAAGGTGCTTCAGTTGTAGTTGTGAGAAAACAAACAGAAA
>Ga0208586_1000782_pt1 | contig 10943 bp, 9 predicted proteins | sample NGESurshal072012_6_FD_184471 | JGI IMG/M metagenome (GOLD analysis project Ga0208586, IMG submission 184471) | Arctic peat soil microbial communities from Barrow, Alaska - NGEE Surface sample 53-3 shallow-072012 (SPAdes) | ecosystem: Environmental > Terrestrial > Soil > Wetlands > Peat ... | reverse complement strand
TGTCGCTTCAAGAAGTCCACGATCTCGTCATGCCGCCAAGACGGCGATGCGTCCTCTAGGGCCCACTTCTCCAACACCAACTCCAGTACCTGATTAATGGAGAGGTGAATCGTGCGGAAACTGAGCCTGCCGTAGTTTTCTCGCGGTGCGCTTAACAGGCCAATTTCCTTAACGATGTTCTTGTTGTGGGCGGAAGCTTCAGGGGTCAGGAGTGGGCGCCGCAGAGAATGCCATGACCCGTCTACGTTGAAACTCGAAAGAGCCGGCAAGACATTTTTCCTCGATGGTCGCGTCCCTGCGGGAAGGTCGAGTCCAATTTGTCGAGCCCAACTGTCTACGGTTCCACCAAGTTCTAAGTGGTCCCTGAGATTCGCACGCAAATCGTCTTCCGTGTGCACAATGCCCCGGAGAACACGAATTGTCCTTGCACTCGCGAACAATTGACAGAACGGTAGGTACTTGTTTCGGTAGCCGTAAGCTCGAGCGCGTTGCTCCAAGGTGTCTACTTGTTCTGACGCTTTGCGGTTCAGATATGAGACCGTAAGTCCTTCCACGGTGAAACCGCGATCTAACTTGTTGCCTCCGATAACTATGTGACAGGGAGATTGATTCCACTTCATCCGGTTGATATCAGTCTCCGAATTCACGAGGCTTATTGAGGTCTCAATCAAGACGTTCTTTGCTTGTTCCCAGAGTGCGACTCCTCGAATGGGTTCAACGCCATTGCGAACGAGTCGCTCGTATTCGTCCTTGATCATTCGACCGAATTCTGAATTGGCTAGGTCGTCGACACCTCGGATCTGATGCATGAAACGCTTGAGGAGGAAGTTGTATTTGGCTTGTGCGTCGTTTCGATGCGTGGGATGGACGAGCATGCTGATTGGAGCCGCGGCAAGACCTTCCTGTTCCAAAAGAATCGCAGCTCCTGCAACGAATGCTGCGAGAGCAGTCAGTAGGCTTCTAGGAAGTTTCTCAATCGAGTGCTTGCTTCCTTCGTCAGTGAGAGGAATCGTCCGGATTACCTTCTGAGCACTTGTGATGAAGAACTCACGTCCACCTGTATAACCTTCGCCAGGCATTAAGAACTCAACGTTCGTTGGCATCAATGGATCGTCTGGAGGCAGAAGTAGAGGTGCGTAGGGAGTGGCTGTGTACTGAACGTAAAGATGATCTGGGCAGGCTGAACGAAGATTGCTTATCGACTGATAGGTGCTGCTCGGGACGTCACTTAACGGTCGCGTGTTGAGGGAAGCTTGATCGGCCTCGTCGTCAATGATCAGTACCTTCAGTCCTTGGTCTAGCGCGCCAATTGCAGCCACCACTTTGTCAATCTGTCGAGCGTGCTTCAGAACAGGAATGAAGATTGTGCGGCCTTTGTCAAGTTGCTCTTCTATTTCCATGCGGTCTGATCGTCCCTTGATGTTGGGCAGAACAATCCACTTGTATAAGGCTTTGTCCATCCCAAGCATCTTTTCGATTCGGGAGCGATTCTGGTCAAGAAGCAACAATTTTGTACCAAGGAACGCAATCACAACTTGAAATCCCTCGTCAGCAGCCAAGGCAGTCAATGCGGCGATCGACGTAGTTTTCCCGGACTGGACGTAACCCAAGGCCAGGGTGCAATGAGGCGACCCAGGAATGTAGGAACGGAGAATTGCCTCTACTGACTTCCACATCTGGACACGATCAGTCTGACCGATTTCAAGTGAGAGTTCAGAATCTAGACGCGATCGCTCGGATTCTGGATTCCTTAGCATGCTCCTCGTCGACACCTTCCCTGGTGATTGATATCTGGTCACAGTATGACTGAAAAGCCTCTGCATGGTCGCCTGATAGCAAGCGCCCGAAGATTCCAGTTCTGATAACGGTCCAACTACCGAGACGAAGACGGAAATTCGCTCCGGATGAGTAGGCGGACTTGCTGTCGCGCAGCCAGGAGTTGAAATCACTAAGTGATCCACTGGTCTTTGGATCAAGAAAATATCGAAACACTATTTTCCAGAGATCTTCTTCGGACCAAGTTCTGTCGTATTCGCGCTTCGGGCGACTTCCGGAGGCGATGCCGGCGGCCTCACAAGCTGAAGACCAATTACCGAATCTCCTATCGATCAAAACTGCCGACGGACCGTCGAACGCTCCTTCGCGACGAAGTGACTCATATTGCTGCACACTTAACGGGTAGGAGTAAGTCGCCGCGACGTTGAGAGTATCCAGTATGCGCTGATCGGTCCACTGTTTGGCACTGTCATGATCGAATTGGCTCGCCATGAACTTCTTGAGTTCTCGAGGAATTGACTTCGCGCACCGATCAATCGCTACGTCGAGTTGAGCGGCAAGTTCTTCAATTGAGATTCCCGGATGCGCTCGTACACGTCGCACAATATTCGTGACAAGTATCTCCTTTGCTTTCTCGTCTTCCGAGAACTGTAGGGAGTCTTCCTTGGAAGCAAAGCGTCGTCCGGCGCCAGGATTCAATACAAAGTTCCACTGCGAAGAGTAAATGGCGAGTCTCTGTCTGATTCGCTCCCTCGTGAGGTCGAGTTCATCCGCTATCCCTTGAAGAGTCAATCCGTCGCTCCTGAGAGAGATGATGTGCAGATCTCGAATGAAAGTGTCAAGAGCGTTCCGATTGCTGACCTTGGTTTCGAGGTCGGACGACAGATCCGTCAATGTCTTGTCTTGATTTACAACGGCGTCGACGTAGTCAGACCATCGCAAGTACTTGCCGTCGACAAGTCGGCCGAGGAGGAGGTTGCGGAAACTTTGGAAGTGATCGAATCGCAATCGCTGCGAGACGTCGGAAAGCGTATTCTCTGTTGCATAGATGTCGAACAGCATCATGGTGTCTAAGACACTGTGATCCGAAGAAATACACCAAGTCAGATAATCCTTCAAAGACTTGTGGGGATTGTTGGGAGCATTTAGCGACACGCTCCACGCCGATGCCGTTTCAGTGGATACCCGTCGAACTGTCTGCAAACAGGCGATCGTTTTGGCGAAATCTCCGAAGGTTTCTAGTGGGGAGGTGATCTGATCACGATTTGGTGCACTTTCGCTAACCCTGTCAGACGCACTGTTCATCTCCTCAGATGAAGTGGGTGGTTCATCCTCGAACGTGTCCGAATATGCCGCCGTCTTGATCCCTTTGTTCATTAATGCCGCTTTGGCTTTCGCACGTTCGTATCGTCGGGCATCGCGAAGGATGAGAAGAAAGTCCTGGAAACACTGTTCGCCTCCAAGACCTATACGTTCAAGCGGTCTCCGTTGTTCCTGGCGTTGCCTGTCTAACTCCCTGCTGGTGACAACAAGGAATTCGCGTCCCGAACGAGTTCTGACAGTCATGTCGTGGGACAATAGTCCGAGCATGCGCCGCGACAGTCGGGACATTTGGATCCCTAGTGCCTATTCAAGTCACGTTGCCCATTGGGTGCTTGCCACGGGCCGTCGCGGTCTGACTCTGCCAAACTGACATGCAATGCCGGAAAAGAAGCGAATTCCAAGACACAGGTGCACCGAGGTAGAAGTTGTCTTGGCTGAGATGCGGATTCTTGGTTGGGAAGCAGGGGTGAATTCTCATGGGCATGGTGAAGTCGTGATGTGCCCTTTCGCTTGCGAATGCCGGAAGTCCGTGGCGTCGACTCCCAAAAACTGCGGCAACGAAGCCAAGAGAGTGAAGAAGGTATTGAAGAATTGCCCGCGCGAGGCAATCTGACGATGATTCCTGCGCTGTTGTGGGTCGGCAATTAGACAACTATGGTGTTGGGGTATTGCAACAGAGGACGGACAGGTGACACAAAACTACGAATTCGCTTTGGTCGTCGAGGGCTTTGACCTTGACAATTTGGATGATCTGGATAGCCTGTACACGACCTTTGACGATGTCGGGGCCACAGATCAACTTGGACGAACAACCATTGAATTCGTTGTCGAGTCGATTTCCGCTGGGTCCGCCTTGCGCGACACTCTTTACCGCTTTCGCGCGAAATTTCCTCGCGCTTCGGTCTTGAGGCTCGATCGGGACCTAGTCAATATCTCGGAGATTGCAGATCGCATTGACCGTACTCCAGAAAGTGTTCGTCTGCTTGCAAATGGAGCTCGTGGCTCTGGCGAATTTCCGGCACCGGTCGGGGTGCTTCCAGGTGGAACACGAATTTGGGAGTGGTCGGCGGTCTTCATTTGGTTGGAACGCAATGACTACATATCGGATTTGAACCATCCAATTGATTTTTGGACAGCAACGGAGTTTGACTATTACCTCTTTGACATCAATGGTCAATTCCGGCACGGCGAGATTCGAGTTGTTACGCCAATGACCTCAGGAATCCGACACAACTCAGGACATTGGTCGGAACTGCGTTCCACAATCGAGGCCAGGTATCGCACCCAAGTTGACGCGACCTCGAGAGAGTTAAGCGTGATGATGTACACAAAGTCGAGAAGTTAGTCAGTATGCCTTCAAGTGATCCAACACGGCAGTTCAATCTCATTGGTCCACTTCTTGAGGTTCGCCAGGTTACCGTCGAGGCTCAACTTCACAAAACGGCGGGTCCGGTTTTGGATGCCAACGTTCATCAAGATTCCGGCTGGACAATAGAAGATGGATATCTCGTTTGCACGGCCGATTGCAAAGTCGAGATTTCACAGAACGTTGACGGCGAGTCCGTATTCACTGGAAGGGTCGTATACGCGGCTGTTTATCAACTCGTCGAAAAGAAGAACCCAACTGAGGCTTCCCTCAGAAACTTCATGGAAGTAGAAGTCATTGGAACTCTTGAGCCGTACATTCGTGAGTCCCTCCAATCACTGACCCTAAAGTCTGGTTTGCCGCCTTTTGTCCTTCCTCACTACCGGTCACTAGGAGAATCCGAAAAGTTGCGCGCAAGGAAGCGACCAGCACCTCGACCTTCTGCTTCAAAGGCAAAGAACCCTGCCCCAGTTAGATCACGTGCCCAGATAAAGAAGTGACCGTTGGATCGCTAGGCGGATCCCTGTGAAACTCTGGCACGGCAAGAATCAGTTAAGTGCTAGAAAACCCAACGTGAATATTCGGCAAAGCAAGCATGACTCCAGAGGGAGGGCACTGGCCGCCAAGTCAATGCCCTATTCGACATAATTCGCGGGTCGCTGCAAGGTTTGCAACGAGTTCATCGCGAAAGGACAGGACGTCGTCAAGGGACGAAACGGGGGGATGGTTCATCCTTATTGCAAAGGGCGTTCGGAACATGCATTCAAGAAACTCACTTTGTCGAAGACCGGCAATATCGATGGCTTTTCCAAGCGAAGTAGGACTAAGAGGAAGCCAACTCTTCTCAGTTTTGATAGTGGAGTTTAGGTCGCGCGAGTGGACATCGAAGAAGACTTCGGATTGATCGTCGGACGTGCAGAGTGCCCCCACTGCTGGGCAGAGAGAGGCAAGTGCTGTGAAGGTGCAGGCAACCGATGGATTCACCAAGGTCGGGTCGGGAAACAGCACATTACAAATTGAGCAAGGATCTGAGGGTCTTGATCTCCGTAGCGAGAGCTCTTTCGCCCGCGCGTGTGATCTTCACCCACGTGCGTGCTCGTTGGCCCTCGTGACCTTTTCGGATCGTCACAAATCCATGATGTTTCAGGATTTCAATGTGTTGGCCAAGATTGCCGTCCGTAAGTTTGAGTCTCGTTTTCAAATAAGAGAAATCTGCCTGTTGGGTTTCGCGCAACACAACTAGTAGACCGAGGCGCGATTTCTGATGAACGACGTCGTTCAACTCCGAAATGCGAAATTCTTCATCGGCCTTAGGCCTACCTACTGTCTCGTCTTTAAGCAATCGCCACGCTGATTTCGCGCCTATATGCAATGAGTCCAGCCATCACCATGAGCACCCCCCACAAAAGGTCAACAACTGCAGTTGCACCGCTGAAATAGCCGTTGGCAGACTTGAAGAATCCAAAATTGTCTGCGAGGCGGTACAGCAGATTGTCAAATGTGAAGACACTTACGAGAAATCCGCTTACACCGAACAAGATCGCACATATTGCAAGGTAGGTGTTGCGTTGACGCACCGCGATCACTAGAAGCGCGAAGCCAATCGTCGGGAGTGCAATAACCCATAAGGGAATCACTATCGCGAACGAGAAGAGGAGGACAACACCTGTCGTCATATATGAACCACGTCCAGGACCTACTCCAGTCGTTACGAGTTGACGTTTGTACCACGCTGCACACAGAAGGAATCCCGTCGGGCCAGCGAATAGCCAGTAAATGAGTTTCCAATACGAGAGGTCGCTCAGCTCGAAGGCGGCGCTCAATGTTGCGAGCGCGCCAAAGATGAATAGCGGAACGGACGAAGGTCGACGGTTGGCCCGCGCCAATTTTTGCAATCGACCAACTTCGTCCAACACTTCGCCTGATTCAGATGTCCCCATGCGCGCAATCCGTTCGGTCGCCCTCTACGAGACAGAGTACTCTGTATCACAGAGTTAATCAAGAGTGCGCGAGGCTGGTTGCAACTCGCGCGCCAAACAATATGGTTGCGGCTTCGAATATCTGCGCGTGAACCTACACATCAGGGTGTATGAGCCGCGCGCACTTGAGTTGGGCAACGATGAGCGCGGTCACGTAGATTGCAACTTCGACTGCTGCTTCCAGCCAGATGCCAATTGTGCTCCGGTAGGCGAAGGAATTGGTTAAAACGTTGAAAAGAAAGAGAAGTGCATTCCCTGGCACCGCTACCGTAAAGAACCTTCGCAAGAAGCTTCGAGTATTCCCTTCAATGGTGGTCTTGAACGTAAACATCTGTCGAATTGTTACGGGTGCCACAAAGACCTCTCCGTCTGGAGATAGTACATACCGTGCTCATCTTCAGATAGTCATCTATGCCGCACACTACTCATCAAAACGAAATGAGATTGTATGGTGTACCACCAATGCTCCTCCAAGAACAGGAAGGCAAAGGTGAAGAAGAAGGTGAAGCGACAATGGCCAGAGGACAATGAGCAGTTACGCGAGTTAAAACTTGTCTGCATGGACAACCTCCTGGCCACTTCAGAAGCGCGCGTCTATTTCAAAGATCTGCTGAGCCGATTTCTCTTGGTAAGCGCAGGTTGCGACGCTACTTTGCCGGCGGGTCATGCATTGGATGAACTCATCGGAAAGACGGATTATGACTTCTACAGCGAGGAACACGCGGCCGCTGCCTTCGAGGATGAGCGCCAAATCATTCGCAGCGGTGAACCAATCGTAGGAAAACTCGAGCGCGAAACATTCCAAGAGCGAGGCGATGCTTGGGCGTCAACTAGCAAGATGCCGCTTCGTGACAAGCATGGGCAGATTATCGGCACATTTGGAATCACTCGCGATGTCACTGCACAAATCAATGCAGAGATCGCTCTGGCCTATCAAGTTCTGCACGATCCAGTGACCGGTCTGGTAAACAGATACGCGCTGATGGACCGGCTAGCGCAGGCCCTGGTGGCGATGGAGCGCCTGCCGAGTCGGGTGGCGGTCCTTTTCGTCGACATAGATCACTTCAAAGAAGTAAATGACTCCTTTGGCCACGACGCCGGCGACCAAGTGCTCGCAGAGGTCGGGCGGAGGCTCTCGCGCCTCTCAAGACACGCCGACACCGCGGCTCGACTTGGCGGCGATGAGTTTGTGCTGCTCTGTCCATCCCTGTGCGACGAGGATGATGTTTCTCTCATCGCCGCTCGCATTGTCGATGGGGTCCGCGCCTCCTACGTAAACGGAGGTCGCGATCTCTCTGTAACGTGCAGCGTTGGAATCGCCTTCACGAGCGATCCCTCCGCCGAGCCCGAGCAACTGATCCGGGACGCGGACGAGGCCATGTACGAGGCGAAGGCATCGGGGCGGGACCGCCATTGCGTATTCAGCCCTTCACAGCACCGGGTGTCCACGGCGAGTCGCCTAAAGGTCGAACTATCTCATGCGATTGATTCCGGGGAATTGTTCTTGCTCTACCAGCCCCTCTTCTCCTTGGAGGACAAGACTCTCGTTGGCGTCGAGGCGCTCGTACGTTGGCGCCATCCAGAACGCGGGGTGGTTTCGCCCGACGATTTCATTCCCTTTGCCGAGCAGCACGGGCTAATTGAGAGAATCGATTCGTTCGTCTTGGACGAAGCCTGCCGTCAGCTCGCCGAGTGGATTCGCCGCGATGGCTGGCCAAGCAGTTTCACGATGGCGGTCAACGTCTCAGGTCGCGAACTCGCTGAGTCTGGATTTGCAGGCCTTGTCGCTGAGGCGATCCGTCGGCACGGAGTCGTTCCAGATCGAATTTGTCTGGAAATAACCGAGACCGCGTTCGTGGCTGGATGGCGTGAGATTCAAGAGACCATGTCAGCATTGTCGTCGCTAGGTGTACGCATTGCGCTGGATGACTTCGGAACCGGCTACTCCTCTTTAGCGCACTTGCAGAGAATGAAGGTTGACATCTTGAAGATCGACCGAAGTTTCGTTGAGCAGATTGGCACGAGCGATCGTGATCGAGCAATTGTCGCTGCAGTGACTGCGATGTCTCACGCACTCGGCATTTCCGTGGTCGGAGAAGGCGTGGAAACGGATCACCAACTCGACACTCTTACCGGGCTGGACTGCGACCAAGGCCAAGGATTCTTGTTGGCGCGCCCTATGTCGGCGGAGTCAGTCGTCGCGCTTGCGACCCAACAATCGAGCAGAGATTCCTAAGTGTCGACATCGGATTCGAGGCGTTCGGTCCTCGAACGTGTTAGCCAAATGAGGGATCCACGCGGACGGAATGGTTTGACGGTATCGGATTCGACTAATGACTCTTATGGTCTCTGAATGATCTAGTTATGAGACTGCATATGAGTCTCCCAAGCTCAGAAACGCGAGTTCGATTCTCGTTGCCCGCTCCAACTAGCCTGAGCCCCGAAACGCAAATGGACCTCCGTAATGCGCAGTCCGATTCAGTCTGGCTAGTGTGCACGTGATGAAATCGGACGGCATGATTGGCGCAATCGAAGCCGGAGGGACGAAAATTGTATGCGCCGTGGGTCGTACATGGCGCGAGATCAGAGATGCCGATAAATTCGTTGTCCCGACAAACACACCCGACCACTCCATGAATCCGATCATGGATTGGTTCATCGATCGACATCGAGAGACGCCGCTCGAAGCGATTGGCATAGCGTCGTTCGGGCCAATCAACTTTGAGTTGAACACGATTTCGATGTCCACCCCGAAGGTGGCGTGGCGCGGCGTTAGTTGGCAGAAAGCGGTCGAAGATGCTCTCGGTGAGTTGCCGGTCGGCTTCGACACGGACACCAACGCTGCCGGCCTCGCGGAGTGGAGGTGGGGAGCGGCTCAGGGGCATGGAGTCGCGGTGTACCTTACGGTCGGAACCGGCATCGGTGGGGGCCTCATCATCGATGGCGTCCCGGTACACGGTCTGCTCCACCCAGAGTTTGGGCACATGACAGTGCAGCACCAACTCGGAGACCCGTTTCGAGGGAACTGTCCCAGTCACGGGAATTGTCTCGAAGGCCTGGCAAGTGGAGCAGCGATCGAGAAGCGCTGGGAAGATTCCGGCGAACAAATTGCTCCCGACCATCGAGCGTGGGAACTCGAGAGCGACTACCTAGCGATGGCGATGGTGAACATTGTGACGATCACGTCGGCCGAAGTGATCGTCTTGAGTGGCGGTGTGATGGCGGTGGAAGGACTATTGGAGAAAGTTCGTGAGAAGACGAAAACGCGTATGGCCGGATACATTGCGGTAGTGGAACTCGGCACGGGCATCGCGCAGTACTTGGTTCCCCCGGGGCTTGGTAACGCCTCGGGAGTGGTGGGAGCTTTCGCTCTTGGGGCGCAGGCCGCGAAGAATGCCGAGTCGGGCACCCGCGGCAGCGTCGCTTAGCGACGATGAGAATTAGGCCCTGGCGGCTTTTGACAATGTCGATAGACACCGTTGAAATTCCGATGAGCGAGCGACAAATTCAGTATTCCGAAGACCGAAAACTAGCCTGCGCACGGCCTCACTGGGTTGGAGATGCAGCGCGGCCGTGCGCAGACAAACTAAACAATAATCGCAATTACAAGCGCTTGCAATTTTGATTGGACGCTGCTAGTTTTCCCTCAGTCGGAGCCCGTTGGGGGTTGTGACCAATCCTTAGGGGGAAAACGTATGAAGAATAAACTTGCAGGACGCAAGTCAATTGCGTCGGTGGCGGTCGGTATGGCACTTCTGTGCGGATCAATTCCACTAATTGCTACCGGGGCGGCGGCGGCTCCGGTGACCCAGATCTCGGTGTGGGGCTCAGGCGGCGACCAGACCACGGAAGAAGCCGGCATTCTCCTGGCTGTGCATAACTTCAACAAGGAGTATTCGGGCAAGTACCACGCGAACTTGACCTTTGTGCCAAATATCACGACAGTTCAAGAGACTGCAACGCCCAAGGACGAAGGAACCGTTATGGAAGGCGACGGACCAACTCTGTCGTACTTGGCATACTCGAACAAAATTGCGCCAATCGCCAAGTATGTTTCCGCCAAGAGCGTGAGGCAACAGTCGTCCTACATCCAGGGTCAGGACTCCTACAATCACAAGCTCTACGCCATGGCAACGATCAACGGCACGTTGACGATCTACGGAAACGTGAAGTTGTTGAATGAGGCGGGGATCACGGCTTGCGGTAGTTCTGCTACGACGGCGTCGTGCTATCCCAGCAGTTGGGCCAATGCGTGGACTGCAACGCAGTTTGGCCAGGTTTTGAAGACATTGGCAGCGAACTCGTCGATCGCCAAACTTGACAATGGGGACGTATGGGGTGCGAATATTGCTTATGGTGGCGAATACGAGGCCTATGGATTCTTGCCCGTACTGAATTCCGCTGGCAGCGCAGTTGTTTCGAAGAATTCGGCGAACGTCCTTAAGACTTCGTCCGTCTACAACGCGTTGGCCGAGTTTGCGAGTTGGATGCCTACGAAC
>Ga0208586_1000779_pt1 | contig 10953 bp, 9 predicted proteins | sample NGESurshal072012_6_FD_184471 | JGI IMG/M metagenome (GOLD analysis project Ga0208586, IMG submission 184471) | Arctic peat soil microbial communities from Barrow, Alaska - NGEE Surface sample 53-3 shallow-072012 (SPAdes) | ecosystem: Environmental > Terrestrial > Soil > Wetlands > Peat ... | reverse complement strand
CGTGATAACTCATTTGCGGACCAGTCGAGCGCGCACGACCGCACTCAATACGCCGTCGCGCCTCGCCGTCAGTTCCCCACCGACCCACGTCGTCGCGCTGTCAGATGATCCCGTGACCACCGTGGTGGTCACCACCACAACGGTGCCCGCGACGACGACGACGTCCACGACGACGACGACGTCAACGACCACCACGACCACGCCAGGCGTCGTCGTGACGACAACGACTCGCCCACATTACGGTGATGATGGCGGCGGCGGCGGATCTGATGATGGCTAGCGCAAGCAACGTCAGGGGTGGGCGATGAAGGAAGTACTGATCACGCCCCAACTTCGACGGCACCGATTCACTCGAGTGCGCCAACTCACCCAGATGATCTTCGTTGGTTCGGGGATCGTCTCAGGTTTCTGCATCAGCAACTTCGCTCACGAAGCCAGTGCGGCGATTGCCGCGACCTCCGTCACGGGGACCACCGTGCCGGCTCTACAAAGCGCGACCACGTCGACAACCTCTGTTCCTCGAGGGCCCTCCCACGGCACCGGTGCGACCAAACATTCGTCCTCCGGGTCAACGGGCGGTTCATCGCCGACCACAACCCATCCATCGGCGACCCCGACGACTCGTCCGTCGACGCCGGCGAAGGGCAACGCGACCGTACCGACCACTGCGCCGATTGTGCGCACCACGGCTCCTCCCGTTACCACGGCACCCCCAACAACCGTGGCGAAGGCCCCCGTCACCACGGTTCCCTATACGCCCCCCACCACTGCTCCCGTCACCGTCACGACGGTGTGCACTTCAACGCCGTCGGGACACGTGACCTGCAACTAGCCCGCGTCGAACATCCGAAGGGCCACCACACGATTTGCACTCGGAGCGAGCAGGAGCCCGTCGCCGACGCTCGGCGTCGGAAAGTGATTGATTGGCGCGCCGATACTGATCTGCTGGTGTACGGCACCGGTCGAAGGATTGAGGCCGTAGAGAGTGCCATCTTGCCCAATGGACCAGATCAGTCCCGCCGCGATGATTGGTGGTCCCCCACCCGACGAAGCCGACCAGAGCACGCGAAGCGCAGGAGCGGTCGAACTGACACGAAGTGCGATCGTGCCCGCGGCGCAGGGTAGATACACCGTCGTCCCGTTCACTGCTCCGCCGCCGTCGACGTCATCGCCGCATCCCGACGTGAGGCTCGACTGCTGGTGACCAATGCCACCGAGATGGCGGCCGTTTAGGAGATAAACAATGCGTGACTTGCCCGCAATCACGACCCGACCGTCACTGAGCAGAGCGGGCGCCATACTCATGTCGAGATCGCTTCCGTTGTTCTGAGCCCACGAACTCGGTGCAAAATACTGTCGTAATTGCATGGACGAAGTGAGTTCCAGCACCGAATCGCTGTCGTCGAAGTGTTGGCCGCTCTGGTTGACCGACCCATTACCGACACTCACCCACACGTTGCCCTTCGCGTCGATGGTCGGTGCCGCGCCGCCCATCCACACTGCCCCTTGGCTCTCGCCGCTCGCCCCGTCGACCGTGAAGTAGTTGATGCGTCCACCGTTTTCGGGGGCAGAGACAACTCGCCCCCGGTACGGGGCACAGTCACCGTAGTTACCGCCGAATCCGAAGATGATCCGACCGTTATCGAGGGTGAGTCCCGTTCGCTGCAAGAGGGCCACCGACACGGAACCGGGCGGATCGACGTTGCGCGACATTTGTACGGCGCCCGTTTGGGTACTCAGTCCCTCGAGCACGTGTTCGGGATGGCCACCTACCATCTCGTCGGCCACGATGAAGATTTCGTCGCGCCCGCTGTCAATGACCGGCGTACCCGTGATGCCGACCTCGGGCGAAATATTGCCACAGGGCAGTTGCGACGACGGTACTGCGCTCGCGACGTGACGGTGCCAGACCACTCGACCGGTTGTTGACGAGAGGGCGTAGACGGTGTCATTCTCTGTCGCCACGTAAATGTCGCTGCCGAAGACAAGCGGCTCGCCGTAGAGTTGGCCGTCGAGTGCGGGCGACGTCCACTTGGCATGTCGGGTGTCGACGAACGAGAGCCCCTTTGCCCTTGCGCTACCGGCCACGTCGCCGTGATAAACGGTCCAGGAGTTTTCGGCGAGCGTCGTCGCCGACGAGTTCGCGACGCCCGCGGCGGCGGACCCGACGAGCAGCGCCACCGCTGCGACGGTGCACACACGTCCGGTCGCCGGGCGAGCTCTACTCATGATCGGCAACGAAGTCGAAGTGTGATAACCGAAGTGTAGTTACCGCGTCACGAGGCGCTTGATTCCGCGCGTGTCCGCCGACGCGACGAAGTGCCCGAAGTACTCTGGAGCGATGACGCGAACTTCTTCAACGTCCGGGCGTTGGCGACGGTCGTTACGATTCGTGTGTGTCGTTCTGGTAGCGGCGGGTTCGTTCTCAAGCGTGACGCCATCGGGTGCATCACCGGCTGCACTTCCGCCCTTCGTGGTCAGCGTGTCGACCGTCACTGCGGCGACTCTCGGAAAGTCCTGGCATCGCGGATGTCCCGTCGCGCCGACGCAGCTTCGCCTCATTCACGTTCGGTACGTCGGTTTCAACGGCCGCGCTGACGGAGGTTCCATAGTGGTGAACGCGTCGGTGGCGCAAGCCGTCATCCACGTCTTTCAGACGCTGTACTCGCACCGTTTCCCCATCCATTCAATGATCCCGGAGTCGCACTTCAAGGGCTCGGACCCTGCGTCGATGGCGGCCGACAATACGTCGGGGTTCAACTGTCGCTACGCGGTAGCGAACGGCACATCCGTCTGGTCGGTCCACGCCTACGGCGAAGCGATCGACGTCAATCCGGTGCAGAATCCCTACGTATTCAATGGCGTCGCTCAACCCGTCGCCGGTAAGGACTATCTGAACCGTCACAACCTTCGACCGGGCATGGCCGAGGTCGGTGGCGCACTCAACAGCGCCTTCGCTTCCGTAGGGTGGCAGTGGGGAGGACGATGGACCGATTCACCGGACTTCCAGCACTTCTCGGCAACCGGCGGCTAACGCTGGCTGGCTTTTCGCTGGCTGTGGTCACCATCCTTTCGATGGCCGCACCGTTCAGTGCGAACGCCACCACACTTCGATCGTCGCTTTCACCGACGTGTGACGCCACGGTCGACTCCATCACCGGAACGGGGGGAAGTGAGCAACTCATCACGGTCATTGCGGCGACGTCGAAATCGACAACGGCGTCGCTCGAGCTCTTTTCGCGGGTGGGCGGGTGTTGGCACCAGTCAGCCGGACCGTACCGCGCGTTCGTTGGTTTCAACGGACTCACGGCGAACAAGCGCGAGGGCGACCTCGCGACACCGATGGGCCTCTTCGCTATTCAGTCGACGATGTACGGCGTTGATCCCAATCCCGGCGTCCACTTTTCCTACCACCACCTGATCTGCGGTGACTGGTGGGACGAGGACAGTCGCTCCGCCCTCTACAACCACTTCGTCCACGTCGCGTGCGGCGTGTCACCGCACTTCAGTGGCGACTCCGAAGCTCTCTGGGAAACAGTTCCGCAGTACGACTACCTCGCGGTCATTTCGTACAATCGCTCCCCCGTCGTGCCCGGTCGCGGTTCGGCCATTTTCTTGCACGTCAGCAGGGGCCATCCCACGACCGGATGCGTGAGCATCCCAAAAGTTGATCTGCTCCACGTGCTGCGCACACTTCAACCGGGGCAACATCCGCTGATTGAGATTTCGACGCGACAACTGGTTGGTCACTAGACGAGCTCAGTGGGAACGGCTCATTTCGACAATGACGCCCAAACTCGACGCCGCCGCTCCCTGATACACGCCCTTCAGTGGCGCGACGTCGTCGTAGTCGCGCCCGCTACCGACGATGATGTGGCGCTCCGTCTCGCGAATTCCGTTCGTGGGATCCATGCCGGTCCAACTCCCGGCGAAGTACTCAACCCACGCGTGGCTCTGACCGGCGACCGTGACGCCCACTTCGGCGTCATCGGAAGGATAGAGGTACCCCGAGACGTAACGAGTCGGGATACCGAGCGAACGCAGCAGCCCAACCGTGACGTGCGTGATGTCTTGACAGACGCCGACGCTCTGGTCCCACGCTTCTTGCGCGGTCGCCGACACCGACGTGGCCCCAGGCACGTAGGTAATCCGGTTCCGCACGTACTCCCCGACCGCGTCCACGCACTCGTGCACGTCATTGGTCCTCGCCCATTCGTCGATCGGACGAAGCGCGTCGCCGACGAGTACCGTGCGATCGGTCTCCAAGAGGTACTCGGAAAAGAAGTCGACGAGCGTTGGCTCACGAAGATCGGCCCACGAGAGCGCGGGCTCGAGCGTCGCGGCCCGACTCTCCACGCTCGACCTCGCCTCCACTTCGAGTTTTGAATGCGGCTCTTGAATGTCGAAAGCGGTGACGGCCGTGCCGAAGTAGTCCACGTGTGTCGAAAGGGGCACGACGGGTTGCACCGAGAGGTGACTGTGCCGGACCTCTTGATGGGCCGAACTGACGGGCGTCATGCGGGCTTCGTTGTAGGAGGACTTGGCGATGCCGTCGTACGTGAAGCCGGTGTGGTGACGAATGGTGAGGCTCAGCGACTCGGTCACAACCCGCCCTCCCTCGACCACACGACGAAGTCCTCGTGGCGAAAAAAACGGTCGGTGACGGCGTTGTTGATCTGCACGCACGTCTCTTCGAGCATCTCCAAGAGTTCGGGCAACTGATCGAGCAGGTTCGTGGCGTCAATGAATTCGAGTCGTCCTCTCGCGCGAGCGAGGCTCTGTCGTGCAGCGTCGGCGGTCGCGATCCGCTGGCTGCTCGGCTGAATCTCGAAGAGACAGGTGTCGGCGAGGTTCAACGAGAACAGGACCGAACGCGGGAAGAGCCGGTCGAGTAGCAAGAAGGCGGCGACGCCGTTCGCGTCGTGGATCTCACTCGTACTGCGCATGAAGGCCTCCATCGCGCCACAGGCCCGGAGGAAGGCCAACCAGTCCGGGGCGTGGTCTTCACTCAAGACCCTTCCGCGCAGCAGGCGGGCCGTCATGTCAATGCGTTCAACGCTTCGCCCCAGCACGAGGAAATGCCAGCCGTCGTCGTGACTGAGCGTCGCGTCACTGAGTCCAGCAATCAGCGCGGCCCGTTCCCGTACGAAAAGGAGGTACTGGGAGGGACCGAGTCGGCGCGCCGTGTTCTCCATCTGGGGCAGGCGGTTTCGCGTGGAGTTGAGCGCCACCCACATCTCGGATGAGATGAAGTCGCGGCTCCGCCGGGCGTTCTCGAACGCGCCACTGAGCGATCCCGCGATTGAGTTGGGGTTGTCGACGTCAAAGACGATCTGCTGGAGCGTGTCACTGGTCGTGCACGGGACGTCGTCGTCCACCTCGACGCCGAGAATTGAATAGAGGGACCGACAGGTGGCGTCTTCGTCGTTGAAGGGGTCCTCGACCATCCGGTGCACGTAGGAGTCGACGATGCGCGCGGTGTCGTCGGCCCGCTCGAGGTAACGACCGATCCAGTAGAGCGACTCGGCCAAGCGAGAGAGCATTCCCCGTTCGCTCACTGGTCGCCCCTCCCCACCTGGCCGTCGCTTTGACGGGGACTCGTCGTTCGTTGACGTTGCACGGTCGCGACTCGTGATTCGCGGTACGGCACCGACTCGTCGTTGAGGACCCAGGTGTCCTTCGATCCGCCACCCTTCGAGGAGTTGACCACCAGTTCTCCTTCACCGAGGGCCACCCGCGTGAGACCACCGGGCAGGACCCAGACCTCGTGACCGTCGTTGACGGCGAAGGGACGCAGGTCGATGTGACGGGGACTCACGTTCTCCTCCACGAGCGTTGGGTGCGTCGAGAGCGCGACCGGTCGTTGGGCAATCCAGCTTCGGGGCGACGCCAGCACCGCTTCGCGGGTCACGTCGAGCACTTCATCACTCGCCTGGGGTCCAATGACAATTCCCTTGCCGCCCGATCCGTCGACGGGCTTGACCACGTAGGAACCGAGTGCAGCAAGCACCTCGGCGCGCACCTCGGGATCTTCGAGACGGTAGGTCTCCACGTTGTCAATCAGTGGTTCCTCGCCCAGGAAGAAGCGGATGAACGTGGGCACGTAGGTGTAGATGAGTTTGTCGTCGGCGACGCCGTTGCCAATGCCATTGGTGATGACCACGTTGCCGGCGCGTGCGCAGTTTACGAGTCCCGCCACGCCAATGACGGAGTCGGGATAGAACTGCAACGGGTCCAAGAACTCGTCGTCGACGCGTCGGTAGATGACGTGGACCGGGCGCTCGCCATTCGTCGTGCGCATGTAGACGTGATTCGAGCGACAGAGTAAGTCGCGACCTTCCACCAACTCCACGCCCATCATGCGCGCGAGGAGGACGTGTTCGAAGTAGGCCGCGTTGTGCACGCCGGCGCTCAGCACGACGACGACGGGATCGGACACGCTCGGTGGGGCGGCGGCACGCAGCGCGGCGAAGAGGTGGGCCGGGTACGAATCGACGGGGTGGACGCGGTGCTGCGAAAAGAGTGAGGAGAAAGTTTGGGTCATCGCTCGACGGTTCTCGATGACGTAGCTCACGCCCGAGGGAATGCGTACGTTGTCTTCGAGGACGCGAAAGTTGCCAATCTCGTCACGCACGAGGTCGATGCCGGCGACGGCGATCCGCACACCGTTCGGTGGATCGATGGCGTAGGCCGGTCGACAGTAGTGCGGACTGGACGTCACGACCGAACGGGGGATCAACCGTTCGGCGAAGATGCGCCCTTCGCCGTAGATGTCGGCGAGGAACGCCTCGAGGGCGCGCACCCGTTGGGCAATTCCGCGCGCGAGCAGGTCCCATTCGAGCGCACCGATGAGCCGCGGGACCACGTCGAGCGGAAAGGGTCGCTCCTCACCACTGTGCGCGAAGGTCACGCCGCGTTCCGAGAACGTGTGCGACAGCTGCTCGGAGCGTTGTCGGAGTTCCGCCGGTTGGTACCGATCGAGTTCGGCGAAGAGGTGCGCGTAAATCTCACGAGGAGTTCCCGGTGAGGAAAACATCTCATTCCACGCGGCCGTCACGTCCTCGTCGAATACCATCCCCATCAGCGTCACGCTAGCCACGGAAACGTCGTGACTTATTACGTGGGGGTGAACTCAACGTGCCTCGCGCAGGGCTCGCGAAACGTGCCGCACCGTTACCATTGGCGCATGACGAACTACGTTCCCGCGGCCACTCGCTACGACACCATGACCTATCGCCGCTGTGGTCGAAGTGGGATCCAGCTGCCGGCCATCTCACTGGGCCTCTGGCACAACTTCGGCGACGATCGTGCACTCGATGTCCAGAAGGCAATCGTGCGCCGTTCATTTGACCGCGGCGTCACGCACTTCGACCTCGCCAATAACTACGGACCGCCCTACGGCGCGGCCGAGAGCAACTTTGGAAAGATTCTGCGCGACGACTTCCGAGGTCGACGCGACGAACTGCTCATCTCATCGAAGGCTGGGTGGGATATGTGGCCTGGCCCCTACGGCGACCTCGGTTCGCGCAAGTACCTGCTCGCCTCTCTCGATCAGAGTCTCACGCGTCTCGGACTCGAGTACGTCGACATCTTCTACCACCACCACTTCGACTCGTCGACGCCAATGGAAGAGACATTGGGAGCGCTCGACTCCGCCGTTCGTCAAGGCAAGGCCCTCTACGTTGGAATCTCGTCGTACTCCGACGAGCGCACGAAGCAGGCGATCACCATCCTGCGTGATCTCGGTACGCCGCTCTTGATCCATCAGCCTTCCTACTCGATGCTCAATCGTTGGATCGAGGGCGGCCTGCTCGACGTCCTCGACGAACAGGGCGTGGGATGCATTGCCTTCTCCCCGCTCGCCCAGGGTCTCTTGACGGACCGCTACTTGAACGGCGTACCCGAGGGTTCACGGGCTTCGAAGAGCGATTCGTCGCTGTCGCCCGACATGCTGAGCGACGCCAATCTCGACCACGTTCGCGCGCTCGCCGCTATTGCTCGCGATCGTGGGCAGTCAATGTCGCAGATGGCGATTGCGTGGGCGCTCCGTAATCCCGCGGTCACCTCGGTGGTGCTCGGTGCCAGCAGCGTCGAACAGATGGACAGCAATCTCGACGCACTGAACCACGTGGACTTCAGTGACGACGAACTGGCGCGGATTGACCAGTACGCCGTCGATAGCGGCATCGACCTCTGGCGCGGGCCGGCTTCCGACTAGAGCGCCGCACACCGCAACCGCTCGTCGATTAGAGGAGTTCCTCCATCTGATTCAGTTCGAGCAACTGAGCGTGACGGTCAAGCTTCGACGGCATCTTGAAGTAGGGGGCACCCTTCCACCAGTACCAGGCCATGGGAATGAGGCCCAACCCCATGGCGCCAAGACCAACACCCAGTTCAACACCGTTGAGCGTCGGTATCGCTTCGTAGAGCAGGTAGAACATGAAGAGCGCCCCGGCCAAGGGCCAGAGTCCGATGAAGATGAAGTTGCCAACGGAACTGAAGAGTTGACGTCGGTAGAGAATGACGACGGAGAGACCGGCCAGTCCGTAGTAGATGCAGATCTGAATGGCGATGGCGTAATAGCCATCGGTCAAGATGTTCCCAACGGACCCGATGTACTGACTGCCGACGAAGAGCAGCAACGACAAGATCGTGACGACCACCGTCGCCGCGAAAGGTGTTTTACGCGTCGGGTGCGTGCTGCCGAGGATCTTGGGGAGCGTGCGGTCGCGACCCATCGTGAAGAGTGTCCTCGTCACTTGGATGAGCGTCGTTTCGAGCGTCGCGACCGTCGACAGCAAGAGCGCGACGATCAGTAGCTTGCCGCCGAGGCCCTTCCACACCGCCTGACCGAGGTTGTACATGAAGTCAGCGACGTTGCTCGAGTTCGCAAGCTCTTTTGGCGGCAACACCATGTTGGACGCAACCGTAAACATTTCGAAGAGGAGAAAGACGACGAAGGTGCCGAGTAGTCCGCCGAGTCCGGACGTCTTCTTCGCGTTCTTCGTCTCCTCATTGAGATTGGCGGTGACGTCCCATCCCCAGAAGTAGAAGGCCGCCAAGAGTGCACCGGCGACGAACCCCTGGGAAGCGTGCGCGTGAAAGATCGAGGGTGAGAACCAGTGCCACGAGAAACTCGTCAGGTGCTTCGCGTGGAAGAGGGCCAACGCGCCGAAGAGTACGAGCAGAAACACCTCGACGGTGGACATGAGGATCTGGACCTTCACCGTAACGGTCACGCCCATCGCCACAGCAATCACCATGGCGAAGAAGAAGATCGCTCCGAGAATGGTGACCGGTCCCGTCTCCTTATAGAGCGACCCGGAGAAGAGGCGAAGCACACTCGAGCCGGCGGGGAACGTGGCGATCACCATGAAGATCAGCGCGGAGACAATTAGCGCCCAACCCGAGAGGTAGCCGAGAATCGGGTGCAGCGCTCGCCTCACCCACGAGTAGGCGGCGCCCGCGTGCGAATCGTCGCGACTCAAGTAACTAAATGCCCACACGATGCCGAACATGAAGATTCCGCAGTAGAGCAACGCGGCCGGGCCTCCGTAGGCAACGGCGAAGAATAACGCGCCCGTCGTCGCGCCAATCGAATAGGCCGGAGCCGAACCCGCGATGCCCATGATCACCGAGTCAAAGAGTCCGAGTACCCCGTGCCTCAACTGGTTCTCGGTCGAAGCACCCTCGCCACGCTCCGCCACGTCCGTCATGCCTACCTCTTTCTATTGAATGATCACCCTCAAGGTTGAATTGAGTACGAAACGTACCATGCCCACACAACGGATTTCACCGATCACCAAAAGAACGTCCGGTGCCCGCCTGCGAACCTCACAGGTGGCGATGACCCCGTCCCCGGAGCGTTAAATTTGGTGGGGCGTAGATTTCTACGTTCGACCTTCCCGAGCGAAAGCAATACTGCGTGCCAGTCCTCCAACGATTCGACCTCGAAGGCGAGTCCACCCAGCGCGTCATCTCGGACAAGGAGATGAAGCGACGTTGGGCCAAGTTCCACGGCGACATGCACCAACTGTCCGGCAAGTGGTGGCAGCGGCTACTCGGACGCATCTTGGGCGAAGACACGTGGCGCTACAAGACCGCTCGATTCTTCGGGCGCCCACCTCTCCGAGCGATTCGTCGCCTACGGGCTCGACCTCACCGCGCGACCGCCGTCCAATTGAACGTACCCCTCGTCCACGACGCGTCGAGCGTCTTCCCGAAGTTCTACTCACCGAAGAACGCCCTGCGCTACGTGAACGCCTCGCTGCTCGACGTGCCGCTCGACGACGTCGAGATCGTCGTAATCGACGAGGAGGGTGCCCCGTCGGCCGCGTCGATCATCACCCACTTGAATGAGACACTGCACCGGACAACGAAGACCTGGCTACTGATAAGTGACGTCACGTCCGACGACAACGATCGCAGCACCGCCCTGAAAGCACTCATGAGTGCCGTACGCGACACCGACGAGATCGTCTTCGCTGACGAATCCGGTCCGAACGTGTTCAAACCGATTTTTCGCAGCTCGTCGGTCGCACCGCACACGTTGCTCAGTTTCAACATGGTGGGACGACCGGCCCTCCTTCGCGTCGCGACCCTGATCGCTATTGGCGGATTCGACCTCGATGCGGGATGGGCCTTCGAACACGACGCCTATTTGCGCCTCCTGGAACGTCGTGCCTCGTTCCATCACGTCTCGCTCGTCTTGCCGTCGGGCCGACCGCTGATTGCCTTCGACAGTTCGCACATCGACGGGGACACCTGCCGAGTCGTGCAACGCGCACTCGCGCGCAGGGGGTTGACGGGAACAGTTACGCCCGGCGCCCTCGCGGGACTCGTCTCTTGGCGGCTCAGTCCACCGACGCCACCGCCGTCGATCGACATCATCATCCCTACACGCGACCGCATCGACCTCGTGACGCAGTGCATCGAAGCCGTCGAAGAGAAGAC
>Ga0208586_1000778_pt1 | contig 10954 bp, 11 predicted proteins | sample NGESurshal072012_6_FD_184471 | JGI IMG/M metagenome (GOLD analysis project Ga0208586, IMG submission 184471) | Arctic peat soil microbial communities from Barrow, Alaska - NGEE Surface sample 53-3 shallow-072012 (SPAdes) | ecosystem: Environmental > Terrestrial > Soil > Wetlands > Peat ... | reverse complement strand
GGGACAGAGCTCGGAGGCGAAGATGTAGGGAAGTGGGAAGACGGCGCCCATGGCCATGCCGTCGAGCATCCGTAGTGCGATGAACCAGCCAACACCCGATGACAGTCCGACCGAGAACGTCAGTACCGCGTACGCCACGGTGCCGATGATGAGGATCTTTCTTCGCCCGTAGCGATCGGCCAGACGTCCGGCCGGGAAGATTCCGATGACGATGCCGATATTTGCGCTGATCGAGACGAAGACCTTCATCGCTGTTCCTAAGGCGTATTGGTGCGTTATCGACGGGAGTACCGATCCGGTGAGGCCAATGTCGTAGGCCTCGACGAACCAACTGAGAAAGAGCAGTCCGAGGATGCCCCGAAGCCAGTTACTCGGCGGCAGTCGGTCGAGTCGTGCTCCCGCGTGGGGGCTGGCCATGTCGGTCGATTCGTTGCGCGTCGTGGTCACGAGATAGCGACGAGAGCACTCGGTGTTCGATAACCCGCGCCACTGGGACGAGCATCCATGCACATTCCTTCAACCCGACCGCGAGGTCGGCTACGACGATGGACCTCCAGTCCGGAACGTGCCCATCGGAGATCGCAGTTCGCGTGGACTGCCCTTCGACTGAACAATCACCGAACGACAGGCGACGCCAATTGATGCCAGCCTAGGAACGTTGCCCAAAGTGTCCGCCGGGACTTCCGACCTTTGCACCGTCATTGGCGTCGCGCGACTGGTTCCGGGCATGTGCGCAGCGTGCCACCCGTACTATCGGGTCATGAATGAGCGACATGAGTACCGCAAGGACGTGAACGCGGTGAACGACTTTCACGCGGCGACATTCGCCAGTGAATGGACGACGTGGCACGAGGGCCACGAACAACGTCGGTCGCGCCCACTGGGATTCCTCGCCATCACGGGCATGCACTGGCTGACGTCGACCCCGGAGCGATTTCGCGACGTACCGGGGGCGTGGTCCAGCGACGCCGAGGTGATCCACGTCGATCTCGACTCCGACGAAGAACTGATCCGCGACGGGAACGTCGTGCGGGGAAGGCACGATTTTGGTCCGTTCGCCGAGGGGATGACGATCGACGCTGACTTTGGCGACAACGTCGTCGAAATCACGACACGGAACGGGCTCGCTCTCATCCGTCCCCGTCACCCCGACAATCCAATTCGCGTCAACTACCGCGGTACGCCGACGTACCCACCATCACTCGAGTGGCGAGTGCTGGCGCAATTCGTTCTGGCCGAGACGCCTCAGTCGGTGACGGTCGATGTCATGACGGAGGGTCTTCACCAAGAGTACGTGTCGCCCGGTCGTGCCGCCTTCGAACTCCACGGACGCCACTGCTCATTGACGCTATTCAATGATGAAGAGAATGCGCTCTTCGTGTTGTTCAGCGACCAAACTGCCGGGGTGACGACCTACGGGGCCTGTCGCAGACTTGACGTCGATCCTCCGGACCTGGAGGGCAACCTCATCCTCGATTTCAACCGTGCGACGAATCTGCCCTGCGCCTATACGGTGTTCACCACGTGTCCGTTGCCAACGCCCGAGAATCGGTTGGCGGTGGCAATCGAGGCCGGCGAGCAACGTCCACTGCCCAACGACGCCAAAGGAAATCGTGACTGAGACGCAAAAGCTGGGCGGCACGTTCGCCATGGCGAACGATATCGAGGTGACCCGTATGGGTTACGGCGCCATGCAACTAGCCGGACCGGGCGTCTTCGGTCCGCCGAGGGACCGCGCTGAAGCAGTCGCGGTACTTCGTGAGGTCGTGGAGCTCGGCATTACCCACATCGACACCTGTGACTACTACGGCCCCTACGTCACGAACGAGATCATCAAGGAGGCGCTCTATCCCTATCCGAAGGATCTGCACCTCGTCACGAAAGTTGGTGCGCGCCGCGACGAGAGCGGCGGCTGGTTGCACGCCCGTTCACCCGACGAGTTGCGCCAAGCGGTGCACGAGAACTTGGATCATCTGGGACTCGACGTTCTCGACGTCGTCAATCTGCGGATGGGGGAGATGCACGGCGCCGACGCCGGTTCACTTGCTCCCCAGTTCGAAGCGCTCGTCGAGCTCCAGCAACAAGGACTCATCCGTCACCTCGGCCTCAGTACAGTGAGCGCCGAACAGATCGCTGAAGCGCAGTCGATCGCCCCCATTGTCTGCGTGCAGAACTTCTTCAATGTCGCGCACCGCGAGGATGGTGACCTCGTTGACTCCCTCGCCGCACACAACATTGCCTACGTCCCCTACTTCCCACTCGGGGGCTTCACACCACTGCAGTCGAGTGAACTAGGCAACGTCGCGGCGAGACTCGACACCACGCCAATGGCGGTCGCGTTGGCGTGGCTTCTGCAGCGATCGCCCAACATCCTCTTGATTCCGGGCACGTCGCAACGCGCTCACCTTCGTGAGAACGTTGCGAGTGCCGCGTTGGTACTGGGCGCCGACGACCTCGAAGAACTCGACACCATCGCGGCCTGAGAGCACTCCGGTCTAAATCAATCGGAGAACTCTCGCGTCGATCAGAAACGACACCCCTAGGGGTTCTCCCTGAGGGGGCGAAAATTGACAATCATCCTCTGCGGCTTGGTGTTATCTTTCACTAGGTTCCTAGAGAAATAGAGGAAAAATGATTGAGTTTTACTTGGATACCAAGGCCGGTATCGCTCCCTACCTCCAATTGGTCCAGCAAGTTCGTCGAGCGCTGAAGCTCGGACTCCTCCAAGAGGGCGATCAACTGCCGACCGTGAAGGACGTCGTCGCCCGCATTGCCATTAATCCCAACACCGTTTTCAAGGCTTACCGCGAGCTCGAACACCAGGGATTGGTCGAGGGTCGCACCGGCGTGGGCACTTTTGTTGTTGCGACCGGCACTGACGAAGCAGCTCTTCGTCACGCACCACTTCGCGGCGACCTCCAAGAGTGGTTGGCGCGCGCCCGAGAGGCCGGACTTGATGACGAAAGTATCGAGGCCCTCTTTCTGGAGTCCTTCCACGCGAGCCTGCGGGAGCGACCATGACGACGGTGCTCGAGGCCACCGATCTGGGCAAGAGCTATCGCGGCCGCTGGGCGCTTCGCGACTGCTCGATCACCATTCCCGCGGGTCACGTAGTCGGCATCGTTGGGCCCAACGGCGCTGGCAAGTCGACGCTCCTCAATATGGCGGCCGGACTCATCTCGCCCAGCGCGGGCACGATCGAAGTGCTCGGCGCAACGCCGGGGGCGAGTCCGTCGCAACTCGACAAGGTCGGCTTTTTGGCGCAGGAAAATCCCGTCTATCCCGGTCTCAGCATCGCCGACCACCTTTCACTTGGTAGTCATCTCAACCCTTCGTGGGACCAGGAGTTCGCACACGATCGAATTCGTGCTCTCGATCTCAACCAGCGCCAACGCGCGGGCAAGCTCTCCGGCGGCCAACGGGCTCAGCTGGGACTGACGATGGCACTCGCGAAACGGCCGGACCTCCTTTTGCTTGACGAGCCCGTTGCCAGCCTCGACCCGCTCGCTCGACGAGAGTTCCTCCAGCAGTTGATGGACACCGTTGCCGGTCGTGACGTGAGCGTCGTACTCTCCTCGCACCTCGTGTCGGACGTCGAACGGGTCTGCGACTACCTCATTGTCCTCGCGTCATCGAAAGTCCAGGTCGCCGGCGACGTCGACGATTTGTTGGCCATGCATCACCGACTCATCGGGCCACGCCGGGATACGGCGACGGCACTCGCCAATCAACACGTCATCGAGGCCAGTCACACCGACAAACAGAGCACGTTGATCGTGCGAAGCGACGGTCCGGTGACCGATCCGGACTCGACAATCGAATCAATCAGTTTGGAGGACCTCGTGCTCGCCTACATGACCAAGGCGAAGGCCGAGATCGTTGGAAACCAAGGGAGTGACTCGTGACCTGGCTCGCGTGGCGTCAGTTTCGAACCCAGGCCATCATCGCGCTCGGTGTTGCCGCCGTACTCGCCGTATTCGTATTGTTCACCGGTCCCCACCTCCATCACCTCTTCGAAACGGTCGTGCGGCACTGTGCCAAGCACAACGACTGCAACCCGGTGACGTCGAACTTCCGACGATTGGGCCATTGGGGCAACGCCCTGAGCATTCTCGTGATACTTGTTCCCGCTTTGATCGGTGTCTTCTGGGGCGCACCGTTGATTGCGCGCGAGCTCGAAGGTGGAACGTTCCGAGTGGCGTGGACGCAAAGTGTCACGCGCATGCGTTGGGCGACGACCAAGCTCGCCGTGGTCGGACTCGCGAGCGTCGTCACGGCCGGTCTGTTCAGTCTTCTGGTGACGTGGTGGCAGAGTCCCTACGACTCCTTGAGCCGATCTCCCTATTCGACGTTCGACAGTCGCGACGTCGTGCCCCTCGCGTACGCGGCATTCGCTTTCGCGCTCGGTGTTGCCCTCGGCTGCGTGATCCGACGGGCCGTACCGGCCATGGCGTCGACGCTCGCCGTCTTCATTGGCGTTCGAATCGCCGTGCAACAGTACCTCCGGCCCCATTTTCTTTCGCCGATCCATATCGTGACCAACTTTGTGGCCCCGGGACCCAGTACTGGCCCGGTCAGCGACGGTTCCGGTAACGGTTGGTCGATTTCCAGTGTGCTGAAGAACGCGGCGGGGAAGGTTATCGGTCAAAATGGCGGCATCGGCCCGAACGGCAACATTGACTTTCGAGGGTTGGGTAACGGCGTCGTAAAGTTCGTCGGGGTCGGCACCTGCCCGAATAAATTCCCCTCCGAACTTCGATCGGGTGGAGGCAAGACGGCGCAGGGACCTCCTCCTGGAGTGCAGCGAGCCGTTGAGAAGTGTGTCGATAGTTTTCACCTGAAAAATGTGTTGACGTATCAACCGGGGAGTCGCTACTGGACGTTCCAGTGGATCGAGTTCTCCCTCTACTTGACCCTCGCCTTGGCACTCATTGGTTTCAGCGTGTGGTGGATTCGAAAGCGCATTTCCTAGTTATCCTTTCGCGTTCACTAACGGCTCGACAACCTCGTCGAGTCGCGGGAATCGTCCAGGTCATACCCGTTGAAGAATCGCTTAACCAAGTAGGAACGCGTTGGTCGAAAGCGAGACTTGAACCGCGTCGCGTTCTAGAGAACCGAGACGAGGGTTCCGATTGGGGTGTACGGCCAGACCTTGTGGGCGTTGGCGAATGGCATCTCGACACAGCCGAGGCTCTGGGGATAGCCGTACTGCGAGCGGAGGAAACCGTGCAGGGCGTCGCCACCGTGGAAGTACGAGACCCACGGAATACCGGGATCGCTGTACGTCCCCCCGTTGGGGAGCGTGCCCGACATCGTGGTTGTGACGTAACGCACGTACACGGGGTACGTCCCGGCCTCGGTCGGTGCGGCGCTGATACCGGTATTCACGAATGACGTGTAGATGTGGTGTCCGTTGACGTAGAGCTTCAATTTCTCCGGTTGCGCCTGACTCACAATGACGTAGTCGTAGCTCGTTGGGTCGTACCGGTTCTTCTGCACGGCGGCAACCAGTGCCAGCCACGTCGTCGTATTGATTCCGCCGTTCCAGGCGAGACCGTGAACGGCTTGGAAGTTCATGAGGGCACCCTGCAGGACCACATTGTTCGTGCCGACTTTCCACAGAGAGCGAACCGGTCCGTTCAACCCCTTGAAACGCCAGACAAACGATCCCCTCTGTAGCGACGTGCGACTCGGCTTCTTCACCGGCTTCGGCTTGGGCTTCGGTTTCGGCTTGGTGGTGGTTGTCGTGGGCACCGTCGAGGTAGTCGACGTGGGAGTCGTGGTGGACGTCACCGGCGTCGTTGTCGATGTCGTTGTCGTTGGGGGAGTCGTGGTGGTTGTCGTGGTCGTACGGACCGGCTTGACGTACGGAACGAAGGAGACGGGAAGATAGCGAAGATCGGCCAAGAACTGGTCTTCCAGTCGAATCGAGAACGCCACGTGCGAGTGGCGAGGCGATGAGGAGGCGGCGGCCGACGGACTCGAAAGTGATCCAGACTTTTGTGCGGCTTGAGCGACCTGGGATAAAGGCGTGATGATCAGGGAACCTACGACAATTGACGTCGCGATCGCACAGTTCAGAATCGGTCGTTTGGTGAACTTCACTTGCCGAGTTTAGACGCTGCCTTGTTTCACCCCGCGTCAGAATGGGCATCGTTGCCCATATTTAACCAAACTTCATGACGCGTAGAACGCAATGGCGAGTTCGTTACTTCTCTACGAGGTGTGGCGCCGACGTCGGCGCATGTTGGTGAGTACCGATGGAGCCCAACCGGCGTCAATGCTGCTCAGATTCGTTCCCGGCGGCACAATCTCATCGATCCGGTCGAGGACTGCCGTTTCGAGTCGAATTGACGGTGCCGTCAACTGCGAGTCCAGGTGCTTCATGGTGCGCGGTCCGATGATCGCCGACGTGATTGCCGGGTGCTCGAGGACGAAGGCCAGGGCCAACTCGATGAGCGTGATCGCCGCCTCGTCGGCCAGGGCGGTCAGTTGATTGACTGCGTCCAGCTTTCGCTGGTTGCCGGGAATCGTGAGGTCGTAGCGATCGGGGAGCATGGCTGAACGCCGACTGGTGTTCTTCTTTCCCTCACCGAACTTGCCCGCCAGCCATCCACCGGCGAGTGGACTCCAGGGCAGGACTCCCATTCCGTAGGTCTGACATGTCGGCAGCACGTCGCGCTCGATGCCGCGAACAAGGAGCGAATAGGGCGGTTGCTCGGTGCGGAAGTGCTCGTAGCCACGCCTCTCGGCCGCCCACTGAGCGGCGACGATCTGCTCGGCCGGGAATGTGGAACTTCCGAAGTAGCGGATCTTGCCCTCGTGGACAAGGTCGGTCAGAGCCCCAAGTGTCTCTTCAATGTCGGTCGTCTCGTCGGGACGGTGAATTTGGTACAAGTCGATGTAGTCGACCCCGAGTCGCCTGAGACTGTGCTCCACCTCGGCGATGATCCAGCGTCGCGAGTTGCCGGCGGAAAGGGGATCGTCACCCATCTGACCGTGGACCTTCGTGGCCAAGACCACGCGAGAGCGGTCAATCGAGGAGAGGGCCTTGCCGACAACGATTTCGGACTCGCCCTGGGAGTAGACGTCGGCGGTATCGATGAAGTTGATGCCGGTGTCCAACGCCTTGTGGATGATCTTGATCGAGTCGTCGTGGTCGGTATTGCCCCACGCGCCGAACATCATCGCCCCGAGACAGAGCGGGCTTACTTTTAGGCCAGTACGGCCGAGGTTATTGAGTTCCATAGTTCTCACCATATGGGGTCGTTCGTGACGCTGCCCGGTCGAATCGAGCTCGTCGACTGTCAAACTCCAAGACTTCCCCTGGCCGCCTTCTCGAAGAGTCCATAGGGGAGTAGGCGCTTGCCCATGATCCCGACGCGCTCGTCGAACTTGCCGACCGATACTCGTCGGGGCGGCTTCTTTGCGTTGAGGACCTTTTCGACCACTTTGGCCACGAGCAGAGGATCGGCACCGTTGGTCTCATCTCGTTCCATCATCGACACGGCCTTCTCTCTCGCCGCCTTGTAGGGGTCGTCACCCGTGACCTCGACCATCCGTCGGTTGGCGGTGAAGTCGGTCTTGAAGTTACCCGGTTCGATCAGTGTCACGTGAATGTTGAACGGCTCCACTTCGTACGCCAGGGACTCGGCGTAACCCTCGAGGGCGAACTTGCTCGCGCTGTAGAACGCTTGGTAGGGAATACCGAGTACTCCGCCAATTGAGCTCGTCAAAAGGAGTCGTCCGCCACCCTGGTTTCGAAAGATCGGCAGGACTGCGTTCACGATTCGTACGGCTCCCCAGAAGTTGGTCTCCAGTTGAGCCTTGGCGTCCGCAATGGAGGTCTGCTCCGCGGCGCCGGCGATGCCAAAACCGGCGTTCGCCAGCACGGCGTCAAGTCGGCCGTGTTCTTTGAGGACTTTGGCAACGCCGTCCGTTACCGAGCCGTCGTCATCAACGTTCATCGCGAGCGGCGACCACCCAGCGCTTGACGTGCCACGGCGGCTGGCGCCGATGACGGTCCAACCCGATTGATGCAACGAATCGGCGCAGACGCGTCCGATGCCCGACGATGCTCCCGTCACGAGGATTACTTGTTTGCTCATGGCGAACACTCTTTTCGATTGACGTTGAGAGGTCAATATATATGGCACTCTTCGCCGCTATCGCGCGTTTGTTGGATGGAGACCGGGCGCAACGAACTTCACCATCACGTCGTGCGTGTCACAGGAAAATGCAAGGATGGTCGCGTGGCAAAGAAACACCAACGGGTCCCTGAGCTCATCTTGGGTTTTGATACCGAGACGACTGGACTCAGTGTTTCCAGTGAACGGGCGATTTCCTACGGTTTCTGTGCCTACCGCTTTGGTCATCTCGTGTGGTCCGAACAGTTTTTCGTGATTCCTGATCGACCAATCTCGCCCGGAGCAAAGAGAGTCCACGGACTCTCACTCGAGGACTTGGAAGCGAAGCGAGGGAGCGAGACCGTCTTGAGCGTGGAAGCGGGACTCACGCGCGCCGTCGCGATTCTGCGCGACTATCACGAGCTTGGTGCGTACATTGTTGGATCCAACGTCGTGCACTTCGACTTAGAGATGCTGCGTCGCAGTTCAATGTCGGTGCTCGGCAAGGAACTCAATGACCGCTACTTCGATATCTCGCTGTTACGAATCATCGACGTCATTGATCACGATCTCGCAATTGAACCGAGCCGGGAGAGTCGCCCGAAAAGGGGACAGGCGTCACTGTGCCGTCACTATGGCGTCAAGCAGGGTGGCCATGACGCACTGAGCGACGCCCGTGCCGCCGTGGAGATATTCATGGAGCAGGTCGTTCGCAACAATGCGGGCCAGGCATCACTTGATCTTTCGACGGAACCTGAGACCTTCGCATACTCGATGAGAGTTCAGTAGTTTCGCACCCAGGATGTTGCCGGCACGTCTTCTAGAGCCAACTCCGACGTTTAAAGACGAAATAGAGGGTCATCGACGTGACGGCCATCAGTCCAACGGCGATCGGGTAGCCGTAGAACCAGTGCAGTTCTGGCATGTGATCGAAATTCATCCCGTAGATGGTTCCAACCAGCGTGGGAGCAAACAAGATTGCGGCCCAGGCGGAGATCTTCTTGACCTCTTCGTTCTGAGCCAAGCTCGCGACGGTGAGGCTTCTCATCTCTTCGTTCTGTTGCTGACTCACAAGAGTCGAGTTCACGGTGAGGGCACTTTGTAGCAAAATTCGAAATGCATCGGCGCGCTCGATGATCCGAATGGAGTGGTCAGTGACGTCACGCAAGTTTCGCTGGAGTTCAATATTCACCTGGTATTTATCGAATCCCTCTTCGAGCGCGGAAAGCATTCCAAGAAGTGGATGGGTTGCGCGCTGGAACTCAATGACTTCGCGCGAGAGATCGTAGATGCGGCGTGAGACGGATGGGTCACTCTTGAAGAGCTGGTCCTCGATCTCGTCAATATCGTTCTCGAGTCCGGCAACGACCGGTGCGTACTCGTCGACGACCTGGTCCAAAATGGCGTACAGGATCGCTTCAGGTCCGAGTTTGAGCAGTTCCGGTGACTGTTCCAGGCGCTTTCGAACGAGCCCGAGATCCGGGGTTTCGGCGTGGCGGATAGTCACCACGAAATCCTTTCCAGTGAAGATGTGGAGCTCGCCAAATTCAACTTCTTCTGTCTCGTCGAGGTAGCGCGCCGGCCGCAAAACCGTAAAGAGTGTCGTCCCGTAACGCTCGATCTTCGGCCGCTGATGGGCCGCGATGGCGTCCTCGACCGCGAGTTCATGCAGCCCGAACTCTCGAGCCACCGATCGGATCTCTTCGACATTCGGTCGGTAGAGACCGATCCAGGCCATGCCCTTTCGCTCGCGCAGGACCTCGTAGGTCTCTTCCAGACTATTTGGGTCAGCGGTGCGCTGACCATTCACGTACACCGCGTTATTGACTATTGGCATGTCACCTCGAATATTCGTTTCAAGTATGCAACGTCGTGAGGTAGTCGTTCGGACAGTCATCGAGAATGCCGTCAAATGGTAGGGTTAGACCTCTTAGGGGCCGTTGGCGCAGTCTGGTAGCGCACTTGCATGACACGCAAGGGGTCGCAGGTTCAAGTCCTGCACGGCCCACTAATAAAATACCTGGTCAGAGCCAGTGACCTCAGACCACTTTTATTCAAATACCCGCCTCGAGCGACCGTTGTCAGCAGTTGTGTCAGCAACGAGAAAACGGGGCATTGTGGCAGGTTCTAGAGGCAACGGCGAAGGCTCAATTTATCAGCGATCGTCCGACAGACGCTGGCTCGGCGTCGTGACAATCGGGCGGGATAGCAATGGACGGGTGGTTCGCAAGACCGTGTCGGCGAAGACCCGGTCCGAGGTGGTTCTCAAACTGAAGAAGCTTCAGCGACAACTCGACGACGGACTGCCTGCTCCCGACATGAAAATGACGGTGGCTCAACTGCTCAATCAGTGGCACGACGACGTCTTGAGGCACCAGGTGGCTCCGAGCGCCGCGCTGAGCTACTGGACGATCGCGAGACATCACATCATTCCGATTTTGGGCACTAAGAGGATTGTGAACCTCACTACAGTCGACATCGACCGACTGCTGTCATCGAAGCTGGACAGCGGACTTTCAGTTTCCACGGTCCAACGTATTCGGGGCGTTCTGGGTCAGGCCATCGATCAAGGCATTCGGTGGGGTTGCGTCAACAGAAACGTGGCACGACTCTCAAGGTCGCCGAAGCAACAACGACGGGAGGGCCGGACGCTCACTCACGAGCAGGCGCGAAGACTTCTGAAAGAACTCGAAGGACATCGCCATGAGGCGTTGTACTCCCTGATGCTCTCCACGGGTTTACGTCGAGGCGAAGCGTTGGGTCTGAAATGGCAAGACTTCGACGAGACTGCGAGAGTCGTTTCGGTGCGTCGCCAACTCAAGCGCGAA
>Ga0208586_1000776_pt1 | contig 10968 bp, 5 predicted proteins | sample NGESurshal072012_6_FD_184471 | JGI IMG/M metagenome (GOLD analysis project Ga0208586, IMG submission 184471) | Arctic peat soil microbial communities from Barrow, Alaska - NGEE Surface sample 53-3 shallow-072012 (SPAdes) | ecosystem: Environmental > Terrestrial > Soil > Wetlands > Peat ... | reverse complement strand
CAGGGCGAAGTGCTCGCCACGGGTCCCGGTCGTCGTACCGACTCCACCGGCGAGATCATCCCCACTGGCGTCTCGATTGGCGACACCGTCGTCTACTCGAAGTACGGCGGCACCGAGATCACCGTTGACGGTGAGGACCTGTTGATTCTTAGCGGCCGTGACGTACTGGCGACCATTTCCAAGAAGTAGTTCGACGGGCTCGTCCCGTCGCCAATCCCCAGACAAGGAAGAAGAATGTCGAAATTACTGAAGTTTGACGAAGAGGCCCGTCGCGGTCTCGAGGCTGGCGTCGACAAACTGGCCGACGCGGTCAAGGTGACGCTTGGACCGAAGGGTCGCAACGTGGTCATCGGCAAGAAGTTCGGTGCCCCCACGATCACCAACGACGGCGTATCGATTGCCCGAGAGATCGAGCTCGAGGACCCGTTCGAGAACATGGGTGCCCAACTGGTGAAGGAAGTCGCCACCAAGACGAACGACGTCGCCGGTGACGGAACCACCACCGCAACGGTTCTCGCCCAGGCGCTCATCAAGGAAGGTCTGCGCAACGTCGCGGCCGGCGCGAACCCGTCGGGTCTGAAGCGAGGCATCGAGAAGGCCGTCAAGGCGGCCGTCGAGTCGATCAAGACCCAGAGCCAAGAGGTGAAGGACAAGAGTCAGATCGCCCAGGTCGCGACCATCTCCGCCGCCGACGCCTCCATTGGTGAAGTCATCGCCGACGCCATCGACAAGGTCGGTAAGGACGGCACGGTCACGGTCGAGGAGAGCAACACCTTCGGGATCGAGCTCGAGCTCACCGAGGGCATGCAGTTCGACAAGGGCTACCTCTCGCCGTACTTCGTCACCGACCCCGAGCGTCAAGAGGCTGTCCTCGAAGACGTGCTCATCCTCTTCACGAGCGGCAAGGTCTCGGCAGTACACGACCTCGTGCCGCTGTTGGAGAAGGTCATGCAGTCCGGTAAGCCGCTGTTGATCATCGCTGAGGACGTCGACGGCGAGGCTCTGGCCACGCTCGTCGTGAACAAGATCCGCGGAACCTTCACCTCAGTCGCTGTCAAGGCGCCCGGCTTCGGAGAGCGCCGCAAGGCCATGCTCCAGGACATGGCGATCTTGACGGGTGCGACGGTCATCTCTGAAGAGATCGGCCTCAAGCTCGAATCGGCCACGGTCGACCTGTTGGGCACCGCCCGACGCGTCGTCGTGACGAAGGATGCCACCACGATTGTTGACGGGGGCGGAAGCCACGCCGACGTCACAGGTCGCGTCGCGCAGATCAAGCGTGAGATCGAAGACACCGACTCCGACTGGGACCGCGAGAAGCTCCAAGAGCGCCTCGCCAAGCTCGCCGGGGGAGTCGCGATCGTCAAGGTCGGCGCCGCCACGGAGATCGAGCTCAAGGAGAAGAAGCACCGCATCGAGGACGCACTGAGTGCGACTCGCGCCGCCATCGACGAAGGCATCGTCGCGGGTGGTGGCACGGCCCTGGTTCGCGCTCGCAAGTCCGTGGAGACGCTGATCGAGACCCTGACGGGCGACGAGGCAACCGGTGCTCGGATCGTGGCGAACTCACTGGAGTCACCGCTTCGTCACATTGCGGCCAACGCCGGCTTCGAAGGAGCCGTCAAGGTCCGCGAGGTCGCCGACGCCAAGGGCAGCATCGGCCTCAACGCCGTGACCGGTGAACTGGTCGACCTCGTGAAGGCCGGCATCATCGACCCCGCCAAGGTGACCAGATCGGCGCTGCAGAACGCCGCATCGATCGCCGCGCTGCTTCTCACCACCGAGGCCATCGTGGCCGACAAGCCCGAGCCGGCCAGTATGGCCGGCGGCGGCATGGACGGCGGCATGGGTGGCATGGGCGGAATGATGTAGCCCATCCAGGCACACGTTGTGAAGAGGCCGGGTCGGAAACGACCCGGCCTCCTTCTTCGTGGTCGTGGCCCCGGACACGTCGCGAGCATCGAGGGCGACTGTTGGCCAACGGGGGTACCCCCCTCCCTAACGGAATCGATTGGGTGGTGCATCGATTGAGGCGCTGCCACGCATTAGTGCCGTACGGCTCACTTCGCGGCCTGAATTGCTCCGTCGTTGTGAGAGTGGCGCAGTGGGGGGTAGTCATCGCCAAGCCGGCGCGGCCCGGCGCAGTGCTAACTCGAGAGGGTGACCGTAACCGTTTGGCCCGTGCCATCGAGCGTCGCGGTCATTACGACACTTTGGCCTGCTCCAAGGGCTCGGGTAAGGCTGAAGGAGGTGGACGTCAGTGATTGTCCGGGTTGAACTGCGAGTGCTCCGGTCCCATCAGGAGAAACTGTTCCCTGTCCAGCAACGCCTAGATCCACCAGTACTGCACTGGAGGACGCGTTTATGGCCACGTTTCCGTACGGATCGTCGAGCGCCAGTGACGCGGTCAGGACGTTGCTGGCCGATTCAGACCACGAGGTACAGATGATGGTCCCCACCGATCCAGAGCACGCAATGCCTGGCGACACGTCCTGGGTGATGGCCGCCAGGAAGAGACCCGCAACGGTTGATGAAGCCTTCACATTGAGAGGTGACGAACCGCTTTGGGTGCCCGGAGTCAGCGTCGCGGTGAGCGTGGTCGGCTCCTCGTCAAAGAGGGTGATGTTGGTCGCGTTGGTTCCGGCGGCGAACCCCCCCACGAAGGTCACCGGCGACGACCCGGTCGCGCAGGCGCCGGAGGTCGGATACAGCGGCTGGGTGCCATCCGGGGCACTGTCAGGCCCAGAGAACGTGACGCACTTCGCTCCCTCAAAGGTGCTGACCACGTTCTGGTACTGATCCTGGGCAGTCAGCCTGACCGTGAACGGCGATCCGGCACCCGGGGTTGCAGTGCTTGGGAAAACGGCGAAGCCGGCGAAGGGCCCATTGCCCACGGTCAGGCTCGTGGTCCCGCCGTGGGCGCTCGCGACGTCGGTCGCCACCAGCTGGACTGGCTCGGCCACGACCAACGTGACGTTGGCCGCGTTCACTCCGGTCGCCACACCGCTCACAAACGTCAATTGTGCGTCGCCCGTGGCGCAAGTGCCATGGTCGGTATACGTCGGTCCGGTCCCATCAGGCGCAACAGATGGACCAGCAAACGCCACACATTCGCTGCCGGCGTAGTTCGTATCGATGTTTTGGTACTGATCAAGGGCCGAAATGGACACCGTGAAGGACTGGCCAGCCGTGGGCGTGGCCGTTGACGTGCTGAGGAGATAGGAATCGAGGGAACTCGGTCCCACGGTGAGTACGAGCGATCCGGTCGCGGTATTGGAACTGTTGGAGGCGCTCAGCGTCGTCGTTTGTTCATCGAACAGGGTGATTGAGGCCACGTTGGCTCCGTTGGCCGAGCCACTCTGGAAGGTGACGCTCGATGAACCGCCGGCGCAGTTCACCCCGGGCACCGGGTAGAGGGGCGGCGTCGTATTGGGGGCGGTCGAAGGTCCCGAGAACGTGATGCACTGCTGCCCGGAGTAGTTCGTATCGAGGTTCCCGAACTGGTCGAAGGCGCTCAGCGAAAGGGGGAAGGCCCCCCCTGCCGACGGTGTCGTCGGCGTGCTCAATGTGTAGGTCGAAAGGTTGCCGGGCCCGACACTGAGACCGGCGAAACCGCCGTGACCGCTCGGAACGTCGCTCACCGACAGATTCACGTTCGTCGCGTCGACCAACGTGAGCTTCGGAGCGTCCGTTCCGGTCGCCACACCGGCACTGAAAGTGATGCTCGAGTCGCCCGGCGCGCAAGTATCGAAGTTTGGAAACGTGTTTCCGGTCCCATCAGGTGCATTCGGTGCGCCAGTGAATGCTTCGCAGTGCGGTCCGTTGTAGTTGGTATCGAGGTTCCCGTACTGATCATTCGCCGTAACGGACAGGGCAAATGGTGTTCCGGCGTTTGGTGTGGAAGTAGAAGGCGAAATCGCGAAGGATTGGAGCGAATTTGGCGCCACCGTGAGGGCCGTGGAACCTGAGGCGAGCGACAGGGTGTCGGTCACGGCAAGGGTCACCAGTTGGGCGTCATAGAGGGTGACGTTGGCCGTGCCAAAGCCGTCCGAGAAGTTGACGATTGATCCCCCCCCGCAAGACGCGAAGTTCGAGTAGTTCGGTGCGCGGCCATTGGGTGAGTTGATCGGGCCAGCGATGCTGAGACACTCCGGTCCGGTATAGGTCGGCAAAAGGTTCCCATATTGGTCGAGCGCAGTGACTCCAACGGCCAGATTCGTGCCCGCAGTGGGCGTGGGGGTCGTTGGCGAGAGCAGGAGCGAAGTCAATACGGGTGAAGGCACAGTTACGTCTTCGCTGGTGGCACCGGAGGACCATGATCGGAACAACGCGGTGACCTCATACGAGTAGGAGTTTGAAGCCAAATCGGTGTCGGAACACGAAAGCGATGTCGTTGGCGCTGAGGGGGAGGTTCCACAGGCGGGGCTCGGCGTCGAACCAAGGAATCTCGTCACGTAGTAGCCGCTCACGACCATGCCGTTCGGCTCGCTAGGAGTATCCCAGGTGACGTTGACGGTCCGAACGGTAGGAGTCGGGAAACTGGCCGTGACGTTGGTCGGGGGATTCAGTGTGGCCACTTGGATGGTCGCCGAACCATGGCCACCATCGATGAAGTACGACCACGCGGCGGTTCCAAAGGCGATGGTGAACACACTGGCGACCGCGAGGAGCAGCACAATCAGGAACGCGTCGCAGATCCGATGGCGCTGAATTGGCGTCGCCGTCATGGCGTCACCACGGTGCAGTTGGTCAACGTGTCGTGGTAGTAGTTCTGGGCTGTTCCACGCCACGACGAAGGGGGAGATGGTAGGTGACAGACGTTGAGGTGGTGACCCACCCCGGTGTACGTGTTGTAGGTGCCAGCACCGAGGTAAATCGTCTCGTTCCCGCTACCGCCGGCAATTGACGACTGACTACCTTGAATCGTCACTGAGTCGGTACCGGAACCCAACTGGACTACGTCGTAGTTACCAGAACCGGTTGCAACAGCGTCATTGCCGTTGCCCAGGATGACCTTGTTGTGGCTCCCATTGCCGATCGACACCGTGTCGTTGCCGTCACCGGCCGAAATTTGGTTGGTTCCGTCGCCGATTTGGACGGTGTCGTCGCCACTACCAAGTGAAATCGAGTTATTGCCGTTTCCGTCGTAAATGTGGTTATGGCCGTTCCCACCGTTGTAATCGTTGTCGCCGTCGCCGCCTTCAAAGCAGTTGGCGCCGTTACCGCCAGAAACCTTGAAGTTGCCACTGGGAAGGTAGAAGTAATTGTTCCCAATACTCGCATGGATGATCGAGGACCCCGGGTCACCGAAGTACCAGTTGTTGTAGGCATCGGAGCAGTGCCCGGACTTCGCGAGCACGACTTGGATGACGACCGGTGACGTGCTCGACGCGAACCGTGCGTCGCCCGAATAGACCGCGAAGACGTTGTCTGATCCTTCAGGCATCGTTGAGGTGGTCATCATCGCTTTCCCCGTGGTATCAAGCAATTCGGTGCCAAGCAAGATGTGCGTGCCTATTGGCAAACCGAGGTAGAAGCTGATAGAACCAGTTGGCGATGAACCTGATGGGACCGGAGGAGTACCAAAAACCTTCGCGGTGAGCGTCACGGGCGCCCCGACAACCGACGGATCCGGCTGCGAGGCCACGATCGTCGTCGTCTTGAGTGTTGACTGGACAACTTGGCTCAACACCGGCGACGTCGAATTCGAAAAGTTTCCGTCGGCATTGGTGTACACGGCGGTGATCTTGTGCGTCCCGCTCACGAGGTAGGAGGAGGGGGTGCAGCTGACGTTCGAGGTGCCATGCGATTCACTTGGGAGGGTCACGTTCGTGCAGATCGGTGTGGACCCGTCAAAGAAGCTGACGGTGCCGGTGGGACTGTTCGACGAACCGGGACCCGCGACCACGGCGGCGGTGTACGTCACACTTTGGCCGACCACCGACGGATCGTGCGAAGACGTCACCACCGTGTACGTCGCGCGAGCGACGCTGAAGGTCGCCGTGCCCTGGAAGGTGAACCTAAAGGCGGTGTTTTCGCAGGGATCCTGATTCTGGTGCGTTTCGATCAGGGCTATTGGTACTGGAACGGAGCTTGTTCCACCTGGTGAGACCGAAAGTGAACCCGAAAACGTCGTTTGAGTGTCGTTCAGGTTCACCAACGGACATCCCGGAGGTGCGCTCACGCTCGAAATGTTCATAGAGGTGACGGTGATGGCCACCGACAGCGGATTGTGCGCCGAGTACCAGAGGTAGCGCGGCACCCCGGGCAGTAGGAGCGCGGGGATCTGCTTCGTGGAGGAACTTGAGATGGTGTTCGTAATGACGAACTTTGGTCGACCATCCGAACCGTGGGCGATCGAAGCGCAGGCGGCAGCCACCGAGAAGACGAGGACGGCTGAAAGGAGCGCAATCGCGCTCCCTTTCAGCACATCCTTCGTCGTTCGTAGCTTCACTTGAGTTCCTGCATTCGTCCGAAAATTGGTTGGTTTAAGATCGCCGCTAACTAATACGGCTCGTTTGGCCGGGCTCCGGGATGTCCCGAAGCCCGGCCAACGGACCGATTACTAGGAGGGGGCGACGATGCGCCGCACCCGCGTCGATGGCATCAGTCGGACGTGAACGTCAGGCCAATATCGGCGCCCTGGCAAGCATTCTGATTCGCATTGGGGTTCGACATCGATATAGATGCCGCGCCATTCCAGTCGATTGTCTGTCCAGGGGTCAACGTTTGGTTCACTGGCACGGGCGTCGGACTGACGCTGAACCACGTTGCCAGGCAGCCAACGATGGCCGATGCCGTATCGCCGGGAATAGCCTCGACATTGGTGCCGTCCGAGGCGACCGCAATCGTCACGTTTGCGACCGTGGCGGAAGTCGCGCCAGGGTTCGTCAGCGAGAAGTTGATCTGCTGGGACGGACCCCCGGGGTAAAGGTCACCGAATCCATTGGAGTCGAATTCGACCGCCGGGATGTACGGGGCCTCGCCACAGGCTGATGTCGACGCGGTGCTGTACTCGGTGAACCCCGGAATGATCGTCGAACACGTGACTTCTCCGGTAGGACCGCCGGTGTCGCCATTGCCGCCCGACGTCTGCGCAAAGAGATTGCCCGTATCGGTGTCCGAGCCGACGCTGATATTCGAGGTCTCATTGGCCAGTTGGACGTTGACGCCTCCGTTGACCGCGTTCGAGGCGTCGTTGTACTGGATTCCGTACACGACGGATGCCGGCAATGTGATGTGCTGCGACGAGAAATCAAAGGTGATGCTGAAGTTCCCGATACCGCAATACGGATCGCTCGCTCCGGTCGTCGTGCAGTACGTTGAGCCGTAACCACCGTTGGGCGCCGCTGGGATGTTGAAGCTTTGCTCGTCGGTCGCTAACAAGGCACCTTGGGTCGTGCCGGAGGGAGCGTAGATATTGAACGTGATGTTCATCGGCCCCGCGGTCGTATTGAAGTTGGCCATGTCGACCGTGACGTCATTGAGCGGTCCACCAGCGTCGCCCGCGAAGGTGATCTTGTTTCCGAACTGAGTCATTCCTACGCAGTAGAAGCACTGGCTGTACTGATAGGCGGCGGCGTCGATCCGGCTGTTGTAGATCGGCGTGCCACCGATTTGGTTGATCAGAACCGGGGTTTCGGTACCGACCTTGGCCGAACCGGTCCCGGTGCCGGTCGACGTGAAGTACGCAACTGCGATTCCACTGGCTCCGGCAATGAGTGCAACGGTCAGGCCAACAACGGCCATCCGTCGCTTGGAACTAAATAATTTCATTTTTCTCCTAGCAATAGTGATTGATTGATTGATGAGGGCGTCGGGTTCGCCATTCGCTCCCCACGGACTGGGCGACCATGTTGGGCCCGTGGATCGTTACGTCACCCCTTACTGCCAACGAGAAATCAATTTCGATCTCGTTGCTGGTACGGACCTGCGCGACGCGGTTGTGAAAACCGTTCGGCCTGGTCCGCAACACCTTTTGCTGCTGAAGAAGGATTGGTCCGCGCGCCGCGCGGCCGAGGGTCACTTAGTGACCGCAGGATTCCGTACCGACACGTGAGCAGATGTTGTTCGGACGCTGCTCGATCCAGGTTGTGGTTTGCGACGACAGTCGCGGATGAGGGATTGACCAGAGAATCGGCCGAAGTGTCACGGAGTCAAGGGACCGTTCAAACGACGATCTTCCTCGACACGATGACGTCACTTCATCACAACTGTTCTCCGTCTCCAAATGCGTTTTTGAGCATGACACCAAGTGATGAATTTGTCAATTCGTTGTGTGATGGTTGCGCATCAACTGCGCAAACCTTCAGCGCAAAAAAGCATCGACTAGCAAAATGTTCAGTCATTGCACGCAGCGAACTGCGACGTCGTACGCCGAGCGCTCTCTGTGAGATATCTCAATAGGCCGTGACTTCCAATTCTTTTCACGCGCTCTGCCCGCGGTACTCGCTGTCCACTGATTGGAAAGTCGATTCCAAAGAACGTCGCTCGAGACGTTTGACGCCGATGCATTGGGGGGATTGCGAAGGGGGGTACCCACCACCGAGCGCCCAATAATCTCTTGATGTTCGCTGTGTACGCGGCCAGTACTGAAACTGCAAATGTTCAACAGTCAAGCGTCGTTAAGCGACGCGTGCACTGAAATTGACACGGCGGTCGAAGCCTTGTGGGTGGACTGCTGGCAGACGCCTGAGGCTCAAAGTTCGAAAGATCCGGTGCCTCCGTTCGAAATGGACTTTGACAAAAAGTCGTCGACCCCCTCGTTTTGACGAGAATTGAGAACCCGTTTGGGTGGATTGATGAGACGAATATCAGAACTTTATTTCCTGCAATTCAGCCATTTCGAGCAAAGTTGCATCGCTACGCACTCACTTGCCCATCACAACCATTTGACAACGGAGAAAGTATCAACTAGAAATTCTCTCCGCAGGGGCTGATCGGGGATTTGCAGTGTCAAGCAATACAGGATTGCCGCCCCAGGGTCGGCAGCTTTTTCCGCTGCGCAGTAGCGCACCTGCGAACGTCTTCACACTCCGTGATCTCTACGTACGCGCCAGCATCTCTGGCAATTCAATGGCCGCCGAACTTGGCCGCTACCTGAACATCAACGAGTCGACCTTTTCGAACTCGCCCAAGGAAATCTCCACTTCCAACGACGCCCACGTCGCACCCAGCGTGCACGAGCAGGCACTTTCCGCAATCCTCGAGGTCGTCACGACTAAGTCCAATGCAACATCGCAGTATGTCCGCACACCGGCACCCCAAGGCGGGGTTCAGGAGTGGTGGGCACGAATGATCAGCGGTTCCGTCAACAACACCAGTTCAGCCACGAGCTGCCCAGCGATAGGTGAATCACTATGAAGCGCTTCGTACGAATCCTTTTGCCCGCATTGATGATTGGTGCGTTTGCCGCACCGCTTGTTGGTGTAGGTGTTGCGGGAGCAACGCTTAATGGCGTAGGTGCGCTGACCCAGGTCACCAATCCGGTTCCATCAACTGGAACCACAGACTTTACGTTCACGGCAACAGACAGTTTTGCTAACACGGGGGATTGGGTAAAGGTAACCGCAGTCAACTGGACTGGTGGCACACCAAGCGGAGTGACGTTCTCAACTGCATGTATTCAGCAAACAGGGAGCCAAACGTATCCGTTCACAGGCTCTGACTTCCAAATGGCGACGAGTTCGACGACCGCGAATACTTACAACTTCACCATCACGTTGACGCGCTATGACAGTTCGTCGTGTTCGCAGCAGTCCAGTCCCACATCGAGCCTGACATCTGGCACGAACTCATTGGTGGTCGCTTCTTCAGTCACCGTCACCGGCGTTTCTCCTAATTCGGGACCAATGGGCGGAGGCACATCCGTGACGATTTCTGGCACCGGATTCTCGTCCACGGCTTCAAGTGACACGGTCAAGTTCGGCACGACCACCGTTTCCACTGCCAATATCACCGGGGCGTCACCTACGTCCATAACTGTGAACGCACCCGCTGGCTCTGCGGGCACGGTCGACGTCACCGTGACGGTGGGGGGCAAAACATCGGCGACTTCATTGGCGGATCAGTTCACCTTCCAAACTTCGGCGACCACAACGACGTCGCTCAACGTACCCACAACGCCAGTCGTCTACGGATCGGAAGGCGGAGCGTCATTTACTGGAACAGTTACTGGTCTCACTGGCGATGGCTACCCCGAAGGGACGGTGACAATCAAAAACGGCACCGCGACCCTCTGCACCGTCGCACTTCCGACCGGATCGGGCATCGCCACGAATTACTCGTGCACTCCGACTGCGGGTGAATATCCCGTGGCGTCCTACACGTCGATTCTCGCCACGTACACGCCGGGCACACCGTCGTCTTCCGTCAGCACTATCTCGTACTCGACGTCGACGTCAACCACGAGCCAAAGCCAGACTGTTTCGCCAGGACCACTGACCATTGCTGCCACCTCAGGAACAATCACATATGGTGGCACTCCCTTCACGCCGAGCGAAACGCCAACTGGTCTCGTAGGGTCGGACGCAATTTCGAGCGTGACCTATACGTATACGGGAACGGGTAGTACGTCGTATGGCCCGTCCACGACGCAGCCAACGATCGCCGGAACGTACTCAATTACACCCAGTGCGGCAAACTTCTCCACAGGTTCGGCCTCGAACTACTCGATTACCTACACAGCGGGCACTCTGACTATCAACACGGCCACGGCCACAACGAGCACCGCGGAGACCGTGACCTCGCCGGTCACCTACAACGCCGAGACCCAGACCCTCTCCGCCGTCGTCACCGGCCATAACAATGACGGCAACCCCCTGGGGACCGTGACATTCCAATACTCGGGTCCGACCACCACGATCTGTTCGACCTCTACGGTCGCTTCGAACACGGCGACCACCACCACCTATAGCTGCGCGATCACCGCGAGCCAGCTCGCCGCGGGCAGCTACGCAGTCTCGGCGG
>Ga0208586_1000775_pt1 | contig 10979 bp, 11 predicted proteins | sample NGESurshal072012_6_FD_184471 | JGI IMG/M metagenome (GOLD analysis project Ga0208586, IMG submission 184471) | Arctic peat soil microbial communities from Barrow, Alaska - NGEE Surface sample 53-3 shallow-072012 (SPAdes) | ecosystem: Environmental > Terrestrial > Soil > Wetlands > Peat ... | reverse complement strand
GGCGCGGCACCACCATCAGCGCGCTGCGCCAGGTCCGCCCCGGCCACTGACCGGTCAATGGCGCCTCGTCACTTCGTGTCCGGCAGGCGTGGTGAGACTTGCGTGCGGCGGCCTGGCGGTCGCGCCGCTGACGGCGTTAGGGCGCTGGCAACGGTCCCGGTATTGGTCAGGCCGCTGTGCGGCCGCCGTCGACAGCCAAGATCGCGCCGTGAACGAAGCTGGCGTCGTCGGAAGCCAGGTAGCTGATCGCTGCGGCGATCTCGTCCGGTGAAGCTGGCCGCCCGGCTGGAGCCAGCGCCGCGAACTCGTCGATCGCCTCGCCCAGCACCGCTGTCCCCTCCGTCCGGGTGGGTCCCGGGTTGACGGCGTTGACCCGGACCCCGCTCGGGCCGAACTCGGCCGCCCACGCCTTCGTGAGCAGGACCAGCGCGGCCTTACTGGCCCCGTAGAGCGACGTGCCCGGCATGCCGAACTCGGCGGCCATCGTGCCGACGTTGACGATCGCGCCCTTGCCTCGGCTTGCCATCGCCGGGGCCAGCTCGCCTACCAGCACGAACGGCACCTTAACGTTGACCGCGAACACGGCGTCAATGTCATCCTCGGCCATGGACACCGTGGGGCCCAGGGGGAAGATCGCCGCATTGTTGACCAGGATGTCGACGTGCCCGTCGCCTAGCTCGGCGGCTCGGTAGGCCAGTTCGCGGGCTGACTCCGAGCTGCCCAGGTCCACGGCAATGAAGTCTGCTTTTGCGCCGCTGGCACGGAGCGACGTCACGACGGCCTCCCCGCGTGCCGCGTTACGGCCGCCCACCAGCACGTGAGCGCCCCGGCCGGCCAAGGCGAACGCGGTGGCCTTGCCGATACCGCTGGTGGCTCCGGTGATCAGGGCGACAGTTCCTGTCAGGTCGGTGCTCATGATCACTGCTCTCCTCGTAGGGTGTTCGCGGTCTTATTTCTTGAGGCGCCGGCTTCCGCCGTGCCAGTCCTCCTCGATGCCGGCCTCGCCGGGGCTGACGCCGAAGCTGCGCAGCTGGGGCCGTTCTCGTAGGCTGCGCTTGAGCTCGGCGAAGCCGGGGAAGGAGGCGAGCCCGACAACGTGGTCCCACAGCCGGGCCGCCTCCTGGCCACTGGGCAGCCGGCTGATGACCGGCCCGAAAAACGCGGTTCCGCGGGGCGGCCCGAAGTGGATGATCGGGGTGCCGACGTCCTTGCCGGTCAGCGCGAGCGCCTCGTCGGTTTCCGCCCGCAGTTCGCCGTCCCAGCTGGCGTCCTCGAGGGCGCTGGCGAGCCCGGCGGGCAAGCCGGCCTGCTCCAGCAGCGGCTCGACGAACTCGCGGCTTCCCCGTTCTTCCGGTCCCAGGCCGGGGGCGGCGGCGGAGTCGAACGCCTGGGTGCCGATCGCCTCGTAGAGGGGCCCGACCGCCTGGCGGCCGTGCTCGGCGCGGGTCCGGGCGGCCACCCGCAGCAGTCGCAGCCCGGCGGTGTGGCCGGCGTCGTAGCCTGCCGGGAAGTGACTGTCGTAGTCGACGCCGGCGTTGATCATGCGCAGCGAGATGAACCGCCAGTCCACGGTGTAGTCGCGCTGTGCGGTGACCTGGCGGACCCATTTGCTTGTCATCCAGGCGAACGGGCAGAGCGGATCGAAGTAGAAGTTGATGTCCGCGTCGTTCATGGCATCCGGTCCCATGGCTATCAGGATGACGCGGCGGCGTGATCGCGCAGGTAGCGGACCAGGCCGATCACGTCCTCGGGCACCAGACGGCCGATGGCGCCGCTGGAGTACACGCTCACGATCACCTTGCCCTGCGGGTCCAGCACGAAGCCGGTGGACTGCAGGTAGAGCGGGTCTTCATTGACGAACGCGCCGGTCAGTCCAGCGACCGCGCGGGCATCGGCGCTGTGCCCCAGCGGGAACGTGAGGCCCTGCTTGGCGGTGAACTCCGCGGTGGTCTGCTCGTCATCGACCCACAGCGCGACCACCCGGACGCCGGCCTGGGCCAGGGAATCACCGGCCCGCTGGAACGCGCGCAGCTGGGCGGCGCAGTAGGGGCACCACGCTCCCCGGTTGAACAGAACGACCCCGCCCTCGCCGGCCAACGAGCCCGGAACCTGGATGGCCTGCGCGCCGGGAATGTTGAGGGTCAGCCGGGGGAACGTGTCGCCCGGGTGCAGCATGGGCATGGCCTGCCTCCTTATAGATGTCGTCGGTGAATCCGTCCGGACAGTTAGCGCGCCCTGCGGCCGCGGTCTTACCCCGTCGCTTCCAGAAAGGAAGGGCAGCCTCGCTTCAGCGGGCCGCGGTCCGCGAAATCACTGTGGGTGCCGAAAACCTCATCCACGTCACGCGACCAGGCGGTATTCGTTGATCAGGCCACCGACGCGAGCGTGTTTTCGGACGCGGTATTGCTCAAGATCGACCGGTTCGGGTAGCGGTTTCAGCGGGGCAGCGGCGTTCAGCGACAGGTGGGGCCGGTGCTGATTGTGATGGGTCTCGTACTGACGCAGGATCCGCCGCAGATGGCCTTGATTCCAGATCAGGGGTGCGGTCCAGGAGCTCGCGCCGGCATCCCCCGATCCAGCGTTCGGCGATAGCGTTCATGCGAGGCGTCCGGACGTTGCAGAGCACGGTCCGGATCCCGGCATCGGCGAGGACCGCATCGAACGCAGCGGTGAAGTTCGAGTCGCGGTCGCGGATCATGAACTTGACCAGATGGGCCTGCTCGCCGAGGTCCATGATCAGGTTGCGGGCCTGCTGCTGAGCCGTCCATTCCCCGGTTGGATGCAGGGTGACTCCGAGGACGCGGATGCGCCTGCTGGCGTGCTCTATCACCGCCAGGACATAAGCCTGGGTGCCGTCCAGCAGGTCGGCTGTGAAGAAGTCGCACGCCAGGATGGCCTCGGCCTGGGAGCGCAGGAACTGCAGCCAGGTAGGACAGGATCGGCGTGGCGCTGGGTCGATCCCGGCCCCCTTCAGGATTTCCCACGCCGTCGACGCCGCTATTTTCACTCCCAGGCCGGCCATCTCGCCGTGGATCCTGCGGTATCCCCATTCTGGGTTCTCCCTGGCGAGCCGGAGGACCAAGGCTCTGATGTTCCGGCGGGTCGCTGGCCTGCCGGTCTTGCCGCGCATGGACCTGGCGGCCGCGCGGCGGCGCACGATGTCGCGGTGCCAGCGCAGGATCGTGGCCGGGGTGACCAGCAGCCGCAGCCCCTGCCGCCGCGCTTTCGGTATCACCCCGAGCAGGGTCGCGATCAGGGCCCGGTCCGCCCAGTTCAGCTTCGGGCGGCCCGGCTGCCGCCGTTGCAATACGGCGAGCTGATGGCGCAGGATCAAGATCTCGGCGGACTGCCACGCTTCCTCACGCCGGGCCAACCGCAGCCATGAGGCCGTCCGCGTGATCAGGAGGAAGACGAACCGCAGGCGCATGATCGGTGATCATCACGGCCGGACGGCCCTGAGAGCAACTCTGCTGATCAGAGCTGCAGACGAGATTCTCGGCACGCACAGGACCGTCACTTGAAGAAGTGGGTCCGGGCCTGCGGCAGCCGGAGACCGTCGACGTCGATGTCGAGCTTTTCGTTGTAGAAGGCGACCAGGCCGGTGATGGGCAGCAGCTGGCGGGTCGGGAAGTTGTAGGCCCACGCCAGATCCTGGTGGCCATCGCGCACCGTGTCACCGGTGCGCACCGACCAGTAGCCGCTGGTGACACCCTTGTACGGGCACGCCGTCTGGGTCTCGGTGGGCACGAGATGCTCGAAGGCGACATCGGCGCGGTCGAAATAGTAGCGGGTCGGCAGGCCGGTCTCGAACACCAGCACCGGCGTGGTGGTCTCGGCCAGCGTGATCCCTTCAAGTGATGCCCGGACGTGGCGATGCGATCGAAGTGCGTCGACGCGGACGTAAGGGTTGCGGGGATGCACGAAGACCTGCTCGTCCTCCTCGCACCAGGCATCTAGCGCGTCCCAGTCGAAGCGGGCCGTGCCGGCCACCCCGTCGATCGCGTCGTCGCCGAACACCCGCACGGTGCCCGGCCGGTCCAGGCCGCCCGCACGCAGGCCATGGCGGCGTGCCGTGCCCTGGCGCAAGCGCTGGTCGTGGTGTTCGTCCACGAGGAACCGCATGTCGATGTCATCGGCCGGGATGTAGTACTGCGGGTAGTACGGCCATTCCCAGACATACCGGGCCCGGGTGGTGTCGAAGATCTGCTCGCCGCCGAACGTCGCCCGCACTCGCCGCGGCGCTGGTTCGACGTGATCGGTCTCCGCGATCATCTGAGGGTAGTCGCGATCGGCTGCGACAAGTGCTGCGGCCATCGTTTCTCACTCCGTAACTCGCTATGTCCGGCTGACCTGGTCCATCGGTACTGCCACACCGGCTGCAGCAGCATTCATGCCGACAAGCTCTTAGCGACGAGCGCAGCCCGGAACTTACCTCTGGCTCGCTGGCTTTTGCGGATCAGGATCCGCAGATCCTGCGGACTGTAAGCGCCGGCGTCCCCGCGCAGGCTTCCGGCCGGCTGAGCCTGACCAGTCGGTTACCGGCCATGAGGTAAGAGCGCGGCAGCCGGCGACGCCTATGGGAGAGATGACGTCCACATTGGATCAGCAACGACTGATTCAGTGGTGACCTATAGACGGTGGCCAATGAATAGTTCCGGTGCTCAGCGAGCCGCCTCTCCGGCCGCTAACAGCCACGGTCCTGCCAACCGGTGGGCGGTCCTGGCGCTGCTGGGTGTGGCGCAGCTGATGGTCGTGCTCGATGTGACGATCGTGAACATCGCGCTGCCGTCGGCGCAGAAGGCCCTGCAGTTCTCCACCGGCGACCGGCAGTGGATCATCACGGCCTACGCGCTGACCTTCGGCAGCCTGCTCCTGCTCGGCGGCAAGCTCGGTGACCTGTTCGGCCGCAAATGGACGTTCGTCGCCGGACTACTCGGGTTCGCTGGCGCGTCGGCCATCGGCGGGCTGGCGCCGTCGTTCAGTGTGCTGGTCGCAGCCCGGGCACTGCAGGGATCGTTCGGGGCGCTGCTGGCCCCGTCAGCGCTGTCGCTGCTGACCATCACCTTCCAGGATTCACCTGACCGGCCGAAGGCCTTCGGCATCTTCAGCGCGATCGCCGCCAGCGGAACCTCGATCGGGCTGCTGCTGGGCGGCCTGCTGACCGACAGCCTCTCGTGGCGCTGGTCCCTGTACGTCAACCTGCTGTTCGCCATCCCCGCGGCCATCGCGGCGCTGCGCCTGGTGGACGGGGCCGGTGCCCAGCGCCCGCACCCGCGCATCGACTTCGCCGGAGCCGGCCTGGCCTCCGCCGGGCTCTTCTGCCTGGTCTACGGTTTCTCCAACGCCGAAAGCCATACCTGGTCGGCCGGGCTGACCATCGCCGCCCTGACGGCAAGCGCCGTGCTGCTGGCCTCCTTCGTGGCCGTTGAGCACCGCGTCGAGCATCCGCTGCTGCCGCTGCACGTAGTGGCCGACCGTTCCCGCGGCGGCGCCTATGCGTCAATGGCCGTCGTCGGCGGGGCACTGTTCTCAGTGTTCCTGTTCATGACGTTCTACATGCAGCAGATCCTGCGGTTCTCGCCACTGAAAACCGGCCTCGGGTTCCTGCCACTAACAGGCGCCGTTATCATCACCGCGCCCCTGGTCCAGACCAAGATCCTGCCCCGTCTCGGTCCCCGGGCCGTCATCGTGACCGGCATGATCCTGGGCCTCATCGCCATGATCATTTTCACCCGGCTGACTCCCGGCGGGAGCTACGCCAGCCAGGTGCTACCGGGGCTCATTCCCGCCGGTGCCGGGGCGGCTTGCATCTTCTCCGCTTCGTTCGCCACCGCCACCCTCGGCGTCAAGCGCACTGACGTCGGCGTCGCCTCGGCCATGGTCAACACGGCCCAGCAGGTCGGCGGCTCCGTCGCCACCACCCTGCTCAGCACCATCTTTGCCGGCGCCGTTGCCGGCTACCTCGCTACCCACGTGCGCACGCCCAGCCTGCCCAACAGCGCAGCTGTCCACGGCTACACCGCCGGCTTTACCGCCGGAGGCGTGATCTTTGCTGTTGGCCTCGTGCTCGCCCTGGTCCTGCTGCCGTCCCGGCGCACCCTTCAAGCCCGGGCCGCCGCCGCGAGCGCCCCATCTGCCGCCCCTGACACCGTGGACGTCGCTCCTTAATATGAATCGTCCCGCGCCTGCCGCCGCCGGCCGACCGCGGAATGCCAGTCCCGGCATACTGAAGCTGATGACACAAACAACGGATCATCGAAAGGCCATGCACCAGGACCATCAATCTCGGAATTCTCGCCCTTCTCGAAGCCAGGGCCGGGCAGGGCGACCAGCTCGCGGCCTTCCTGGAGGCGGGCCCCGAGATCGCGGCCGCTGAGCAGGGCACCGTCACCTGGTATGCGTTCAAGATCAGCGACACCAGCTACGGCATCCTCGACACGTTCGAGACCGAGGACGCTCGTGCCGCCCATCTCAACGGTCAGATCCCGGCTACCCGCCGGGCAGGTCGCCGGCGGCCTGCCCGCCCGCGAGCCCGAGATCAGGCTGATCGACGTCCTGGCCGTCAAGTTAGCCGCGCCGCTGGCTGACCTGGAGACGCAGGAACCGTAGGCCCGGACGCACCCGGACAGGCGGGCTCCTGCTGCCGGGCGTGCGCTCGGAGCTGGCCTGCGCATCGCTGCCAGCGCCGGGCGGCCCGGCCTCGAAGCCGACCGCGTTCACACCGCCGTGAGCGCCTACCGCCAGCGCCTGCTCCGGGGAGCTGGAAGCGGCGGTGGAGGCGGCCGGCGCGGGTGAGCTGCTGGCCGACTTCGACGACGAAGGGTCCATCAGGAGCGCGACGCCCTCCGCGACGACCTCGCCGGCGCCCGAAGGGGCTCGCGAGCGGGCAGAGCGAGACGGGGGAATCGTGCGGTCACCCGCGAACTCGCTGACCGCATCCGTGCCGGTGACGAGCTCCTCCCACCGCTGGCCATCCCGCCCATGACCACTGTTCCAGGGACGTGCTCGTTCAGGTGAGCCAGCAGGTCGCCGGGCGGGAAAGTGAGCGGATCGCAGATCATCAGGTGAACGCCCGCCCGACCCGGCTCGAACCGGCAGCCGCCATAGGCGCCCCCGCTGGGGGTCGGGACGAACTCCATGGCGAACGTCTCACCCGGGCCTAGCCCAGCAGCGAGCCAGAGCGGAACAGCGGGCCCGGACTCGATCTCGCGCGCGCCCCGCGCACGCGTACGAGCCCATCGTGCTGCTCAGACGGCCGTGCGGCCGCCGTCGACCGGCAGGATCGCGCCGTGGACGTAGGCGGCATCGTCAGTCGCGAGGGTAGGTGATCGCAGGGGCGATGTCGTCGGGCAGGCCGGGCTGCCGTGCGGGGTGGTGGCGGTGAGCTGGTCGAGCGCCTCGCCCATCGGGGCCGTGCCCTCGGTGCGGGTCGGGCCGGGGCTGACGGCGTTGACCCGCACGCCGGAGGGCCCGTACTCGGCTGCCCACGCCTTGGTCAGCAAGACGAGAGCAGCCTTGCTGGAACCGTAAAGGGCCATGCCCGGCTGGCCGAACTGGGCAACCATCGTGGTGACGTTGAGGATCGAACCCTTGCCGCGGGCAGCCATCGCCGGGGCGAGCTCGGCGACCAGGAAGAACGGCACCTTCACGTTCACGCCGTAGACGCCGTCGAAGTCGGCCTCGGTGTGAGAGGCGGTGGGACCGAATGGGAAGACGCCGGCGTTGTTGACCAGGATGTCGATGTGGCCGCCGCCGAGCTCGACGGCCTTGCGGGCCAGCTCGCGCGCGCTGGCCTCGCCGGACAAGGAGGCGGCGACGAAGTCGGCCTTGCCGCCGGCGGAGCGGATGCCGGCGACGGCCTGGTCGCCGCGGGTGGTGTCTCGCCCGGTCGCGATGACGTGGGCACCGTTCGCGGCCAGGTGGGCGGCGGTGGCGCGGCCGATGCCGCTGTTGCCGCCGGTGACCAGAGCTACCGATCCGGTCAGGCCTGCAGTCATGATGAAGGGGTTCCTTTCGTTGTGTCATCCGATCGCAGATCTGGCCGGCCGGCCCTGGGGTAGCTCCCTGACCAGAGCGGGGTCAGAGGGGTTCGGATACGTCCCAGATCTGCCCGGTGGCATCGCTGTTCAGGTGAGCCAGCAGTGAGCGCGCGGAGCGTTCTGGGGTGATCAGGGCGCCGGATTCGTAGGACCGGGTGAACCTGTCGTGCAGCGCCGCGCCGATCCGGGCCGGACCCTGGCTGCGGATCCACGCCTGCATCGCGGTGTCGACCGGCCCGGGACGGAACGCGTTGACGGTGACACCGGTGCCCGCCAGTTCCGCGGCGAGGTTGACCGTGTGCGCCTCGAGCGCTGCCTTGCCAGTTGCGTAAGCATTGGCGCCGATCATCGACTCCGGGTGGGCGGCGATGCCGCTGGAGACGTTGACGACGCGCCCCCACTCCAGGCCGAGCATCCCGGGCAGCAGCGCGAAGGTCAGGCCGGCGACCGCGACGACATTGATAGCGATCGCGGCCGCCCACTCGTCCGGGTGGACGTTCAGGCTGGGCTCCAGCGGCCACACCACGCCTGCGTTGTTGACCAGGATGCTCACGGTCCCGAGCTCGTCGCGTGTGCGCTTGGCAACCTGCTCCCGCTGGTCCCGGTCCCCCAGGTCACCCGGGATCACCACGGGCCTCCCGCCAGACTCACGTACGTGCCGCGCCGTCTCGGCGAGCTCGTCATGAGACCGTGCCACCAGGCCAACTGTGGCCCCGGTGCTGGCCAGGCCGATCGCGACAGCCCGGCCGATGCCGCGCCCGGCCCCGGTCACCAGTGCCGTCTTGCCGTCTAGTGAAGTGCTCATGCGTGGTTAGCAGCCGGGCGGCGCGCTGGTCTTACCTACGGCTTGCGGCTTGTGCGCCGTTGCCGCGCACGGCCGCTGCTTTCGTAGGATCGTCAGCATGACGCCAGCCGACCCCGACTCCGACCACTGGGTGCGGACGCTCAGCGGCACCGGTCTGGAGCAGGAGGAGGCGCTGGCGCGCCTGCACGAGCTGCTGCTGAAGATCGCGAAAGGCGAGACGAGCCGGCGCGGCGGGCAACTCCGGATCAGCGGCCCCGAACTCGACGATCTCGCGTATCAGGCGGCGGCCGATGCGCTGCTGGCCATTCTCCGCAAGCTTGGCCAGTTCCGCGGGGAGAGCCGGTTCACGACCTGGGCCTACAAGTTCGTCATCTTCGAGGTATCCGCCAAGGTCGGGCGGCACTTCTGGCGCAACCCGGCAGTGCCGATGGACACCGAGGACTGGGACCGGCTGGCCGACCAGTTCGGGCTCGAACCGGATCGGGAAGCAGAGCGACGGGAACTGGCCGGCGCTGTGCGCCGGGCTGTGGATGAGCATCTCACCGAGCGGCAGCGCAAGGTGTTCGTGGCGATCGTGCTGAACGGCGTGCCGCTCGATGCCCTGGTCGTTGAGCTCGGCTCCACCCGGAACGCGATCTACAAGACAATGTTCGACGCCAGACGTAAGTTGCGGGCCGCTCTTGCCGCTAACGGATATCTGGATGATGAAACTTCGAGGCACTCATGAACGGCTGGTCAGCGCTCGACGACTTCCTGCGGACCGACCCGCGCGATGTGGGCTGTGCCGAGGCGATGGAACTGCTGCATGTTTATGCCGAACTGGTGGCCGCGGACGCCTCGGCGGCGGAAAGCTACCCGGGTATCGCAGCTCACCTGCGCGCGTGCGGACCGTGCGGCGAGGACTTCGCCGGGCTGCTCACGGCAGTGCGCGGCTCAGCGGAATGACCAGCCCGGCGGGCTGACCGGACCGGCAAGCCATCGCGCGGCTGAACCGGGTAACAGGAGATCTCCGTGGATGACTATCCAACGATGATCGTGCCCCCGATCACCTCGAGGCGTGCGCCTCGCCGGAGGCGCGCCGTACTGGCCGGCGAGGTCGTGGTTGATACCACGAAAGCTCTGTACGTATCGGAATGGCCGAACTACCCGCAGTACTGCACTCCCGGTCGCTGACGTGAAACCCGCTGTGCAGGCGGACGAGCAGCACATCCAGAAGCTCCACCGCCGGACGGCCCGGCCGGCGCCGCGGACTGCGACTTCGGTGAGGTCGCCCACCCCCGCAACCCCTGCACGCGCCTCGACGCGGTGGCTATGCCGCTCGAATACTCGATTGCAGGGCTGACCTGGGTTATCGCCAGCAGACTTGACGCCATGATGGTTGGCTGGCCGGGTGCTGCTCAAGATCGTCTACCTGCTGACATGCCGGGTACTCGGCGTGGCTGTCCTGGTGTTCCGTGGCGACGGAGCCAAGGATGCTGAGTTGCTGGTGGTGCGCCACGAGGCGCTGTCTGTTCCGGATGGAGGTGGAAGACCTTTGTCTCCTTGCCGTCGCAGCGGTGGGGTGAAGCTGGAGGCAGCCTGATCCGCGGGTCGGCGGGGAAGGCGGGAGCAGCCTCGACAAAGTCGCGCCGTTCCAGGACTGCCGGATGGAGCGGGCGCGGTGAGCAAGACGGGAAGGTATACGCGAGGAACCGGTGTCGTTACGCCTCTTGAAGCTCGGCCAGCTCTAACCCGGTGGATTCGGGCTGGATCGCGGTGCGTGCCCGCCAGGCCATGGCGGGGAACTCCAGGCTGGGTTTCACCAGCTCGGGCCTGGAGGCCACGGTGAAGGACTGCGGCGTAGCCGTGGCGATGCCGCAGGGGCAGAGCCGGATGCCTAACCCGTTGACCGGACAGCAGTGAACGTGGGAACCATCCGCGTTCGTTCCACGCGCCCCCCTCGGCCAGAGGGGCCGGGGCGGGGATAGGCGCGACGCCTGCCGAAGGCGCGGATGGGGCAGAGCCGCCGTAGTACTCCGGGCGCGGGAAAGCCGCGTACATGGGGAAGGGCGGCAGCGTGTCAGTCAGGGAGGGAAAGTAATGTCCGAAGACGCGCCGGTGAATACCGGCGCCGTGTCCTGGCCGGATCCGTATCC
>Ga0208586_1000773_pt1 | contig 10983 bp, 13 predicted proteins | sample NGESurshal072012_6_FD_184471 | JGI IMG/M metagenome (GOLD analysis project Ga0208586, IMG submission 184471) | Arctic peat soil microbial communities from Barrow, Alaska - NGEE Surface sample 53-3 shallow-072012 (SPAdes) | ecosystem: Environmental > Terrestrial > Soil > Wetlands > Peat ... | reverse complement strand
TGCTCGCCTGGGCGGCCGGCACGGACGAGAAGGGGCTCCACGTGGTGACCGTGTGGCAGTCCAAGGCCCATATGGATCGGTGGTCCGCCGAGCAGCTCTTCCCCGCGTTCCAGTCGCTCGGCATGACCGATGTGGCGTCGAACATGGAGTTCACCGAGTACGACGCCGACGAACTGTACATCCGCTGAGCACCCGACCCGGACGGCCTGTCGCACCCAGCATCGAGCAGCGAAGATCCCCCGGCCGCCGGCGCATCCGGCGGCCGGGCATCCCTCCCGGACATCACCCCCGCCCAGGCAGCACGCCCTGCACCAGGAGCAGGCCAACCGGGCGCCGGAAACCGCCCCGGAGTTTTCGGGGGCGGTGTGCGGGCGACCGCCGCCGGTGCGGGCTCGGTGATTCCGCGAGGGCCGGGCTTGACGGTGGCGCGGAGCCGGAAGTCAGCCTCAGTCGCGCGGACGGATCCACACCGATAGGTGAGCGGGCTCCAGGGCCTTGTGTACGGCACTGGCCAGATCATCCCGGAGTGAGTCCAGGTCAACGACGTCTTTCAGCTGCGCCGCGAAGACCGCCACGGTCGCCTCCGCGTCGTACCGGGCCCGGTTGAACCGCCCGTCCACCATCCGCTGCACCCGTCGCCGCAACGGACTGAACAGAGCCGCTGCGGCCAGCGTCGACACGGCCACCGCTGCCGAACTGTGGAATCCCAGCACTTGGGTGGCCAGCAGCACCAAGCCCGCGTACAGGCCGACCAGCAGGCCGGTGACGATGGCGTAGGCCAGGGTGCGGGAGATGATCCGGTCGATGTCATACAGCCGGTGCCTGAGGATCGCGATGGTCATCACCACCGGGACGCCCAGCAGCACCGAGACCTCGCCGGCGGTATACGCGGTGGTGACCAGCCAGGACCAGGAGTGTCCGGCTGCGGTGCCAATCACGACGAAGAGCACGGCGACGACGAACACCACGGCGATCAGGGCGAGCCACTTGACCCTGCTGCCGCAGCAGCTGGCCGCCAGCCCGGTACCGGACGGCGAGCAGCACCAACGCGGCGGCCAGGAACGGGGCGAGCGCTGCCACAACCCCGGGGAACGTGCCGATCAGCAGCGTACCCAGCACCGGCCCGAGATTGCCCGCACCCAGCGGATTCGGGATGCTCAGCGAGACCCCGCCGGGGGCGGGCAGCGCCACCGGCCCCGGGTGCACGGCCAGGCCGGCCGTGGCCAGGCCGGCCAGCAGCAAGCCGGCCGCCGCGACGGGAAGCCAGCGCCGCGACGGCAGCGTCCCGGTCGGGAACAGCAGGAACATGAACGCGATGGTGAAGGCGACAAGAGCGAAGCTGCCCTGCGCGAGCGCGCCCACCTGCCTGGCCGCCGGGAGCGACCCGGGAAACGTCGCTATCCCGGCCACCGCGTAAGCGGAGGCCGGCGCGAGGAACGCCGATGCCGCGCCCTCGCCCAGCATCATCCAGCCGATGGCGTTGCCCGCGCGGCGGACTATGAGCGCACCGAGCGTGGCATAGGCCGCGGCCGCGGCCGCGGCGCCCAGGTTAGTGACCAGGTCGCCGCGCGCCAGGCCGCCCGCCGCGGTCCCGAGGCGGCTTTGCGGTCCGGCGCGGTCTGGGTGCCCGCGCCTGTCATCGTGCCCCCGTCACCCGTGGCCTGCGGCGTGACCTCGCATGCCCGAGGCTTCACCATCCAGCAACAGTAAATCCCGATCGTTCCGGGAACGTTACCGCTCGGCACGGAACCCCAGGACATGGAGTCATCGTCGATCTTGGCTGACCTGCCTGGGCTACTTCGAGACGGCGAGGCCGCCAGTCCGCTGTACCGGGCATCTGTAAGACTGTACTTATATAAGCCTTTACTGATACTTTAGCCTGGTGCACGCTTTCGACGTACTCGGCGATCCGGTGCGCCGCCGCATCCTGGAGCTGCTCGGGGACAGCGAGCTCACCTCCGGCGCGCTCTGCGAGGTGATCCAGCGCGAGTTCGGCATCTCCCAGCCGGCCGTCTCCCAGCACCTCAGGGTGTTGCGGGACAACGGTTTCGCCACGGTACGACCGGACGGCGCGCGCCGCCTCTACGCGGTCGCGCACGAGCCGCTGCGCGACATCGACGCCTGGCTCGACCAGTTCCGCCGGTTCTGGACGCCGCACTTGGACGCGCTGGCCACCGAGCTGGCGCGAGGCAAGCACGAGCGGAGGAAGAAACCATGATCGATGTGACCGAGGAGATCAGTGCGGTCCGCCGCGAGGTGGGCGGCCGGGTGCTGGGGGCCGGGCAGGCCCGGGTGGTCACGGTGTCCCGCAGCTACCTGGCCGAGCTCACCGATGTCTGGGACGCCTGCACCAGCCCGGAACGCATCCCGCGCTGGTTCCTGCCGGTGAGCGGGGAGCTGAAGGAGGGCGGCCGGTACCAACTGGAGGGCAACGCGGGCGGGATCGTCACCCGCTGTGACCCGCCGCACGGCTTCGACGCGACCTGGGAGATGGGCGGCGACGTGAGCTGGATCGAGCTGCGGCTGGCCGACGAGGGCAACGGCCGGACCCTCTTCCGGCTGGACCACATCGCGCATGTGGACGACGAGCGGTGGGCGCAGTTCGGCCCCGGTGCGGTCGGGGTGGGCTGGGACAGCGGCCTGATCGGCCTGTACCTGCACCTGACCACCCGGCGGGCGGTCGACCCGGCCACGGTGGCCGGGTGGTCCGCGTCTGAGGAGGGCCACCGGTTCCTGGCCGCGTCCAGCGACGCCTGGTATGAGGCGAGCGTGGCCTTCGGCACTGACCCGGCCGGGGCCCGGGCCGCCGCTGACCGCACCACCGCGTTCTACACCGGCACGCCCGGGCCCGGCGGCGGGGCCGGCCAGAACGGCTGACCGGCCTCGGGCGCGATCACTGGAATCTGCCCGGCCTGAGGTGGCCGCACCTGCAACGTCAGGTGATGAATGCTGTCATGCGGATAGAGACGAGCAGTCCGGGCAGGTCGACGCCGAGCTTGGCGACGTAGCGGGTCGGTGGCCCCGACGGGAACCACCGCGCGTATTCCTCGTTGAGGCCGGCGAAGTCGGCGGGGTTGGTGAGCAGTACCCCGACCTCGATGACGTCATCCAGGCTGGCGCCGCCAGCTTGGAGAATGGCCTCGCAATTCGTCAGCGCCTGTCGTGTCTGATCCTGGATGGTGCTTCCGGCGAGGCTGCCCGTGCCCGGGTCGATGCCGACGATGCCTGAGACGAGCACGTGCGGCCCGGCCTTGACTCCCTGGCTGTAGAGCGGCGAACTCGGCGCGTTCGCGGCCGTGATGATCTCCCGTGGCATGACGGTCCTCCCTTTCCGGTGGCGATCGCACCGTCCCGCGCGCGCAGCGGCATGTGAGTGAAGCCGCCGGTTCGGATCCGGCCGCCCCGACCTTGTACGTGGTCACGTGCTATTCCTGGATACACGTTTCCGGTGCTGCGACCGATGAGTACTGACCATGAAGAGCGTCTGTCTTGACGTGACGGTACTGATGACGGGGATCGCGTTCGGCGAGTCGCCCCGGTGGCATGACGGGCGCGTGTGGTTTTCCGACTGGGGCGCTCACCAGGTGATCGCGCTCGACCCGGCAGGTGGGCACGAAGTAGTAGCCAGCGTGGCGTCGTTTCCGATGTGCATCGACTTCTTGCCAGACGGGCGTCTTGTGGTGGTGGACTCGGCGCAGCGGCGGCTGCTCCGCCGGGAGCCGGACGGCTCGATGGTCACACATGCCGATCTGGCTCCCATCTCCGAGAAGCCTTGGAACGACATCGTGGTGGACGCGCACGCCAACGCCTACGTCAACAGCATCGGCTTCGACTTCCCAGGTGGGGAACCGGCACCCGGTCTCGTGGCGCTCGTCGCATCCGACGGGTCGGTCCGGCAGGTCGCCGACGACCTCGCCTTCCCCAATGGCATGGCGATCACCGCCGATGGCGGGACGCTGCTCGTGGCCGAGTCCTACGGCAACCGGATCACGGCCTACGACATCTTGCCTGACGGCGCTCTCGGCAACCGCCGGGTGTGGGCCGACGCCGGGGCGGACCACCCGGACGGGATCTGCGTCGACGCCGAGAACACTGTCTGGTACGCGGATGTAGCCAACCGCCACTGCGTCCGTATCCGCGAGGGCGGTGAGACTCTCGCGACGATCGACCTGGACCGAGGCGCCTTTGCCTGCATACTCAGCCGCGACGAGCACCCGCAGCTGTATGTCGTCGCCCAGCACTGGGGCAGCGCGGACCAATCCGAACCCAGCGGCCAGGTCGTCGCCTACCCAGCCCCCGCGCCGGGCGCCGGGTGGCCGTAGGCCACCGCGGTCGTCCTCGGCGTCTTCGGCGGACAGGACCCGGGCTGAGCTTTTCTTCCGCCGGCGAGTGAATCGCCGCCGATCTTCATGCGCAATCGCTTGCATCAGTTTGTTCATCGTAAGCCCGGCCGGGGTCGAGATCAGGGCGACACCCGGCCGGCCGGCGGCATCCACGCCGTGACGGACAGGCGGCTATGTCTAGCCGAAAGCCGCCACCCCAACCGTCGGGCTGAAGTGCCCCCCAGCTCCGCCCGCGCGTCCAGGACATAGCCAGCGACCTCCGCGGATGCCGCCCGGGACAGCACAACTTAGCCCCTAGCGGAAGCGCCATCCAGGTCAGGGCAACCTATCCGGACATCGCGCCGGCCGCAGCACGCTGGCTCGCACCGGCCCCGGCCACGCCCGGCCGGGCCAGCATCTCGTGCCCCGCGGGCCTGGCCGGCACTGAGGGCGGAGTACGCCGATCCGTCACGATAAGAGTGCAAATCACCCATTGCCCTCTCCGGACGTCTCTGCAATCATTTGCATTCAGGGTTGCGTGCCGGCTACACCGGCCCGCGATGTGACCCTGGTGCACCAGGGAGAGCGAGCCGATGAAGAAGGAAGCTGCTGCCGAATTAATGACTGCTGGCTCTGAACACCCGGAGTGGTGGAGTTACGGCCACGAGTTCCCACGCTGGCACGTGTGGCGGGGGATCGCGGGGCTGCTCTACGCGCGCCGGCTGATGTCGAGCCCGCCTCGGGTGGTCCGCGGCCAGGACCCAGCAGAGCTGCGCGACCTGATCAGGGAAACAGAACTGCAGCTCGCCGATCGGTGGAAGTAACGCGCTAGCGCTCAGCTCGTGCCGTGCCTAGGTTCTGCTGCCGCGGGCGGTAGCGTGCCCTGGCCAGGCGATCCTCCCCATCCAGCCGGGCCGCCAGGCCGGCGAGTACCCGGGCGATGTCGTCCGCCGCGCGTGGCCGGGACAGGCCCGCCGAAGCGGCGCGCATGGCGGCCAGGGCCGCCGGGTCACGGCGCAGCCAGCGGATCTCACCCACCAGATCGCGCCGGCCCGGCGTCCCGGACCTGGCCTGGATGGTGCCGCTGCTGGCGTTCACGGCCTGGCAGCTGGTCCTCCGCCAGGTCACCGGCTCAGCCATCCTGCTGGCCAGCGCGGCCAGCAACTCCAGTCCCGGGCTCCCGTTCGGCCAGTTCACCGACGCTCTCCGGATGAACCTCGGCCTGCTCTGGCCACCCACCGGAGCCGCCTGCATCTGGTCCCTCGAGGTGGCCACGCTCGGAGCATGCACGGCCGCCGCCTTGGCCTCGCTGCGCGGGCCCGACGTCCGCGCCCCCGACATCGGCGCGCCCGACATCCATGCGGCCGAGGTGCGGCCGCCTGCCGGGCCCCGGTACGAGCGGCTCGCGTTCCTGCTGTACGTCGTCGAGCTTGGCGGCTTGTCGGCGAATATCTGGTCCGGTCACGCAGACCTGAGGTCCATCGACGAGGTCTACCTGCTCGGCGTGCTGATCCTGTTCGGGTCGCGCCGCCGCCTCGGATGGCTGGCCGCGGCCATGGGACTGGCCCTCACTGTGGCCGGCGCCCACCAGGCCCTCTACCTCTCCTGAGTTCCGCCGGGGCCGGGGCCGCGCGGATCGTCCACGCGGCGGCGGCCGGCGGGCGCGGGCTCGCATTCTCCCTGCGACGTCGCGGCACCCCACTGGCAGGCCCCTTCCCCGGCCCGCGGCCGCATCAGCGGGCCGCGGGCCGGGTTGGCGGGACGGTTTTCGTTGCGGAGAATTTTGGTTTTCATTCCGGTTTCCACCGTTAACTGGGGATATCGGGATACTTTTAGCCAGGCTCGCCTAGATCGGTCGTTGCCTGGATTTCATGCTGGCTAGGTGGAAGAGTCGCCCTATGCGGACGATCTTTGACGGGCTGGTCGAGGAATTCAGGGCCTGGCATTTGTTCGAGCAGCAGGCCGGGAACTCCCCGCGACGCGAACTTCCTGGCCTGGCCACCCTGGGCCTGCCCGACTACGGCGGGAGCGGTTACGGGGCCGGCGGCTACAACAGTGCAGGTTACGGCCCACCCAGCTTCAGCCCACCCAGCTTCGGGATGCCCACGTACGAGGAGCCCGGGTCCGGGGGGGCTGGCTTCGGGACGGCTGGATACGACACACCCGGGTACGGCGGTGCTGACTACGACCGGGCGCCGCGGCACGGCCGGGATCTGGGCGGGCCGGCGCCGCAGGCGGGCGGCCGGCGTTAACGGCGGGCGGCGGATCAGCCGGGGGTCGTAGAGGTACCAGCCTTCCCGGCCGCCCACGGTGGGGCTGGCGTACCAGCGCAGCCCGACACACCAGCGGCCGCGCCGGTCTTTGCGCTGCCCGATCACCTGGGCCCAGACCCACGTCCCGTCGTGGAGCAGGATCTCCGCTTCGCTGTCCTCGGGGATCGTGGAGCCGGGCACGGCGTCGGCGGGCATAGCCCGCTCCAGCGCCGGCTCACGGGACGGATCAGCAAACACGCAGGTCATCGTGCCCGTGACCAGCTATCAGCAATCAGCGGGCGCGCGGGCGCAGCAGCAGCACCACGAGGATCCCGGCTGCGGCCGCGGCCGGGATGACCGCGGTCACCGGCGCGAACTGCCCGGCCAGCCCCCAGAATGCGAACCCCACGCCCTGGAGGAACATCAGGCCGGCGCTGGACAGAGCGAGCGCGCGGCCGCGCAGTTCCTCCGGGGCCGCGGCGATCAGCAGCCCGTCCTGCCCGGCGCCCCAGGCACTGCCCAGCCCGGAGATGACCAGCAGAGCCAGGGCCAGCCCCAGCCGCGGGCTGGCCGCGAAGCCGGCCAGCGGCACGAACGTCAGCAGCCCGGCCGGGACGATGATGCGCCGCTGCAGCCGGGACGTGAGCATCCGCGCCGCGATCAGGTCGGCCACCACCGTCCCGGCCGGGATGCCCATGAGCAGGAAGCCCGTCACCCGGGCCGGCTGGCCGATGTGGCTGGCGTACGGGGCGGCCAGAGCCTCGGGGGCGACGGCGCAGACCGGGACGAGCCAGCCGAAGAGCAGCAGGCGCCGGACCGGGCGGCAGGCGAGCACGCGGCGGATCCCGCGTACCGAGTCTCCCGCCATCGACCCGGCCTCGGCCCGGCCACCGCGCGGCGGGCGCCGGAGCATGCCGGTGCGCAGCAGCAGGGCCGAGGCGGCGAACGAGGCTGCGTCGAAGGCCAGCGCACCGCGCGGGGACACCACGGTGAGCAGCAGTCCGCCTGCGCCGAAGCCGGCGATCTGCGCGGACTGGGCGACCATCCGCATCATGGACCGGCCGAGAATGTAGCCCGGCCCAGGCGGCAGCACATCCGGCAGGACGGCGGCGCGCACGCCCTGGTACACCGGGGAGAGCAGGCCGTTGGTGAACAAGAGTCCGAGTAGCGCGACAACGGGCATCCCGGGGATCACCATGGCGGCCACCAGCACCGTGCTGAGCAGGTCACACGTCACCAGGACCCGGCGGGCGGGCAGCCGGTCCGCGGCCGCGCCGAGCAGCACCCCGCCGAGCAGGTAGGGCAGGAAGGCCAGGGCCATGACCGAGGCGGCCAGCGCCGGGGACCGGGTCTGCTCGTAGACCAGCACGGTGAGCGCGACCGCGGCCACCACGTTGCCGAGCATGGACACAATGTCGGCCAGGAACATGACCCGGAACTCGGCCGACCCGAGCACGTCCCGGTACCGGGCCCGGCCGGGACCGGGGGCGGGGGCACCCGTCTGGCTCACCGGGGCGGAAGACGTCACGGGGACCAGGCTGGCCGGCGGCTAGAATCGAGACCAGATATTCGGTGTGCGCCGAATCATAGGCCGGGGCGATGCGATGAGCGTGACCATGGTGTTCGGGCCGGACGATCCGGCCCGCACCCGGTTCGTGGTCTCGCCGGCCTGGGAGACCATGCACGCGATCCGGGTCATCGCCGAACCGGGCAGGCACCAGTACCACCTGCCCTGGCTCGAGGCCGTGCGGCCGCAGGCGGAGCGGCTGGACCTGGGCCCGCTGCTCGCGCTCAGCCCTCAGCGCGGCTGGACCCCCGACTTCCTCAGTCCCGTGCCGGACACCGCGAACGCGGACATGGCCGGCGAGCTGGCCCGGGTCCGGGCCACGCCGCCGGACCAGGTCGCCTCCGAGGTGCGCCGGTCACTGACCGAGCGGTACGGGGCCCCGGTCCCGCCGGGCGCATGGCAGCTGCTGGAGGATCCGGCCGCCACCCGGGACCGGGTCGCGGACCTGCTCGCGCAGTGCTGGCAGCTGCTGGTCGAGCCGCACTGGCCGCGGCTGCGGGACCGGATCGAGGCGGACGTGGCCTTCCGGACCAGGACCCTCGCGGACTACGGGCTGGAGCGGATGCTCGGCGACCTGCACCCGCGGGTGCGCTGGACCGGGCGGTCGCTGGTCATCTCGGGGATGGGCACGGCCCGGCGGCAGCTCGGCGGGGCCGGGCTGCTGCTCATCCCCAGCGCATTCGGCTGGCCGAGCCTGGCCCCCGTGATCGACCCGCCGTCCCGCCCCGCCCTGGCCTACCCGGCCCGCGGGATCGCCGAATTGTGGCAGCCGGCCCGGACGGCCCAGTCAGACGCGCTGGCCCGGCTGCTCGGCCGGACCCGGGCCGCGCTGCTGGAGTCGCTGGCCGAGCCGGCCTCGACCCACACGCTGGCCCGGCGGCACGAACTCGCCGCGAGCACCGTGTCCGAGCACCTGGCCGCGTTGCGGGACGCCCGGCTGGTCACCAGCCGGCGGGACCGGCACGCGGTTATGTACCGGCAGACCCCGCTGGGGGCGACGCTGGTCGCCGGCGGCTGACCAGCAGCGACTGCGCACCCACGCCCAGCCGTCCGCTGGTGTCCGACAGGACGGTGGTGGCCAGGCCTGCTCCGCCTGCGGAGATGGCGGTCTGCGCGTCCACGCAGACCCACTCGCCCGCCGCCTCCCGGTGCAGGTGCACGGTGAGTTCCGGGTTGATGAAATGCCATTCGGTGATGTCGAGCTCGCCGGACAGGCCGTTGCCGCTGTCGGCGACCGCAAGGACCCGCTCCAGCGGGCCAGGCTCCTCGTCCGGGACCAGGGGATAGCGCAGCCGCGCCCAGACCGTGGCCGGCCCCGGCTCGCCGAAATGGCCGCGGACTGGCCGCCACTCGATCGCGGACAGGTACCCGTCGATCCACCCTGCGGGCGGCGAGCCGGCGCTGCGGTCTGGCAGGGCGGGTGGCGGTTCCGCGGGCGGGAGCACCGTCTCACTGGTGGTGCGCAGCACCCGCCAGGCGCTGGCCCGGGCCACGTCGCGGCCGCCCGCGCTGGCCACCGCTTCGAGGAACTCCACGCTGCGGCCCGGGCGGACCTGGCGGGCCTGGACATCCAGCTCACCAACCGGGATAGCGCCGAGAATCTCGCAGGTGAACCGGGTCACGATCATGTCGTCGCGGGGAGCGCAGCGCTGAATGGCCCGGCCCAGCAGCGCGCTCGGCGGGCCGCCATGCTGGGCCCGCTCATCCCAGGGGCCCGTGGTATGCGCGGTCGCCCGCCAGGTGCCGTCCCCCACCGGAACGTAAAAGCTATCGGCCATTTGCTGGATGTTACTCACCAGTCGCCACCGGCCGCTGCGCGACCCGGCGGCGTGTCCCAGGATGTGGCCGGGGCCTGGCCCAGCGGCGTGAACGTAAGTCTGGGGTAGTCAGGTGTGCAGCAAAGCTACATCCATCCGGTCTGTGCGTGACCTGAGGTCAGGAGGCGGGCTCGATGACGACCTTCAGGCCGGTGCGCCGGGCCGCGTTCCCGAACGCGGTGGCCGCCTCCTCCAGAGGGTACCGGTCGGTGACCAGCGACGTCAGGTCCGCCTTCTTGCTCGCGGCCAGGGCGATGGCCCGGGGATAGACCTCGTTCATCCGGCGCACCATGGCGATCGTGAGTCCTTTGCGGCGGGCCATCGCGGCCCGGAACGTGGTCGTGTCGTCGTCGGGGATCCCGCCCAGCACGACCCGGCCGCCGGCCCAGGTGGCGGCCATCGCCAGCTGCACCGCCTCGCTGCTGCCGGCGATCTCGAAGGCCACGGCCGCGCCCTCACCAACCAGCGCGCGCAGGGCCTCGGGGTCGGCGGCCTCGGCCGGATCCGCCACGGCGGCCCCCAGGGCCGCGGCAGCCGCGCGACGGTGCGGCAGCGGCTCGAACACGGTCACCGGGCCCGCGCCCGCCACCCGGAGCAACTGCACGAGCAGCAGCCCGATGGGGCCGGCACCGACCACCACGACCGGCGCACCCAGGTGCACATGACCGAGATCGAACGCGTGGATAGCCACGCCCAGAGGTTCCAGCACGGCGCCATCCGCGTCGCTGACCTCGTCCGGGAGCGGGTGCAGGAGCTCATCCGGCCAGGTCATGAACTCCCGCATGGCCCCATCCTGCTTCCCATGTCCGGCGAACCGGATGTGCAGGCACAAGTTGCGGTAACCCTCGCGGCACGGCCGGCAAGTCCCGTCCGGGATGGCGGGGTCGATGGCCACCCGCTGGCCCCGCCGCGGTCCTTCCTCGATCACGCCGGCCGCTTCGTGGCCCAGCACCAGCGGGTGATCCAGGGCCGCGTCGCCGATCCCGCCCTGGTCCCACCAGTGCAGGTCCGAGCCGCAGATGCCG
>Ga0208586_1000772_pt1 | contig 10985 bp, 11 predicted proteins | sample NGESurshal072012_6_FD_184471 | JGI IMG/M metagenome (GOLD analysis project Ga0208586, IMG submission 184471) | Arctic peat soil microbial communities from Barrow, Alaska - NGEE Surface sample 53-3 shallow-072012 (SPAdes) | ecosystem: Environmental > Terrestrial > Soil > Wetlands > Peat ... | reverse complement strand
GTCAGGTCTTCACGTTTGGGCGTGACCTGCGCTTTTGGTGGCTGATTCAGGGCTTGCCCACGGGTTAAGCCGGGTGTGCCCACATCATTGTCAGGCGGGTTACTGCTCCTGCCTGGGGCTGGTTTCGATTATCCCGAGGGTGAGGTCCTGGAGTTCGGCGAGCAGTGCCCGGATTTTCTTCGCGTTCTCGAACAGGGGCTGCCAGGCGGTGAGCTCGGTCTGGGTGAGGCGGCGGGTGATGGTCTTGCCGCCGATTTTGCGGGTCCATTCGGCGTAGGGGCCGTGCAGGCGGGGCGGGTCGGCGTGGCAGCGGCAGTTCCGCTTGCCGCAGGCGTAGGCGCGGACGGTGAGGGTGCCGGGCAGGGCGAAGCCGGCGGCGGCGAGCTCGGCGGCGATCCGGTCGCGGGCTGCCTGCTGGGCCGGGCTGACGTCCATGCGACACACCGTCTCAGATCCGCGGTTCTCCCATCTTTCCACAGTATTTTACTGTGGGAAGATGGGAGGCAGCGGATGCCTGGATCCGGGATAGCCGGCTATATCGCCGGCTGGCGGCCGTCCTCGGTGTCCCCGCAGGCCGCGGACTTCGCCCGGGCGGTCGTGACCCGGGCAGCGCCGGGCGGCCGGGAACGGGCGAAGAACCTGCTGTGGGCAGCGGGCAGGCTCGCTGATTATGCGATCGGGCTGGGCCTGGAGCCGGTGCCGGAGGTGCTGCTGCACTCCTCGGTGATCGAGCGGTTCACCGCGCACGCGCCGGGCCTGGCCGGCGTGACGCGGCGGACGCTGCGCACGAGCCTGCGGTTCCTGGCCCGGGCGGTCGTTCCCGCGCTGCACCCGGCGGACGCGCCGCTGCCCCGCGAGCACGCCAAGGCCCCGTATGCCCCGGCGGAGATCAGCGGCTACCTCGCCCTCGCCGGCGCCCAGCCCACCGCCGCGCGGCGGATGCGCGCCGCCGGGCTGGTCTGCCTGGGCGCCGGCGCCGGGCTGATCCGCGCCGACCTGCGGCACGTCCGCGGCACCGACATCAGCGCCCGCTCCGGCGGCGTGGTCGTGACCGTCCGCGGCCGCAGGCCACGCGTCGTGCCGGTGATGGCCCGTTACCACGAGCCACTGCTGGAATCAGCCGGGTTCGCCGGCAGCCAGCCGGTTACCGGCGGGACCGATCCCGGCCGCCGGAACGTGACCACCCCGCTGATCACCTCGCTAGCCGGCGGGACCGGGCTGCCCCGGCTGGATACCAGCCGGCTGCGCGCGACCTGGCTGGCCGACTGCGCGGAACTGCTCGGGCTGGCCACGTTCCTGCACGCCGCCGGGATCAGCTGCAGCCAGCGGCTCGGCGACATCACCGCCACCCTGCCGCCGGCCGGGGAGGCCGAGGCGGTGAGGCTGCTCGGCGGGATCAGCCGGTGAGCAGCCCGGCCACGCTCACCAGGATCGAGGGCATCATCGACGGCTCGGGCACGGCGCAGCGGATCGAGGCGCTGCTGCCGATCGGCGTGCGCCACCGCCAGCTACGAGTCCGCACCCTGCTGACCGGGATGATGCTCACCCTGGATGACCGCCGGCCTGCGCACCTCACCGAGGTACATGCCGCGCTGACCGCGCTGCCCGCAGAAGACCAGGTGCGGCTCGGCGTCCTGGAAGACTGGCATAACGGCCCGCACCAGCTCACCTACCGGCAGGTCGAGCGCACCTTCAGCCTCGTCGCAGACGCCCTGAGCAAGGACCAGCCCGACGGCGCGCCCTCCGATGCCCTCGCCCGGACCGGCGATGACCTGCTGGAAGCCAGCATCCCCGCCGGATATAAGGACGCCAGCACCGCGCTGGCCGTCGACTGGACCGACGTGGAGACCTTCTCCCGCCCGCCCCGGCACGGGACGACCGAGTGCGCTGACCCCGAGGCGTCCTGGGGGCACCGCAACAGCAACCTGCCCGGCCCGAAGGGCGAGATGTTCTTCGGCTACTACCACTCGGCCGGCACCATGGTGCGTGAGGAAGCAGGCCCGCCTGTCCCCGAGCTAGCCCGCCGGATGACCCTGTCCTCCTGCGACCTGGACCCGGTCCGCGCCCTGGTCCCCGTCCTGACCCGCATGCCCGCGGCCGGCGTCGCCCTCGGCGACGTGCTCGCCGATTCCGGCTACGCCCACCGCGACGCCGAAGCCTGGGCCATCCCGCTCCGCCAGGCCGGCGCCCAGCTGGTCCAGGACCTCCACCCGCACGACCGCGGACCACGCGGCACCCACCACGGCGCGATCATCGCCAACGGGAACCTGTACTGCCCGGCCACGCCGAGACCGCTGCTGGACCTCGGCCCGCTGGCCCCCGCCGCCACCCCTGAACAGATCAGCGCGCATGACACCCGGGCAGCCGAGCTGGCAAAGCACAAGCTCGGCCCGATCAGCGCCGATGACGCCGACGGCTACCACCGCGTCATGTGCCCGGCAGCCATGGGCAAGATCCGCTGCCCGCTCCGGCCGGACTCGATGACACTAGACCGCGGCCGCCCCGAGATCCTCGCCCCGCCTGAGCACCCGCCGGCCTGCTGCGCCCAGCAGACCATCACCATCCCGCCGCAGGTCGCGGCCAAGACCCGGCAGAAGCACGACTACCCCTCGCCCGAGCACCGCCGCTCCTACGCCCGCCGCACCGGCTCCGAGCGGACCTTCGCCACCATCAAGGACCCGGCAACCACCAGCATCAGCCGCGGCTGGTGCCGCCTGACGGGCCTGACCCCGCTCGCGTTCTGGCTGGCCTGCCTGCTCGCCGTCCGCAACCAGCGCATCCTGAGCGCCTTCGACGCCCGCCAGGCCGACAACGCCCGCCGCGCCGCCGCCGGACTCCCGCCAAAGACCCGCACACGGCGGCGCAAGACCCTGGCCATGCTCGCCGCAGCCCCGCCCTGACAGCCCTTACCCTTCCGCGCGGACCGCGGCAGCGCCGGCACCTCGCCCAGCACCACCACAGCGGGACCGCACGCCCTGACCCGGGCCGGCAGGGCCACGCAAAGCTCACCGACCGCATCACAAGATCAATTCACGCCCGCCAGGCTCATGCGCCCCTGGCGCCACAAAATGTCAGACCAAAACGTGAACATCGAAACTGGTGAAACGTGAAGACCTCTGGGTGGAGCTGAGGGGACTCGAACCCCTGACCCCCTCGATGCGAATGAGGAATTGCCATTCAAATAGGTCCAGGCCGTTTCCTCGGTTCCGTGTAAAATGCCAGGTAGAGTGCCACTTAGGCATGCTGGAAGGTGTCACTCGATAACGGGCTTTGATGCGCAGTGCCAGTGACAAATGAGTGACAAGGACCGGACGACAGGGGATCGCGATCATGGGCTTCACCCGGCCCCGCCCAGGGAGCAACGGCGTCACGCGCTATCAGGCGTTGTACGACGATGTGAAGGGTCACCGCAGGTCAGCTGGCACGTTCGCGAACGAGAAGGCGGCGGATAGGGCCTGGCAGCGAGCAGAGGCCCGGATGGCCGAAGGCCGGATGGGCAACCCCTCTCGCGGTCGCCAAAGGTTCCGTAACTATGTCGAGAAAGAATGGCTTCCCAATCATCAGATGGAAGCCCGGACTCGCGAGAACTACAGCTACTATCTGGACCGTCACATCCTGCCGTGGTTCGGCTCCATGCGGATGATCGAGGTCATGCCCGCTGACGTCCGCGAATGGATCACTCACCTGCAGAAGGAGAATGTCACAGCGCACGTGATCCGGTACTGCAAGACGATCCTCGGGGCTATCTTCACAGCTGCTCTTAACGACGTCGTCCACCTGCATCCAGTCCGCGGAGTGAAGTCCCCGCCAGTTGCGAAGAAGCCGCGAGCCATCGTCACGCCGGAGCAGTTCGACAAGCTGTACCTGGCGCTGCCGCCTGACATGAAGCTTCTTGCCGAAACAGACATCGAGAGCGGCCTGCGGTGGGGCGAGCTTACCGAGCTGCGTCCGCGCGATGTCGACTTCGGCACGGGCGTCCTGACGGTGAGCAGGGTGGTCGTCGAGCTGTCCCCGCGGTTCCACCCGGAGGGCGGCCGGTTCCTCATTAAGGACTACCCCAAGGACCAGGAGCACCGGCGGCTCAAGCTCAGCGCGCAAGTCGTCGCCGAGCTCGAAGCGCATATCCGGGAACGCGGACTTGGCGAGGATGACCTGCTATTCGCGATGCCCGCCACTGCACAGCGAGCCCCTGTCCGGGCGCTCGCCGATCCCGGCACGCTCGGGCTCACCAAGCCGAATGCGGCCGGGCGCCGCTACCAGCACGGAACGCTCAGTGGCTACTCGGCCGGCCGGTGCCGGTGCGAGCACTGCCGGGGCGCCTACGCCAGCTACCGGGCGCAGCGCCGCGCCGTCGGCCACGACCAGCCGCGCTCCGCCCGGACGGTCAAGACCGACGGGCACATTCCCCGCTGGTGGTTCCGTGCCCATGTCTGGCTGCCAGCTGTCGAGGCCGCGGACCTGTCCTTGTCCGTCAAGGTTCACGGATTGCGGCACGCACACGCCTCGTGGCTGCTGGCCGGGGGAGCGGATCTGCAAGTCGTCAAGGAGCGGCTCGGGCACTCCAGCATCGTCACCACGCAGAAGTACCTGGGCACGCTCGACGAGACGGACGAGACAGCCATCGACGCGCTTAGCAGGATCCGCAGCCGAAGCAAGAAGCCTGGCAGCCCAGGCCGGAGAAGGTCAGCGTGAACCCGGACACGCGCCGGGCAGCCCACATCACGATGCCGAGCTTCATCTACCAGAAGCTGCCGGGCGAGGAGAGTGGCCCGAGCCAGCGTGCGCTGGCCTGGATTGAGAGCCCGCCGTCGGCTATGCGGCCGTAGCTGCCGTTACTGCGCGCCGCGTAGCTGAACCGTGGGCTCCCAGGATCGCTATCGTCAGGTCGCGGGTGATCTGGGCCAGCTTGTCGCCGCTACCGGCGGTCAGTACCACAGACGGGTCGTTCCGCAAGCTCGCTGACCACATGCCGTTCCGATAGTCGATCTTCCAGATCAGGTCCAGCAGGCTTCGCGCTGGAGCATGGGGGGCGGCCGTGCGGGTCGTCGTGGCCCGTAGCGCGTGGTCTGTCATGCAGGGAATCGTACCTCTAGGTATTCAGGGATACCTAGGGGTATCTCTGAATATCTCGGGTAGGACTAGGTCACCCCCGGATACCTAATGTCGGGGGCCATGAGCATCGACTACGAGGGCGATGTGCCCATCTACCAGCAGCTCGCCAGGATCCTGCGCGAGCAGATTGACTCTGGGCAGATACCGCCCCGGCATGCCATCCCCTCCAAGCGGACCATGATGCAGGAGTACGGCGTGGCAGCCGGGACGGTCGAGCGAGCACTCGACGAACTCCGCGCCGACGGCTACCTCAAGACCGTTCTCGGTCGTGGCCTGTACGTGGTCCCGCCAGACGAGCGGACACCAAAGAACACCTGAGGAGCGTGCAGCCCGACCAGCGGGATGAACGGACGTGCCCGCCGGGGTCACGAGGATGTCACGGTGGTCATCGCCGAGAGTGACGAGACTTCCGATCGCTGCGCCGCCAGTCAGCCGCCGAGCGCCGATTATTCGCTCCCAGCCGGCCGGTCCTGGCCGGTCACTGAGGCACGCAGAATACCTGTTCGGCGGGCGGTCGGCCGTCAGTCGGTGCTGCGCGCCGGTGCGGTCTCAGCGCATTGTCTGCCGTCGCTGGGTTATGAGCCGCGCGACGCAGTTTCAGGCGTCGCGCATGGTTTCTGATGAGGCTGACCTGTGCAGACGTCCAGCAGTGCGGGTCCCGCCCAGCGCTTCGGCGTCACGGATGAGGGACACTTCACGCTCGCCGGCTAGCCGATGCTGGCCGCCAGGTCCTGATAGGGAGGGACGAGTTCGCCCCAGCGCGCCTCGGTGTTGCCGCGCTCGCGCCCGGCGAGGTAGGCGGCGAGATTCTCGGCGTGGATCTGCCAGCCGGCCCCGTAGTAGGCGACCGCGTCCAGTGCCATGCCCCGGACCTCGATGACCAGGACGGTTTGGTCGCCGTCGGCGGTCAGCGTGGCCTCGAGGATCTCGTCGTACGGCGGCACGCCCTTGCCGCGCTGGTAGGACTCATCCGTCTCCCTGGTCGTCACCCGCAGCCGGCGTGGTGGCTCGCACTCTTCCACCCGCCCGGCGTGGTCCGAGTCAGCGTCGTCGACGTAAAGGCGGAACTGTCCGCCGGGCCGGAGCTCGCCTTCTACCCGCCCGTACCAGCGCGTGATGCGGCCGGGATCGGTGATTGCCGACCACAGATCGTCGATATCGGTGTCGTAGTGGTCTTCGATCCGCACGACGCCATTGCCGTCGGCCGATCGCAGGCTGCCCAGGATGCGGGTAGCCGGGTTCGTGCTGCTGGTCACGTGGTGCTCCTTCGTTCGCGTTTTCCTCGGGCGATCTCGGTGTGCAGGGCGTCTAGCCGCTGCTCCCACAGGGCCCGGTACCGGGCCAGATATTCATCGATCTCGGCGAGCGGCTGGGCGCGGAGGCTGTAGACCCGCCGCTGTGCATCCTGGCGGACCTCGACCAGCCCGGCTTCCCGCAGCACCCGCAGGTGCCGCGATACCCCAGGGCGGGCAATCGGGAGCAGCGCCGCCAGCTCGCCCACGGTGGCCGGGCCGCGGTAAAGCGTCTCCAGCATCGTTCGCCGGCTCTCATCCGCCAGCGCCCGCAGGGCGGCTTCCATGAAACGAATGTACCAATATGGTTACGTACCCGTCAAGGTACCTACGTGCGCGCACGCGCGCGACTGCGCGAACTTCGACCCAGCAGATGCGCCCTGACGCGTGCCGCAAGAGCAAGCAGTTATCTCTGCGACCCGCCGAACTCCCAGTCAGGCGTACAGATCACACCTGATCTGCGTGCTCCAGTCGATGCTTGTGAACCAGACGCAGGCGGCTCATATCGGCGGCTCCGTGCTCGTTATCCCAGATCTTCTCCGTCACTCAGCGTGACTGTGTCTATCGAGGTGGTCCGATGCCGCCCGCCCGATTTGGCGCGACGTGACTCGCCTGGACCTCACCGTCGGCGCCGCATCGCGGGGTGTCCCTTGATGCGAGCGAAATTGCCCGGCCACCCGTGACCAGATCCCGCCTGACGTGATGCGCGCCCAATGCGGCAGATCCGTGCGTTGCCACGGCGAGACAGCTATGGATAAACATGCAGACTGGGATGGTCTGCGGCCGGTGCACGCCACGGGCCGGAAGTCGCTGCGGCGGGGGTCAGCGTGCGCGCCAGCGGCAGCCTGCAAGCGAGGCCCGGCCGGTGCTGCGCGAGGGCGCCCGGGGCGGAGCGCTGATGGCGTGCTGCGGGCGGGGCACGGCCGGGAGGTCGCGAGCCTCACGGCTGGGCGCGGTCAGGCTGGCGGGTAAGGCAAGCCGGCCTGCCGGCGGACCTCGTCCATTGCCTGCATGATCGTGTACGTCTCATCCAGCGGGAGCAGCGGACTTTCCAGCAGCCCCGCGCGAAGACAGCGGCCCACCTCGGCGGCCTCGCCGCGCAGCCCGCGCCCTTCATGCGGTTCTTCGAAGCGCTCCAGCTCGGCGCCGTCACGCGCGATCACGCGGAACGCGGTCGGCGTGTAAAACCAGCCGTCGATCTCTATCCTCGCCGCCGTGCCGTAAATGGCGGCGGGGTTGCCCGATGCGGCCAGCAAGGTCGTGGTCAGCACCGCGTGGGCGCCGCTGTCGTACTGGAAGATCATCGACGTGGTGGCGTCAACGCCGGTAAACGCCGGATAGCTGACCGCGGTGATCCGCGCCGGCACGCCAAGCACCAGGCTCGCGAACGAGACCGGGTAGATGCCAAGGTCCAGCAGGGCCCCGCCGCCCAGTTCCGGCGCGAACAGCCGGAACCGCGGATCGGGGGCGAACCACTGCCCGTGCTCGGCGGTCAGGTAGACGACATCGCCGAGCGTTCCGGCGGCGAGGATCTCACGCACCCGCGCAATGTGCGGCAGGAAGCGCGTCCACATTGCTTCCATGAGGAACGTTCGGTGGTCGCGCGCGGCGTCGATCATCTCGCGCGCCTGGGCGGCGTCCATGGCGAACGGCTTCTCGACGAGCACGGCCTTGCCCGCGCTGATCGCGAGCAGCGCGGCGCCGTGATGGCCGGGGTGAGGCGTTGACACGTACACGGCATCGACATCCGGGTCGCTGACCAGAGCCTGGTAGCTCGCGTGCCGGTGCGGCACGCCGAATTCGTCCCCGAACGCGTCCGCCGAAGCCCGGGACCGCGACCCGACGGCAACAACCTCACAGTCGGGCTGCAGCGCGAGATCATGCGCGAAAGCACGGGCGATGCCGCCCGTAGCGAGGATTCCCCAGCGAATCGGACGGTCATCCGGCTGCCTCATCCGATTGCTCCTGTGGCGGGTAACCCGGCAGCGCAGCCGCCTGCCAGGCAGAGCACCGCAGCTAGCTTGCCCGTCACCACGGGAACACCAGGGAACTGATCCCGCCCCGCGGCGCGGACCCGACAACCCTAACGACGGCCGCAGACACCAGCAAACCGATACGCCGGCCGACCCAGCCGCTGAGGTAAGCCCGTAGCCGGCGATGAGATTCGCGGCGCGGTGACTGCCCTGACCCTGGGACAGGTGCCCGGCCGGCCGCGGATGCTGGTCATGGGCCGACCAGCCGCTCACCGCCGCGGCCGCCGACCAGGAAGATGCAGCGGCTCAGGCCGTCGCGCAGCTGGTCCGGCCCGTGCCTGGCGTGCGTCCTGACCGCCCTGAACGCCCTGTGTCTAGTCCCACCTGACGCGCGATCGGCGGCATGAGAGTGCGAGTGTGCCGTTACGGGGGGCGGTCTTGTCGGCGCGGACGGCCAGGAGCCAGGGGATCGCGCCCTGGCCGCTCTCGGTCAGCCCGCTGATGACCATGCCGTTTGCGAACAGGGCTGCGGCGTAGGCGCTCAGCGGCCGGTGCATGCTGGTGAAGGTCATGCCAGGGCCGTCGCGCTCGATGCGGTCGGTGTAGCGGCGCGGCTCCAGGTAGGGCTGCGAGAACCGGAACTGCGCCGTATGCAGGGTGGCCTCGTCTCTGGCCGAGATGAACGGGTGGACCACCGCCAGGCACAGGCGGCCGCCCGGCCGCAGGATCCGGCCGATTTCGCTGACGGCACCCTCGAAGTCGTCGATGTCTAGCAAGGACATGCAGGCAACGACCAGCTCGGCACTATGGCCGGCGAACGGCAGCGCGGCAGCGTCGGCGAGTACCACTGGCATGGCCGCGCAGGACGCCGCCGCAGCCCGGGCCAGCGTCGGCGACTGATCGGTGCCGATCACCCGGTAGCCGAGCCTGAGCAGCTCCCGGCCCGCCCGCCCTTCCCCGCACCCCAGATCGATCACCGGCCCGGGGCCGGGCGGCGGGAGCAGTTGGCGCAAGGCAGGCCAGGTGCCCTCCGCGAACCCGTCATGCCGGGACGCGCGCGTCCACCTGATCTACTCGGCCGCGCGCTCTTCCCACGACCCGGCCAGGCTCACTCGCTCACCGTACCGGCCCGGCAGATCTCCTCCCAGGGCGGGCACTCGCGGCGGCAAATGAGGACGCTGCTTGGCTAGGGCAAGCGCTGCTGGCACGGCGTCCGTGCAATGGAAGCGGGATCAGTCAGGCTGGCTTGCAGCGGTGGATGGCGCGTGCGGACAGAGCCGTGATCCAGGCGAATGCGGTGATGATGCTGGCGCGCTGGAAGAGTCCCGCGAGGTTAGCGAGCCTGGGTGCTTGCCCGAAGCCTGCGCCAGCGAGACCGAGGTTCACTACCACACGCCGCTGTACCAGCGGAGTAGAGCGCCCACCGCGGGTGGCCTGCTCGGCGGAATCGCCAGGCGCAGGCAAGCGCGGCCGCCGGCAGGCCGAAGAAGACCGGGATCGCGGCGATGCCGTGCCTGGTCATTGATTCGCTCGGCTCGGGGAGAGCGTCGGGTGTCCCAGGTGGGTAGCCGCTGACCGGGTCGGTGGGGAACACGGCCGAGCCCAGCAGCCGAGGCCGGCTGCGCCGATCAGGGCTGGCCCGAGACGGGTGCCCACGATGGCGTCGCGAGTCCGGGACAGGCCCGCGGCGGCGGCCAGGCAGAGCGTTCCGGCTGCGCTGAAGTTGGCGACCTGCACCCAGCCGTGAGGACCGAGCGACAGCGAGCTCACCGGGTGGCGCAATGGCTTGTAGCCCGCTCGCCGGGCACCTTCAGCAAGAAAGACAGTGACGAACAGCGGACCCGCCGCCACGCCGCACCGCAGCAGGCCGCGCGTTAGCGGCGCCGCCCCCGAGCGCGCGAATTCGAACCTCATGATCAGAGGGTATCCGTGCAAGGGGCGCGGCTTGTTGGACAGCCTGGCCCAGGCCCAGCGCGTCGAGCGGGAAGAACACCCGCTCGACCGATGAAGCTCGTCTTCACCCGTCTACCTCATCGACGGCGACGACATCGTTATCCTGCAAGCCCGCTACCACTACACGTAAACACTGCCAAACCATCCGCGGCAAATGAGGGCTCCGGAGTCAAGGCGTTAATCGCCCGGAGTGCGGACGCCGCGCTGGCCGCCCGGCCGGATTCCGGCCTGGATCGGCGGGGCAGGCCCGGAGTAAGGTTCAAGATCGCCGGGTAGATCTGTCGATCTGCGGCGGTCCCGTCCGTCGGACTTAGTGTCAGGTCCATATTCCGGTCGCAGACGCCGGCCGGCGAGGCGCGAGGAGAATTCGATGGCGAAGTTCGTGTATGTCTACATCGGCGGTCAGATGGCAGAGACGCCAGAGGCGCAGGAGCAGGCGATGCAGGCCTGGGGGGCATGGTTCGGCACACTCGGCGACTCGGTCGCCGACATGGGGAACCCGTTCGGTAACTCCGCGACGGTGAGTTCGAGCGGTGTCGCCGACGGGGGCAAGTCTGGCGCGGGCGGCTACTCGATCGTGTCGGCCGGCTCGCTGAGTGATGCGACGGCGAAGGCAAAGGGCTGCCCGGTGCTAGCCAGCGGCGGGTCCGTCGAG
>Ga0208586_1000768_pt1 | contig 11036 bp, 8 predicted proteins | sample NGESurshal072012_6_FD_184471 | JGI IMG/M metagenome (GOLD analysis project Ga0208586, IMG submission 184471) | Arctic peat soil microbial communities from Barrow, Alaska - NGEE Surface sample 53-3 shallow-072012 (SPAdes) | ecosystem: Environmental > Terrestrial > Soil > Wetlands > Peat ... | reverse complement strand
GATTGAAAACCTTGTCGAAGATGCTCTTGCGGGTCAGTAACGCGCCGACCGGAACATGGCCGCCGGACAGCGCCTTGGCGAGCAGCACCATGTCGGGCTCGACCTTCCAGTGCTCAACCGCGAGGAACCGTCCGGTGCGGCCGATCCCGGTCTGGATTTCGTCGGCGATGAACAATGTCCCGTAACGCTTGCAGAGCGCCGCGGCGCCCGGCAGGAATTCATCGGTGGGCAGGTTGACGCCTTTGCCCTGGATCGGCTCGACAATGAACGCCGCCACCTGGTGCGAGGACAGCGCCTGCTCGAGCGCGGCAAGATCGTTAAAGGGAATAGCGGTGCATCCGGGCAGCAACGGCTCGAAACCGCCGCGGAAGTTGGAATCGTCGGTCAGCGAAAGCGCACCATAGGACAGCCCATGGAACGAATGGGCGCAGTACACGATGCCGGGCCGGCCGGTGGCGCTGCGCGCGAATTTGATCGCCGCTTCGACACACTCCGCCCCCGAATTCGCAAAAAAAACCTTGTCCAGATAAGGTACGTATTCCAGCAGCCGCTCGGCCAGCACACCGGCCAGCGTCGAAACATCGAGTTGAACAAGGTTGGGCAGGTCGCTATCGAGGACGCTCTTCAATGCCTGACGCAGCGCCGGATGGTTCCGTCCGATCGCAAAAACGCCAAAACCGCTCAGTAAGTCGAGATAGCGCGCGCCATCACGATCAAAGAGGTACTGGCCTTGACCCTTCTGAAAGCCGACATCGTAGCCGATCGTCTTGAGGACCCTGACCAGCTGCTCGTTGAGATGCCGCGCATGCATGGAACTGCGCTGCGCCTGGCGGTCCACAAACATCTCGGAAACGTCTAGATTTGGATATAGCATCGGCTACATACTTCGATTGATGGCCGTTTCGTCAACTGAAAACGCCCAATGCGGCTTTATGCCCGCTTGGACCATCTCCATAAAGCACAGGTTTAGATCATGTTGCACTGCCCACGATCGATCATGCGTAAGGTAGCATATTCCGGACTTTTTCTGACTTTGAGCGTCGCGTCGGCCCTGGCGGCGGATCCCAGCGGCGACTGGAGGGTGGCGGACGGTGTCGCCGACATCCGGGTTGCCGAATGCAATGGCAGCATGTGGGGTGTGGTCGTGTGGGAGAAGATCCCGGGCGGCCACGACACCCACAATCCCGATGTGTCAAAACAGAACAGGCTTACGCTGGGCATGCCGATCCTGCTCGACATGAAGAAGAAGCCCGGCACCGACCAGTGGGAAGGCCAAGTCTACAACGCCAAGGACGGTCAGACCTACAGTTCGACGATTCACCCGGCCGGTACCGACCAGCTTGAAATTCAAGGCTGCGTTCTCGGCTTCCTCTGCGGCGGCGAGACCTGGACGCGCGTGGCGGGGCCGATTCCCTCCAGCCCGGTCAACAGCATGGCCAAGGGCGCGCCGAAGAGCACCGGCTCCATCCCGAAAACCGCTGCGCCCAGGACGATCGGTGCCGCCAACTCCAACGCCAAACTGCCGGCGCAGAAGCAGGCAGCGGCATCGGCGGCGCACCCGGCCGATCCGGTCGGCGATATCTGTCTACTCCCCGACATCGCGGGGTTTGCCCATTAGCGCCGGCTGGAACAGCAACACCGCCGCAAGCGTCATCACCAGCGAGAGCGCAAGCAGTTTGCCCATGCTCGCGGTGCCCGGATGACTGGATAGCCACAGGCTGCCGAACGCGGTCGCCGTCGTCAGCGCGCTGAAAAAGATGGCTCGGGTCAGGCTCGATTGCAGCAGATTGGTGCGGCCGGCCCGCCATGCCGTGACGTAGTAGATCTTGAAAGCGACGCCGACCCCGAGCAACAGCGGCAGCGCGACGATATTGGCGAAGTTCAGCGGCAGCCCGATCAGCACACAGATTTCCAGCGTCACCGCGCCGGCCACCAGCAGCGGCACCAGCGTCAGTAGCACGTCGGTAAGCCGCCGCAGCGCCAGCCAGAGCAGCAGGCTGATCACGATCAACGCCCACAGACCGGCATGGATAAAGGCCCTGACGACGGTGTCGCCGGACTTGAGAATCGAAACCGGACCGCCGATCGCATTCGGTTCGGCGGCGAGCACTGCGCCGGCGAACTTCCGCAGCGTGTCGTTGTCGTTGGGATCGCCGCGCGGCAGCGCCTCGACGCGCTGCAGGCCGCCCTTGGTTTTCCAAGAGGCCACCAGATCGGCCGGCAAGGTCTGCAGGCTGACCGGCTGCGCCTGCAGCGAGTTCTTGAGCTGGTCGAGCACGATCTTCAGCGGCGTCACAAAGATCGCCTGGGTCTTGTTCCGCGTCGCCTCACTCGATCCGGCCAGCCTTGACAGCGCATCGGCGAGACGCCGCGACGCCACGGCGCCGGGTCCGGTTGCATCGCCGGCCGCCTTGCGCAGGCTCTCCGCCGATTCGTTCAAAGCCTGAACGTTTTCCTGGTCGGATGGCGCGGGATCGATCGAATCCGGATTGAGCGCGGGATCGAGCACCTTGGCACCTTGGGCGATCAGCTTGAGTTTTGCCGGCTGGTCGTCGGGCACGAAGTTTTCAAGCGACATGACACGAAGAACCTCCGGCACCTTTTCCAGACGCGCGGCAATTTTCCGGGCGTCCTCGTCGGAATTCGTCATCACGTTGATGGCGTTGGCGCCGGTGTTCGGGTCCTTCCGCAGGTCAAGAAAGGTCGCGATCGATTCAACCTTCGGGCTGCGCAAATTGATCGGATTGAAGTCGAACCTCAGGAAATAAAGCAGCGGCAGGCCGGCTACCGCGACCACGAGGGTGCCGACAATGATGCCAACGCGATGTCTTTCGAGGAAGTGATCGACCGGCGCCAGGAAGGCATAGCCGACGGCTTCCTTCTCGCCCGGCGGGTTAAGCAGGCTGAGCAACGCCGGCAGCACCGTGATGCTCGACAGAAATGCGATCAGCATGCCGACGCCGGCGATCTTGCCGAGTTCGGAGACGCCTTTGTAATCGGTCGGCAGGAACGAGAGGAATCCGGCCGCCGTCGCCATCGCCGCGAGCGAAAGCGGGACCGCGACGTATTGGGCGGCCTGTACCAGCGCCGTCTGCAGGTCATTGCTCTTGAAACGCTCTGAGCGGTAGCGAACGCTGAACTGGATGCCGAAATCGACGCCGAGGCCGACGAACAGGACCGCGAACGCGATCGAAAGCAGGTTCAGCGAACCCACCATCATCAACCCGACCGCGGTGGTGATCGACAGGCCGACAAAAAGATTGACGAAAACCGCGGATATGATCTTGGCCGAGTGCAGCGCCATCCAGAGAATGAACAGCACCACGAGCACGGTACCGATGCCGTTGACCACGGCACCGTCCGCAACGGTTGCGAATTCCTCGTTGGCGATCGGAACCGGTCCGGTCAGCCTCACCCGGGCGCCGTACTCGCCGGCGAGATTGAGGTCTTGGGCGGCCTGCCGGATGGCGTCGGTCGCGTCCTTGCCGGGCTCGAGCGCGTTGAAATCGAGCACCGGCTTGAGTTCGATAAAGGAGCGCCGATCGGCATCGGTCAACGGCTTGTCGCTGACCAGTTCGCGCCAGGAGAAGGTCCCCGAGCCGGTCTGGAGTACATGCTCCACGGTGTCGGCGATCTGCGTGAACGGCCGCGCGGTGCTGTCGAGTTTGAATTCCCCGCGCTTGATGCCGACAAGCCCGGTCTCGAGCGCACCCGTCAGTCCACGCAGGCTCGGGTCACCCGCCATGATTTCGATCAGCGGCGCAGCCGAGGCGAATTGGCTGGTGAGCTCGCCGACCTCCGTTTGGGGCAGGAACAAGAGCCCGTTCTTTTCGAAGAATTCTCCTGAGCCGAGCGCCTCAACCGATTGAAAATGCTTGGTATCACCGGACAGTTTCTGCTTTAGCGCGGCACCCGCCGCGCTGGTCAATTCCGGCGTCGGCGCATCCACCACGGCCAGGATGGTGCTGTCGCGATCGAAGGCCTGGTCGAATTGGTTGTCGCGCTGGCGCCAGTCCAGTTTTGACGAAATCAGCGTGTTGATGTCGGTATTGATGGAAAAGTTACGGGCCGTGTAGAAGCCCGCTGCGATCGCAAGGATCAGAGCGACGAGGACCGTAGCAAAGGCAAACCGCGTGCAAGCTTTAACGACCGTTACGACAATACTTGTCAGCACGTCTTTTCTTTCTAAATGGCAAGAACTGGCTGGAAACGCCCCGCTGTCTAGCGGAGTTCCACCGGCCGATCTAACGTTGTTTCGGAGGCTTGGTCTTCACCAGACGAACAGATAGAGCAAACTTGCCCAAATCGCGGTCGGAGGCTGGTATAATTCGGATCGGCCCGCAGTAAAGTGACGAACAAGTGAGGCTTCCAGCACGCCATCCGCGCTAAGGTCGGGCGCGCTGTGCTGTACCATATTACCGGTTCCTCATTTGCCGTGGGGAACCTTTTTGCGATCCACCTTTTCTACCCAATCGTTTTTTGACACAAAGCCCTGTACCTCCACGTGCTTAAGGGCGGTGCGGAAAGGCCGATAGCGTGGCCGTGCGGAGATAGAGAATGGGTTCGGTGCAACGTGCGTAATGGACGTCCAATGGAAGTGTTTCTGGCGCAGCCGCGCGGGTTCTGCGCAGGCGTGGTGCGCGCAATCGAGATCGTCGAGCGCGCGCTCGAGAAGTATGGCCCGCCGGTCTATGTGCGCCACGAGATCGTCCACAACAAATACGTGGTCGAAAGCCTCAAAAACAAGGGCGCGATCTTTGTCGAGGACCTGTCGGAGGTGCCGCCGCACGCCGTCACCGTGTTCAGCGCGCATGGGGTGGCGAGGAGCGTCGAGGAGGAAGCCGCGGTGCGCGGCCTGCCGGTCCTCAACGCGACCTGTCCGCTCGTGACCAAGGTCCACAACCAGGGCAAACGGTACGTGTCGAAGGGTCGGGCGCTGATCCTGATCGGGCATGCCGGGCACCCCGAGGTCGAGGGAACCATGGGCCAGGTTCCCGGCCCGGTGCTGCTGGTCCAGAATGTCGACGACGTCGCCGCCTTGAGCCTGCCCGCAGACACCCCGGTCGCCTATATTACCCAGACCACCCTCAGCGTCGACGACACCAAGGACATTATTGTGGCGCTCCAGCAGCGATTTACCGACATTCAAGGCCCGGACATCCGGGATATCTGCTATGCGACACAAAACCGCCAATCTGCGGTAAGGGACCTCAGCAAGCTGGTCGACGTCATCCTGGTGGTGGGAGCCACCAATAGTTCCAATTCGAACAGGCTGCGCGAAATCGGCACCGAAGTCGGCGTCGCGAGTTATCTGATTGCCGATGGGAGCGAATTGAACCCGGAATGGCTGAAGCATGCAAAGGCCGTCGGCATCACGGCCGGCGCCTCGGCGCCGGAGGTTCTTGTCGATGACGTGATCGAGGCCCTGAGACGCATCGGAGCGGTCGAGGTATCGGTGCTCCCGGGCCGGGAAGAAAATATCGAATTTCGGCTTCCGGCAGAACTGACCGCAGGCTGATCCACTTCTCTACCGAATCCAGAAAGAAACCTGTAATGGCAATACCGTTCTTCAAGGAAATGCGCATCGGCGGTTATCTGATCAAGCAGAAATTGCGCGGCCGCAAGCGCTATCCGCTGGTGCTGATGCTCGAGCCGCTGTTTCGCTGCAACCTCGCCTGCGTCGGTTGCGGCAAGATCGACTATCCCGACGCGATCCTCAACCGCCGCATGTCGGCGCAGGAATGCTGGGACGCGGCCGACGAGTGCGGCGCGCCGATGGTGGCCATTCCCGGCGGCGAGCCGCTGATCCACAAGGAAATCGGCGAAATCGTGCGCGGCCTGGTGGCGCGCAAGAAGTTCGTATCGCTGTGCACCAACGCGCTGCTGCTGGAGAAGAAGCTCGATCTGTTCGAGCCGTCGCCCTATCTGTTTTTCTCGGTGCATCTGGACGGACTGAAGGACCACCACGACAAGGCGGTATCGCAGAAGGGCGTGTTCGATCGCGCCGTTTCCGCAATCAAGGCCGCCAAAGCGCGCGGCTTTACCGTCAACGTCAATGCCACCATCTTCGACGGGCATGCGGCGGAGGACATCGCCAAGTTCCTCGACTTCACCACCGAACTCGGCGTCGGCGTTTCCATGTCGCCGGGCTATGCCTATGAGCGCGCTCCCGACCAGGAGCACTTCCTCAACCGGACCAAGACCAAAAAGCTGTTCCGTGACGTGTTCACGCTTGGCAAGGGCAAGAAGTGGAATTTCATGCATTCCGGCCTGTTCCTGGATTTCCTGGCCGGCAATCAAAACTACGAATGCACGCCCTGGGGCATGCCGGCGCGTAATATTTTCGGCTGGCAGAAGCCCTGCTACCTGCTCGGTGAAGGCTATACCAAGACCTTCCAGGAGCTGATGGAGACCACGGACTGGGAGACCTACGGCACCGGCAAATACGAGAAGTGCGCCAACTGCATGGCGCATTGCGGCTATGAGCCGACGGCTGCGGACGCGGCACTGGCCAATCCGCTGAAGGCCATTTGGGTGGCGCTGCGCGGCGTCAGGACGACGGGGCCGATGGCGCCCGAGATCAATCTCGATAACCAGCGGCCGGCGCAGTACATCTTCTCGGCGGAAGTACAGAAACGCTTGTCAGAGATCCGCCGTGACGAGGCCCTCGCCGCCCAGCAGAAAGCCTCGACAGCCGCGTAGGCTGCGCAGCGCACGGTTGAAATCGATCCCGGTGGAGACCAGCGCGCGCAGGGTCAGCGGGTTGCGTGCTACGCCGCGCAGCACCTTGCGCAAATCGATGTCCCCGTTGGGCTTGATCGCCGCCATCGCCAGCGCCGGCAAAGCGCGGGTGGCGGGGTCGCTGATGACACGCAGGGCGGCGAATGGGAGACCTGCATCGGCGGCATAGGCGGCGGCGATATGGCTCTCCATGTCGACGGCCGCGGCCCCGGTCTGCGACCACAGGGCGGCCTTTTTGGCCCGGGCCGCGATCACCTGCTCGACGCCCGCCAGGCCACCCCTGACGACGCGCCGACGCCCCAGGGCGACGTTGGCGATCAGTTCTTCGTTCAGCGCCAGACCGGCGAGCCAGCGGGTGTCGCCGTCCATGACCTCGGTCGCGACCACGACATCGCCAGATTTCAATTCCGGATCCAGTCCGCCGGCGACCCCGAAGCTGATGACGCCCCTGATGCTGGATGGGTCGACCACGGTCAAAAGCGCCCGCAATTGCTGCGGATCGCTACTGCTGCAGATGACGGTCATGCCGGGCCCGGCCGCAATTCGGGCCTCCTGTACCAAACCAGTCACAATCAACACCGGCCGCGGGTCGATTCGATCGCCCGCGGAAACCCCGTCCCCCGCCCCCAAATTCACATTCCGACCCCTGCCACCCTGCTGTTAGTGCTGCTCAAATTCCGATACCGCGCTAGCGCCCAGAGCGGAAAGAACTTCGAGTAGCCATGATAACGCAAATAAAACACCCGCGGAAAGCCCGTTGCCGTGTATCGCTGCTCGTCCCAAAGCCCTTTTTCGGTCTGTGTGCTTTTCAGGTACTCGATCCCCCGGGCGACCGCCCGATGGCCGACCTCGCCCGCCGCCATCAACCCAAGCAAGGCCCATGCCGTTTGCGAGGCGGTCGTGGGTGCCCCTTCAAAACCCTTATAGTCGAGTCGGTAACTCGTTGCATCCTCGCCCCAGCCGCCGTCGGTGTTCTGAATCGACACCAGCCAATCCGCGGCCTTGCGGATCGCCGGGTCCTGATGGCCGACGCCCGCGGCGTTCAGCGCGCACAGCACCGACCAGGTGCCGTAAATGTAGTTCAGCCCCCAGCGGCCATACCATGACCCCTCGGCTAGCTGGGTCCGGCGCAGATACGCGACCCCGTCCGCGACGGTCTTGCTGGTTTGCGCGGTCTCACCGAGCTGAGCCAGCATCGAAACGCAGCGGGCGGTGACATCCTCGGTCGGCGGATCGAGCAGCGCGCCATGGTCGGAGAACGGGATGTTGTTGAGATAATATTCGAGATTGTTGACATCGAAGGCGGCCCAGCCGCCATTGCGGCTCTGCAGGCCTTCAATCCACTCGCGGCCGCGCGCGATCGCCGCATCGTATTGCTGGTTTGGACTGGCGCGCCGGGCGCGGTCCATCGCCATCACCACGACCGCCGTATCGTCGAGATCGGGATAATAGGCGTTGTTGTACTGGAACGCCCAGCCACCGGGTCGAACCTCCGGGCGTTTCGCCGCCCAGTCGCCCTTGATATCCAGCACCTGCTTTGGCAGCAGCCAGTCCAGCCCCTGTTTGGCGGGCGGCAACGCCTCTTCGCCGCCGGCCTCGATCAAGGCGTGGCAGGTCAGCGAGGTGTCCCACACCGGCGAGACGCAGGGCTGGCAATAGGCCTCGTGTTCACCGATCACCAGCAACCTGTCGAGCCCTCGCCGCGTCATCGCGCGCGGCGGATAATCCGCGGGCTTGCCGAGCACCTCATACATCATCACGACATTGGCCATCGGCGGGTAGATGGCGCCCAATCCATCTTCGCCGTTCAACCGTTCTTCGATGAAGGCAACCGCGCTATCGATGGCACGAGCCCGCAACTTCTTCGGAAACAACGGCTCGATCGCCCGCAGCACCGTGTCCAGCCCGCGGAACAGGAGAAACCAGCCCCAGCTTTGATGCGGCGCCTTGGCGGTCATTCCGATCGAATGCGGCTTCTGCAGGAACAGTTCGTCGATCCCGATGCCGCTGACATTCTTCGCCTTGGGTTTCAGCGCCGCCAGAACCAGCAGCGGCACGATCGTGGTTCGCGCCCAGTATGAAATCTTGTTGAGATGAAACGGCGACCACATCGGCAGCAGCATGATCTCGACCGGCAGCACCGGCACGCTGCGCCAGCTCAGCACGCCGAACATCGCCAGCATGAATCGCGTGAAGACGTTGCTGTGAACGGCGCCGCCGCGCGAGCGGATGGCCTCGCGCGCCCGTATCATGTGCGGCGCGTCCACGGAATCGCCGATCATCTTCAGCGCGAAGTAGGCCTTCACGCTGGCGCTCATTTCGAATGCGCCGTCATGGACCAGCTGCCAGCCGCCATGGGCGCCCTGAATCCGGCGCAGGTAATTTGCGATCTTGCCTTCCAGAACGGTGTCGACCGGCTCGCCCAGATAGTGGCGCAACAGCACATATTCCGCCGGGATGGTGCAGTCGGCTTCCAGCTCGAACACCCAGTGTCCGTCCGCTTGCCGGATGTCGAGCAACGCCCGCGTTGCCGACGCGATGCTCGCCTCGAGCGCGGCAGCGTCCTTGATGCCAAGGCTGTCATTGCCGGAATGCATGTCGCTCAACATCCGCTCTATCTGCCTCTGCCCGGTTTCGCCCGCAACCGATCAGGGCTGCCGCATGGCGAGGACAAGGTCGGCCGCACGATCCCCGGATCGTACCGATCCTTCAATGGTTGCCGGCAACCCCGTATCAGTCCAGTCGCCCGCGAGAAACAGGTTTTTCCACTGGGTGGCCGGACCCGGCCGCAGGGCATTCTGCTCTGGCGTGGCCTCGAACGTGGCACGGCGCTCCCGCACGATCTGCCAGGCCGGCAGGTCGCCCTGAATGCCGGCGGCCTTGCAGACATCCCGCCAGAGCGCCTGCGCCAGCTCCTCACGCGGCATATCCATCAGGCGGTCGGCATTGCTGATGGTGATCGACAGCCGCTGCGGGAACGAAAACAGCCATTCCACCAATCCGCCGACGACACCGAGGATCGGCGGCAGGTCCCGAGGCGGATTGACGCGGAAATGCCCGTTCAGGATTGCCCGGAACCTGGACGGGGTTTTCAGGCCCGGCAGCAGCCCGGCTGCGGCGCGCGGCGGGACCGCCATCACCACGGCATCGTCAGCCGCGACCGGCACGACCTCATCGCCAAACCTCAGTTCGCCGACGCGGCCGTCCGACATTGCGAACGCCCGCAACTCCTGCTCAAACCGAACCTCGGCGCCCTTGGCCCGCAGCAGCCTGATCGCGGGTTCGACCAGCACCGCGCTCAAGCCGTCGCGTGCGACCAGCGGGCGGCAGGCCTTGCCTCCGGCCAGCAGCGTTTCCCGCACCACCGCGCCGGCCAGGCCCGCCGAGCCCTCCGGCGGATCGACATTGAGCGCCGCCAGCAGCAAGGGCTGCACCAGCCGCTGGTACAGCGTTCCCTGGCACCGGATGGTGTCGCCGACGGGCTTGCCCGGTCCTGCCCAGATCAACGGCGCCAGGGCCAGATAATCGCGCAGGCCGGTGTCGGGCACGCGGCGGGATTCATCGAATATCCACAGCGGCAGCCGCCCATCTCCGAGATCGAGTTGCCAGCGCTGTCCCGTCGTCAGATCGACAAACGGAAACCTGGCAAGCTGCGGCCCGACCAACCCCGCTTCGGTGCCGATCGACCTCGCATAGGCAAGCGCGTGACGATTGCCCGACAAAAGCAGGTGATTGCCGTTATCGATGGTCAGGTTGGTCGCGGCGTCGAAATAGGAACGGCAACGGCCGCCGGCCAGCTGGGTGGCCTCATGGACATGGACCTTGAAACCGGCATCGGCCAGCCGAACGGCCGCCGACAGGCCCGAAATTCCGGCGCCGATGATGTGTGCGGTCCGTTGCATCAGATCAAAGCGTAGCGGATGAGGATGGCGACGCGGGCCATCTTGTTGACGCGAACCGGAGCGCGCGGCGATGCGAACCCCCTCGTCACCAGCAACGCCAGGATCGCGCGGTAGTATCGCGACATGATCCGGGGCGCGCGCACCACCCGCCGCGGGTTGCGGTTCATGACTTGATCGGCTTTTTCAAAATGTGTCTTCGCCCGCTCGGCCAGCGGCCCGCATACGCCCGGCAGCGCCGGATCGGCGATCACCGTGAGCGGATCGTCGCTGGCAATTCCCGCGTGCAGCAGAGCTTCGCGCGGCAAATACAGCCGGCCGATGCCGGCGTCTTCGTCGATATCGCGCAGGATGTTGGTCAGTTGCAGCGCGCGGCCGAGGTGATGCGCCAGCAGG
>Ga0208586_1000767_pt1 | contig 11043 bp, 9 predicted proteins | sample NGESurshal072012_6_FD_184471 | JGI IMG/M metagenome (GOLD analysis project Ga0208586, IMG submission 184471) | Arctic peat soil microbial communities from Barrow, Alaska - NGEE Surface sample 53-3 shallow-072012 (SPAdes) | ecosystem: Environmental > Terrestrial > Soil > Wetlands > Peat ... | reverse complement strand
GCAGACCGGCAACGACGAGCCCCACCGGCGAAAGTCCCAGCGAGAGGAACCAGTCGACCGAGGTCGCACGGCCGAGCATCTCCTTCGGGATCTCCGTTTGCATCATCGACTCCCAGATCACGTTGCCGAGCAACATCATTGGGGATGCAACCAGAGGAAAGATGAGTACTTCCCACCAATTCGTGGCGAACGCGAACACCAGCGCCGAGAGCGACCCAATCATCCAGTACGTGAACGCCATTCGAATGCGACGCTTGGGCGTCTTCAAATTGGCGGCGACCAGAGCGCCGAGCGCACCCGACAGTCCCATTACCGCGAAGGTGTAGCCGACGAAGAGTTTGCCGGTGTGCAGGTCGTGGAGCAAGAAGTAGGGAATCAGGACGCCCATGGGAACGAAGACGAGGGCGTTCATGAAAGTCACGACGCTGAGTCCCGTCAAAAACCACCTGATGCTTCGCATGTAGCGAACGCCCGCGCGTACTTCGGCGAACATCGACGTACCGATCGTGCGCACGGGCGCCGGCGTGGGCTTCATCGCGAAGAGTGACGCGCAACTTATGACGAAGGTGGCACAGTCAATACCGATCGCCCAAGTGAAACTCGCCGCCGCGATCGCGCCGCCCACCGCGGGACCGATCATTTGGCCCATCAGATTATTGGCGAGGGGCCGCACGGCGTTCATGGCGGGTAGTAAATCCTCCGGTACAATCTCGGGCGTTAACGCAGAGATGGCGGGCATGAAGACAGCGTCGAAGGACCCGAAGAGGACGCCGAAGATAAGCAGTTCCCAAAAACGAAGCACGCCGGTGCCGAGCATGACGACCAAGACTCCGGTCAGCAGAGCACGTGCACTGTCCGAAATCAACAACAGCGTGCGTCGCGAGAATCGGTCGACGATCGCACCGCCGAGCAGTAGGAACACCACCAGCGGAATCATTCGCGCGGCAGAAAACCAGGCGAGCTTCGAGGCGCTGTGTGTGGTTTCGAGAATGAGCAGCGTGAGCGCCACGTATGACACCCCGTCGCCAAACGACGAAATCGACTGACCGAAGACGAGAAGCCTCGGTTCGCGATGATGCGTCAACTGCACCAGAGCCAGTTTCTTCTTCACCAGACAGGACTTTACGATGCTTCTGCGACAAATGAATTGGTAGTTCGTCGACGACGCTCGCCTCGTACTGGAGTCATGGCTATCCTGCCAACAATGACGCTCGATCTGGAGGACGCGAAGCGGCGATATCACTTTGCCTTCACGCGCGAGGATCACGAGCGCTTGCCGTTCTACTCCGCACTTATGACGGCACTCGAAGAGGATCAAACGGCGTTGGCGTTACTGGCGAGCGTTCGAGTTGAACAACGAAACCCGATGCTGATTCTCGCCGCCCTGCACCTCGCGGCGCTGAATAATCATCCAATTCTCGGCCCGATCTATCTTGACGCGCGTCACGGACGACTCGGTGACTCGGTGGGCGCGGCGCAACAGGTCGTGGCCGTCGTGCAGGACGAGCCGGGGTTGGTCATCAACGAACTCCACCGCTCCACACAGACCAACGAACCCGGTCGCTCGGCGGTGTTCCAAGCGGTGATCGCGCACATGGCGCACGGACGATCCGATGTCGTCAACGTCATCGACGTCGGCACGTCGGCGGGCATCAACCTCTACTTCGACCAGTTCCCGGTACGGCGCGTCGACGACGACGATCCGTTGACATTGGTCTGTCAAGACGAGACACCGGTCGGCCGAACGGTCCCGCTGCCACGAGTGGCCTCGCGGGTGGGCATTGACCCGTCGCCACTCGACCTCGGTAACGCCGACGATCGCCGGTGGCTGCAGGCCTGCCTCTGGCCCGAGGAACCGCGGCGGCTCGCCCGACTGGACGCAATCATTAAGGCCCGACCCGTCTGGCCGACGACCACGATTCTGAAAGGCACGGCGCACGAGCGATTAGGAGACGCACTCGACTCCGTCGACGACGCGCACCTCACCGTCGTGATGAACAGTTATGTCGCGGGTTACTTTTCCGAGGCCGACCAGATGTCGTACTTCGAGGAGATGACGCGGCGATGCGCAACGGGCAATGTCGCGTGGTTGTCCCTCGAGTCTCCCTTCATGGTGCAGTGGCCGACCTCATCGAGGTCGAGTGAGTTGGCGCGAAAGGGTGCGACGCAGGTGCTCGTGACGCTGCCCCGTGAGACGCCCGCCGAATGGGGATGGTGTCATCACCACGGCCACTGGTTGGCACTCAACATCCCCGCGTAGAACAGCGTGACGTCGTGTTTCGAGTGTTCACGTCTCAGGGTCGAGGCGTCGTGACCGTTTTTACCAAATCATCGATGCGGCTTTTTTCCGCGTCGCTGGTATTGGGATCCAACTTTCGTGCCTCGGCCACGGACTCGAAGAGTTCATTGGTGAATTCAACGTCCGAGTGCTTGAGGAAGCCCTTTACGAATTTGTTTCGTCCGATATTGCCGGCGTAGCGCTCGGGTGCTGACCCGGGAATCGTCGAAGTGACCATGATGATCCAGGACTGCGCGACGTCGGCGCTCGCCGGACCGGCCGCGACATTGGCGAAATCAATCACTACTGGTCCCGAGTTGGTCATCATGATGTTGTCGGGGTGTAGGTCGAGATGAATGATGCCGCTCGGTTCCCCGAACTTCACGTCGAGGAACGGCGGCGGCGCTAGGGCGTTCAGACGTGTTTGCAATCTGGCGAGCGTCTTGGCCATCTCGGCGATCTGCAGTGGCTTGCGGGCCATTGTCTTCAACATGGTGGTGCCGCTCAAGTGGGCCATCACAATGTCGGGACCGTCGACGTCGAACACTTCGGGCACCGGGTACCCCTTCTTGAAGAGGTACCGCATTGCCTCGGCCTCCTTTGAGGCGTCGTGGCCGTCGCGGTAGCGGCGAAGAACGCGACGCAGGCCGGCGCTGTAAACGTCGGCGGAACGTCCCACGCCGAGAAGTTCGCCAGGCGTGCTGGTCACGCGCGTTGCACCAATGGATGTAGAAGAGTGTCCTTTGCACCGCAGCGGCGCCATTTCCCACTCGGCGCCGCCGATTCGGGTCGATTGGTCATGGACGAAAGGTAGTCCCTCGACGGGCCCTCCGGGACGAACAATGGAGTGTGGTTTGGGTGTGCTAAGTGAGAGGTATGTTCACGACGCCGACGGACGCGTACGCGCCAATCACTAACGCGTCGAAGCCGGTGAGCGCGCTACGGCGGCGATTTCCGAAGCACGTGCCGGGTCGGCCCCGCACGAAACTGCGTATCGCCTTGGCAATTATTACTCCCTTGGCGGTATTGGGACTCGTGTTGTTGGCCGCCTCGCGCTACCAACCACTCACGCCGAAAATGTACGGCTATTACGACTCGCGGGTGCTCACGAGCGCGGGCACCGCCGTACCCTTCTATAACTCGAAGGGTCCGCACAGTGACCAGGTGTGGTTGGAGCCGAAGGGTGCCTTTACGGTCGAAATCGAGATGACCATCGACAATAACGGGCCGTTTCCGATCAGGGTCGAGAACGTGGGCGCTCACGATGCGTCATCGCGGCCGAAGGTCTTCTTCGACCGCTTCGGTGAATACGGTTTGACGGGCGCCACACCGATGCACCCGTTCATCATTGTGGGCCATAGTACGGCGACGTTGGCCGTGCACTACGTCGAGCAGTGCGTGCCTTCCGCGACCGGAAATGTGATCACCGTCGCGCAGCTGCCGGTGACGTTCTCCTTTCTCCACTTCGAGCACACGGACTCCGAACTGATCGAGCCGTTCCAAATCAAACGTCGCCCCAGCTGTTAGGAGTGGTCGTACACTGAGCCATGCGCGTGTCCGTGTCGAAGGTTTCGGTGAACGCCGCCATGGGGACGGTCTGGAAGGTCGTCACCGAGCCGGTGCACGTCCGCCAGTGGCAGTACGGCAGCGTCCTCGACACCGACTGGTCGATTGGTGGATCGATCAGGTTCACGACTGAGTGGGACGGGCAGACCTTCGAACAGTGGGGGACCGTGTTAAGTGTCGACGCGCCGAACAAACTCAGTTACTCCCTCTTCGCGCCGCGTCCCGACCTCGAGGACCGGGACGAGAATTACTTCACGATGACCTACGAATTGACCGACGATCACGGTGTCACGGTGCTCACGATCACCCAAGAAGATCCCCGACCCTCCGATGGTCCCGATGACGATGAATCAGAGGATGAGAATCCCGTGTTGATTGCTCTGAAGGGCGTCGCCGAATCGTTGGAGTACGACGACCAGAATTGATGAATCACGCTCAGCGCCTACTCATCCCCCGGAAGTTGCAGCGAGGTGACCGCGTCGCCGTTCTCTCACCGTCGTGGGCCGGGCCGGCGATCTACCCTGACGTGCACGACGCGGGACTTCGGGTGCTGCGCGGCGAGCTCGGTCTGGAAGTCGTTGAGTATCCGACCACCCGAGAACTGAACGCGTCACCGCGCGACCGCGCCCGTGACATCAACGCTGCCTTCGCCGACCCGACCATCGGCGCCGTTCTCGCGAGCATCGGCGGTGACGACCAAATCACCGTATTGCCCTATCTCGATCCCGACGTTGTGGCGGCCAACCCCAAGGCCTTCTTCGGCTTCAGCGATAACACGAACCTTCTCAACTGGCTGTGGACACTCGGTATCGCCAGCTATCACGGCGGATCGACGTTGCTGCACCTGGCCCGCCGCGGGGGAGTGCACGACGTCGCCCTCCAGTCCCTTCGCCACGCCCTGTTCGATGAGGGAACGTTCGAGATCACGGCGCTCGAGCGGTTCACCGAGGTGTACCGCAAATGGGATGAAGAGCCGTTGCTCGTCGAACCACTTCCAACGTCGCCCGAACCCGGTTGGCGGTGGCATCAGGCGACGACGAGCGCGAGTGGACCGACGTGGGGAGGCAACCTCGAGATTCTCCACTGGAACCTGGCGGTCAACCGTTGGATCCTTCCTGTTGAGGAGTACGCGGGATGCGTGTTGTTACTCGAGACGTCCGAGGAGATGCCCTCGGGCGAAGAGGTATTTCGCATGTTGCGCGACTTTGGTGAGCGCGGACTCCTCGGTCAGTTCTCCGCCGTTGTTGTCGCGAAGGCCAGGGCGTGGACGACCGATCGACCGTTGAGCGGCCTCGAGCGCGAGCAGTACCGCGACGAGCAGCGCCGTGCCGTGCTGACGGTCATGGCTACCTACAACCCCGAGGCGATGGTGGTCATCGGTCCAGATTTCGGCCATACGGATCCGCAGTACATCGTCCCTTACGGAGGTGTGATGACAGTTGACGGACCAGGGAGGCGCATCACCGCCCAGTACTGAACGGTCCTTTTGACGCCGGCGTTGCACGCTCTATTGGTCTAAAGTTAAGATTCTATCTTTTAGACGGAAAAATTTTAGTAATAGGCGGAATAATGTCTATTAGCAATGTTCAATGACGTGAACTGCTCGCATTAAAAGATGATATTATGTACTTAAGGAGGTTGTCGCCATGGATCCGCAGGAACTCGAAATCACAGTTGGACGAAACGTCCGCGCGCTACGAATCGCCAAGCGTCTCACTCAGAGCGACCTGGCTGAGTTGGCCAACGTATCGGTCGGAGCCTTGAAGGGTCTCGAGGGTGCGAAGGGCTCGTCGTTATCAACGCTCGTAAAGGTGCTGCACGCGCTCGGGAACGACAATTGGATTACCCAACTGGCACCTAACACGACGTTCAATCCACTCGCGCTCGTCGACGACCGACGAGGCGCCCGTCGAATTACGACCCCATCGCGGGTACGTCGGCGTGTCACGCCGTGACCTACCGCCAGGTCGATGTACTCGAAGTGTGGGCGTGGGATGAGTGGGTGGGAGCCGTGGCGCGCGATCCCGACACCGGTCGCTACGTGTTCGCCTACACCCCCGAGTGGACGTCGCACGGCGTCGAGCTGTCCCCGCTCTTCATGGCGCTGCGTGATGAGCCCTACGACATCAGTCAGTGGCCCGAACTTAAACCCGAGGATTTCAACTTCCTGCCGCCGCTGCTCGCGGACAGCCTGCCCGACGCGTTCGGTAACGCGCTGGTGAACGCGTGGATGGCCGAACAGGGGATTGCCAGTGACGTCATTTCGCCGCTCGACCGGTTGGCGTACGCCGCCGACCGAGCGCCCGGCGCGTTGGAGTTCCGACCGTCGGCGTTGGAGAGCACCGGCGGACCACTCACGGCCTTCCAACTGGCCGACCTCGTCGTCGCGGCGAGACGAACCGTGCGCGGCGAACTCTCCAGTGACGCCGCGTCACGCAAGGTGCTTGACGAATTGATCCAAGTCGGTACCAGCGCCGGCGGGGCACGGGCCAAAGCCGTCGTGGCGTTCAATCCCACGACGTATCAGATTGATTCGGCGTTTGCGCCGGCGCAGAAGGGTTTCGAGCAGTGGTTGATCAAACTCGACGGCGTCAGCGACCTCGGCATGGACGGCCACGGCAGCGGTCTCGGAGAGAGCGCACCGTACGGGCGAATCGAATACGCGTACTACGAGATGGCGTCGGCCGCCGGCCTCACGATGATGGAGTGTCGACTCCACCACGAAGGTCCGCGTCGACACTTCATGACGAAGCGATTCGACCGAGGGGAGAACGGAGAGCACCACCACGTGATAACCCTCTGTGCACTGATGAACCTCGACGCGCGACTGGTCGGCGTGCACAGTTACGACCAGTACCTGCAGGCCGTCTCGCGATTGAGCCTCGGGAAGGACGATCTTCGCCAGGCCTATCGACGAATGGTGTTCAACGTGATGGCGGTCAACCGCGACGACCACACGAAGAACTTCTCGTTTCTGCGTCGAAGGAATTCCGGCTGGGAACTCTCGCCGGCCTACGACGTCACGCATAACTACCGCGCCGCCAGCGAGTGGACGCAGCGCCACAACCTGTCGGTCAACGGTCGCACCACTGAGATTCGCCTGAGCGACCTCTACCAGGTCGGGGAGCGCCACGATGTCCCCGGTTACAAGCGCGTCGTACGCGAAGTGCGTGACGCCGTCGACTCGTGGCCCGCTTTTGCGTCACGGGCCGACGTGGCCATTGCTTACGTCGAACGGATCGCCGACGACATGGACCGGTTCCGTCCTTCGTAACTTGACGTACTCGGCTACGAAGGACTAACTGGGACGACCCCGCGACGGGTCCGGCGGCGTGAACACTGCACGAAGTGACCCGGCGGCCGCGAACGCCGCAGCGAAGAGCGCGACGAGGACCCAGAGCGCATCCAGCAGGCCGACTCGCTGGGCGAGGGCGCCGATGGCGGGCGGTCCGGCGAGGTTGGCGAAGTACCGGTCGAGGCGACGACGCTGACCCGGGCGGCCGAGTCGGCTCCGCTCTCCGCCGCCGCGGACGTCCCGAGGGGGAAGCCCATCGAGACGCCGATCGCCCACGCCAGTACGCCGACGAGCACGATCCTGCGATTTCCGGCCGTGATGAACAAGATCACGCCGACCACGCCGAGATCGGTCGTGGCGCGAATCGTGCGCACTCGCCCGAGTCGATCGACGACCGGTCCGCCGAAGATACGAGCCACCGGCACGCCGCTCGCAAAGGCCGTGAAGTAGAACGCGGCGATGGCGACGGTCTGTCCGTGATCCTTATGAACGGCCAAGGTCAGACAGTTGCCCGCTGATGCTCACCGGGTTCGACCTGGTTTGGTTGGGTTGAGTGTAAACCTTGGAATTCGTCTGGAATCAAATAGTTGAGCGAGCTGTGACGCCGCTCCGAGTTGTAAAAGTTCTCGAGCCACCGGCACGCTGCGACGAGCGTTCGCCCCCGCCGCTCCGCGCACCGGGACGTCGACCGGCGTCGACGCGCGCCGGTAGACGCCACGTGTAGAGCGTGTGCTTACTGACGTGAAGTTCAACCATGAGACTCTTGACCGTTTCACCGTTGGGCAAGCGCTCAACGACTTTTCGACGAAACTCATGGGCATATTGCTTGGGCATGTCCACTTCCCGGCGGGACGCGGCAACATTGCCAGAAATAGCGGTCCACTATTTGGGAACTAGGTGAAGGCTTGATTAGCTGTTCGGAGCAGATTCGTAGACGGAGAATTACCCATCGATCCGCGGTTCGCGTGACGGGACTTTCTGGTATCCAAAAAGGCAATATGCTCCGAAAAAAATCAGCCATAGCGTCTGCGGATACGCCACAAGTCGCTCCAAGCCACCTTCCCCAAGACCGAGGTAGCTAGAGCTGGCGTAGAAAGCGAGAGCCAATAGGGAAACGACGCCCGCGAGCGAAGTGAGAAAACGGATTCTGACTGCGACCTTCAGCGAAAGACCAAGAGTAAGCACGCCTATATTGCCAATGACAAAGGGCAGTGCGGACGCAATTCCGTGAATTATCGAGACACTGTTCTCGGGAAACAAACCCACAAAGATAACGCCGAAGCCACCTATACCTATGAACGCAAATCCGATCGTGTTTGAGCGCCGCGTCGAATGATCGCAGTTCATGAGCGCCGAACCGACGATCATCGTTACTCCAAGGACAACGAACGATACGTTCATCAGTGCGTGGAGCGGGGAACAGACGAATCGCCCGTTGAAATGGCCGCACGTCGTGTTGCCTAAGTCGCTGATCGTGTTTCGATTCAGGGAGTACGGGGGTGACCAACGAAGTGAAACCAAAAGTTGAGTCACGAAATACTGGACACTCGAGATATAAAGCAGAGGACCGCGTCTCCATTTTCGATCTTCCGACGCGAGCGTGCCCGTCAACGAGTTCATTGCAAAAGTATGTCGGTCCCGGTACTTCACTGTCGACTTCCGCGTGGCGAATCTGACTATGTGATCTCTGGTGATTCCGGGTTATCGAACCGCTTCACCAACGTTCGTGGGATTGCGGCGTCCGGAGGCAGCACAAGAGCGACATCGACTGGGATGGTTCGAGTTTGCAAATCAATTCAACCAGAGTCCCCCAAACGCCGCCTTACCCACCAGTTCAAGACCAAGTTCAAAATCGAACGAAATTGTTCATCGAGGTCGACGACATCGTTGCCGACGTTGTCGATTCGTTGAACCGTGACGCGAGCCCATTGCCTCTAGTGTCAAAGGAGATGGCCCCGACACGACCTGAACGATCGGATACCGACCAAAAGGTCGCAGAGCTTCTGCGCACCGCCAAGAGTTCTCTCGGATTGAGCATGACGTTCTTGAGCCGACTGGACGGTGAGACTCAACACCTGGAAGTCGTCGAGTCCTCGATACCACTGTTTCATGACGGGCAAACGCAACCACAGGCCACCTCGCTCTGCCAGGCAATCCTCGACGGCAAGCTTCCGAGCGTGATTCCGAACGTGGCCAAACTCCCCGAAGCGAAACGGCTCCCTGCGGCCCGATTCCCGCGCATTCGCAGTTACGTCTCCGTGCCGGTCTCTTTGAGTGACGGGACGCTCTACGGCACTTTTTGCGCCGCTGGGTTCACCGCCGACAAAGAACTATCGAAGCGAGATGAGGCACTGATGAAAGTGCTGGCGAGCGCTGCCGCAACACTCGTTGAACCCGGCGTCCAAGAGCGTCGAAGAGAGGCGGCCATCCGTGAACGTTTGGAGCCTGTCTTTGATTCGGGCGGACCCTCGATCGTCCTCCAACCCATCGTGGCATTCGCCGACGGAATTCGAGAGGGCGCCGAGGCGCTCAGCCGGTTCCCGGCCGAATGGGGAGCGCCACCGGACATAACGTTCGCCGAAGCCACCTCAATCGGCATGGGCGTCGAGTTGGAGCTCATTGCCGTTCGCCGCGCCATCACTCAACTTCAAGAGATCTCGGGATATCTATCGATCAACTTTTCACCGCGCACGCTGCTCGACCCGCGATGTCTCGAGTTACTCGCCGACGTGCCGTTGGAGCGCATCGTTCTTGAGCTGTCGGAGCATTACCCCGTCGAAGACTATGGGCTGATCACTGAAGTACTGAATCCACTGCGAGCCAAAGGTCTGCGGCTCGCCATCGACGACGTCGGTGCGGGATTCTCGTCGCTTCGTCACATCGTCTTGACTTCTCCCGACATGATCAAGCTGGATCGAAGCATCGTGGATGGAATCGCAACTGATCCATTACTTCAAAAATTGGTGAACGCCTTGGTGGACTTCGGACACGGATCCGGTGCCCGGGTCGTCGCCGAGGGCGTCGAGACCATGGACGACGCCATTGTGCTGCGCTCGGCCGGCGTCGACTACGCCCAAGGTTGGTATTTTGCACGGGCAGGAACGGCCGACCAACTCGCCGACTCGTACCAAGTGGACGACTTACTTGAATGAAAATCGGCAACTTCGACGTCACTAGCTGAGATCGCGAGTTCGATTCGTCGCCCGCTCCAGGTAGTCACTCGAAAGTGCCTGAAAGCATTGCGCTCTCAACGAAAATCGTGGGAGCGGGTGACGGGGATCGAACCCGCATGGCCAGCTTGGAAGGGTGGGGGCGGCCGAGATATTATCAACTAAACCTCCTGGTTAAGTCGCTTTTATTGGAGTTGTATATTTCGCAGAACTGATTTTGGGCACTCCACGGGCACTTAAGTCGACGCTTCTAGTCGGATTGAAATTCGAGTCGAATTTCATGAATTGACATGTTCCCGAGAATTCTCGCCACTCCGTGACGCAAAATACCTCCTTCGTTTTTCAATGTCCTCGCGTCGTTTCTCTCCTTCTATCTGCGACCGTAATGTTGAACCGGACGAACCTCCGACCCCATCGATGAAAGCCTCGAATGCTTTGTACGCAGCGACGCGTAGATCTCGCGTTCAACATTTGCAAGGGTATGGAATAGAAGAGTCTTCGCTCGACTCTTCATCGTCGTGCGACGGCTTTGCACCGTCCAAGCAATTCGTGGAACACGATGAACCTTCAACTTCATGTTGATACTTAATCTCCAAAGGTTGCTTTCTCGTAGTCAGTCTGCGTTATCTCCAGTGTTAAACCTTTCCGCAACTTGACACCGAGTGCTGACAAAAAAGGGGACACGTATGCGGCGTGTAAGCATTGCGAGACGATCTTCGGTTCTATCGGTAATG